>Ga0080064_1000708_pt1 | contig 81467 bp, 67 predicted proteins | sample Subgrocontami54m_FD_69260 | JGI IMG/M metagenome (GOLD analysis project Ga0080064, IMG submission 69260) | Subsurface groundwater microbial communities from S. Glens Falls, New York, USA - GMW46 contaminated, 5.4 m (SPADES assembly) (version 2) ... | reverse complement strand
TCGATCACGCTGATATTCGGGCGTTGGTTAGCCGCAAGACTGTGGTTCGTCACGGAGCTGCCTCGCTCTAGGGTCTGATGTGCCTGTCCGAAGACTGGATCAATAACGTCGCATCGAGGATTCTCCACCGCGTGCGCACCGCGTCGCCTATCGGGTTTGGGTGATTTGATCGGTCGGGGGTTCTCCTTAGCGAGTGATTGAAGTTTCGCGGAGGATCGCGATCTGGTGCTCGCTCGCCCCAGGGCTGAGCCTTCTATGCGATTTCTGTTCGTCGGCTCGCACCTTTGCTCTCCGGCTTCCTTCAGACTGCCAGTAGAGATTTACATATACCGATATATGGATGTAGCCTTTCGCGTATGAGTATGATTAAACGTTAGCCACCTGCATGCGATACGCGGCGGCGGCGGGGCGCACGCTGGTGCTCGCTGAGCCACTCCTTGAGGGCAGAGTTCATCCGAGTTTGCCAGCCTGGCCCATCAGAGCGAAATGCTGCGAGAACCTCGGGGTCGATTCGAATAGCAACCTGTTCCTTAGTGGGATTCTTGTTTTTTCCACGGGCTTTTCGCAGCGCCCCGATTGTTGCCGCGACTCCTCCACCCGGCGTGACAACCCCGCGACTCCAATCGATTCCATTGGGAGGCGCAGGTGGTGCAGCTGCCGCTCTTGCGGCAGCGACTTGCTTCGAGCTAAAGATTTTCAGAATAGCCTTGGATTTGTGAGTGGTCTGCATAGCGGCACGAAATTAGATGAGCGGCGTCTTGCCGCTCTGTCCACACCAGAAAAATGACCCGTCCACGCCACATTGCCAAACTTTGCAGCCGTAGTTCACCGTAGACCTCGCGATCATCTTCCACCGTGACCATTGATGTAGTAACGCGCAATCCGAGGAAGGTTACTTTTTCATCAATCTTGTCGATGCCGGCGCGAAGTGCGCGCAGGAGTTCGAGGATCAGGTTTTCGGTGTTGTCGGTCATTTGTTGATTTCTCCGGGGGCCCTTGTACTTCTGTTGCGCGGGTTGGATCGGACCGATCGTCTCCGTTTAAGGTGCGCCGGAATATTGAACCGATCTTGGGTGAGCGCTCCCTTCCATTCTCAGGAAATGCCGCAGCGGTGCTTCGTCCACGTGCGGCGTGCCTCATTAAAACTCATTGGTTAAGGCACTTTCTCCACCATGACGACAATACCAACCTCCGTGCCGCGCCGGAACAAGCAGGGCGCCGGAACCCGAATCACGGTTTCTCATTATTTTTTTGTGATTCCGGAACCCTTCGCGAAACCCGACTAACGCTGTAGTGAAAGAGGGGGAAATATCCCCGCCGACCACCTTATCCCCAGGGAGAGTAAGGATGGCCCGCTGCTTCCTGACCGGCGTTGAATTCCTCGTGCAAGACGGTCACGTCCTTAACCGCAGCGACGCTTATCGCCTGCTGCGTACGTTGAAAAGCCGCTCCGAAAGCCTGGAGCGTCTCATCGCCCAACTGTCGCCGCTCGACGAGCCAACGGACAATAACCCTCGGGCGATGAAGCGTGGCGGCGGTAAGCTGCACCGCATGATTTGCAAGGCGGTTGCGGACGCACTCGCGGCAACCTATCCGGAAATCGAGCTGTTTCATTCATGGCCGGGTTTTCTCTCACGCAAAGTCAGGGACCGCTTCCTGATCATGAAGGAACACCCGCTGTATGGCGCATCGATCTCGGGCTTATCCGACGACGAACTCGTGCTGGTAGCGAAGCTGAGCCAACAGGTCATTCGCCTGATTGACCCACGGAACGAGTTGTCTCCGACGGCCAGGATGGCCATCAGCGATGGGATCTGCGCACGGCATCGCGGCGAAAGTCCGACGAAGATCGCCGCTTTGATTCGTTCCGCCATTGCCGGGAACGGCGATCTGGCGGCGTTGGGCGTGCCGGAGGAAGAATTTGATCAGGTTCGCGCCAGCCTGGTGCGCGCTGCCGGCATCGTCTTGCAGTCCGTCCGGTCATGAACGCGGGTGATCTTTCGTTTGTGCGCAGGCGCAAGGAAGTATTGCACCGTGTACCGCTGAACTCGCTGGCGATGCTGGTGTTGCAGGGTCCCGGCGTCGGGTAGGGAGACATGGGAATCTGCGGACTTCGGTGCGACGCCTGCTCGTCAAGGCATTTCACCGCATGTGGAACCGCCCGATTCGTTGGCGCGGCAAAACGCTTGCGCCTGCGCGAATCTTGGAACAGCAGGCCAAGAGCCTGGCATGCGCCTTTTTGGCCGAAGAGGCATACCGCCCATTTCAGTTCCGCTGGTGACCCCGGTTGGCCGGGAGACGACCATGTGCGGGCACTTTTCCATACTACTTGACACAATTCAGACTCCGCCAGGCTGGGTCGCCTGCGCCTCCCCCAGATAAGCCTCCCTTACGCGCGGATCGTGCAGCAGCGCGCCCGCCTCCCCGGACAGGGTGAGCAATCCGCCTTCCATCACATAGCCGCGTTTCGATACGGACAGCGCGAGCTGCGCATTCTGTTCCACCAGCAGGATGGTGACGCCCTCGCGCGAAATCGAGGCGATGGTCTCGAAGATGCGTTCCACCACCAGCGGCGCGAGGCCCATGCTGGGCTCATCGAGCAGCAATAGCCGCGGTCGCGCCAGCAGTGCGCGGCCGATCGCCAGCATCTGCTGTTCGCCGCCGGAGAGCGTCCCGGCGGACTGGCGCGCGCGCTCCTTCAGACGCGGAAACAATTCGAACACCCGCGCCATGTCGGCGGCCAGCGCGGCGCGATCGTCGCGGCTGTAGCCGCCCATGACAAGGTTCTCGCTCACTGTGAGTTGCGCGAACACCCCGCGACCCTCGGGCACCAGCGCCAGGCCCTTCCTCACCAGTTCGAAGGAGCGCATGCCGCCGCAGGGCGCGCCGTCGAGGAGAATCGCATCCGGCTCGGCGCGCAGCAGCCCGGCAATCGCCTTGAGCGTGGTGGTCTTGCCGGCGCCGTTGGCGCCGATCAGCGCCACCATCTCCCCCGCCGCGATGGCAAGATCGATGCCTTTCACCGCTTGAATCCCGCCGTACGCGACTTGCAGGTTGCGCAGTTCCAGCAGCGGCCGACCCGCCATCGCAGGCGTCCCCGCACCGTTTCGGCCGCCTGCGCCGGCGCCGCCGCTCACCGCGCCCCGCCCGCCGCCCCCGCACCGGCGCCGAGGTACGCCTCGATCACGCGCGCGTCGCTCTGCACTTCGCGCGGCGCGCCGTCGGCGATCTTGCGGCCGTAGTCGAGCACCATCACCCGGTCGCACAAACCCATCACCAGCCTCACGTCGTGCTCGATCAGAAAAATGGTGGTGCCCGCGGCGCGGATACGCTCCAGCAACTTGCGCAGCGCGGCCGATTCGGTGCGGTTCATCCCGGCGGCCGGCTCATCAAGCGCCAGCAGTTGCGGATCGGTCGCCAATGCCCGCGCGATTTCCAGGCGCCGCTGGTCGCCGTACGGCAGATGCCTGGCCACTTCGCCGGCACGCGAGGCAATGCCGACGTACTCAAGCAACGCGAGCGCGCGCGCGTGGATCTGCCGCTCCTCGTCACGGGTCGCGCGGTTGCGCAGCAACGCGCCAAACACCCCGGCGCGGGTGCGCACGTGCCGGCCTATCATCACGTTGTCCAGCACCGACAGATTGCCGAACAGGCGGATATTCTGAAAGGTGCGCGCCACGCCGCGCGCGGCAATCCGGTCCGGCGGCAGTCCGCTGAGCGTCCTGCCATCCAGCATGAAGCCGCCCGAGTCCGGCTGGTACAGTCCGGTGAGGATGTTGAACAGCGTGGTTTTACCGGCGCCGTTCGGTCCGATCAGGCCGTGAATCGCGCAGCGGGGAATGGAGAAATCGACCCCGGCCAGCGCCTGGATGCCGCCGAAGCGTTTGCTCAAGGCCCGGCAGGCGAGCAGGGGTGCGCCGGCAGCGTCGCCAGCGGTGCGGGCCGCTCCGCTCGCGCTGCTCGCAGGTTTTTCGTCCGCGCTCGTCACCTGCCGGTCACCCGCTTCATTGCTTTGAATTCCCGCTCAGTTCACGCCGCCGCACCGCCGAAGGCAGCAGTCCGGCCGGGCGGTACAGCATCATCAGTACCAGCGCCAGGCCGAACAGCAGCATCCGTATCACCTCCGGTTCGATCAGCATCCTGCCGAACAGGCCGCGCTGCAAGGGCTCCACGGTGTAGCGCAGCACTTCGGGCACGAACGACAGCAGCACCGCGCCGATCACCACGCCCCAGATGTTGCCCATGCCGCCCAGCACCACCATCGACAACACCATCACCGATTCCACCAGCACGAAACTCACCGGACTGATGAATCCCTGGATGGCCGAGAACATGCCGCCGGCGATGCCGCCGAAGGAAGCGCCCATGGCGAACGCCAGCAGCTTGATGCGGGTGGTGTCGATGCCCATGGCGCGCGCCGCGACTTCGTCTTCGCGGATCGCCTCCCAGGCGCGGCCGATGCGCGAATCCCGCAGCCGCAGATTGATGACAATGACGACCAGCATCACCGCCAGCAGCAGGTAGTAGTACTTGATCGGACCGCTGAAATCGAGGCCGAGGATTTCGCCGCGTTGCGAGAAACTGAAACTGCCGATGCGGAACGGGTCGATGCCGTTGATGCCACGCGGGCCGTTGGTGATGTTGATCGGCTGCGACAGATTATTCAGGAAAATACGAATGATTTCGCCGAAGCCCAGGGTGACGATGGCGAGATAGTCGCCGCGCAGCTTCAACGTGGGCGCACCCAGCAACACGCCGAACAGGCAGGCGACACAGGCGCCGATCGGCAGGATCACCCAGAAGGGCAGGTGCAGGCCGAACTGCGGCGAGGCGAGCAGCGCATAGGTGTACGCGCCGACTGCGTAGAAAGCGATGTAGCCCAGATCGAGGAGTCCGGCAAAACCCACGACAATGTTCAGGCCGAGTGCGAGCAGGATGTACAGGATGGCAAAGTTGGTGATGCGCACCCAGGCCGTTCCCACCGAAGTCAGTGCAAACGGCAGCACCAGCAAGGTGGCGGCGATGAGTGCGATACCCACCCAGCGGGCGGCTGGTGAGCGTTTCAGATCGGCCCGCCACGCCATCATGCGTCAGGCCCTGTCGCCAACGCGCTCACCCAGCAAGCCCGAGGGCCGCAACACCAGCACCGCGATCAGCACCAGAAAGGCGAACACGTCCTGGTAGTTGCTGCCGAACAGCGCCAGGTGCGGCTCGGCTTCGCAGCGCGTGGCGAGCGCGTCGGAGAGGAACGACAGTCCGCAAATTTGCGACAGATCACCGATGTAACCGGCGCCCAGCGCTTCGAGGATGCCGAGCAGCAAGCCGCCCAGCATCGCGCCGCCGAGGTTGCCGATGCCCCCCAGCACTGCCGCGGAAAACGCCTTGAGGCCGAGCAAAAAGCCCATCTGGTAGTGCGCGACGCCGTAGTAGGTGCCCACCATGACGCCCGCCACCGCGGCCAGCGCGGCGCCGATGACGAAGGTGACGGCGATGATGCGGTCGGCGTTCACGCCCATCAGGCCGGCCGCGAGCGGGTCCTGCGCGGTGGCGCGCATCGCCACGCCGAGGCGGGTGCGGTGCACCAGGAGCAGCAGCGCCGCCATCATCGCCACCGAGATGAGGATGATGCCGATCTGCACGTTGGTGATGGCCGCCTCGCCGAAGTGATACGTCTGGACGCGCACCAGCTGCGGATAGGCGAGCGGATTGCGGCTCCAGATGAGCAGGGCGAGGTGTTGCAGGATGATGGACACGCCGATGGCGCTGATCAGCGGCGCCAGCCGCGGCGCGCCGCGCAGCGGCCGGTACGCGACCCGCTCCATGGTCCAGCCCACCGCCATGCAGGCCGGGATCGCAGCCAGTGCGCCGAGGCCCAGCACCGCCAGCGGCGGCAACCCCGCCCCGGCCAGCGCGCCGATCACCGAAAAGGCGACCAGCGCGCCTATCATCACCACCTCGCCATGGGCAAAATTGATCAGCTGGATGATGCCGTACACCATGGTGTAGCCCAGCGCCACCATCGCATAGACGCTGCCCAGGGTCACGCCGTTGATCAACTGCTGCAGGAACGTGTCCATGATCCCTGCTTATACGCCAAGACAAATGAAAACGGCACCCGGAGGTGCCGTTTTGAACCACGCGCGAATGGGACTGCGCGCTTACTTCTTGGCCGCGTCGGCCGGCGCCTTGGGGGCGTCGGCCTTCATCGCCTCGGCCTTGGGTGCCTCGGCCTTGGGTGCCTCGGCCTTGGCGGCGTCCGCAGTCGGCGCGGCGGCTGCGGGAGCAGGCACCGGCGCGGACGCCTTGATGAAGTCCTCATACTTGACTGTCTGGCCACTCTTGATGATGGCCAGCGGCTCGAGTTTGCCGCCCTTCATGGTGAAGATGGTCATCTCTGCGTCCTTGCGGTCGCCCTTTTCGTCGAACTCGATCTTGCCGCTTGCGCCCTGATGGCTGATCTTGGCAAGTTCCGGCAGGTACTTGGCCGGATCGGGCGAATTCGCCTTCTGCATGGCGGCGATGAGCAGTTTCGTCGCATCGTAGGTGAATGGCGAATACAGGATCGGATCGGCGTTGAACTTTTTCTTGTAGGCCGCCAGGAATTTCGGGTCCGCGGCCTGCGGCGGGATGCCCGCCTGCGAACACAGCAGGCCATCGGCCGCATCACCCGCCAGTTCCTTCATCTTGTCGGTACAGGCGCCGTCGCCAAACGAGAACACCGCCTTGATGCCCAGTTCGCGCGCCTGCTTCAGCAGCGGCCCGCCGGTCGCATCCATGCCGCCGTAGAACACCGCGTCCGGCCTGCGGCCGCGCACCTTGGTGAGGATGGCTTTCCAGTCGGTCTTCTTGTCGTCGCCCTTTTCCCGCGCCAGGGTCTTCACGCCGGCCGTCTTCAGCGCCTTCTCGACTTCGTTGGCCAGGCCTTCGCCGTAGGCCGTGGCATCGTCGATGATGGCGACGATCTTGGGTTTCGCCTCGCTCGCCAGGTAGTTGGCGATCGCCGGACCCTGCTGGTCATCGCGCCCGACCACACGGAAGGTCACCTTGAAGCCTTGTTCGGTGAGTTGCGGATTGGTGGCCGAACCGGAAATCACCGGCATGCCGGCCTGGTTATAAATGGCCGAAGCCGGAATCGAGGTGCCCGAATTCAGGTGTCCGACCACACCGGCAACCTTGGCATCGACCAGTTTCTGCGCCACCGTGGTGCCGACTTTCGGATCGGCCTGGTCGTCTTCGCTCTGCAGACTGAACTTGGCGTCCTTGCCGTCGATCTTGATTCTGGCGGCGTTGGCTTCTTCGATCGCCAGATTGGCGCCATTTTCGTTGTCCTTGCCCAGGTGGGCGATGCCGCCGGTCAGCGGGGCGACGTGACCGATCTTGATGCTGATCGACGGCGGCGGGGGCGGCGGCGGGGCGGCGGGTTTTGGTTCTTCCTTGCTGCAGGCGGCCAGCCCGAAAACGGCGAGCGCGGCGATAGTGGCAATGCTGATCTGGGTGCGCTTCATGGCGGCTCCGTGGAAAAAAGAGGGCTGATTATGCCACTGCGCCACGTGGTGTCAATTTGGCATGAACTCCCGCCGCCAAAAGCTATTTCTGCGACAACACCCATTTCACCAGAATCGCCGCTTCCTTCTCGCTGACGGTGGTGTTGGGCGGCATCGGCACCTGGCCCCACACGCCGGTGCTGCCTTCGCGAACCTTCTTCACCAGCCGTGCTTCGGCACCCTTGTCCGCCTTGTATTTGGCGGAAATTTCCTTGTAAGCGGGGCCGACCAGTTTCTTGTCAACCGAGTGGCAACTCAGGCAAGCCTTCTCCTGCGCCAGTTTGGCGGCATCCTGCGCCAGTGTGCCCGTCGAGCAGGCCATCGCGACAGCGACGAACGGTGCGAAAAACAACGTCCTCATGAACACTCCTTCAGTATTTTGAAAACCGCAGCAAAACGTCGCTGAGCAAGCCCGGTGAAAATCAAAAAACGCGCCATGCTACTGGATTCCGGGCGGGCTTGAAACGACAGCCGGCGAATTGCCCATTAGTCGTCCACGACGCGAGGGGGCAAGCCCCCTCGCACACCCCGAAATTGGGGAAAACGCCAAGGCGTTCTCTTCCTAGAGCTGCCCCAGCAACGCCGGCAGTTCGCTGATCGGCGCCAGACAGGTAACGCCCTCGCAGACCCAGGCGTTGACCTGCGCGCCAATCGGCTTGGCCAGCAGCGGCGGCAGGGGCGGCGATGTGCCGTCGGAACCCGTATCGGCCCCGTCATCGATTTGGAGCACCATGCTCTGCGGCAGATAGCGCGCCGCCAGCGCCCTGCGCCATGGCGCCATGGCGTGTTTCGGACCGCGCAGGATGATGGTGCGGGGTGGCGTCAGGTGCTCCTCCAGTGCGCCGAGCAGGCTGGCATAGCCGGCAGGGCGCGCCGCCATGTCGGGATAAAAAAGCCGCAAGCAGCGCTCCGCGGCGATGGCGTAGCGCTGCTCACCGGTAAGGAACGTCAGGCGCTGCAGCGCCAGCGCCGCCACGCCATTGCCTGAAGGCGTTGCATGATCCTGTCCGGGCTTGCTGCGGTGGATCAGACGTTCATGATCATGGCTGGTGAAATAAAAGCCGCCGTGCCGGCAATCCTCGAACTGCTCCAGCAGCAGTTGCGCCAGCGCCACGGCGAATTCGAGTAATCCCGCGTCAAAATCCGCCTGCAGCACTTCGATCACCGCCGCCAGCAGAAACGCATGATCATCGAGATAGGCGTTGAGATGCGCGCGGCCGTCCTTGTACGTCGCCAGCAGTTGCGCCCGCCGCCCGCCCCCCTCCGGCCGCCACATCGTCGAGCGGATGAAATTCAGCGCCCGCCGCGCCGAGTCCAGCCATGGTTCGCGCCCGAACACGGTGGACGCGCGTGCCATCCCCGCGATCGCCAGCGCATTCCAGCTCACCAGTACCTTGTCGTCTCGACCGGGGCGGATACGACGCTCGCGCGCGGCGAATAGTTTTGCGCGGCCCGAGGCGAGCAGCGCCGCGCCGGCTTCGACGCTGCGGCCGGTCTGCCGGTCCGGGTCATCGGGACTGCGCTCATCGAGACGGCGCGCCACATGCAGATGCCAATGCCTGCCTTCGAAATTGGGCGCATCGGTGAGGCCATAGTGCGGCGCCAGCGCCGCGTATTCATCGGCTGTGAGCAAGGCCCGTACCTCGTCCGGCGTCCAGACGTAGAACTTGCCTTCGACATGCTCGGAGTCGGCGTCGAGGCTGGAGTAGTAGCCACCCTCTTGTGATTGCATCTCGCGCATCATCCATTGCGCGGTCTCCGCCGCCACCCGCTCGAACAGCGGATTGCCCGTCACCGTCCAGGCGTCCGCGGCGAGGCGCAGCAGCGGGCCGTTGTCGTAGAGCATTTTCTCGAAATGCGGAATCATCCATTCGGCATCGACGCTGTAGCGTGAAAAACCGCCGCCCAGGTGATCGTAGATGCCGCCCTGCGCCATGCGCTCGAGCGTGTGGCTGGCAATGTGCAGGGCGTCCTTGTCACCGGAGGCGGCGAAGCTGCGCAGACACAGCTCCAGTTCTGCCGGATGCGGAAATTTCGGCGCAGCGCCAAAACCGCCGTGCAGCGCATCGAAACGCTGCTTGAGGCTGTCGAGCGCCGCACCGAGCGGCGCCCGCGAGAACGCCGGCTGGTGTGCCGCGCCCGCCGGCTCGGTGCGCGCGAACGCCTCGAGGATCGCGCCGCCCTGCAGCCTGATTTCGTCCCTGCGTTCGCGATACAGGCCGGCGACACGCTGCAGCAACTGCGCGAAACCCGGCAGGTTGAAGCGCGGTTCTTTGGGGAAATAGGTGCCGCCAAAAAATGGCATGCCCTCGGGCGTGAGGAACATGGTAAGCGGCCAGCCGCCGCTGCGCTGCGCCAGCATCTGGTGGGCAAGCTGGTAGATCTGGTCCAGGTCCGGCCGCTCCTCGCGGTCCACCTTGATGTTGACGTAGAGCGCGTTCATCACCGCGGCGACATCCGGATCTTCGAACGATTCGCGGGCCATCACGTGGCACCAATGGCAGGCCGAGTAGCCGATCGACAGCATGATGGGCTTGTCTTCGGCGCGCGAGCGCGCCAGTGCCGCCTCGCCCCACGGATACCAGTCCACGGGATTGCCGGCGTGCTGCCGCAGGTACGGGCTGGTTTCCCGCGCCAGGCGATTGGTCATGCGCAGCCGGCGTCAGTCAACGCCATCGGTGATCGCGCCCTTGCTCGCCGTGGATACGAGCTTCATGTATTTCGCCATCAGGCCGCGGGTGTAGCGCGGCGCCGGCTGCCGCCATTTGGCGCGGCGCTGCGCCAGTACCGCGTCGGACACATTGAGCTGGATGAGCAGCCGGTGCGCGTCGATGGTGATGGAATCGCCCTCCTCGATGAGCGCTATGGTGCCGCCGACGTATGCCTCTGGCGAGACGTGGCCCACCACCATGCCCCAGGTGCCGCCGGAAAAACGCCCGTCGGTGATCAGACCCACCGATTCACCGAGTCCCTGACCGATCAGCGCGGAAGTGGGCGCAAGCATTTCCTGCATGCCGGGGCCGCCCTTGGGGCCCTCATAGCGGATCACCACGACGTCACCGGGCCGGATTTGCCTGGCCATGATGGCGTCCATCACCGAGGTCTCCGAGTCGTACACCCGCGCCGGCCCGGTGATGGCCGGATTTTTCAGTCCGGTGATCTTGGCGACACAGCCCTCGGGCGAGAGGTTGCCCTTGAGGATGGCGAGGTGGCCGTGCGCGTACATCGGCTTGCCCCAGGGCCGGATCACGTCCTGATCCGCCGGCGCAGCGGCAATGCCGGCCAGCTCCTCTGCCATGGTGCGGCCGGTAACGGTCATGCAATCGCCGTGCAGCACGCCGTTCGCCAGCAGCATCTTGAGCACCTGCGGCACGCCGCCGGCGCGGTGGAAATCCACCGCCACGTACTGCCCCGAGGGCTTCAGGTTGCACAGCACCGGCACCTTCTGTCGCACCCGCTCAAAGTCGTCGATGGTCCATGCGACCTCGGCGGCCGAGGCGATCGCCAGGTAGTGCAGCACCGCGTTGGTGGAGCCGCCGGTGGCCATGATGAGCGCGACCGCGTTCTCGATAGAGTTGCGGGTGATGATGTCGCGCGGCTTGATCCGGTTTCTGATGGCGTTCACCAGCACCTTCGCCGACTGCGCGGCCGAATCGGCTTTTTCAGCATCTGGCGAGGCCATCTGCGAGGAGCCGAGCAGGCTCATGCCCAGTGCCTCGAAGGAGGATGACATGGTGTTGGCGGTGTACATCCCGCCGCAGGCGCCAACAGAAGGGCAGGCGTTCTTCTCCACACCGATGAAATCGGCTTCGGCCATCTTGCCGGCGGCATAGGCACCGACCGCCTCGAACGACGACACAATGGTGAGATCCTGCCCTTTCCACTTGCCCGGCTTGATGGTGCCGGCATAGACGAACAGACCGGGCACGTTGATGCGCGCCATCGCCATCATCGCCGCCGGCATGTTCTTGTCGCAGCCGCCCACCGCCAGCACCCCGTCCATGGCCTGGCCATTGACCGAGGTCTCGATTGCATCGGCAATCACTTCGCGCGATACCAGGCTGTACTTCATCGCCTCTGTGCCCATGCCGATGCCGTCGGTCACGGTGGGCGTGCCGAACACCTGCGGCATCGCGCCGGCCTCCCTGAGCGCCGCCATGGCGCGATCCACCAGCGGCTGGATGCCGGCATTGCACGGATTCATGTTGGAGTGGCCGTTGGCCACGCCGACAATGGGCTTGTCGAAATCGCCGTCGCCGAAACCCACCGCGCGCAGCATGGCGCGGTTGGGCGAGCGGGCCACGCCGTGGGTGATCAGTTTGGAGCGCCAGTTATCTGCCATGTTGAAGACTCGATAAGGGTGTTGCGTGTGGGCCGTCGCGCCCGCCGCCGGCCCGCGGGGTCAGTCCGAATGAAGGAGGTCAGAACGGCTGGGTCAGCATCGGGAAGCTTTGGTCGCAGTTGGTGATCTCCACCTTCTTCAGCACGATCTGCAGGTTGTCCGCGGTGCGCCGCAGGGTGTGGGTGTAGCGCCCGCCGTAGTACCTGCGCTCGGCCCCGGGGCGGTCCTCGAGCATGATGAATTTGGAGCGCACCCGGTACTCCTCGCCGTCATCCGAGGCCCACTCGAGCTTGAAATTGGACAACACCCGCACGCACTGGGACTTGGGGGTTTGACAGTGAATCATCGGATGCCTGAGGCGAGCGATGCGCGTCGTCATGGTGTGCTTGTCATCGTAGAACAGCGATACATGGTCGAACCCGCTCGACTGGCCGTGCGCCGCCGGCGCCCAGTACACGGCATCCTCCGAATACAGCGCGGCCCAGTCGTCGAAACGCTGCTCGTCCAGCAGGTCGGCCTCGTTCTCGATGAACTCGCGCAACTCTTCGAGGCTGGGCGCGGCGCGGGGCGTCGCCTTGATCTTGGTGGCTGAAGTGCTCATTTGCGTTGTCCTTTTTTGTCTGCTCAGGCGCTCATCAGGTCGCGCCACATCCGGTGCTTGGCGCGCATGCCGACTTCGCTGGAGCGGGGTCCGAGCAGCACGCCGTTGCCCTCGTCGATTTCGGCACCCAGTCCACGCGCGATCAGCACCCACTCGGCGCCCTGCGTCGCCAGGCCTTGCTGGCAGCGCTCGAACACCTCGAGGTCATCGGTCTGGATGAACGACGATGCCGAATGGGTGATATTCAGGAATTTCACCAGGTCGGTCGAAATTACCTCGGGGGCGCCCTTGAGGCGGACCGGCCACAGCTCCACCTCGGTGAGGTTCACGGAAATCGGCTTGACCACGCGGACCGAGGACTGCGCCATCAGGATGTCCAGGGTCGGGAACAAGGTCATGCTGTGGCGGCGGTTTTTCATGATCTCAGCGGTGCGCTGCTCGCCGTACCGGCTCACCATCAGGGCGAGATAGTCGTCGATGACCCCGCCGGACTGCTCCTTGTCGAACATCGACTGCTCGGAGCTGTGGCCATTGCGGAAGCCGCGCACCCCCAGCTGCGACACCAGGGCCTCGCCGTTGGGCGCAAAGAACGGCGCCGTACCGCCCTTTTCGCCGGCGCGCCGCTTGAACTGGCGCCCGTCCGGCCCCACCGTCGATCCGTGGGCGAAAGTGGGGTGGTAGGTATCGGCCATGTTATCCATCTGCAGCTTCCAGTTGCCCTTGTAGTGATAGCGGTGGCAGCCGGCCCAGAACTGGACCTCGCCGTCGGGCGCGCGATCGACCAGTTCGTCGATGCCGCGCACCGCCTCGCCCAGGAAGTCCTTGAGCGGCATGACCCTGGGGTCCTGGCAGGCAAAGACAAAGCCGCGGTAGTTCTCCACGCGCGGCAGCGCCGCCATGCCGAAAATCGGGTCGTCCAGCGTGCCTTCCGGAAAATCGGCGCGCATCGGCACCCCGGCAAGTTCGCCGCTGGGACGGAATGCCCAGCCGTGGTACATGCAGGTGAAGACGCGTTCGTTGCCGCGCACCCTGGACAGCACCTTCGCGCCGCGGTGGCCGCAGCGGTTGTAGAGCACGTGGACCTTGCCCTGCTCGTCGCGACTGAGCACCACCGGCTGGCGTCCGAGCGTGGTGCAGTAGTAATCACCTGCATTGGGCACCAGGCTGTCGTGACCAATGAAAATCCAGGTATGGCCGAACACCTTGTCCATCTCGATTTCGAAAATCTGCGGGTCGGTATAGACCGAGCGGTGCACCCGGTCGAGCTGCACCAGGTTGCGGAAATGCTCGTTGTTGTAGGCGCTCATCGGAATTCCTCCATTTGCAAACGGGTTAGCGGAACAGGACGCCCTTGCCGCTGTCCTGGTCGTACTGGAACAATCCGTTCAGGAACATCTTGTGCCGCTCGTAGTACATCTGCTTGCGCGGCGCGGGCGGCGTGCGCTCGATCGGGACGCCCGACTTGAATATAAAGTCAAAGCGCGACGGCTTTTGCAGCAGCGTGATGTCGCGGGTGGGGTCGCCGTCCACCACCAGGATGTCGGCGTAGCGGCCCGCCTCGAGCTTGCCCACCTCATGGCCGAAGCGCTTCAGGATTTTTGTGGCGGCATGGGTGCCGGCATTGATCGCCTGCAGCGGGCTCAGCCCGAACTGGTCGACGAAAATCTGCATCTCCCGGGCATGCCAGTGACCGTAGGGAATGGGCGACCAGCCGCTCTCGGACCCCTGGATCAGCGGCACGCCGGCACGGTAGGCGCGCGGCAGATTGGTCACCGCCGCATCGACCTCGCGCCTGAACGCGTCCGATAGGGACGCACCGGCGCTCGACGGATTCGCTTCGAGGATGTTCACCAGCAGCGGCAGCGTGGGGATGATCACGCAGTTGTTCTTCAGGCACCACTCGATGCCCTCGTCGTCGATGAAGGAGGCGTGGAAGATGATGTCGAAGCCGGCCTTGGCCGCGAACAGGATCGAATCGCGCGAGCGGGCGTGCACCGTGCACATCTTGCCCAGCCGGTGGGTCTCCTCGGCAATGAGCTTGAACTCCTCGAAGCTGAACGCGGCGCCGTCCAGCGAGTCGGGCGTGATCAGCGAGTCGTTGGAGCCCGATACCTTTATCGCATCGACGTTGTCCTTCACCTGGTAGCGGATCTGCTCGATCAGCGCGTCCCGGCTCTTGATCAGCACGCCCGCCTGCCCCGGCGGGAACTGCATCTCGTTGGGGAAGGAATCCTCCAGTCCCTGGTGCGAGGTGAGCTGGCGCCCGGACACGGCGAAGCGCGGCCCCTCGAACATGCCGCTGTCGATGGCGTCGCGCACCGACTGCGCGATGTTGTAGGTGGTGGTGGCGTCAAAGGCGCTGGTGACACCCGCCTGCAGCACCTTTTTCGCGTTCCAGATCGCCTTGAGGGTGCGGAATTCCACCGGGGTATAGAGCGCCAGTTCCTCCTCCGAGCGCGCCTCGCCAAAGGAGATATGGGTGTGGCCGTCGATGAGGCCGGGCAGGATGCTGCGCCCGGGCAGATCGATCAGCTTGTAGTCGCCGCCGCGGTACTGCGGCGGCAGCGCATCCGCCGCGCCCACCCAGGCGATGCGCTCGCCTTCGGTGACGACGGCGCCCTTGTCGAGCGGCGCCTCGAGGGTCCCGTTGATGACCTTGCCCTTGAGTACGAATCCCGGCTCTTTCATCGGGGTTTCCTGCGCGCGCGCTCAGAGCGCTGCGATGGCCTGGACTTCGACCAGGAAGGGCTCCTGCACCAGGCGGTCCACCATCAGCAAGGTGTTGGGCGGATAGGCGCCATTGCCGAACATTTTCGGGAATTCCCGCAGGCGGTAGGTCATGAATTTCGGGATATCCTGCGAATGCACCAGGTAGGTGGTGAACTGCACGATGTTGCCCCAGCCCGCATTCACCGACCTGAGCGCGGTTTCGATATTGGCGAATACCTGGGAGCATTGCTTGTCGAAATCGTCCGCACCGATGATATTCCCGGCCTTGTCGGCAGCCAGCTGCCCGGCGATGAAAATGAATTCGGACGCCTTCACCCGGGTGATTTGCGAATACTGACCGAGCGGCGTTCCCAGCGTGTCAGGATTGAAAATTCTTATGTCTGCCATGGATCATCTCTCTGTGCCGTAAGCGGGTATCGGTTCCGCATGCCGGACCGGCAAAACCGGACCGGGAAAATCAATCGCACCAAGACAGTTGCAGGCCGGAGTTGCCTGCCGCATCCGGGATTTCCCGGATTCGACTGGCCGAAACTGCCGCGCTTCAGTACCCCTGGTTGCAGCTCGCCTGTGGCTTGTGTCCTCGGCGACGGCGTCGGTCGGCATGTCTGCGTTAACGATCCAACGCCTGGCGTGCGCCACGCGCTACACCTGGATCGGTAACGGGCAGGGAGCGGAGTTGCGACTACCCGCTTACCGGGTGCCCGCCCAGCCGTTCCTGGATATGTCGAAAATGATGCCGTCGGGATCCTTGAACTTTCGTTCGAAGTTCACTTTCTCTTCGCCTTCTCCAAGCTGGAAGAAGAATGTGCCGCCGGCTGTCTCGATGCGTTGTTCGGCTGCGGCAAGATCGCCGACGATGAAGCCGAAATGATGGGCGCCGACGAAGCTGTTCGCGTCTGACAGACCGGAACCTGTCGAGCCGTTGTAGCGCAGCAGTGCAAGGTTGACCGTGCCGTCGGACAGATAGATGCCGGAGGCAAATTCGAGATCGTCCCGCCCGACCCGTTTCAGATCGAATACGCTCTCATAGAACTGCGCCGATTTCTCCAGATCCTTCACCACTATTGCGACATGGCGAAGCCTGGAGTCAGTTGCCTGTTCCGCTGACTGGGTCCAGCCATGCTTGGAAATGTCGAAAATAATGCCGTCCGGATCCTTGAACTTGCGCTCGAAGTTGACCTTCTCTTCGCCCTCGCCAAGCTGGAAGAAGAATGTTCCGCCTGCCGCTTTGATGCGCTTCTCGGTATCTGCCAGGTTGTCGACGACAAACCCGAAATGATGCGTTCCGACAAAGGACGCGGCATCGCTCAGCCCTGATCCCCTTGCCCCCTTGTAGCGCAGCAGGGCGAGGTTGAACACGCCATCCGACAGATACACCCCGGACCCGAATTCCAGGTCGTCGCGGCCGACGCGACGCAGCGCGAACACGCGCTCGTAGAACGGCGCTGCCTGTTCCAGATCCCTGACCACGATCGCTACATGTCTAAGCTGAGCCATACGAGTCCTCTCGAATCACACAGGCACATTGTGCGGGAAAAAATACGGGGGCATTCCACACGCTGGCGGTCAGTCCAGCTTGACGCCCGAGGCCTTGATCACCGCGCTCCAGCGCTCGACATCGGTGCGCATCAGGGCGCGCAACTGCTCCGGCGTGCTGGCGCTCGGGTAAGTGCCGGAAGCGATCAGGCGCTCGTTTGCAGCCGGATCGCTCCATGCCTTTCTGACTTCGGCATTCAGCCTCTCCAGGATCGGCGCAGGCGTGCCGGCAGGCGCGAACAAGCCGTTCCAGAGGCCGAAATCGAGTCCCAGATACCCCAGTTCACGCACCGTCGGCGTGGCCGGAAGCATGCGTTCACGTTGCGCCCCCGAGGTGGCGAGCCCGAACAGCTTGCCCTCCTTGACATAGGTCGCATAAGGCATCACCGCCGTGATGCAGAAATCGATATCTCCCGCGAGCAGCGCCTGGAGCATGCCGGGAGAGCCCTTGAAGGGCACGTGCACCATCTGCACGCTGGAATCGAGCTTGATCTTCTCTCCCGCCAGCATCAGCAGCAACGCCGAGGTCCCGTAGTTCAACTTGCCGGGATTGGCCCGTGCATAGGCCAGAATCTCGGGAAAAGTCCTGGCGGGCGCGCGCGGCCCGGCGACCAGGAACAGCGGTTGCGACGCGATGTGCGAAATCGGTGCGAAATCCCGCTCCGGGGAGTAGGGAAGCTTCGAGTAAAGCAGCGGGTTCAGCGACATGGTGGCATCCACTGCCATGAACAGCGTGTAGCCATCGGGCGGCGCCTTGGCCACGACCTCCGCGGCGATCACGGAATTTCCACCCGGCCGGTTGTCAACGACCACCGATTGCTGCATCCCCGCCTGCATGCGTTCGGCCAGGAGCCGGGCGAGAAAATCGGTGCTGCCTCCGGGCGGGAATGAAATGACGATGCGAATCGGTTTGGCCGGATAGGCCGGGGTCTGCCCCCGCGCGGATCCTGCAATCATCGCAACTGCAAGCAACGTATAAAACAGGATGCGCTTCATTGACTTTCTCCCTTGATTACGAGATGTGGCGTGGAATCCTCAGGCGCATTGTGCCACCGCTCGCTGAGCAAGCCCACTGATGAGATGCGCCCGGTACTCTGCGCTCGCATGAAGATCGGACATGAGGTTGGCCGGGTCGATTGCGATGCCGGCAATCGCCGCTGCGGAGAAATTCCCGCTCAGGGCCTTTTCCAGGTCGGCGACGCGAAACGCGTGCGCCCCGGCGCCCGTGACCGCAACGCGCACGCCCGATGCGTACCGCGACACGAATACCCCGACGATGCTGAAACGCGAAGAATAGTTGGCAAACTTGACATAGGCGGCGCGCCGGGGCGCGTTGAATTCCACGGCGGTGATGATTTCGTCGGCGGCCAGGGCGGTCTGGAACATGCCGGTGATGAAATCGTCTCCGGGAATGCGGCGCTGCTGGGTGACCACCGTGCTCTCCAGCCCCAGCAACGCCGACGGATAGCATGCCGCGGGATCGTTATTGGCGAGCGATCCGGCTATGGTGCCGCGATTGCGCACCAGCGGATCACCTATGCCTCCCGCGAGCATGGCCAGGGCGGGAATGGCCGCCTTCACCTCGGCGGATGCCGCCACTGCGGCATGGCGTGTCATCGCGCCGATCCTGACCACGCCCTCCGACACCGTGATGCCGCTCAGTGCCGCGATCCGGTTGAGATCTATCAGCGCCGGCACCTCGACCAGCCGCAGCCGCATCACCGGAACGAGACTCATGCCTCCGGCGAGGAGCTTGGCCCCGTGCGTGTCGCGCAGCAGCGCTTGTGCCTCGGCGAGGGTCTGGGGATTGCGATATTCGAATGAATGCATGCCGATTCGATCCTGGCGCTACTTCCCGGCCGGCGCGCGCATTGCCCGGGCGCCTGCCGCGATGGCCTTCACGATGTTGTAGTAACCGGTGCAACGGCAGATGTTTCCCTCGAGCGCCTGGCGGATTTCGTCATCCGTCGGCTCGGGATTGCGGCGCACCAGATCGAGCGCGCTCATGATCATGCCGGGGGTGCAGAAGCCGCATTGCAGCGCGTGATGCTCCTGGAACGCCTGTTGCATCGGGTGCATGGCGCCCTGCGGGGCCACGCCCTCGATGGTGGTGACTGCGGCGCCGTTGGCCTGCACCGCGAACAGCGTGCACGACTTGAGGCCGACACCGTCGACGTGCACGGTGCAGGCGCCGCACTGGCTGGTGTCGCAGCCGATGTGGGTGCCCGTCAGGCCCGCGTTGGCTCGTAGAAACTCGGCGAGAGCCTGGCGCGTCTCGACCTGCGCGCGGATCGTCACACCGTTTACAGTCATTTCGACCGGATGGAGAACCCTGGCGCTCATTTTCCTGCCACCGCTTTCCATACCGCATGCGGTGTGTAGGGCGGATCGACATGGCGCACGCCCAGATGCCACAGCGCGTCCACGATGGCGTTGCCGATGGCGGCGGGCGGACCTATCGTACCGGTCTCGCTCCCACCCTTGACCCCGAGCGGATTGCTCGGCGCCAAGGTACAGATGAAATCGCTCTCCAGTGGCGGCATGTCGGCCGCTCTGGGCATCGCGTAATCCATAAATGTCCCGGTGAGCAGCTGGCCCGAATCGGCATCGTAGGAGACTTTTTCCATCATCGCCTGGCCGATCCCCTGGGCGAGGCCGCCGTGGACCTGGCCTTCGACGATGAGCGGATTGACCACCAGGCCGCAATCGTCCAGCGTGTAATAGGCCTCGACCTGCACCCGCCAGGTCGTGGGGTCGATGCTGACCAGCGTCAGGTGCATGGCGGAAGGGTCGTTGGTATCGGGAGGATCATAGAACACCGTGGCCTCCAGACCCGGTTCGAAGTCCGGCCCGGTCGGGCAGTTGGCGCCGTGGTGAGCGGCTTCGGCAACCTGGCAAAAGGTGACGCCGCGATTGGTCCCGGCCACGGTGAACTGCCCCTGCGCGTATTCCAGATCGGGCGCCGCGCATTCGAGCATGTGGGCGGCGATTATTTTCGCCTTGTCTATAACCCGGTCCGCGGCCTTGTAGATGGCGATGCCGCCAACCGACAGGGAGCGTGAACCCCAGGTGCCGTTGCCGAAGGGAACGCTGTCGGTATCACCCTGCACCAGCGAGATGTCCTCCAGCGGCAGCCCCAACCGGTCGGCCGCCACCTGGCAAAACGCCGTGTCATGGCCCTGGCCATGCGAATGGCTGCCGGAGAATACGGTCACCTTGCCGTCGCTGTGGGCACGGACGATGGCGCTCTCGTAACCGCCGTGCAGGCCGCCTTTGGTGGCGAGCGTGGCACTGGGGCCGGTGCCTGACTTGTCGAGGAAGGCCGCCAGGCCTATTCCCACCAGTTCCCCCGCCTTGCGCCGCCGCGCCTGTTCGGTGCGCAGCCTGGCATAGTTCGACAGTGCAACCAGCTTCTCCAGCATCAGCGGCGGGTTGGCGGAGTCGTAGATTCGCCCGACCGGCGTTTTGTAGGGGAAGCGCTCGTGCGGAATGAGGTTGCGCCGGCGTATCTCCACCACGTCAATGCCCATTTCGCGGGCGCCGTTTTCCATAAGCCGTTCGTTCACCAGAGTCGCCTCGGGCCGCCCCGAACCGCGGTAGGCGTCGATCGGCACGGTGTGGGTATAGACACCGCGAACCCGCAGGTGCAAATGGGGCGTGAGGTACAGGCCGGTGATGGTCTGCGGATACGAATTGCCGGGGATGCTGGGGCCGAAGTTGCTGCAGTAGGCACCGAAGCTCGCCAGGGTTTCCACCTGCATGGCGAGAATTTCCCCCGTCTTGGAGAAAGCCATTTTCGCCCGGGTGTAATGATCGCGCGCCTGGGCATCCGACATCATCAATTCGGAGCGCGTGCAGGTCCATTTGACCGGACGGCCCAGCAGTTTCGCGGCCCACACCACGGTGGCGACTTCGACCGCGTAGTGGCCTTTCACGCCGAATCCTCCGCCCACATCGGGCGCGATCACACGCAGCTTGTTCTCCGGCATGAACAGCGTGTACCTGCAGATCCAGCGCCTGAGCAGGTGCGGCATCTGCGTGGTCGCCCACAAGGTGCTTTGCCCGGTGGCGCGGTTGTAGTCGGCGAGGTAGGCCCGCGGTTCCAGAGCATTGCCCGCGAGCCGGTTGCTTGAAACGGTCAGTTCGGTGACGTGCGCCGCCGCTGCAAATGCCGCGTCCGCCGCTGCCTTGTTGCCGCGCACCACCTCGTTCACCAGGTTTGACTGGAAACGCTCGTGAACGACCGGGACGCCGGCGTCGAGCGCCCGGGCGGTGATCGACACCGCCGGCAGGACTTCGTAGTCCACCTCGATGGCATCGAGCGCATCGAGCGCGCCATAGCGGTCTTCGGCCACGACGGCGGCTACCACGTCCCCGACGTGATTCACGCGATCGGCTGCGAAGCAGGGCCGCAGCACTTCGTTCATGGGCCGGCCATCGCTGAACGGCATGGGATGGACGCAGGTCAGCTCACCCAGTCCCGCAGCCTTCCAGTCAGCGGCCGTCAGCACCCGCAGCACGCCCGGCATGCCTGCCGCTGCGGTCGAGTCGATGCCCCGGATGCGGGCGTGCGCATGCGGGCTGCGCAGAAATGCGATCCAGGCGGTATTCGCCAGTTTGACGTCGTCCACGAAATTGCCGCGTCCGGTGAGGAAGCGAACATCCTCGCGCCGCGCCAGCGGCTTGCCTATATAGTTCATCGGTCGTCCGTCATCGACATCGGGGTGCGCTGATCATCCTGTCCTGGCCGGGGAAGCTTCAGCGCCGGGGCGCCGAACCGATCACGCCGGTTGCTTCGATTTCGATCAGCAGCTCGGGGTGGAACAGCGCCGACACGCACACCAGGGTGGAGCACGGAAAATCGCCGGAAAAGAATTCCTTGCGCGCCCTCCAGAACGCCGACTGATGGCGCATGTCGGTGGTGAAAACGGTGATTCGCACGATGTCATCGATCTGGCCGCCGGCCGCTTCCATCATCTTCTTCATGTAGCCGAAGATGATCTTCGACTGCTCATAGGCGTCGTTGCCCCCGAGCGGCTTCATGTCCTTGTCCCATGCCACCGTCCCGGCCAGGTACACCGTGTCGCCCACTTTCTTGCAGGCGGAGAAGCTTCCCGGGGGGCCGTCGGGCACGCCCGGGGCGCGTATGGTCTCCTGCATCATCCGGATTTCCCCTCCTGCTGCGAGTTCAAGCCGCGGCGCGCGACTTGTCGGCAGCGGACATGCGCGTCATGTTGGCGTAGAAGTCGTCGTACATCAGGTGCATCACGTCAACGGTGTTACGCACCGTTTGCAGAACCATTTCCTTGTCCTTGTCCGTGGGCGCAAACTGGTCCAGAAGTTCCCGCCCGACATCCGAGTGGTCTTCGTCGGCACTGTCATGTATCACCCAATAAGCAATGCCTTCCTCCGACAAGCCGAATTTCGCCTGCAACTTCTTCGCGACGCGGATGTAGAGTCCCGGGATCGGCGCTTCGCCTGCAAGCATATGGCCGGAGACGCCCTCGAGGAAGTTCCTGCCGCACAATTCCTGGAAGTAGGACTTGAATGCCAGCGCCCCGCCGCAGTAGCTGGCACCGAGCATTTCTTCCCTGGTAAACCCCAGCGCCTTGCCGTAATTCAGGTACAGCTTGTGATGGGAGACGCCATCGGCGTGAATGCGTCCGGTGGCCTCCTCGTAGGCAACTTCCGCGATCTTCTCCCGCCAGCCCGCGTCGGGACACACCACGTACAGGCGCCCATGGTAGTTATGGTTATGGAGGGGAATGATGCCGTGCTGCAGGCAGAAGTAGCGGACCTGCTCGATGCTGAACGAACCTTCCACCATGCCCGTCCACAGCGGATGGCCGTACATCGGCTTGGCCTTGTGGATGTTTTTGATTTCCTGCAGTACCGCGGTAGCCGTGAGGGCCATGTGATCGCTCCTTTTCAGGTCCCACCATGAAAAACGGGGACCGGCATGGCGTGGAATGCTGCGCGCCGCCGTTGCCCCGTTGTCGGAAACAAAGGTACCATCAGTGTATGCAAAATACAATACACACTAGCTACAATACACACTAGCTGCAATACATAAGCCAAGCCCGAGGTTGAGATGTCATTCGATGACTTGCCGCCATTGCCCCCTCTGATCCATCCCGACGGGGCCGCGTATGCCGCGCGCATCCTGGAGTGGTCGCGCGCCGCGCAGGCGCGGTCCCGGACCCTGCTCGATGTCCCGTTCGGTGATGACTACTGGCAAAAGCTGGATGTCTATCTTCCCGACGATCCGGCTGCCCGGGAGGTGCCGGTGCTGTGCTTCGTGCATGGCGGGGCATGGGCCAACGGCTACAAGGAATGGATGGGCTTCATGGCGCCGGTCTTCTGCTCTCTTCCCGCGATTTTCGTATCGCTGTCCCACCGGCTGGCGCCGGCGGCGAAGTTTCCGAAGCCCCTGGAGGACGTCCTCGATGGGCTCAAATGGGTGGCCGACAACATCGGCAAACACGGCGGCGATCCGAACCGGATTTTTCTCGGCGGCCACTCCTCGGGAGGCCACCTTGCCGCGCTGGCGACGGTGCGCTCGGATCTCGCGGCGCAAAGAGGGCTGCCAAAGAATGTCCCGGCGGCGTGCATGCCGATCAGCGCGCCCTTCGATCTGCGCAGCGACGATCCGGTGCGGCGGATGAAAGTTTCGACCTTTCTCGCCGACCTGGCCGACATGGAGTCGGCGAGTCCCGTGTTGCATACCGCCGGCAATCGCGCGCCATTCCTCATCGCCTACGGCACCCGGGATCTGCCCGAGCTCATTCCGCAGGCCGGACAGATGGCGGAGGCCTTGCGCACGTCCGGTTGCAGGACCGAATTGATGGTCCTGTCCGGTCAGACGCATTTCGATACCCATGAGACCTGCCGGAACGCCGATTCGCAATGGGTGGTCCGCGCCAGACAATGGCTGAGCGACACTTAGCCGCAACGGCGGCCCGGCGCGCCGGCACGTCCACCCCGGTCCTGCAACGCAAGAGCCTGACGGAACAGCTGCGCGAGATTCTCGAATCGCGAATCGTCGCAGGAGAACTCCCGCCCGGCACCCGGCTTTCGGAAGAAGCCCTCGCCAGCGAATACGCCACCAGCCGCTCGCCGGTGCGCGAGGTGCTGGCCGCCCTCGAAAGAGAGGGTCTCGCCGAGCGTCTGGGATTAAGGGACAGGCGGGTGGCGACGCCAACCAAGAAGTTCGTCCACGACACCTACGAGACCTGGATCATCCTGGAGATCAACCGCACCTTCATTTCCAGTCAGAGCGCCACCGCCGCGGACCACGACCGGATCATCCATGCCCTGGCGCAGATGCGCGAAGCACTCGAGGCGAGGCGGCCACAGGCGTATGCATCACTCGCGATGGCGTTTCCGGCGCTGCTTCACAACCGCTGCGACAACGATCAGTTGATTGCGATGCTGAAGGACTTTGAAAAGTACCGGCGCTGGCTGGCGGCGCTCTATCTCGGTGAAGCGGATCCCTCGCTGATGGTGCTGGAAGAACACTGCGACATCGGCCAGGCGTACATCCGGGCGGACCTGCAGGCGCTCACCGCATCGATCCAGAATCACGTCAGAAAGCAGCGCGACCGGGTGCTGCAGAATCTGCCGGAAGCGACCGCGGCCCGCCTTGCCCGGCAGGCCTGAAAGGCGGTGCCCGCGGGACGAGCGCGGACCGATGCCGCGGCCGCAGCACCTCAGTCGGTGTGAATCTTCGCCTCGCGGACGATGGTCCGGATGGTCGTTACCTCGGACTCGATGAAGGCCCGGAATTCTTCCGGACTCTGCGAACCCGGCTGATATCCCAGATTGCGGAACCGTTCCGCGATCGCCGGGGTCTTGAGCGCCCGGTTGATTTCGGCGTTCAGCCGCCGCGTCACCTCGGCCGGGATGCCCGCAGCCCCTACCAGACCGAACCACTCGGTGATGGAAAAATCGGGATAACCCTGTTCCGCGACGGTCGGCACGTTGGGAAGCAGCGGCAGGCGTTCGGAGCCGGAGACAGCCAGGGCGCGCAGGCGGCCGCTCTGGACCAGCTGGGTGGCGGAGCCTGCGACCGTGACGGCAATGGGAATTTCCCCACCCATTACGGCGACCATTGCCGGCCCGGCGCCCTTGTATGGCACGTGCAGCATGTCTATGCCGGCGCGATGTTTGAGCCATTCGCCGGTGAAGTGCTGGGTCAGCCCCGGTCCCGGCGTGCCGAAACTCAGGCTGCCCGGCTTCGCCTTTGCGGCCGCCACCAGGTCCTGGATCGAATTGTAGGGGCTGGCTGAGCTGACCACGATTATGTTCGGTGTCTTGAGCACCAGCGCCACCGGCGTGAAGTCGCGCAGGGCATCATAAGGCATGTTCTTCTGGGTCACGACGTTGGCCGACACGCTGCTGCCGAACAGTCCGAACGTATAACCGTCCGATCCGGACTTCACCACCACCATCCCGGCCGGAATGCCAAAACTGCCGGGGCGGCTTTCGATGATCCAGGGCTGGCCGAAGGCCTCCTGCAGGTGGCCCTGCAACACGCGCGCGATCAAGTCGCTGCTTCCCCCCGGTGGACTTTGCAGTATCAGCCTGACCGGCTTGTTCGGCCAGGCGGTCTGCGCATGCGCATTCGGCACGGCAGCGAAGGCTGCCAGGATCTGCAACAGCAAAGCTATGAAGTGAAAGCGCATATGTCTCCGGAATAAGAATTGTGATTGATGCTGCTTGAATAGAGTCGCGTCGCGCCAACGAGGCCGCTATCGACGATTTGTATCCAACACTTCCGGTACCGTAACATCCTGCCTCCGGGCGTGTAAAGTGCTGCCCCAAAATGCAGCCGGGAGTGCCCGCGCGCCGCAACCCGGTGGCCCACTGCGGGTGAGCCGCGCGTCCGGCGCGAAGCCGGGTTGGGCGCGACCGGCGGACCAGCGCAGGGTTAAACTTCTCATTCTTTTTTCGGCTATATTAAACCCCGACCGGCCGCACGGAGAAAATCATGTTCAGTTCCGAAACCGTCATCCACCCGCCCGGTTCCTCCCCCAAGGAGCGCGAACTGCGCACCTACCGCTGGCCGGAAGAAGGGCTGGCGGTCATTCCCGACTGGATTTACACCAGCCAGGCGATATACGACCGCGAGATGGAAAGCATCTTTCGCGGCCGCACCTGGAACTACGTCGCGCTCGAAGCCGAGATACCGAAGCCGGGAGATTACCTGCGCTCCTATGTCGGCGCCACGCCCGTTGTCGTAGCCCGGGAACAGGATGGCAGCGTGCATGTTTTCGAGAACCGCTGTGCGCACCGGGGCGTCGAGTTCTGCCGCCAGGCGCGCGGCAATGCGAGTGAGTTCGTCTGCCCCTACCACCAGTGGTCATATGATCTTTCCGGAAACCTGCAAGGCATCCCTTTCAAACGCGGCGTGAAGGGCGAAAAAGACAGCGGCATGCCGGCCGGCTTCAGGACCGAAGACCATGGGTTGTGCAAGCTCGAGGTACGGATCCTGCACGGGGTCGTGTTTGCGACATTCGCCAGGGACATGGAATCGGTCGAGACATACCTGGGGGCGGAAATTCTCAAGGACTTCGAGGTCGTGTTCAAGGATCGCAAACCGAGGATCCTCGGTTACTACCGCAACGAGCTGCCGGGCAACTGGAAGCTCTACCACGAGAACCTGAAGGATCCTTACCACGCGACGCTGCTGCACTCGTTCCTGGTGACCTTCGGCCTGATGGTGGCCGGCAACAAATCGAAGATGATCGCCGATCCCAGCGGACGCCACGGCACCATGGCCTCGGCCAAATCCGATGACGTGATGAAGGCGGTCGATGCGGAGACCCAGCAGCAAATGCGCTCGTTCCGCACCGACCTGAAGCTCGCCGACCGGCGCTTCCTCGAATTCATGCGTGAATTCGATTCGCCCTGGTCGGTGACGATGCAGACGATCTGGCCGAACCTGATCGTGCAGCGCGAGTTGAACACGCTCGGGGTGCGCCAGATCGTGCCCAACGGTCCGCACAGCATGATCATGATGTGGACCATGTTCGGCTACGAGGACGATTCCGAAGAGATGACGCGCCACCGGCTGCGCCAGGGAAACCTGATGGGCCCCTCGGGTTTTCTCGGACTCGAGGACAACGAAGCGATCAAGTTCCTGCAGGAGGGGGTGCGCCGCTCGCCGGGCGAGCGGGGCGTACTGCTGCTGGGCGGGACGAATGAAGGCACGGCGGATACGCTCGCGAGCGAGGCGTCGATACGCGCCATGTACCGCAATTACCGGGAGGTGATGGGATTATGATGATTGCCGGCTACGAAATAGCAGCGATCGAGGCCCGTGCCGCGCGTGAAGCGCGCGCCGATATCGAGGATTTCCACAATCTGTACTGCAATACGCTTGATCTGGGCGATCTCGCGCTGTGGCCGGACTTTTTCACTGAAGATGCGCTGTACGTCGTGATCGCGCGGGAGAACGTCGAGGCAAACCTGCCTGCCGGTCTGGTCTATGCGGAAGGCCGCGCCATGATCCGCGACCGGGCATTCGCCGTCAAGAACACCATGATGTTCGCGCCCCGCTACCTGCAGCACTTCGTGTCCAACGTCACCGTGCTCAGCATCGCCGGCGAGCAGATCCGCTCGCAGTCCCACTACCTGCTGCTGCAGACGCTGGTGGAGGGGCCGACGACCATTCAGCAGGCGGGACGCTACTACGACACCTTCGTTCGCGGCGGGAAACAGCTGCTGCTCAAGGAACGCCGCTGCGTCTACGACACCACGCTCATCGCGAACGATCTCGTCATGCCGGTTTGACGCCCTCTGCCGGGCGGCGCGGCCCGTCAAGGAACGCCGGCCGGCAACCGGCCCGTTGAACCCCTGTATTGAACACCCACCGTATTGAACATCCATCAGGAGAAAAGTAAACATGCGCAAGGTTCCGCTCACGCTGGCGGTGTGCGACTACGACCGTACCAAGGCCCTGTTCTCCGGACGCACGCCGATCGAGGGATGCGACGTGGTGCCGCTCGCGATCAATGCCGAGGAGTGCTTCCACCGGGCGTTCAAGTTCCAGGAGTTCGACATAACGGAGCTGTCGCTGTCCAGTCACATGGCGACCGTATCGCGCGGCGAAAATGCCTACGTCGGCATCCCGGCGTTCGTGTCGCGCGTGTTCCGCCATTCCGGCATCTATATTCGCACCGACCGGGGCATAACGAAGCCGGAGGATCTGCGTGGCCGCACGATCGGCGTGCCCGAATACCAGATCACCGCCAACGTGTGGATCCGCGGCATGCTGAAAGACGACTATGGCATCCAGCCCGAGGAGATCCACTGGCGCCGCGGCGGCATAGAGGAGCCAGGCCGCGGCGAGCGTTCCCCGATCAAGCTGCCCGCCGCAATCGACTTGCAGCAGGTCCCCGACGACAGGACGCTTTCGGGGATGCTGGAGGGGGGGGAACTGGATGCGATGATCAGCGCGCGCGCGCCCTCCTGCTTCGATCGCCGGGTGCCGCACGTGGGTCGCCTGTTTCCCGATTTCATGACGGTTGAGCAGAACTATTTCCGCCGCACCGGCCTGTTTCCCATCATGCATCTGATCGGCATCCGCAAGACCCTGGTCGAGCGCTATCCCTGGCTGCCGGTCAGCGTCTATAACGCCTTCCTGGCCGCCAAGCACATTGCGGTCAGAGAGCTCAACGAAGTGGCGCAGCTGATGGTGAACCTGCCTTGGGTGGTCGAGCATTACAACGAGACGCGCCGGGTGATGGGCGAGGATTTCTGGCCTTATGGCTTCAGGGAAAACCTCACCAACCTCGAGGCATTTTCGCGCTATCACCACGAGCAGTGCCTGTCCGCGCGAAAAGTGGCGCCCGAGGAGCTGTTTGCACCTTCAACCTTCGATCTGTCGAAGACCTGAGCGGGCGCCACGGGTGAGCATGCCCGGACTCCCTGCCGGGGAGCCCGGGTCACCTTGGGCCATCATCAGCACGACGGGTCCGATTCGCGGCTATGATCGCGGTCAACGCCGGACGCGCCGCAGCCGGCTGGTGGGCCGGACTCGCCCGCGGCGAGACTGCCGGGGTTGTCCAACTACTTCAGGAAACGCTGATTAACTCAAACCGCAAACAGCGTCGCGATAACCATGCACCATGAGTTCTTGATTGCCATGGTCCTCGCTCGTCCGCGCTTTTCGAAACAGCGGCCGCCTCGCGACACAACTCACAGTTCTTCAGAGCTTCCTTCACCCTTCTTCAAGGAGACCGATTCATGGCACTGATCCCGCTCGCCAGCATGGGCAACTATTTCCACATCTACGATTTTCATGTCAAGCCCGGCCGGGGCGATGAATTCATCAAGGTGTTCAACGAATTCGACTATTCGGAGGGCAACCCGATGCACAAATCGCGCGCCCAGGTAAAGGACGGGGTACTGGTCCGGGACGTCAAGGATCCCAACCATTTCTGGCTGATCGCCGAGTGGTCCGACATCGAGGAGCATGCGCGCATCCGCAAGATGCTGGTCGAGGCCAGGCCGGCGTTCGTCAATTTGATCGAGGGCGGGAAATTCGTTCCGGACTACGGATTGATCGTATCGAGCACGCCGGAACACATACTCGACAAGGCGGCCGCGGAACAGTAACGCCTGGTCTCGCGTGAGCGCACATCCGCCGAATGGAGCGGCGCGGGGAGACCGGGGCATGGATCCCTCGCGTCGCATTTCCCCGCGTTGCAACCGGGCGCCATTGAACGAGGAGCAGCACACATGACATTCCAACTCAGAACGCTGGCGTTGCTGTCAGGCATGTTGTGTTGCCTGGGTGTTACGGCGCAGGATTTTCCCTCCAGGCCGGTGCGTATCATTGTCGGCTCCGCACCGGGCGGCCCCGTCGATACCACCGCGCGCGTGGTCGCGCAGAAACTGCCCGAGTCGTGGCGCCAGCCGGTCACCGTGGAAAACCGCGTCGGCGCGAGCGAAATGATCGGTACAGAGTTCGTCGCCAAGGCAGCGCCCGACGGCCATACCCTGCTCATGGTGTCGCTGAACCCTTTCACCATCAATCCCAGCGTCTTCGCCAAGCTGCCCTACGACCCGGTACGCAGTTTTGCATCCATCGCCCTGGTGGCGGTGAATCCGATGGTGCTGGTGGCCAACCCCAAGGCGCCGTTCAACTCGATGCAGGAACTGGTTGCGGCGGCGAAATCGCGTCCCGGCGAAATCTCCTGGTCAACACCCGGGCTTGCCACCAGCAATCACATCGCCGGCGAGTGGTTTTCCGCCGAAACCGGTATCAAGCTGTTTCATATTCCCTACAAGGGCGGCCCGGCCGCGATGAGCGCGGTCATCAGCGGTGACGTGCCGCTGGGCATCGTTTCCCTGGTTCAGGTCCTGCCATTCGTCAAGGTCGGGACCGTCAAGGTACTTGCGGTCACCACGGAGAAGCGGACGTCGCTCGCAGCCGACTGGCCAACCCTGGCGGAACTGGGTGTCCCGGGCTTTGATGCCTCGGTCAGAGTGGGACTGTTCGCGCCTGCGGGAACACCCAGGAACCTGGTCGCCAGGATCAACGCCGATGTCAACCGCATTGTGCAATTGCCGGAGACGCGCGAGCGTTTCGCCGGGCTCGGCGTCGAACCGGCGGGCTCCACGCCAGAGGAACTCGACGCGGTTATCGCAAGGCTCAGGACCAAGACCGCACAAATTGTCGAGCACGCCAAAATCAAACCGCAGTAGGCGCGGGCCCGGGTGCCCCCGGGTGCCTTGTGCGTCTCAGCCTTGACAAACCCGGTCGCATTCGACCGGGCCGCGCCGCGGGGCGCCGGTCCTCCCGGCGCCGGTTGCGCGGTGCGCCTTCAGTTCCTGGAAGCGTCCAGCGTCTCCTTGGCGAATAGCTCGTCCAGCGCGTAACGTCGCGGGATCAGCCCCTGCTCGTGCGAGTACTGGACCAGGGTTTCGATGGTATGCCGGTTCTCCTCCAGGCCGTAGCGCCACGGATCGGCCTCACCGAATACCTGCAGGGACTCCTCGGCCGCATGGTGAAGAAAGGGCAGGGCGTAGCGCAGGTGGCCGTCCCACATGTCGGTGAGCGTGCACAACTGGCGCGCGGCGTTGAATGCCTTGTACAGGCTCTGGGCGATCCACCGGTCCCGCTCATAGACGTCGCGGCGGATAGCCACGCAATGCATGGGCGGAAATATGCCGGTTTTCTTCCAGTAGCTGATTTCCTCGGCCTTGGAATCCCTGAACAGTCGCCGCACCGCCGGATTGCCGCGGACGAACGACGAGGGCGGACGCGCCGTGGTGAGCGCATCCAGTTCGCCCTTCACCAGCATGTCGTTCAGGGTGCGATCAGCAGGAATCGATTTGAGGGAGATGCTGGCGGGCAGGTTGAGCGCCAGTTTCTCCACTCTGCCCGGTTCGTCCAGACCGCCGTTGAACCAGCGTATCTTGTCCGGCGGCACGCCGTATTCATGCTGCAGGATGCCGCGTATCCACAGCGCGGCGGTCATCTGGTACTCGGGCACGCCGACTCGCTTGTCCGCGAGATCAGCGGGGGCATCGATGCCCGCCTTGGCGTTGACATAAATGCTGGAATGGCGAAATACCCGCGACAGGAACACCGGGATCGCAACAAAATCCGGACCGCGCTCCCTGGAGATCAGGTACGAGGAGAGCGACATCTCCGAAGCGTCGAACTCCTGGTGCCGCAGCATGCGCCAGAACGTGTCCTCGTAACGCAGCAGGACCACGTTCAGATCGATGCCTTCGGCGCGCACGCGCCCGTCGAAAAGCGGCAGGGTGCGGTCATACGGGGCGCACGCGAGCGTAAGCGGGCGGCGGGACATGGTTGATTCCTTTTTGGCAGGCGGAACTATTGCAGCATCAGCGAGGGCAGCCACGCGACGACCGGCGGAAACAGCATGAGGAACGCAATCACCAGAGCCTGGATCACCACAATGGGCAGCGCGGCCATGTAGATATCCGTCAAGGCGAACTCGGGGCGGACCCCTTTCATGACGAACAGCTGGAGACCAAAGGGCGGCGTGATTCCCGCCAGCTCGAGGTTGATGAGCATGCACACCGAGAACCAGATCGGATCCATGCCCATCTGCACCACAATGGGCATGAATATCGGCACGGTGATCAGCATGATGGAAATCTGATCGATGAACATGCCCAGGATGAACACCACGAGCATCATGCCCGCCACTTTGACGATCGGCAGGAGTTGCAGTTCGGTCGCGAACTGGACGAACTGCGCCGCCACCCCGGAGATGGCGAGCAACTGGCTGTAGGCCTTGGAGCCGATGATGATGAGCAGCACGATCGCGGTGACCTTCGCGGTGGCGAGCAGCGACTCCCTCAGCACGGCGACATTCAGCCGTCCGTAGGCGGCGGCCACCAGCGCCGAGGCGACCGCGCCCATGGCCGCAGTCTCGGAAGGGGTGGCGATGCCAAGGAAAATAAAGCCGGTCACCACCAGCATCAGCAGGGCAAGCGGGACCAGATGCATCAGGGAGCGGATCCGGTCGCGCAGCGCTACGGCGACCGGTTCCGCGTCGGGAGCAAGATGCGGCTGAATCAATACCCTCAGCGGGAAATAAAGCACATAGATGGCCGCCAGCATCAGCCCCGGGACGATGGAGGCGATCAGCAGCTTGGCGACCGAAACGCTGGCGAGCACCGCCAGCAGCACCGCCAGCGCGCTGGGCGGAATCAGCACTGCCAACCCGCCGGCCGCGAGGACGGAGGCGACGGAAAGCTGCGGTTTATAGCCGCGGCGCACCATCTCGGGGGTGAGCGTGGAGGCGAACATGGCAGTCGTCGCCATGCTGGAGCCGCTCAGCGCCGCGAATATCGTGCCCGCCCCAGTGGTGACCACCGAGAGCCGGCCGGGCAAGCGGCCGACCCAACGGTCCACCGCGTCGATGGTGAGCGCCGCCAGCCCCGAGCGCAGCAGGATCTCGCCCATCAGGATAAACAGCGGGATCGGCACCAGCGGAAAGCTCGCCACCGAATCGAAGGCGCTGCCGATGAGCAGCGACAGCGAATCCAGGCCGCCGACGAATACGATGAAGCCGGCGATGTTGATGAGCATGAAGGCAAACGCCACCGGCAGCCCACTCGCAAACAGCGCGAGCAGGGCCAGGAACATCAGCGCGAGCAGCAGCGACCAGGCCATCGTCGTGGAAATCCGTCCGGGTCAGTAAATGGTCTGCTTCACGCCTGGCTGCCCCACGCCGTCCGCCTGCGCTTCTCTCCTCAGGCGGATACGGCCGGCTCGCCGCAGGAATTCGATTGTCAGCAGCGCAAAGCCGATGGGGACGACAACATACACGACGTACTGTTGCACCACCCACTCGCGGGCGAAGTCCACGTTGCGCACGTACACATCCCATTCCGCGATGGCACCCTGCCAGGTCATGACCGCGCAGACCGCGGCGCCCACCAGGGAGGTGAGGATGCCAAGCCAGCGGCGCGGGCGCGGTCGCAGGCGATCGACCACGATGTCCATCCTGATGTGCTCCTCCTGCCGCAGCACCCACGGCGCCGTAAGAAACACCGCCCAGAGCAAGGCGTATTCCGACAGGTCCACCGCCCAGATCGTCGGCGCGCGGAAGAAGTAGCGCATGGCCACCTCGTAGGTGATCCACAGCGACATGCAGCCGAGAATGACCGCCGCCGCCAGGGCGAGGGCGGCGATCAGCCGGTCATACAGCGCGGCAATTGCGTTCATCGGCGTAGTGCCCGCCGCGGAGCGGTGCATCAGGCCTTGCCTAGTTCTTCGCCTTGGCGAACAGCTCCTTCAGGCGCAGGCCGTGCTTGGGCGAGTCCTTGACGACCTGTTCCCACAGCGCGTCGTCCGCCATCTTCAGAAACTTCTTGCCCTCGGCCGGGGACAGGGTCACGACGACGACGCCCAGCCGCTGCACCTCGGCAATCTCGCTCGCCGATTCCTGCTTGAACAACTTGGCGCCCCACTCCTCGGTCTCGCGGATGCTGTCCAGCAGCACCTTGCGCAGATCGGCGGGCATCCGGTCGTAGGCACGCGCGTTCATCAGCAGCGCCAGCCGCACATCGTAGTAGGTCGGCAAGACCATGTACTTGGCCACTTCATGGAACTTGCGCTCGAGGATGCCCGACGCCGGCCAGGCGACCCCGTCCACCACGCCGCGCTCGAGCGCCGGGTAAACCTCGGCCGGCGCAATCGTCACGGTGCTCGCGCCCAGCGCCCTGAGGATAGGCGTATACAGCGGCGTGGTGCGGATCTTCTTGCCTTTGAAGGAATCGAGGTTTTGCGGCTGCTGGCGCATGAAAAAGGTGAAGCCGAAGCCGCTCGCGGGCACGCCGATGAAGGCGACGCCTATCCTCTCCCGGCTGACCTCGTCCAGCGCCTTGACGATGCCGCTTTTGTACAGGCCGGGCACCGTCAGGTCGTCGCGCAGGAACAGCGCGTTCGACTCGGGAATCGACGAGGCGAAAAACGGCGGCGAGCTGAGGACCATGTCGAATACCCCCTTGCTGACCGCGTCGGCCCCCTGGAAGATCGGCACCGCCTCGGGTCCGCCGATCCAGTCGATGCGCAGCCTGCCCGCGGAATTCCTGTTCACCCGGTCGATCAGATCCAACAGCGGCTTGCTGAAGGAGATCGTCTTCTCCCAGGAGGAGATGGCGCGCAGCACCAGCGGCGAGCCCTGCGCCCGCGCCCCGCCCGGAACCTGGCCGATCGCCAGAGCCGCGCCGCCGGCGAGCGCGCCCCCGACAAACTTTCTGCGCGAGACGCCGCGCCCGTCACCTTGAGATGTCATCTGATCCCCTCCCTCGTGTCGTCATTTCGATGGCGATTTCTCGCCCGCGTATTCTATCGACTCCTGCGCCATCATACCAATGTAGTACCCTGCCGGCCGCTGCTGCTCCTCGTAGATATGCCCGACGATGCCGGGCGCGCGGGAGATCGCGGCGAATCCCCGCATGATGCTCGACGGAATGCCGATTTCGCCGAGCAGCGCGGCCATCCCTGCCGTAGCGTTGATGGTGATGTGCCTGCCGAGCGCGGCATCGACGGCCGCCGCGAGCGCGCGCAATGCCGCGATATACCGGCCCGGCACGCCCTGCGTTTCGGCGACCCTGAGCAGCTTCGGCGTGCGGGGATCTTCGGGGCGATGATGCGGGTGCCCGAAACCGGGCACGGGCTGCCGGGCTGCGCGGTAGCGGGCGACGATCTCGCCTGCCCTGGCGCCGGCGTCGCTCGCCGCGATGATCTCCTCCAGATGACCGCCGATCTGCTCCATCACGCCGCCGAACTGGTTGCCCATGCCCAGTATTCCGGCGGCCACCGCGCCCTGGATGAAATCGGGCGAACCCATATACACCATCCGCGCCCCCACCGAGCCGAGCATGCCATGATCCACCAGGGTCACCAGCACCGCATCGAGGATCCTGGTCTGTGCGGTCGTCGGCATGCGCCCCAGGATATGGAAGTAGATCATTTCGGTGAACGTCACCTCGCCGATCAGGTCGTCGACGAGGCTCTTGCCGCGGATGGTGATCCCCATCTCGTCGAACGTGGAGATCGAGGTTGTGGGCTTTTCGACTTGCATCGCTGCCTCCTCCTTCGCAATTTGCTATTAAACTACAAAGATCCCGGTTTTGGGTGGTAATCCGGTGCTCGGCCGGTTCCGTTTCGGAAAACACGTGCCACGATGTCGGGGACGCGTCCGGACGGGTCCTGAACCAGCCGTATTTGCGGCACAGACCGGGCAAAACCGCGCGCAGGTGCGTTTGATACGACAGACGACAAACAAGGGGAAACCGACAGAGCCATGAATCTGACCCAGGAAGACATTGTCGAGATTATCAAGCTCTTCGAGGAGTCGAAGTTCGACCTCTGCCATCTGGAAACAGGGGATTTGAAGCTGACGCTGAGCAACGAATCGCACTTGCCGATGCGCCCTCCGGTCACCATCCCGATGATCCGGGCTGAGCCGGCATCGCCGCCTTCAGCCGCCACGCCCGCTGCTCCCGCGTTGCCGCCGCCGCTGGCAGCTGCCGCGCCGGGCGGCGTGGCACAGCAGCCCGCTGGCGCGGAGGAAGGGCTGGTTGCCGTCACCGCACCGGTAATCGGCACGTTTTACGAGGCACCCGAACCTGGCGCGAGGCGCTTCGTCGATGCGGGAGCATCCGTCGAGGAGGACACGACGGTGGGCCTGATCGAGGTCATGAAGGTTTTCACCGCGGTGAAGGCAGGGATGCGCGGCCGGGTCGAGCGCATTCTGGTCGGCAACGGGCAATTCGTCGAGTTCGGCCAGAGCCTGCTGCTGTTGCGGCAGGACTGAGCAGCGTACGGCGAGCGAATGGGCATCAAAAGAGTGCTGGTTGCGAATCGCGGCGAAATCGCGGTTCGTGTCATCAAGGCCTGCCATGCGCTCGATGTGGAGGCGGTCGCCGCGGTGTCCGAGCCGGATCGCGAAAGCATGGCTGCGCGCCTGGCCGATCGCGTTGTCTGCATCGGCCCCGCCCGCGCTGCCGCAAGCTACCTCAACATCCCGGCCCTGGTTACGGCAGCCCTGGGCACGGGTGCCGACGCCATCCATCCCGGCTGCGGATTCCTGGCCGAGAACGCCGGCTGCGCCGACGCCTGCGAACTGAACGGACTGAAGTTCGTCGGCCCGGAATTCCGCTCCGGGCCGGTAAATACGCGCTGGCTGGAGGAGTGCGGGCAGCTGTTCGGGCACGCGCCCGGAGCAGGGTAACCGTTGCGATGGAGGTGGGAATGGACGCGATCAGGTTTGTGGACACGACGCTGCGTGACGGACAGATGAGCCTGTGGGCGCTTGGAATGCGCACCGGCATGATGTTGCCGGCGCTTCGCCACATGAACCAGGCCGGCTTCGAGGGCATGGAGTTCTTCGTACCGTCGGTGCAAATCCGGAAAATGATCAGGGAACTCCGCGAAGACCCGTGGCAGTGGCTGCGCCTGGGATCGGAGCGCCTCCACAAAACCCCCATGCGCATGACCGGTGGCTATCGCACCGGGCTCACCAAGATCCCGGTGGCGGCGGGAAAGCTGCTCATCAAGACCGTGGTCGGCCACGGTGTGACGATGACCAGGATTTCCAGCCCGTGGAACGACTTCGAGGAGCTGCGGCAGGAGGTCGAAGACCTGCGGGACATGGGAATGGATTCGGTGGTGAACCTGACCTATGCCGTCTCGCCGCGCCACACCGACGCTTACTACGTCGAGCGGGCCAGAGGCGCGGCTGCGCTGGCGCCGCATCGCATCTGCTTCAAGGACGTCGGCGGGCTGCTCACACCCGAACGCATGCGCGAGTTGTTGCCGAAAATCATCGGCGCAACCGGCAACGTTCCGCTCGAGTTCCATGGCCACTGCAACAATGGATTGGGCCCCGTAAACGTGCTGGAAGCGGTGAAAGCCGGCATACGGATCGTGCATTGCGCACTGCCGCCGCTGGCCAATGGCTCATCGAACCCGTCGCTCTTTACCGCCGTGCGCAATCTGCGGGCGCTCGGCTACCACTGCCAGATTGACGACCAGGTGCTGCGTCCGGTGGAGGAGCACTTCAACAACATCGCGCGGCGCGAGAACCTGCCGTTAGGCGTGCCCGCCGAATACGACCAAAGCGTGTACATGCACCAGGTCCCGGGAGGCATGGTGTCGAATCTGCAGCACCAGCTGAAAGGGCTCGGCATGGCGCACCGCCTGCAGGAGACGCTGGAGGAGTCCGCCCGCGTTCGCGCGGACCTCGGCTATCCGATCATGGTGACGCCGCTGTCGCAATTCGTCGGCAGCCAGGCCGCCATCAACGTGATGACCGGGGAGCGCTACCGGCAGGTGACTGACGAAGTCATTCACTACGCGCTGGGCCGCTGGGGACGTGAAGCGGTGACGGTCATGGACCCGGAGGTTCGCGCCGCGATCCTGAACCGTCCCCGGGCAACCGAGCTCATGGACTGGAACGCCCCTGAGCCCTCGCTGGCCGAGCTGCGGCACAAATACGGCGAGAACCTGAGTGACGAGCAGTTATTGTTGTGCATCTACGGGGGCGAGGATGCACTCGAAATTGCCAGCGCACAGGGCGAACCGGTCGAGTACGGGTCACAGGACCGCCCGTTCATCGAGTTGCTCAGACAGCTCGCGCACTGCGACAAGCGCACCAGCATATCGTTGTCCAACGCGGGGTTTTCGCTGACGCTGAAACGCAACTCCGGCGGCGGAACCGCCGTTTCCGGGTGAGCTCTTTGCCGAGCGGAACCTGTTGGTTCGGATCAAGCCGATGACGCGGGCAGCGGCCGTCGGGAAAGCATTTTTAAGTATACTGTGACTGGTTTAAGTATACTGTGACGGGTCGGTCGCAGCCTCTTGACGATACGGCCCTTCCGGAAAGCGACCATGCTGCTGCTGGACAATGACGACGTCGCGAAAGTCCTGACCATCGAGGACTGCCTTGAGGCGCTCGAAGATGCTTTCCGGGACTATGGCCTCAAGCAGGCGGTCAATCGCCCCCGCTCGCATGCCTATGCGCCCCTGGCGGCGCAGCAGTGGTATCTGCTCAAGACCATGGACGCTGTCTTCCCGAGATACGACATAGCCGGCATTCGCCTGACATCCGAACTGCTGACCCAGCCGGTCGTCGATGGCAAGCGGCGCAGAGTCATGCTGCCCGGCCCGAACGGCCGCTGGACCGAACTCATACTCCTGTTTCGCATGAGCACCAGCGAGCCCATCGCCATCGTTCCCGGAGGCCATCTGCAGCGCATGCGGGTCGGGGCCACCGCCGCGATCTGCGCCAAGTACCTCGCCAGGAAAAACGCGCGTGTCGCCGGTTTGCTCGGCACCGGCGGCATCGGCGGCCCGCAGCTTGAAGCCCTGGCGAAGACCTGCTCCCTGAAGGAGATCCGCGTGTACAGCCCGACCCGCGAGAACCTGCGCGCCTTCGTGGCTTATTGGACCGGGCGCCTGAGCGTGGAGATTCGCGGGACAAAGACCGCGCGGGAGGCGATCGAGGGCGCCGACATCGTGGGCTGCGCGACCAACTCCCTGGAGCCTGTTCTGAGCGGGGACTGGCTGAGCCCGGGCGCCCATGTGAACTCGGTGACGCGCTACGAACTGGACGACGAAACCATCAAACGCGCCGACCTGATCATCGTGCGTTCACACGACCGCGACAGCCATTGGGTGATCGGCGAGGAGTTGCCCGAGGAGGTGAAGCGCGACCAGAGCGGCGATGATTCGATACTCGGGCGCGCCCGGACACTGGGCGAAATCGTCGCCGGCCGGGCGGCGGGGCGGACCTCCGATGCCCAGATCACGCTGTTCTCGGGCAGCGGCCTGGGCAGCGCGGGCCTGGGCCTGCAGTTGATCGCCGTGGCCGCGCGGGCCTACGAGAAGGCGAGTGCGCAGGGACTGGGACGGGACTTTCCGGCCGAGTGGTTCACCCAGGCCATCCATACCTAGGCGTAGGCGCGCGCGGCCGATTTGGCCAGGAATGGGCGATGCTGGCGCGTGGTGGCTTTGGCGCTGCAACAAAGTCGAGGGAGGGTTCCATGATTGTCAGATCTGCGTGGTGCGCGGTTGCGTTTCTCGGCGCGTTGCTTGGGGCGCAGGCACTTTTCCCGGCAGGCGCGCGCGCCGATGCATTCCCCTCGAAGCCCATCCGTCTCCTGGTGGGCTCGACGCCGGGCGGAACGCCGGATTTGATCGCTCGATCGGTGGGCGAAAAGTTCCAGGCCACTCTTGGCCAGCTCGCGGTGGTGGAGAACCGGCCGGGCGCGGGCGGCGCGCTTGCCGCCGAGGTCCTTGCCAAATCGCCGCCCGACGGCTACACGCTGGTGACCGGGATTTCGACGGTGCTCGCCTCGACGCCCGGGCTCTATAAAAACCCGCCCTATGATCCGGTCACCTCGTTTGCGCCGGTTGCAGGGGTTGCGATCCAGGATTTTCTCCTGGTGGTCAATCCCAAGGTCGAGGCGCAGACGCTCAAAGACTTCATCGCGCTCGCCAGGGCGCAACCCGGCAGGATCAACTACGCTTCCGCCGGCAACGGCTCGCCGCACCATCTCGGGATGGAGATGTTCAAGCGCGCCGCCGGCATCAACGTGCTGCACGTGCCCTATCGCGGCGCGCCCGCGGCCGTGCCGGACCTCCTGTCCGGTCAGGTATCGGCCATGCTCATCTCGTACGTGATCGCAAAGCCCCATCTCGCCGCGGGCAGGATGCGGGCGCTCGGCATGACCTCGCCCGCGCGCATCCCGCAAGCGCCCCACATCCCGACCTTCATCGAAAACGGGGTTGAGGGCTTCACCCACAGCACCTGGATCGCGTTCCTCGCGCCCGCCGGGACGCCCGGCGACGTGGTGGCGAAGCTCAATGCCGCGGTGAACGCGATCATCTCGAGCGAAGATGTAAAGGCGCGCTTCGTCACGCTCGGGCTCGAACCGTGGCACAAAAAGCCCGATGAGATCCTCGCCACGCTACGCGCCGAGACCGAGGTTCTCACCCGGGTGATCCGCGAGGCGAACATCAGGATCGACTGATGCAGGAAGGGCTGTCGCCGAGGTAACCCGCGTTGTATTGGCATCTTCGCCGGGGCAGCGGTGATGCGCGCGCGGATATTCCGGTCGCCACAGAAAACCTGGAGAATGGCGCCCGTTTCTTCGGGCACTCACCACAAGGAACCAAGATGAAGATTATCGACGCCGATGGCCACATCGTTGAAAGCGCCGCGGAGCTGCGCAGCCGTGTCGAGCGGCCCTATCAGGACAGCGTTTTCGATGTGATGACCGATTCGCACGGCAACACTTTTTTCCTCGTGGAAGGGCGGCTGGTTCCGAAACCGGCCGGAAAAGGGGCCGGCACCCCGAGGGGATTCGGCGGCGTCGGACCGCAGGGTGTGTACGGCGCGGCGAAGACCGGCTTCAACAAGGAGCGGCTGATCGCCGATCTGGACCGGGAAGGCATCGATGTTCACGTCATCTATCCGACGTTCCTTCTGGGCGTGTGCGGCATCGAGAACAAGGACAATGCCGCGGCGCTGGCGCGTGCCTACAACAACTGGATGGCGGAAATCTGCGCCGAGATGCGCGGCAGGGCCGCTGCCGTTGCGGTAGTGCCGCTGCAGGATGTGAGTGCGGCGATCGAAGAAATGCGGCGCGCAAGCGAGCTGGGATTGTGCGGCGTTACGGTGCCGGCAACCGTATTCGACAGGAACCTGGATGATCCGGCGCTCTTTCCTTTCTTCCAGGAAGCGGAGAAGCTCAACATCGCCGTGGCCGTACATTCGGTAACCGGCGCCTACCCGACCATGGGGGCGGACCGTTACGACAGATTTTTCTTCAGTCACACCCTGGCGATGTCTTTTCCGACGATGGCGGCGATGCTGTCGCTGGTTTGCGGCGGCGTCGTGGCGCGGCTGCCCGGATTACGCCTCGCCTTTCTGGAGATCGGCATCGGCTGGGTTCCCTACTGGATGGAACGCATGGATGAGCACTATGAAAAGCACGAATTGCGAAATGAACTGGGCAAGGAAGTGCCTTATCTGACCAGGGAGCCCAGCGAGTACGTGAAGGCGGGCAACATCTTCGTCAGTTGCGAACCTGACGAGAAAACCCTGCCCGATTGCCTGCGCCATACCGGCGAGGATCTGCCCCTGTATGCCTCCGACTATCCGCATGGCGACAGCAAATTTCCCGAGACCGTGAAGCTGCTGCGCAGCCGCGGGGATCTGTCACCGGGCGCAAAAGAGAAAATTCTCGGCCGCAATGCGGCGCGCCTCTACAACCTGAAAGTGGCATAGCGGAAAGTCTCAAAACCAGCGGGTCATGTGCTGCGGCAGCGCAGCCCGCGGCGTTGACAACCGAGGCAGGCGAGGGAAAGCCGGACCAGGGACGTGCGAGGTCCGTCTCATCACGGCAAATCCGCCGCACTCGGCGTTCAAGCACTATTCGGGCTTGATCCCGGCCGCGGCAATCACCCTGCCCCACTTTAGCCGCTCAGCGTGAATCCAGCCGGCCAGCCGCCCCGGGGAGCCGCCGCCCTGCCTGATGTCTTGCGAACGCAGCGATGCCGCAACGTCCGCTGCGTGCAGGATCCTGTCGATCTCGGCGTTCAGTTTGTTGACGATTTCGGGCGGCGTTGCCGCGGGGGCATACACGCTCCACATCGATTCGGCCACAACCTCCGGAAAACCGGACTCGGCGACAGTCGGCACATCCGGGACCGAGGCGAGGCGGCTGGCGCTGAAGATTCCCAGTGCCCGCAGCTTGCCGCCGCGCACGTGAGGCAATGTCGGCGGCAGGCCCATGCTCGCCACTTGTACCTGGCCGGCAATCAGATCGGGAATGATCTGCCCGCTGCCCTTGTAGGGCACGTGGACAAGCTTGATTCCCGCCGCGTGCTGCAGCAGCTCCATCGACAAATGGTGCGGGCTGCCTATTCCCGCCGACCCATAGTTGAGCTTGCCCGGGTTTGCCTTCGCGTAGGCGATCAACTGCCGCACATCTGCCGCCGGCACCGACGGGTGCGCCGTCAGGATCAGCTCGACGAACGCCACCATGACGACCGGAGCGAAGTCGCTGTCGGGGTTGTAGGGCAATTGCCTGAACAGATGCGGGTTGACCGTCATCTGGATGTCGGCCGTGAGCAGCAGCGTATGGCCGTCCGCGGGGGCCCGTGCCACCAGCGCGGTGCCAATGTTGCCCGCAGCGCCGGGACGGTTCTCGAGGAGCACCTGCTGCCCCCACGCCAGGGTGAGCTTGCTGCCGATGGTTCGCCCGAGAAAATCGCCGACGCCGCCCGGCGCGTAAGGCACGACCAGACGGATCGGCTTGTCGGGATAGGTGTTCTGTTGGGCGTGCGCGGTTGATCCGAGCAGCAACGCCGCCAGCCCGGCCGCGACCCATCGATGCAACAGCAGCCCCGACATGGTGAATCTCCTTTCCTGCTGAATCAAACGCCACAAGTTCTTGATTGTCATGCTCCTCGCTCGTCCGCGCAGGTGGCAAACAGCGGCGGTCTCGCGACACAACTCACAGTTTTTCCGAGTCTCCCTGGTCCGAAACTCCCCGCAGAGCCTGGTCGTCACGACCTTCGAGATAGGTAAGAATGTCCGCCAGCGACTGGTCGCGATACTGCATCAGGGTTTCCTTGTCGAGGCCCTCGTACGAGTAGTAGCCGTGTCCGCTGACGATGCCAAGATGGCCGGCGGCGACGGCATCCTGCAACAGCCTGGGCGGGCGGAAGCGCTGGTCGCCCGTCTGCTCGTACAGGTACTGCGCAACCGCCAGAACAGTCTTCTTGTTGCTCTGCAGATCCTGGGCTCGCAAGGGTCCCCACAACGCCATGCGAGGCGCGATGGACCAGCGCACCACCGCATCGACATCCTCGCGGCTGGCGTAACCGCCCGCCACCAGTTCAAGCGCCTCGTTCACCAGGAAGCCGGGAATCTCCCTGCGGCAGATGACCGGGCGCCTGCCGATGCCGCGCAGAAAATCGCAGCTTGCAGCCACCGTCCCGGGTGATGTCTGCGGGCCGGGGACGATTTCGACCACGGGAATGATATAGGCGGGACTCACCCAGTGCACGCCGAGCACCCGGGCCGGATCGCGGCAGCGCGCCGCGATCTCGGAGATGCGGATGCCCGAGGTGTTGGTGGCGAGGATGACGGGCGGTGCGAGCCGCTGACCGAGTTCGGCGAACAGCTGCTGCTTGACCTGCATGTCCTCCACGACCGCTTCCTGGACGAATTCGACTTCGTCGAGTTGAGCGAGTCCGGCTTCGATGACCTGGCCGCGCCTGGCCTCGCTGCCCTCTGGCGCTGCTTCGTCGAGCCAGCGGCGCAGCTTGTCGCAGGTTCGGCGTACCGCAGCCGGGTCGGTGTCCGCCAGATACACGGTGAGCCCCGCCGCCGCGTAAACACGCGCTATCTGGCCGCCCATCCAGCCACAGCCCACTACCGCCACCCGCGAGCAGGGCTTCACCGGTTGCCCTGACGCCAGGCCGTCCACGCCGCTACTTCCCCGCTACTCCGCCTTGAGACCGATGGTGCGCACCACCGCGCCCCATTTGTCGAAATCCGATTTCATCCGCGCAGCCAGTTGCTCCGGCGTCCCGCCGATGGGAAAAAGACCCTGCGAGACGAAGCGTTCGCGCACTTCGGGCGAGGCGAGGATGCGGTTGACTTCGGCATTGATCTTCATCACGATTTCGCGCGGTGTGCCGGCCGGGGCAAAATAATTCCACGAGCCGTTGGTCTCGACGCCGGGATAGGTCTCGGCGATCGTCGCAACGCCGGGCACGGCCGCGATTCTCCGGGCCGCGCCGATTGCAATCGCCTTGAGCTTGCCGGATTTCACGTGGGGCATGGTCTGCGCGATGCCGGTGTACGCCAACTGGACCTGGCCCGAGATGAGATCCGGCAGCGTCTGCCCGCTGCCCTTGTACGGAACATGCACGACGTCGATCCCGGCGACGTGTTTCAGCCATTCCATGGAAAGATGATGCGTGCTGCCCATGCCCGACGAGGCATAGCTGTGCTTGCCGGGCTGCGTTTTCAGGTAGGCGACAAGCTCGGGCAGATTGCCGGCCGGGATGGAGGGATTGACCGACAGCACGAATTCGATGAACGCCCCCTGAACCACGGGGGCGAAATCCTTGTCCGGGTCAAACGGCAGCTTGCGGAATATATGGGGGTTGATGGCCATCTGGATGTCGGTTCCGAGCAGCAGGGTGTAGCCATCGGCGGGCGCGCGCGCCACCAGCTCGGTGCCGATATTGCCGCCCGCCCCGGGCCGGTTGTCGATGACGATTTGCTGGCCCCAGGCTTCGGTCAGTTTTGCGCCTATGGTGCGCGCGACCACGTCGCCGCTGCCGCCCGCGGAATAGGGCACCACGACGCGGACAGGCCTGCCGGGGTAGCTCTGCGCATGCACATATCCGCAGGTGAGCAGCGACAGCATCGCCAGAATTCGGATGAGATTGACCACAATTACTCCCGTATGGTTGAACGTCGGTCGGTGCAGGGTGAGGAACGATGGATCCGGTCGCATCGGGCAATTCGCCCTGTTCTGAGTATGGTAGAGCCGAAAAATGCCGCAACGCAAGGCCGCTGACCGAAGATTTCCGGTTACCGCCAGCGTCGCAACAGTCCGGCGCCCACGTTCCTGCTTGCCATGCCCTCCTCTGTCAGGCGTCGCCGTCATCATCGCCGGCTGGGGGCCGTTACGCCAGGCGCCGGTTCGCCACGTAGATGCCGCCCAATACCAGCGCAAATCCGGTGGGCGGAGGTGGACAGGAGCAGCGAGGAGATCACCAGCGCGCCGTAAGCGAGGGTGATGCGGGTAGCCGCTGTCATATCGATCGGGCAGCGTAACGTCGGCAGCGTTGCGCGCGCCATGGGCCGCGAGCAAAAGCGCCGAGTGTATTACGATGGTGCGCTCCAAGGCTGCCGAACAATCGTCGCCACGACACTCACCGACAAACGACAAGGCGGACCCGCGTGCTGATCCACCCCGATTTCGATCCCGTCGCCATTTCCGTCGGCCCGCTGGCGGTGCGCTGGTACGGACTGATGTATCTCATCGCCTTCGCCGCAGTCTTCTGGCTGGGCCGGCGGCGCATTGCCGCAGGCCTGTCGAACGGCGTAACCCGCAGCGGCCTGGACGACCTGTTGTTCTTCGGCGTGCTCGGCGTGGTGCTGGGCGGCCGCCTGGGATACGTGCTGTTCTACAAATTCAACTACTACCTGGCGCACCCCGGCGAAATCCTGGCGGTGTGGCAGGGCGGCATGTCGTTCCATGGCGGTTTCCTCGGCGTGCTGCTGGCGGCGTTGCTGGTGGCCCGCAACAACCGCCTGCCGTGGCTGGCGATGACCGACTTCATTGCGCCGCTGGTGCCGCTTGGCCTGGCCGCCGGCCGCATGGGCAATTTCATCAACGGCGAACTATGGGGCCGGGTGGCGTCGCCGGACCTGCCCTGGGGGATGCTGTTCCGGAACGGCGGGCCGCTGCCGCGCCATCCGTCGCAGCTTTACCAGATGGCGCTGGAGGGGATTGCGCTGTTCGTCATCCTGTGGCTGTATTCCGGCAAACCGCGCCCGGCCGGCGCAGTGTCCGCGGTATTTCTCATCGGCTACGGCGCGTTTCGCTTCATCGCCGAATATTTCCGCGAGCCCGACGACTATCTCGGCCTGCTGGCGCTCAACCTGTCGATGGGGCAATGGCTCAGCCTGCCCATGGTGCTGGCCGGCGCGGCGCTGCTCGCCTGGGTCCGCCGGGGAGCGCGCGCCCGGCAGGTACAATGAAGTCCATGAGCCATCCCAATGGATGAAGCGCTTCGCAGCGCGATGAAGGCGCGGCTGCGCGAACTGATGACCGAGCATCGCGATCTGGACCTCGCCATCCACCGCATCGCCGCGGACCCGGTGCACGACCAGCTCGCCCTGCAGCGGATGAAAAAGCGCAAGCTGCTGCTGAAGGACCAGATCGGCCACCTGGAGCGGGAAATCGATCCGGATATCCGGGCTTGAATATAAGGCCGCAACGATCCCTGTCCCTGCGGCAGCGGCAAAAAAATACATGAAGTGCTGTGTGCCGCGCAACTGACCGGCTCCGTCCGGCATATTTGAGACATTTATCAGGAAAGTGGCCAATACACGACCATCCGCAACGATTCTGGATCCAGAAATGATATATTTTTCAGGCGCCTCTCGCGTCTCATGATCACCCTGAGGCTCGCCGCAGCCCTGCTCCTGGCGGCCCTCGCCGCCTGCACCGCGCCGCAGCCGCTGCGCACCGCGCTGCCGGTGATCCGGTCGCCCTCGCCTAATTTCGACGCGCGCCGCCCGGGCTTCGTCATCCTGCATCACACCGGCAGCGCCGACGCGGCGCACGCGCTCGCCACGCTCACCGATTCGCGGCAGGCGGTGAGCGCGCATTACCTGGTGGCGCGCAACGGCACCATCCATTACCTGGTCGATGAGATGGCGCGCGCCTGGCACGCGGGCGACTCGTCCTGGGGCGGCCACCGCGACATGAACTCAGCCTCGATCGGCGTCGAGATCGACAACGATGGCGAGGAGCCCTACGCGGAAGCGCAGCTCCGCGCGCTGCTCGCCTTGCTCGCCGACTTGAAGCAGCGCTGGAAAGTACCGGCGGCGAATTTCCTCGGGCATGGCGACGTCGCGCCGGGGCGCAAGGTCGATCCCGGCGCGGCGTTTCCGTGGAAGCGGCTGGCCGAAAGCGGCTTCGGGGTCTGGTGCGATCCGCCCTATCCGCCCGTGCCCGCGGGGCTCGACACCGCGACCATGCTCGCCGCGCTCGGCTATGACGCGGCGAACCTCGAGGCCGCGGTCGCCGCGTTCAAACGCCGCTTCGTGCCCGGAGGAAATGAGCGCGAGATCACCGCGGACGATCGGGCGCGGCTCTGGTGCCTGCTCGGGCGCAGGCAGGGCGCGCCGGCGGAATGAGCTTTTCACCGGCGCTCCCGGAACGACGCCTTGTCCGCCGCTAACCGGACTTCGCGGATTCGATGCGTAATTTGTGGCATTTTCCGGGATGCGCCGCGACGTAAGGCATCGGCGTTATAGAAATCATAGAGGAGGCGGGAGACGGCGAAGTGCATGTACTTGAGACTTGGGACGATCCCCCCTTGATTCATCAAGCAGTTAGCCCTCTTGACCCCGCGAATCCGCGAAGTCCGGCCAAGTCTTGAACCGGCGAAACTTCATCGGTACACTCAACGGTTCGCCCCGAATTTTCGATTCGGAATTTCAGGATACCCAAGGTGGCCCCTTCTGAGGGCGCCTTCCTTTCGAGGTGGACGCGTGAACCAGTCTGGCTTCCCGCAACGGCAGGGCCTGTACGACCCCGCGAATGAACATGACGCCTGCGGCGTCGGCTTTGTCGCGAACATCAAGGGCAGAAAGAGCCACGCGATCATCGAGCAGGGGCTGCAGATATTGCGCAACCTCACGCATCGCGGCGCCGTGGGGGCCGATCCTCTTGCCGGGGACGGCGCCGGCATCCTCATCCAGATCCCGGACCGGTTTTTCCGCGAGGAAATGCATAAACGGGGCGTCGCCCTTCCGCCGCTCGGGGAGTACGGCGTCGGGATGGTATTCCTGCCCCAGGAACCCGCTTCGCGTCTGGCATGCGAATACGAGATGGAGCGCGCCGTCAAGGACGAGGGCCAGGTGCTGCTCGGCTGGCGCGATGTGCCGCGCGACAACACCGGACTGGGGACGTCGGTGAAGAAAATCGAACCGGTGATCCGCCAGGTTTTCATAGGCCGCGGCGCCGGCATCACGGTCACCGACGCGCTCGAGCGCAAGCTGTATATCATCAGGAAATCCTCCGGCCACGCGATCCAGGCGTTGAAGCTGAAGCACGGCCAGGAGTTCTATGTGCCCTCCATGTCGGCGCGCACCGTCGTCTACAAGGGCATGCTGCTGGCCGACCAGGTAGGCCGGTACTACAAGGACCTGCAGGATCCGCGCGTGGATTCGGCGCTGGCGCTGGTGCATCAGCGCTTCTCGACGAACACCTTCCCTACCTGGGATCTCGCGCACCCGTTCCGCATGATCGCGCACAACGGCGAGATCAACACCCTGCGCGGCAACGTCAATTGGATCCGGGCGCGCCAGCAGGCAATCTCCAGCCCGATGCTGGGCGAGGACCTGAACAAGGTATGGCCGCTGATTTACGACGGCCAGAGCGATTCCGCTTCATTCGACAATGCGCTGGAATTGCTGGTGATGAGCGGCTATTCGGTGGCGCACGCGATGATGATGCTGATTCCCGAGGCATGGGAGAAGCACACCACCATGGACGCCAACCGGCGCGCCTTCTACGAATACCACGCGGCGATGATGGAGCCGTGGGACGGCCCGGCATCGATCGCGTTTACGGACGGCCGGCTGATCGGCGCGACCCTGGACCGCAACGGGCTGCGGCCATCGCGCTACATCGTCACCGACGACGATCTGGTGGTCATGGGATCGGAGTGTGGTTGCCTGCCGATTGCGGAGGAACGGATCATCAAGAAGTGGCGCCTGCAGCCGGGCAAGATGTTCATGGTCGATCTTGAAAAAGGCCGCATCGTCGATGACAAGGAGCTGAAGGACACGCTGTCCTCGGCACGCCCGTATCGCGAGTGGATCGAGCGCATCCGCATCAAGCTGGATGAGATCGGCACCGACCGCCAGCAGCCCGAGCGCAGCCTGGTGTCGCTGCTGGACCGCCAGCAGGCATTCGGCTATACCCAGGAAGACATCAAATTCGTCATGGCGCCGATGGCGGCAGCGGGCGAAGAGGCGGTCGGCTCGATGGGCAACGATTCGCCGCTCGCGGTCCTGTCCAACAAGGACAAGACGCTGTACCACTACTTCAAGCAGTTGTTCGCCCAGGTCACCAATCCGCCGATCGATCCGATCCGCGAGGATCTGGTGATGAGCCTGGTGAGTTTCATCGGGCCCAAGCCGAACCTGCTCGGCATCGACGAGCGCAATCCGCCGATCCGGCTCGAGGTCAGCCAGCCGGTGCTCGATTTCTACGAGATGGAGAAGATCCGCAACATCGACCGTTATACCGGCGGCAAATTCCGCTCCTATGAACTCGATGTCTGTTATTCCGTCGGCTGGGGCAACGAGGCCATCGAAGCGCGACTGGCGAGTCTTGCCGCGCAGGCCGAGGACGCAGTGCGTTCCGGATTCAGCATCATCATCATTTCCGACCGTCGCGTGGATCGCGACAACGTCGCCATCCCGGCGCTGCTGGCACTGTCCGCGATCCATCAGCATCTGGTCGGCAAGGGACTGCGCACCTCCGCGGGCCTGGTGGTCGAGACCGGTTCGGCGCGTGAAGTGCATCATTTCGCGCTGCTGGCAGGCTACGGTGCCGAGGCGGTCCATCCTTATCTCGCGCTGGAGACCTTGCTCGGGATTCCCGGCGTCGATCCGGGCAAGGCGATCCAGAATTACGTCAAGGCGATCGGCAAGGGCCTGCTGAAGGTCATGTCGAAGATGGGCATCTCGACCTACATGTCGTACACGGGGGCGCAGATATTCGAAGCGGTGGGGCTGTCCCGCGCGCTGGTGGACAAATATTTCACCGGCACCACTTCCAACGTCGAGGGCATCGGAGTATTCGAGGTCGCCGAAGAGGCGATTCGCCTGCACCGCGCCGCATTCGGCGGCGATCCGGTGCTGGCCGGCGCGCTGGACGCAGGCGGCGAATACGCGTTCCGCATCCGCGGCGAGGAACACATGTGGACTCCGGACGCCATCGCAAAATTGCAGCATTCGACCCGGCAGAACAGTTACTCGACTTATCAGGAATACGCGCGCCTCATCAACGACCAGTCACGCCGCCACATGACGTTCCGCGGACTGTTCGAATTCAGGCTTGACCCGGCAAAGGCAATTGCCGTCGAGGAGGTCGAACCCGCCAGCGAAATCGTGAAGCGTTTCGTCACCGGGGCCATGTCGCTCGGTTCGATTTCCACCGAAGCACACACCTCGCTTGCGATCGCCATGAACCGTATCGGCGGAAAATCCAATACCGGTGAAGGCGGCGAAGACCCGAATCGTTTCGCGCTGATCAAGGCGGGAGAATCGCTCGCCTCGCGTCTGGGTGCGCACCGCGTCGCGCGCGACCTGCCGCTCCGGGAGGGTGATTCGCTGCGCTCCCGGATCAAGCAGGTGGCCTCGGGTCGCTTCGGCGTCACCGCCGAATATCTTGCCAGCGCCGACCAGATACAGATCAAGATGGCGCAGGGTGCAAAGCCGGGCGAGGGCGGTCAACTGCCGGGTCACAAAGTCTCGGAATACATCGCGCAGCTGCGCTTTTCGGTCCCGGGCGTGGGGCTGATTTCGCCGCCGCCGCATCACGACATCTATTCGATCGAAGACCTGGCGCAGCTCATCCATGACCTGAAGAACGCCAATCCGAAAGCCACCATCAGCGTCAAGCTGGTGTCGGAGATCGGCGTCGGCACGGTTGCCGCAGGCGTGTCGAAGGCAAAGTCCGACCACGTCACCATCTCCGGCCACGATGGCGGCACCGGCGCCAGCCCCTGGTCATCCATCAAGCACGCGGGCACGCCATGGGAACTCGGTCTGGCCGAGACACAGCAGACACTGGTGCTGAACCGGCTGCGCGGACGCATCACGGTGCAGGTGGACGGACAGATGAAGACCGGCCGCGATGTCGTCATCGGCGCGATGCTGGGCGCGGACGAATTCGGTTTTGCGACGGCGCCGCTGGTGGTCCAGGGCTGCATCATGATGCGCAAGTGCCACCTCAACACCTGCCCGGTGGGCGTGGCGACGCAGGATCCCGAATTGCGCAAGCGCTTCCGCGGCCAGCCCGAGCACGTGGTGAACTTCTTTTTCTTCGTTGCGGAGGAAGCGCGCGGCATCATGGCGCAGCTCGGCGTGCGCACCATCAATGAACTGATCGGCCGCTCGGAATTGCTCGACACAAGAAAAGGCATTGAACACTGGAAAGCCCGGGGCCTGGATTTCTCCCGGATTTTCCACCAGCCGCAGATCGGCGCCGAAGTCGCGCGCTTCAGGAGCGAGGACCAGGATCACGGACTGGAAAAGGCACTCGATCACCGCCTCATCGAACTGGCGAAGCCGGCGCTCGAGCGCGGCGAAAAAGTCTCGATCGACATGCCGATCCGCAATATCAACCGGACGGTGGGCACGATGCTGTCGTGGGAAGTGGCCAGGCGCTACGGCCACGCGGGGCTGCCCGAGGACACCGTGCATATCCGCTTCGCCGGCTCGGCCGGACAAAGCTTCGGCGCCTTCCTCGCACACGGCATCACCCTGGAAGTGATCGGCGATACCAACGATTATTGCGGCAAGGGACTCTCGGGCGGGCGCATTGCGGTTCAGCCTTCGCCGAAATTCCGCGGCGATCCGATGCACAACATCATCATCGGCAACACCGTCCTGTACGGCGCCATCGCCGGCGAGGCTTACTTCCGCGGCGTTGCCGGCGAGCGCTTTGCCGTGCGAAATTCGGGGGCGGACACGGTGGTCGAAGGCACCGGCGATCACGGCTGCGAGTACATGACGGGCGGAACCGTGGTAGTGCTCGGGATGACCGGCCGCAACTTTGCCGCCGGCATGTCGGGGGGCATGGCGTACGTGCTCGACGAGGATGGCAGCTTTGCGACGCGCTGCAATGGTTCAATGGTCCGGCTGGAGGCGGTGTTGCCGGAATCGGAACAGGAGGCGCGCCTCGCGCGCGATTTCTGGCACCGCGGCGAGAGCGATGAAGCGCAGTTGAGGCGACTCATCGAAAATCACGCGCGCCTTACCGGCAGCGCCCAGGCGAAACGCATTTTGACAAGCTGGCCGCACTTGCGCCCGATGTTCGTCAAGGTCTTCCCCGACGAGTACCGCAGGGCGCTCGGCGAACTCGCCGCGAAGGGCAAAAAGCTGGCTGCCTGAGCGCCACGGCGTGCGCCGCGCCGGCACGAGAGGAAACATCATTCCCGGGCGCGCTGCGCCGCGGGCGAGTTTTGATAAAACTGGATGCATCGGCTTTATGGGCAAGATAACAGGATTTCTTGAATATCAGCGGCTCGAGGAAGCGCACGAGGCGCCCGAGAAGCGCACCAAGCATTACCGTGAGTTCTCGCTTCGTCTGGATGACCAGCGTGCCGCCATACAGGGGGCGCGCTGCATGGACTGCGGTATTCCCTTCTGCATGAGCGGTTGTCCGGTCAACAACATCATTCCCGACTGGAACGACCTCGTGTACCGGCAGAACTGGAAGGAGGCGCTCGACATCCTTCATTCCACCAACAATTTTCCGGAGTTCACCGGACGCGTCTGCCCGGCGCCGTGCGAGGAAGCGTGCACGCTCAACATCAACAATGATCCGGTGGGCATCAAATCGATCGAGCACGCAATCATCGACAAGGGTTACGAAATGGGCTGGGTGGTGCCGCAGCCGCCCGCGGGAAAATCAGGCAAGCGGGTGGCGGTGGTGGGTTCCGGTCCCGCGGGCCTTGCCTGTGCCCAGCAGCTCGCCCGAACCGGCCATGCGGTCACGGTATTCGAAAAGAGCGACCGCATCGGCGGCCTGCTGCGCTATGGGATTCCCGATTTCAAGATGGAGAAAGACCTGATCGACCGGCGCATCGCGCAGATGAGCGCGGAAGGCGTCGAATTCCGCGTTAATCAGTACGTCGGGGGCACAGGCGCCAACGCCAGGCCGGCTGGGCGCGTGCTCGAGGAGTTCGACGCGGTGGTGCTCGCGGGCGGCGCCGAGACGCCGCGCGACCTGCCCATTCCGGGGAGGGAGTTGCAAGGCGTGCACTTCGCCATGGATTTTCTGCCGCTGCAGAACAAGCGCAATGCCGGCGACAGGAATGTGCCCGACCTGCGGGCGACCGGCAGGCATGTGGTGATCATCGGCGGCGGCGACACCGGCTCGGACTGCGTCGGCACGTCCAATCGTCATGGCGCGAAATCGGTGGCGCAGTTCGAATTGCTGCCGCAGCCCCCGGAACACGAGAACAAGGCGCTCACCTGGCCTTACTGGCCGATCAAGCTGCGCACCTCGTCGTCGCACGAGGAGGGCGCGGCGCGTGACTGGGCGGTCACCACCAAGCGCTTCGTCGGCGGTGAAGGCAGCCAGCGCGGACAGGTGGCGAAGCTCATCGCCGCCCGCGTCGAATGGCGAAAAGACGCGAACGGCCAGATGAACATGGTCGAAGTGCCCGGCAGCGAGTTCGAAATGCCGGCCGATCTGGTGCTGCTCGCGATGGGTTTTGTCAGCCCGGTCCAGGCGGTGCTGGAAGCATTCGGCGTTGCCAGGGATTCCAGGGGCAATGCGCGGGCCGGCGTGGAAAACGGCGACGCGGCACTTGCCTATGAGACCTCGGTGCCGAAAGTGTTCGCGGCCGGCGACATGCGCCGCGGGCAATCGCTGGTCGTCTGGGCGATCCGCGAAGGCCGCCAGTGCGCGCGCGCCGTCGATGAGTATCTGATGGGGCGCTCCGATCTGCCACGTTAGCCGCATGCGGCCAGCAAATACGGGTAAATTCCCAAAATGAACGTTGTCATTCTGGCTGCCGGGCAAGGCAAACGGATGCACTCGGACACGCCGAAAGTGCTGCATCAACTGGCTGGCAAGGCGCTGCTGGCGCATGTCATCGGCACTGCCCGGGCCTTGGCGCCCAGGGTGATTTGCGTCGTCTATGGTCATGGCGGGGAAGCCGTCCGTGACGGACTTGCAGACAGCGGTGAACTGGTGTGGGTGAAACAGGAACCGCAACTGGGTACCGGCCATGCGGTGATGCAGGCGCTGCCGTATCTGGAGGCCGCTGCGCGCACCCTGGTGCTGTATGGCGACGTGCCGCTGACCCGCGCCGAAACGCTCTCGCGCCTCATCGCCGCCGCGGGGCAGGGCCTGGGCGTCCTGACCGTGACCCTGGACGACCCCTCCGGTTACGGCCGAATCGTGCGGGAACGGGGAAAGCTGTCGCGTATTGTCGAGCAAAAAGACGCCACTGCCGCCGAACTGGCGTTGCGCGAGGTGAATACCGGGATCATGGTCGCGCCGACCGAAAAGCTCAAAAAATGGTTGTCGGCGTTGAGCAATGACAATGCGCAACAGGAGTACTACCTGACCGACATCGTGGCCCTGGCCGTGGCACAGCGGATGCCGGTTGAGGCAGCGCAGCCGCAGGCCGCCTGGGAGACGCTGGGCGTCAACAGCCGCGCGCAACTGGCTGAACTGGAGCGGGTGTACCAGCGGAATTTTGCCGATGCGTTGCTGGAACAGGGTGTGGCGCTCGCCGATCCGTCGCGGCTCGATGTGCGCGGAACGCTCGAGTGCGGGCGCGACGTGGCGATCGACGTCAATTGCGTATTCGAGGGACAGGTCTCACTGGGCGACCGGGTCGTGATAGGCGCCCACTGTGTGCTGAAGAACGCCCGTGTGGCGGCCGGTACCCGCATCGAGCCTTTTTGCCATATCGATGAAGCCGACATCGGCGCCGACTGCCGCATCGGTCCCTATGCGCGCATCCGCCCGGGCACGTCCCTGGCGAAGGACGTTCATCTGGGCAACTTCGTCGAGGTAAAGAACAGCCAGATTGGCGAGCACTCCAAGGCGAATCATCTGGCCTATATCGGCGACACGACGGTCGGTCGCGATGTGAACATAGGTGCTGGCACCATCACCTGCAACTACGATGGTGCCAGCAAGCACCGCACCATCATCGAGGACGGGGCCTTCATCGGTTCGGACACGCAACTGGTTGCGCCGGTAAGGGTGGGCAAGGGCGCGACGCTCGGGGCGGGCACCACCCTCACGCGCGATGCGCCGGCGGGCCAGCTGACTTTGTCGCGAGCAAAGCAGGTCAGTATTGAAAACTGGTCGCGGCCGGTGAAAAAAAACAAATGAACGCCGTGGCAGAAGGCGACGCCGCAGCACCTGCCGCCGCCGGGCGCCGCCTTTGTGCTGCCCGGAGGACGAATGAACGTTTCTAAGGGTCTGAAATAATGTGCGGCATAGTCGGCGCGATAGCGCGGCGTAATGTGGTCCCCATCCTGCTGGAAGGGCTGAAGCGCCTCGAGTACCGCGGCTACGACTCGGCCGGGATCGCGGTGCTGAACGGGGAGGACAAATCGCATCCGGCGCTGCGGCGCGTGCGCTCCACCGGCAGAGTGGTGGAGCTCGAAAAACTCGCCGGCAGCCAGGCGCTGAGCGGCTTCATAGGCATTGCGCACACCCGCTGGGCGACTCATGGCGTGCCTTCGGAGCGCAATGCGCATCCGCACATTTCCGCCGGCGTTTCGGTGGTGCACAACGGCATCATCGAAAACCACGACGAGATCCGAAGCAAACTGCGCGGCCAGGGCTACAAGTTCGAGTCCGATACCGACACCGAAGTCATTGCCCACCTGATTCATTCGAAGCTCGCCGGCGGCGCCGGCCTGTTCGACGCCGTGCGTAAAACCGCCGCGGAACTGATCGGCGCGTACGCGATTGCCGTCATTCGTGAAACCGACCAGGACACGCTGGTCGTGGCGCGCCACGGCGCACCGCTGCTGCTCGGCCTCGGCGAGGGCGAGAATTTCGCCGCGTCGGATGCCTCCGCGCTTATCCAGGTGACGCAGCGCATCGTCTATCTCGAGGACGGCGACTGCGCCGAGATCGATCTCAAGGGCGTGCGTATCACCGATGGTGAAGGCAAGCCCGTCGAGCGCGCGGTGCATGTCTCGCAACTCTCCGCGTCGGCGGTGGAACTGGGCACCTATCGCCACTACATGCAGAAGGAGATCTTCGAGCAGCCGATGGCGGTGGCAAACACGCTGGAAATGGTGACCGGCGCGCAGGCGGTGTCGCCGCAGCTGTTCGGCGCGGAAGCGGGCAGCATCCTGCGAGAAATCGATGCGGTGCTGATCATCGCCTGCGGCACCAGCTATCACGCCGGCATGGTGGCGCGCTACTGGCTGGAGAGCCTGACCGGGCTGCCGTGCAACGTCGAAATTGCCAGCGAGTTCCGCTATCGCGACTCGGTGCCCAATCCGAAGTCACTGGTGATCACCATCTCGCAGTCGGGCGAAACGGCCGACACCCTGGCGGCCCTGCAGCACGCCAGGCGAAACGGCCACAAATACAGCCTGTCGATCTGCAACGTTCCCGAATCGGCGCTGGTGCGCGCCTCGGATTTGCGTTTCCTGACGCGCGCCGGTCCGGAAATCGGCGTGGCATCGACCAAGGCCTTCACCACCCAGCTCGCCGCGCTGGTGCTGCTTGCCATGACCCTGGCGAAATTGCGCGGCCGCCTGACGCAAGAGCGGGAAACCGCGCTGCTGCAGGCGCTGCGCCACCTGCCCACGGCGCTCACCAACGTGCTGCACATCGAGCCGCAGGTGAAGATGTGGGCCGAAAAATTCGCGCAGCGCCAGCATGCGCTGTTTCTCGGGCGCGGCATCCATTGGCCGATTGCCATGGAAGGCGCGCTGAAGCTGAAGGAAATATCCTACATCCACGCCGAGGCCTACGCGGCCGGCGAACTGAAGCATGGGCCGCTCGCGCTGGTGGACAAGGACATGCCGGTGGTGGCGATCGCGCCGAACGACGCGCTTCTGGAAAAGCTGAAATCCAACCTGCAGGAAGTCAAGGCGCGCGGCGGCGAGCTGCACGTGCTCGCCGATCAGGACGCCCGCCTCAACGATGCCGAGGGCGTGCATGTCATCCGCATGCCCGACCACGCCGGCATCCTCTCGCCCATCCTGCACACCGTGCCGCTGCAGTTGCTGGCATACCACGCGGCTCTTGAGCGCGGCAACGACGTGGACAAGCCCCGCAACCTGGCCAAATCGGTGACCGTGGAGTGACTTGCCGCGCTCGATCCTGAAGAGTTGTACGGTCAATCAACCGGTTCTTTATTGGCGACGCCGAACCGGTCGAGTTCCTGAAGAATTCGCCGGGGCTCCTCTCCGGCTTCGCTTCATGCGGCCAGTTCGCGCTCGTGCCCGTATTCGTCCAGGGTGTGCAGCCGCACCGGGCGGCGCCACACGCGTTGCACGTACTCCAGCACCTTGTTGGCGCGGCCGATGTCCAGCCCGCGTCCGTCGCTTTTGGAATCGTGCTGCAGCACCAGGGTGCCGTCGCTTTTCAATTCGCTGACTGCGATGCGCGGCGAGCCGTAGTTGAATTTCGGCGCGAGGATGGCCTCTCGCATCTCGTCGATGCCGCGGCTCGCGACCTTGATCTCGCCGTCACGGCCGGCATTGTAGACCAGCAGGTCGAGCTTGTTCGCCATGTCGCGGTCCAGGTAATTGCGGATGAAGCCGAAGTCATCCTCGTCCCGCAGCACCTGGCGCGCGTGCTTGATGCCGTGTTTCTCGATGATGTCTTCCCACATGCAAAAGCCCAGGTGATAGGGGTTCACCGCGAGCGCGGTGTGCTCGTCCGATGCGTACGGACGCACCACGTCGGAATGGGCCTTCAATGCGCTTACATACAGGTTGTCCGGCAGGAAATCGGCTTCCCGCAGCAGCCGCGCGTGCCAGTAGGACGCCCAGCCCTCGTTCATGATCTGGCAGGCAAACACCGGGTAGAAGTACATGGACTCTTCGCGCACCGCGAGAAAGATGTCGCGCTCCCACTGCTCCAGTTCGGGCGCGTACTGCGAAATGAACCACAGCAGGTCGTACTCCGGATGCGGCGGAATCGCGGCTCGCGGCGCCTGGCTCGGCCGTGGAGCGGGCTCGGGTTCGCCCGGCAGGTGATGGAAGCGCTTCGAAAACGGGTCGGATCCATGATTGTGCGGACACAAGGCAGCGCGTTCCGGATAGCGCTGCCGGTGCAGTTCCTGATCGATGTTGACGTGCGCCTCCAGCGCCAGCGCCGCGTCCAGGGTGGCTTCCACCGGCTCCAGTCCGTATTGCTGCATTGCCGCGTCGATGCGGTGGGCGTGTTGCGCCGCCTTCTCCACGATGTGGCCGCCCGCCATGCGGTGGAACCGGGAGAACAACTGGTTGTTCTTGGAGAAATCGGCATGGCCGATGACATGCGCGGTAACGAGCGTGTTCTCGGCGAGGGAGTTGCTGTCCATCATGTAGGCATGGCAGGGGTCGCCGGGAAACATCACTTCGTAGATCTTGGAATGACCCATGCTGTGGCGAATGAACTGATGGATGTAGCGCACGCCGAACGACCAGTGCGGCATGCGCACCGGCAGGCCGTAGGCCGCCACTTCGACCATGAAGCTTGCCGGGGTGATGTTGAAGTCCACCGGGTAATAGTCCAGGCCCAGCTTGCAGGCCAGATCTTCCAGTTGACCGGCGTACCTGGCGAGTTCCTGTGCGTTCATCTCGGCATTCCCCGTTGGACCGGCGTGGTGCTCAAACCTCTGCGGCGCGCGTGGCCTGATCCGTAAAGAAACTGCGGATCGCATCCCACACATCTTCCTGGCGGCTCAGCAGCGCGGTCGCGGTCGGCAGTCCGTGACGGCGCAGATCCGTGAACATCACGTTGAGCGGCGTCTGGCGATGACTCATGCTGCCGCCGATTTCGGTATAGCCGGCGTAGTTGACCAGGGCGGCGAGCCGGCCCAGCGATTGCTGCGCCAACTCGTTGTCATCGGAGGCGTTCTCGCCGTCGGAGGCGTAAAAGAAATAGGCGTTGTAGCGGCCCGGGTCATAGCGCTCCTGCAGCACCTGATGGGCCAGATTGAACACGCCTGAGGAAACCGTGCCGCCGCTGCCGCTCGCCTGGAAGAACTGCTCTTCGGGAAACTCCCAGGCTTCCACCGAGTGCGCGAGGAACACCGTCTCCACCTTGGCGTACTGGCGCCTTATGCCCTGCAGGGCAAAGAAGAAAAACGTCTTGGCGAGCTTGCGCTCCATCTCGCCCATGCTGCCGGAGACGTCCAGCGCGAACACCACCACGGCGTTGAGCGCCGGCTGGTTGCGCTTCACCAGCTGCCTGAAGCGCAGGTCCTCGTCGACGAACGGCTTGGGTTCGGCCTGGATGGCGCGCCGCTTTATCGCCTCCTTGACGGTGCGGCGCCGGTCCAGGCGCGAGCGCGCCCCGCGCCGGTCGATGCCTTCGCGCACGTAGCTCGGGTCCTCCAGGCTGGCGCTGTGCTTTGGTTTCAGATCGGGAAGCTTCAGTTCCTCCCAGATCCAATCGATGATGTCGTCGATTTTGAGTTCGAGCATGAACGCAAGTTCGCCCTCGCCGTTGCCGCCCTCACCGCGTTCTCCGGCGGGTCCTCGCGCCGGTTGCAGGATGTCGCCGGGCTGGCCCTTGCCCTGGCCGGCGCCGCTTTTACTGGGCGGATCGCACAGCCGAAAGCGCGCGTGTTCAAGCGTGCGCACCGGGACCATCACGGTGCGGTTGCCCGGCCGCGACATGATATCGGCGCCGGCGAGCAGGTTCGGCAGGCTGTCCTTTACTGCCTCGCGCACCTTCTGGTTGTGGCGCAGCCAGTCGCGCGCGCCCCGCGAAAACAGCTCGTACCAGGGGGTTTCCATCGCGATGCGCGAAATGGGGCGCGAATTCACCGGCGGCGCGCCGGGGGCGTTGATGCTCATGGCGTTCACTCCTGCGCCAGCAAGGTGGTGACGTAGTTGAGCGCCTCGCGGGCGCTGTGGCTGTCGTAGCCGAACTCGTCCACCAGGCGTTTTTCCACCACCGAAATCTTCTGCCGCACCTCTTCGTCCGGACGCGTCGTCGAGCTCACCAGGCGCAGCACGTCGCGGCGCTGCTCGAACAGGTATTGTTTCACCGCGTCATGCAGTTGCGCATGGCTGTCCAGGGTGAATTTCTCGCCGCGCTTGAACGAACCCATCGCCTTGCGCACCACCTCCTGGCGGAAGGTCAGCTTGCCCGAATCGGAAATGTGGATCTTTTCCTCCACCGAACGCAGAAACCGCTCATCCGGCCGCCGCTCCTCGTTGGTCATGGGGTCCTTGACCTGGCGGTTGTCGAGCATCGCATCGACCTCGTCCAGGTACTTGTCGAGCAGTCCCTGCGCTTCCTGCTCGAAGGAGACGAACAACGCCTTGTGCACGTCCTCCTTGACCCAGCGGTTGTAGAACTCCTTGCGTGCAAGAACCAGAAAATCGACCCATTTGCGCTTCTTCTTGCCGTCGATGCGGGCATCGGAATCGATGGCGTCTTTCAGCGCGAGCAGCACTTCCATGCTGGTCAGGCTGTTGCGCTGGGACTGGATGATGGCGTTCGACAGGGCGTTGATGATGAAGCGTGGCGATATGCCCGACAGGCCTTCTTCGCCGCTTTTGCCGCCGCGCAACTTCTCCGCGTCGGATTGCGAAACGTTTTCCACGTCCTCGCCTGCCCAGACGCGAACCTGCTTGATGAGTTCGGCTTCCTTGTCGTTGTCCTGCAGCCGGGTCAGGATGGAAAAGGTCGCGGCGAGGTGCAGCGCATGCGGATCGAGGTGGACTTCCTGGAACGCCTGGGCGCCCGCGGTGAGCTTCTTGTAGATGCGCGCCTCGTCCTTGTAAGACAGGGTGTAGGGCACCTGAATGATGACCATGCGGTCCAGCAATGCTTCGTTTTCAGCCTCCTGCAGGAAGCGCCGGAACTCCGCCAGGTTGGTGTGCGCAATGATGGTTTCATCGAGGTAGATCAGCGGGAAGCGCGACACCTTGACGTTCTTTTCCTGGGTCAGGGTCAGCAGCAGATAGAGAAACTCGCGTTTGACCTTGAGAATCTCGATCATTTCCAGCATGCCGCGGCTGGCCGCGTACACGGCGCCGGACCAGGACCAGGCGCGCGGGTCGCCTTCGTCGCCGTACTCTGCCACTTTCGACAGGTCCACCGACCCGACCAGGTCGGCGATATCGGCGGTCGTCGGGTCGTGCGGCGCATAGGTGCCCACACCCATGCGGCCGGCCTCGCTGATGAACACCCGCTCCACCGGCACGCGCATGAAGTCGCCCTGGTAGTCTTCCTTGAGGCGGCTGGCGCAGTAGGGACAAAGTTCGCCTGAGGCGTTGACCCCGTAGGTTTCACGGAACTGGGCGCGCAGGGTATGGGGTATGAGGTGCAGCGGCGATTCATGCACCGGGCAGCCCCGGATGCCGTAGAGCGCGCCCGCATCGGTGCGGCTGTACTCCTCCAGCCCGCGCTTGAGCAGGATGACCAGCGAGGATTTGCCGCCGGAGGGGGGGCCGAGCAGCAGCAACAGGCGGCGTCCGACTTCGGAGCCGGCGCTGGCCGCCTTGAAGTAATCCATCAACCGCTCCAGGGTGCCCTCGACGCCGTACAGCTCGTCCTCGAACAGCTTGCAGCGAAAACGGCCGTTCTCGTCTTCGACGCCCTCCGAGCGAATCATGTCCCAGATGTATTCGTGGCTGTTGCGCGCCACCGCAGCCGGATCGGGCGCAACCACGCCCTCAAGAAATTCGGAGAACGGGCCCGACCAGAGCGCTGCGCGATGCTCCTTGCTGAACGCGACCAGAGAGCTTAGGAATTTCTCGCGGCTTTCGGCTGCTGCGTTGCTGGACAAATTCATCTCGATGGCTCCTGCGGGAACGTTTCCCTGTTAGCCGCTCGCGACGCAATACTCAATCCCGAAACTCTCCTTCCGGGTGCCTCGCCAAGCGGGCTGCATCGTTAAAAAATCACGAGTTCCTGGTATCAACCTCCACTATTTCCCGACAAAGTTTCCCAACACGCATGCAATTTTCGAACCAGCGCCTCTCCTTCCTGTGGTTGTACTTCCGCAAACGAAGCGCCTCCGCCCATCATTCCGGACGTTTATTACAACTCGGTGCAAAATTCACAAAATATTTTTGGTGCGCTCGCACCAATCTGCCGCATGCCTGTATTAAAAACGAGCGGGGGTAGAACGCGGTTGACCCCCGCTGCGTTTATTCCGCGACGATGCGGAATAAGCGCGCTGCGTCCCGCGCAGCGCCCCACAGAGTGTTCCCGATCCGCACGCGCCGCGCGCAACCGGTGATGAGCCGCGCACAGGTACGTGCCGCTCTTTGGCGCTCGTTGGTAAGGAGAGGACGGGCTCCCTGAGGCCCGGGTCCATGCAGGAGCACCGCCGGGAAGCGGAATATCCGGAGGGCTTTCCCGCCCGAGCGCAAATTCAGACTGACGTTCAAACGACAGAACGGCCGGCGCGTGACAGACTGCGCCACCAACGCGAACACCGAGGGCTCCCCTGCTGCTGCGCATCGAAGCAAAGTGGCGCCGCGGCTGCGGGTGCAATCGGCGCGCTGACGCGGGAGTGATGGCTGCTCGATGAATCGGCGGCACTCGTTATGTCCCTCCTTATGGGGTGTGCCTTAAACCAATATTTGCACAATGCTACACACAACTGCTGGTTGTCAAGGAGATTGGCACCACTATCCCTTGTGGACGCAGCGAAGCTCCGAAGAACGGCGAGTGTCGCCGGACCGCCGCTTTCTGCTGAATGCACCGACGCGCGCGGCAGGGCTTGACACAAGCCGCAGCGCTCCCTAAACTCAGGGGAGACATACAGAGTTTATCCCCATGCCTACCCGCGCCTTTACCATCGCCAAGCTTGCCGATACCGCCGGTGTCGGCATAGAGGCGATTCGCCACTACCAGCGGATGGGATTGCTGGCCGAGCCCGCGCGCGTGACGGGTGGATTTCGAACCTATTCGGCCGAGCATGTGCGCAGGCTGAATTTCATCAGGCGCGCCCGCGACCTGGGATTTTCACTGGAAGATGTGGCGCAACTGCTCTCCTTGAGCGCGGAACGCGATCAGGCGCGGGTGCGAGAACTCACCCGCGGGCGGGTCGCGGCGCTGCGCGGCCGCATCGCCAGGCTGGAATCCATGGCGAAGGCCATGGAGGGACTGGCCGATTGTTGCGCGCGGGCGCCGAGCGAGGCATCCTGCCCGATTATTGCCGCGCTGGTCGATTGTGCCGATGAGCAGGCCGGAACAATCTCTCCTCGCGCTGCTCTCCGCAGCCCAGCGGTCACGCCCGGACGGCCTGCAGCCGGTCCGGCTCGAGAGGCCAGACGCCGCCGGAACGCGATGGCACAAGTGCCATGACCCGGGCCTCCAGGCGTGGTATCTCGGGCGTGCTCGCCGGTCTGTTGTTATTTGCGCAGATGGCGGTTGCGGCTTACGCGTGTCCCGGCATGTCGCCGGGCGCCGCGGCACGGGCAAGCGAACCGCTCCCGGCCAGCGGAACGGCCGATGCCAGTCGCTCTCGACCTGCCGGGGAAAAGACCGGGCCAATGGCGGATATGAGCTGCGATTGCGAACAACCGGATCGCGATGCCGCAAACCTGTGCGCCGAACATTGCCGCTACGGCAACCAGAATGCGGAATCCCCCAAGGCGCCATCGATACCGCCACTGCTGTTGACCGGCCATGTGACGTTGCCTGTTCCGGACGCGCGCAACCTCTTTTCGCCTTCCCCGGGTCTCCCGCGGTTCATCCCGGCGGCTTCCCCGCCGCACGCCATCCTGCACTGCTGTTTTCGTATCTGATCTCTCCGATCCGGATATGCGCTGACGCTGATTGGCCCCTCAGTCAGCGTGTCAGCGTTTGTGTTCCGGCAGACGAGCCTGGCTTTTCTGCCACGGGCAGGATCCTGCCCGCGCGAATCACGCGTTTCCCGTCTGGAGAGTTCCCATGTTCACTTCCTGTCATGTCCCCGCACGAACCGGCGATCGTTCCCTGCGGAGCGTCGTGCTGGTCTTTTCCATTGTTGCAAGCGCAGCATTTTTCCCGGCGGATGTCCGTGCGGGGGAGACACTTGCCTTCGAGCAGGCCCTGCGCATGGCGCAGGATCGTTCCCGGCAAATGGCGGCGCAAGAACTCGCGGCCGCAGCCTCTCGGGAAATGGCGCTGGCCGCCGGACAGTTGCCGGACCCGATGCTGCGCCTTGGCATAAGCAGTCTGCCTATCGATGGAGCGGACCGATTCAGTCTCACGCGCGATTTCATGACCATGCGCACGGTGGCGGTGGCGCAGGAATTCACGCGTGAGGAGAAACGCAGGGCGCGCACGGCGCGCTTTCAGCGTGAGGCCGAGGCGGCGCAGGCCGAACGTCTTCTCGCCTTGTCCAATTTGCAACGCGACACGGCCCTTGCCTGGCTGAACCGCTACTACCAGGAGCGCTTGCGCAACGTGCTGGCAGCGCAGCGCGAAGAGACCAGGCTGCAGATCGAGGCGGCAGACGCCGCCTACCGGAGCGGGCGCGGATCGCAGGCCGATGTATTCACGGCGCGCACCGCCGTTGCGCTGATTGACGATCGCATCGATCAGGCGGATCGACAGGTAAGCACCGCGACGACCCAGCTCGCCCGCTGGGTAGGCGGGGAGGCGCGCAACCCTTTGGGCGAGCTGCCGCGCACAGACTTTATCCGCCTGCAACCGGCGGACCTCGAATCGCAAATTATCCATCACCCGCAGCTCGTGGCGCTCGCCAGACAAGAGGAGGTGTCGCTCGCCGAATCGCAGATTGCCCGCACCGACAAGCTGCCGGACATCGGCGTGGAACTGATGTACAGCCAGCGCGGCCCGGCGTTCTCGAATATGGTGTCGTTCAACGTCTCGATTCCGCTGCAGTGGAACCAGAGCAATCGTCAGGACCGCGAGCTTGCCGCAAAGCTCGCGCTTGTCCATCGAATTCGGGCACAGCGCGAGGAGGCCACCCGCGCCCATGTGGCCGAGACGCAAACGATGCTCAAGGAGTGGCAAAGCAACCGCGCCAGGCTCGCCCGCTACGAGGATTCCCTGGTTCCCCTGGCCAGCGAGCGCACCCGCGCGGCAGTCGCCGCGTACCGCGGCGGGGTCAGCCCGCTCATGGCTGTGCTCGAAGCACGCCGGGCTGAAATCGACACGCGCATTGAAAGTCTTCGTCTGGAGTGGGAGACGGGCCGCTTGTGGGCGCAACTCAACTTCCTGATCCCGACCGGCCACGCCGCCGGCGTTTCACCTCCCTGAGGCGCACAAAATGAACGCAAAGGCACTCGGATTCGGACTGCTTGCGGTGGGAGTCGCGGCATGGAGCGGCTATGAACTCGGCATGAAGCGCGCTATCCCCATCCCCGCGGCGACCCCCGCAGCCACTACGGCAACGAGTGCGGCGAGCGCCGGCGGCGGGCCGGGCGCCGTTGCTCCAGCCACGGAAAGAAAAATTCTCTACTGGCATGATCCGATGGTGCCGGGGCAGCGCTTCGACAAGCCGGGCAAATCCCCTTTCATGGACATGCAGCTCGCGCCGGTCTATGCCGATGGCGGGGGCGACGCCGCTCAGGTCTCGGTGAGCCCGCGTATCCAGCAAAATCTCGGGATGCGAACGGCTGAGGTAAAGATGCTCGCCATGGCCCCGCGCATGGAAGCAGTCGGCAGCATTGCGTTCAACGAACGCGACCAGGCGGTGGTGCAGGCGCGCGCCACCGGCTACATCGAGCGCCTGTACGTGCGCGCCACGCTGGACCGGGTCGCCAGGGGTCAGCCGTTGGCCGACCTGTACGTACCCGAGTGGGTGGCGGCGCAGGAGGAGTTCTTGTCGGTGCGGCGCATGCAAGGCACCGACCTTGCCGTGCTGGTGGACGGCGCCCGCCAGCGGATGCGCCAGGCAGGCATGAACGAAGAGCAAATCCGGCTGGTCGAATCAACCGGCCGGCTGCATCCCCGGATCGCCCTGAATGCACCGATAGCCGGAGTGATGGTGGAGCTGCTGGCGCGCGATGGCATGACCGTCATGCCCGGGGCAACGCTGTTTCGCATCAATGGACTGTCGAGCGTGTGGGCCAACGCCGAGGTTCCCGAAAGCCAGGCCGGCTTGCTGACCCCCGGCGCCGCCGTGGAAGCCCGTTCGCCGGGCGTTCCCGGGGCGATTTTCAAAGGCAGGGTTCAGGCCATCCTGCCCGAGGTCAGTGCGGCCACCCGCACGCTCAGGGCGCGGATCGAACTGGCCAACCCAGGAGGAAAGCTCGCCCCCGGCATGTTCGTCAATGTCAGCGCCGCGCCGAAAGCGCAACAGGTTCTGGCCGTTCCCACCGAAGCCATTATTCAAACCGGACGGCGCACTGTGGTCATGCTGACCGATGGCGCCGGCAAGTTCCGGCCCGCCGAGGTGGAAATCGGCATGGAGGCCGACGGCCAGACGCAAATCAAACGCGGGCTGGAACCCGGGCAAACGGTCGTCGTGTCCGGTCAGTTTCTGATCGACTCGGAGGCCAGTCTTAGGGCGACTGCGGGTCGGATGGAAGACACGCCGCGACCAGGCAGCACAGTTGTCGAGCATGAAGGGCAGGGCAGGGTCGAGGCCTTGGGAAAAGACGGCGTGACACTCTCGCACGGCCCGATTCCCTCGATAAAGTGGGGCGCGATGACCATGGACTTTGCCGCGCCGGCGGCCGGATTGCCGCAGGGCCTGAAGGCCGGGCAGCAGGTGAAGTTCAGGTTCACAGTGAACAAGGACGGGGCGCCGCTGCTCACCGGCATTGAACCGATCAATCCGGGCGCCGCGGAGAAAAAGAAATGATCGCCCATTTCATCCGCTGGTCCATCGCCAACCGGCTGCTGGTGCTGCTCGCTACGGCGATGGTTGCGGCCTGGGGCGTGTGGTCGGTGACCAAAACACCGCTCGATGCCTTGCCGGATTTGTCGGACGTGCAGGTGATCATTCGCACCGGCTATCCCGGGCAGGCGCCGCAGATTGTGGAAAACCAGGTTACCTATCCACTCACGACGACCATGCTGTCGGTGCCGGGCGCAAAGACGGTGCGAGGCTATTCGTTTTTTGGCGATTCGTTCGTCTATGTGCTGTTCGAGGACGGCACCGATCTCTACTGGGCGCGCTCCCGTGTGCTGGAGTACCTGAACCAGGTGCAATCGCGCCTTCCCGCCGGCGCGAAGCCTGCTCTGGGACCCGATGCCACCGGCGTGGGCTGGATCTACTCGTACGCCTTGATCGACCGCGGCGGGGCGCAGGATCTTTCCCAACTGCGCTCGTTGCAGGACTGGTTCCTCAAATTCGAACTGAAATCCGTGCCCAATGTGGCCGAAGTGGCGTCCGTCGGCGGCATGGTGAAACAGTACCAGGTCATCCTCGATCCCGACAAATTGCGCGCCTACAACCTGGCGCACGGCAAAGTGACCGAAGCAATCCGCAAGGCCAATCAGGAAAGCGGCGGCTCGGTGCTGGAGTTGGGCGAGGCCGAGTACATGGTGCGTTCATCGGGTTACCTGCAGTCGCTGCAGGATTTCCGCAAGATTCCGCTCGCGAGCACGTCCTCCGGGGTGTCGGTGAGACTGGGCGACGTCGCCCGCGTGCAGATCGGTCCCGAGATGCGCCGCGGCATCGCGGAACTCGATGGAGAGGGCGAGGTCGCGGGCGGGGTGATCGTCATGCGTTCCGGGAAAAATGCATTGGAGACCATCAAAGCCGTCAAGACCAAGCTCCAGACCCTTCAGGCAAGCCTGCCCAAAGGCGTGGAGATCGTGCCGACCTACGATCGCTCCAATCTGATCAAGCGCGCGGTGGACAACCTGGCCTACAAGCTCCTTGAGGAGTTCATCGTCGTCGCGGTGGTCTGCTTCATTTTCCTGTTTCACCTGCGCTCGGCCTTCGTCGCAATCGTCTCCCTTCCGCTTGGCATCCTGGCAGCGTTCATCGTGATGCATTACCAGGGCGTGAACGCCAACATCATGTCATTGGGCGGCATCGCCATTGCCATCGGCGCAATGGTCGATGCGGCCGTGGTCATGATAGAAAACGCCCACAAGCATATTGAACGCTGGCATCACCATCATCCCGGCGATGAACTGCGCGGCGACGCGCAGTGGCAGGTCATCGCCGCAGCGGCTGCGGAGGTGGGTCCGGCCCTGTTCTTCTCGCTGCTGATCATCACCTTGTCCTTCATCCCGGTGTTCACCCTGGAAGCGCAGGAAGGGCGGCTTTTTTCGCCGCTTGCCTTTACCAAGACCTATGCCATGGCCGCCTCGGCAGGGTTGGCGGTGACGCTCATTCCGGTGCTGATGGGCTATCTCATTCGCGGCCGGATTCCGGATGAAACAAGCAACCCGCTCAACCGCGTGCTGATTGCCGTCTATCGGCCGCTGCTCGACGCGGTGTTGCGTGCCCCGAAAATGACATTGGTCGTCGCAGCACTTCTCCTCGTGGTCAGTGTCTGGCCGCTGTCCCGTATCGGCGGCGAATTCATGCCTCCGCTGGACGAAGGCGACCTGTTGTACATGCCTTCCGCGTTACCTGGATTGTCGGCCGGCAAGGCGGCACAACTGCTGCAGCAAACCGATCGCCTCATCAAGACGGTGCCGGAGGTGGCCACGGTATTCGGCAAGGCCGGCCGTGCCGAGACAGCCACGGACCCCGCGCCGCTGGAAATGTTCGAGACCACCATCCAGTTCAAACCGCGCGAGCAATGGCGGCCGGGCATGACCACCGACAAGCTGGTGGAGGAGCTCGATCGCATCGTCAAGGTGCCGGGTCTGTCGAACATCTGGGTGCCGCCGATTCGAAACCGCATAGACATGCTGGCCACCGGCATCAAGAGCCCCGTCGGGGTCAAGGTGGCGGGTACAAGTCTGGCTGAAATCGACCGGGTGGCCGCTGAAGTGGAGCGCGTGGTGAAGAAGGTCCCCGGGGTGTCCTCCGCATTGGCCGAGCGTCTGACCGGCGGCCGCTACATCGACGTCAAAATCAACCGCGATGCCGCGGCCCGCTTCGGCATGAACGTCGCCGATCTCCAGGCCGTGGTGTCGTCGGCGATCGGCGGGGAGAACATCGCCGAGACGGTCGAAGGCCTCGCGCGCTTTCCCATCAACGTGCGCTATGGGCGCGAGATGCGTGATTCCGTCGAGCGCATTCGTCAGTTGCCCATGGTGAGCGAAAAGGGGGCGCAGTTCGTGCTCGCGGATATCGCCGAGGTGCGCATCGTCGATGGCCCCCCCATGCTCAGAAGCGAAAACGCCCGCCTGTCGGGCTGGGTGTACGTCGATATCCGGGGGCGCGATCTGCGCTCCGCCGTCCAGGACATGCAGCGTGCCGTCAGCCAGGAAGTCAGGCTGCCGGCCGGTTATTCCCTGTCCTGGTCGGGACAGTTCGAATTTCTGGAGCGGGCCACAGCCAGACTGAAGGTGGTCGTGCCCTTCACCCTGCTCATCATTTTCATCCTGCTCTACCTGACGTTCAATCGTTTTGGCGAGGCGCTGCTCGTCATGGCCACCTTGCCGTTTGCTTTGGTGGGCGGAATATGGCTGCTTTACTTGTTGAACTACAACCTGTCGGTCGCGGGCGCGGTAGGGTTCATTGCGCTGGCGGGAGTGTCCGCCGAGTTCGGGGTCATCATGCTGCTGTATCTGAAGCAGGCGTGGGAAGCACGAATCAAAGACGGCAAGACCGCGGAAGCCGACCTGGAAGAGGCCATTCGCGCAGGGGCCGTGCTGCGCGTCCGGCCCAAGGCCATGACGGTGGCCGTGATCCTGGCCGGGCTATTCCCGATCATGTGGGGAAGCGGCGCCGGGTCCGAAGTCATGCAGCGCATCGCCGCGCCCATGGTGGGCGGCATGATCACCGCGCCGCTGCTGTCGATGTTCGTCATTCCCGCGGCCTTTCTGCTGATGCGAAGGCGAAGGAAGGCCGCGGCGGAAAAGGCGCCCAGTCCGGGTTTTGAGCCAATCTAGGAAGAAAACGCCTTGGCGTTTTCCCCGATTTCGGGGTGTGCGAGGGGGCTTGCCCCCTCGCGTCGTGGAAGATTGAAAATGAATGCTTATCGCAATAAGGAGGCACTATGAAAGAGCTTCGTGTACACGGACCCCAGGGCGGCTCGCGGATGAATCCGCACCGCCGCCACTTCATGACGACCCTCGCGCTGGCAGTCATGGCCGGACCCGCGCTGGCAAAGACGGACGCCCCGCTGGTGGAGGTCTGGAAGGACCCATCGTGCGGATGCTGCCAGGACTGGGTCAAGCATCTTCAGACGAACGGTTTTCAGGTCAAGATTCATGACGCCGGCAACACCGACGCCCGAGTCATGCTCGGCATGCCGCTGGAATACGGCGCCTGTCATTCGGCCCGGGTGAAGGCCTACGCAATCGAGGGACATGTGCCGGCGCGCGAAATTCACCGATTGCTGAGGGAAACCCCGCCGGCCATCGGGCTTGCCGTGCCCGCCATGCCCGTGGGTTCTCCCGGTATGGATGGCCCCGAATATGGCAATCGTCGTTCTGCCTACGATGTCTTGCTCGTTCAGCGCGGCGGCGGCACGCGCGTCTATGCGTCCTACCGTTGAATGGAAACGCTTCGAACAGAGTCAGTGCGGAGTTGAATCACGGACAGACCACGAATTTCCGCACCCAGGAGGCAGCTTCGCACCGGTATTTGCGGAAACGCTGTGACGCCTGGCCTGGCGCTGGAGGTTTCCGGAATAGCGAAGCTCACCGCGCAGCTTGGCCCGAAAGGGCGGCAACAGTTGCCATCAGGTGACGTCGCTCGATGCGTGAAACCGCAGCTGCTACTGCCTCGGCCGGGACGCAAGGTAGATCCCCGGCAGCGCCGGGCTTATTTCGTTGCGCTGACCGCGGCCCGTCGCGCACCCCAGCGCCAATCGCGGATCTCGGGCATGTCGTCGCCGTGGCGCTCGATGTAGCGCTTGTGCTCGATCAGTTTGTCGCCGACGAGTTGCGTGAGATATGCGGCGCGCGAGCCCAGTCCCGGCACGCGCTCGGCCACGTCCTTCACCAGGTGGAAGCGGTCGATGTCGTTCAAAACGGCCATGCCGAACGGCGTGGTGGTCGTTCCCTCTTCTTTGTAGCCGCGAACGTGCAGGTTCGCGTGGTTGGTGCGTCGGTAGGTGAGCCGATGAATGAGCCAAGGGTAGCCATGGTAGGCGAAGATGATCGGCTTGTCCTGGGTGAACAGAGTGCCGAAATCCTTGTCGGTCAGCCCGTGAGGATGCTCGCTTTGCGGCTGCAGCGCCATCAGATCGACGACATTGACGACACGAATCTTCAGCTCCGGCACGTGCTCTCGAAGCATATCCGCCGCGGCCAGCGTCTCGAGCGTCGGCACGTCTCCGGCGCACGCCATGACGACATCGGGTTCGCTGCCTTCGTCGTTGCTCGCCCACGGCCAGATGCCGAGTCCCGCGGCGCAGTGGCTGACAGCTGAATCCATGTTGAGCCACTGCGGCGCCGGCTGTTTGCCCGCGACGATCACGTTGACGCAGTGGCGGCTGCGCAGGCAGTGATCGGTGACCGATAGCAGCGTATTCGCATCGGGTGGCAGATAGACGCGAATTATGTCGGCCTTTTTGTTGGCCACGTGATCGATGAATCCCGGATCCTGATGGCTGAAGCCGTTGTGGTCCTGCCGCCAGACGTGTGAGGTGAGCAGATAGTTGAGCGAAGCGATCGGGCGCCGCCAGGGCAACCCGCGCGTGACTTTGAGCCACTTTGCGTGCTGGTTGAACATCGAATCGACGATGTGAATGAACGCCTCGTAACAGGAGAACAAGCCGTGGCGCCCGGTGAGGAGATAGCCTTCGAGCCAGCCCTGGCACAGGTGCTCGCTCAACACCTCCATGACGCGGCCTTCCGGCGAGATCTGAGTGTCGGTGGACCTTATCTCCCCCGTGAACACGCGGTCGGTGACTTCGAACAGGCATCCAAGCCGATTCGATTCCGTTTCGTCGGGGCCGAAGACGCGGAAGTTGCGCTCGCCCATGTTGAGCTTCATCACGTCGCGCAGGAAGGCGCCGGCGACGCGTGTCGCTTCGACCGTCGCGGCCCCGGGGCTCGGGACACCGACGGCGTAATCGCGAAAGTCCGGCATGATCAAATCCCGCAGCAGCGCACCGCCGTTGGCATGCGGATTAGCGCTCATGCGGCGCTCGCCTTCTGGAGCAAGTGCCGCAAGCTCGGAGATGAGCCTGCCACTCGGGTCGAAAAGCTCCTCGGGGCGATAGCTCTTGAGCCATTGGCCCAGGATTTCAAGGTGCTCCGGGTTGCCCGCGAGGTTCGCGAGCGGCACTTGATGCGAGCGCCACGAGCCTTCGGTCTGCAGCCCGTCCACGGTCTTCGGTCCGGTCCAGCCTTTGGGCGTGCGCAGAACAATCATCGGCCACATTGGCCGCATGCTCTTTTCGCTCGAGCGCGCGCCGCATTGGTGACTTCGAATTCTATCGATCACCCGATCGAGCGTTGCAGCCATCGCCTGGTGGACTTGTTCGGGCTCCTCGCCTTCCACGAAATGCGGCTCGTATCCGTACCCGCGAAAAAGCTGATCGAGCTCCTCGTGGCTCACGCGGGCCAACAGCGCGGGACTCGCGATCTTATAACCGTTCAAGTGCAGGATCGGCAGAACGGCGCCGTCATGCGCCGGGTTCAGAAATTTGTTCGAGTGCCAACTGGCAGCCATCGGCCCGGTCTCGGCCTCCCCGTCGCCGATGACGCAGGCGACGATCAGATCGGGGTTGTCGAATGCCGCGCCGTAGGCGTGCATCAGCGAGTATCCCAGCTCGCCGCCTTCGTGGATGGAGCCGGGCAGCTCAGGCGACACGTGGCTGGGAATGCCGCCTGGAAACGAGAACTGCCTGAAGAGCCGCTTCATCCCGCCCGCGTCCTGTGAAATTTCGGGATAGACCTCGCTGTAGGTACCCTCCAGATAGGTATTGGCGACGATGCCCGGTCCGCCGTGCCCGGGTCCAATCACGTACATCATGTTGAGGTCGCGCTGCTTGATAATGCGGTTCAGATGTACGTAGATGAAGTTAAGCCCCGGTGTCGTGCCCCAGTGCCCCAGCAGCCGCGGCTTTACGTGCTCGATGGAAAGGGGTGCCTTCAGCAGCGGGTTATCGAAAAGATAAATCTGGCCGACCGACAGATAATTCGCGGCCCGCCAGTAGGCATTCATCTTCGCCAGGAGGTCGGACGAGAGCGGTTCGGTCATTGGTGTTCCTTGTCAGTGGATAGTCAGGCATTCAGGCGCGATGCAGAATGCGCTGAGTCGCCCGTGCAATCATCGCCTCTTCATCGGTGCGGATCATTCGCACGGTGACCGCACCCGCCTCGGCCGAGATGATGTCTGCGTTTGCCATATTGCGGCCATCGTCCAGGACCACGCCGAGAAATCCAAGGCGGTTGCAGATGCGTTGGCGGATCACCGGCGCGTTCTCGCCAATGCCGCCTGAGAAAACGAGTGTGTCGAGGCCACCAAGGGCCGCGGCAAAAGCGCCTATCGATTTTGTGACCTGATAGCAGTAGAGGGCCACGGCCTCCGCCGCGCGCACGTCGGCCGCTTCGCGCGCGAGCAGATCGCGCATGTCCGAGCTGGTCTGCGATACACCCAACAATCCGGATTCGTGATTCACCATGCGATGGAACTGCTCGGTGCTCATGTTCTCGCTTTGCGCCAGGTACCACGCGAGGCCGGGATCGAGATCTCCGGAGCGCGTGCTCATCGGGACGCCGGCGGCCGGGGTGAGCGCCATCGTCGTGTCCACGCTCCTGCCTTGCCGCACTGCGGCGAGGCTCGAACCGTTTCCAAGATGAGCAAGGATGACGCGTCCACGCGATGCGTCGGCGCCGGCAACGCGTTCGAGCTCTTCCATGAGAAAGGTATAGGAAAGGCCATGAAATCCGAAGCGGCGGATGCCTTGCTCATCGAAACGCCGCGGGATGGGCAGGAGTTGCGCGACGCGCGGCATGTCGCGATGGAAAGCCGTGTCGAAGCACGCTACCTGCGGGACATCCGGTAAACGCGTGCGAAAGCGTTCGATAAGATCGATCTCACCCGGCAGGTGCTCGGGGCTGTAGGCGCTGATCCGGCGCAGCGCCAGCACCAGATCATCGTCGATCCGCGCCGGTGCGCTGTATCGCGTGCCGCCGTGCACCACACGGTGCCCGACTGCCTTGACTTCAGAGAGGAGACCCTCCTCTTCGAGCCAGTCGATCAGCGCGCGCGCGGCGCCGCTGTGGTCGCTGGCATCGATGGCGCGACTCTGCGCGCGAGCCCCGGTCGAGTCGTCGACCGTGAACGATGTGTTGGGGAGACCGATGCGCTCTATTTTTCCCCGCGCGCGCCGCGGCAGCGGTTCGGTCACGCCGTATAACGCGAACCTGATGCTCGATGAGCCAGCGTTGAGCGCAAGCACACATGCCGCATCGCGAGGCGCGCTGCGTTCGTTCATAGCCGGCCGGTATCAGGCGATCGACGCAATGCGTTGTCTGCGATCGTCTGCCCTGGGGCTGCTCTCATTTGGGTCCTACTCGCTGTTTCATCAAATGCGGAATCAAAGTTGGCAGTTACCTGGCGGGTATGAATTGCACTACCTGATCGGCTTTTTTTCACCGGCCGCTTCACCCGACAGCAGCAGGCCGAACACCGGGCAGGGCACGCCTGTGGCGGGCGTTTTTCGCGCGCCACAAAAAAACGGCTCCTGGCAGCGCCGCCTGCGGCCTTGCTTTACGCTACGCCGGTACTCGGTAGTTGACCATCATGTCGGCGTTCTCGTGCTCCAGATTGTGGCAATGAAACAGGAAGAGTTGCTCGCCCGGAAACGCTTGCCGGAAGTCAACGGCGATGCGTGCGGTTTCGCCAGGCCAGACCAGCAGCGTGAGCGGCGCATCGGTCACGCCGAGGACGCCGAACGGGCCCTCGCCGCCCCGGATGAACAGCCGGTTCGTGAAATTCTCGGGCCGCACCGGGTCGTGGGCGTAGGGCGCAAACGCCGCGCCCCCTACATTCGTGTCCTGGCAGCCGGCAAGCGGCAAACCGGCGCCGGCTGCGAGTGTTGAGGCGGAGTATTGCAAAAACTTGCGGCGGTCCATTCAGTTTCTCTCCGTTCAGGAATTTCGGCTAACGCCGTTCAAATCGAGACCAAGACGATTCTTGTCCCGGCGTCACGCCTTGAGGCTTGCGCAGACCCGCTCCAGCAGTGCCCGTACTTCCTTGCCAAGGGCATGCACTTCCGGTTTGTCGACCAACTGCAACACGGCCTCGGGATCCATGAACGCAACCGTTATGGTTCCATCGGCTTCTTCGCGCACGACTACGTTGCACGGCAGTAACAAACCGATGTCGGGGTCAGCCTCGATCGCGCGGTGTGCGAGCGGGGGATTGCATGCGCCGAGTATGCGATACGGCCGGCGTTCGATATTGAGCTTGGCTTTCAGCGTCGCCTTGACATCGATATCGGTGAGTACGCCGAACCCTTCCCGTTTCAGTGCCTCGGTGACTTTCGCGACGGCGGCATCGAACGGTAACTTTAGCTGAGTGCCGAATCCGTACATGAATCGACTCCTTTCAAGTGGCGGCAAAGTTCGCGGTTATTTGGCGGGCATGGACTGCATCATCTGATCGCGCTGCATCATCTGCTCCATCATCATCTGCATCATGTCCATGCGGTTTTCCATCGTTGCGTGGTGCTTCATCATGTCGCCATCCTTCATGCCGCCTTTCTTGCCGCTCATCATCATGCCGCCGCCCATGCCGCGCATCGCCTTCATGTTTTCCTGCATCGCCTGCATGTGCTCCTGCATCAGCCTCTGGCGCACCACCGGATCCGTCACGGTCCGGATTGTGTCCATCTGCGCCTGCATCGCTTTCATTTTTTCCTGCATCTCGCTCATGCGCTTGTCCTTGTCCATGCTCGCCGCCGGCTTGTCGTGCGGGTGTTTGTTCTGCGCTGATGCGATGGGTGCTGCCAGGGCGCAGGCAACGATTGTGGCAACCAGTATTGAGGTTTTCATAGCGGTCTTTCCTTTAGGGTTGAATGAATTCATGTTTGCGTTACGGACTACAGGTAGCCAAGGCTTGACGCGCGCACAAGGCAACGGTTCAGCCAATAAACCGACCGTCAACCGGCGCAACAACGCACCGGTCTAAAGTGCCAACGTGAAGCGGGGTTAAATCAGCAGGCGCTGAGTGCGCAGGCAGAGGCGCAGCGAACGCGAGGGGACGGCTCGCGCGAGCGCCAAGTTTGCGGAGTAAACGGCTGTAAGACTTGTAGCGACAGGCGCATCGATTGCGAACCACTCCAGAGGGGAACGCAGAGGGGAACGATCGGGTGTCGGTATTTCATATCCTCCGACGAGTGCTGGTGCCGAAATCAGGGTGTCGCCGCAAGGCGAGTCGGGGCTATGGTCGAAGGGTTCGGAATGCGCAGCGCCGGAGTGGTGCGGCGGCGCTTCGGCAGAGGCTGATGGCGATCCGTTGCCGGCGTGTCCGCCCAAAACCGCGGCGGCCCCTTCACAGCACGGAAACAATGCGGTGTTGAGCCAGAACACTACCCAAGCCACCACCATTCCCACGCGCGCAAACCCGCGCAGACGCCGCGGCCGGGTGGCCTCTGGCCTGGTGGATTTTTGCGTTGACGACAGCATATTGATTAGATTACATCCTGGTCGTGAAGATTTTTTGATCGAGATCAAACCCACGTCGTATCGGGACCGCGGCAGGCGATCGTCAAGGTTCGCATGATGTCCGCGACGTACTACGTTGCCGTGGCTTCCGGCGGTCCGGCTGCTTTACCTTACTTCTTCCCAAAGATGAACGAGAAAAGCACGACACCCAGTACGACGACAAGCAAGGTAGGAAGCCACATCCAGCTGATTCCGCCCATGCTTCCGGTCCCCATCATCCCGCCGCTCATCGATGTCCCGGTCGCCATTCCGCCACCGAAGAGCAGCAACAGCAAGCCTACGACGACAAACGCGATGACAAGTTGTCTTGGATGTAGTGTCCATGGCAAGAGTTTCCTTTGAGAGGATGAATGTGGGCTCGATTTCCCTCGTAGAACGGCTGGGGCAATAGCTGTGAGTTGCAACGCGTTCCTCGGTTGCGCCGCTGGCCACGGTGCTCACTGGCGGGGTCCGCATGACCAATTGCGAAGCATTCATATACATGAGAATGTTTTCCCCGTCCGTACGCTACCGCACATGCTTTTGGCCTGTTGTTGCGCCAGGTCTCACAACTTGACCCGGTTAAGCCGCAATGCGTTGGTGACCACGGACACCGAGCTCAGCGCCATGGCGGCGCCGGCGAAAATCGGCGAGAGCAGCAGACCGAAAGCCGGGTAGAGCACGCCGGCGGCAATGGGGATGCCCAGCGCGTTATAGCCGAATGCAAAAACGAGGTTCTGGCGGATGTTGCGCATGGTCGCGCGCGACAGCACGGCGGCGCGTGCGATGCCGCGCAGGTCGCCCTTGACCAGGGTCACGCCGGCGCTCTCCATCGCCACGTCGGTGCCGGTGCCCATGGCGATGCCGACATCGGCCTGTGCCAGCGCCGGCGCATCGTTGATGCCGTCACCGGCCATCGCGACCTTGCGCCCCTCGGCTTGCAGGCGTTTTACATGACCCGCCTTGTCCTCGGGCAGCACTTCGGCGAGCGCCTCCTCGATGCCGAGTTGCCGGGCGACGGCGCCAGCGGTGCTGCGCGAATCGCCGGTCAGCATCACGATGCGCACCCCGGAGCGCTTGAGCGCCGCGATGGCCTCGGGCGTGCTTTCCTTGATCGGGTCGGCCACCGCCGCAATGCCTGCAGACGCGCCGTCAATGGCGAAAAACACCACCGTCTTCGCCTCCGCGCGCCAGGCTTCCGCGCGGGTCTCCCAGCGTCCCGCATCGACGCCGCGCTGCGTCAGAAAGCTGCGGCTGCCGACGAGCACGCGCCTGCCGTCGATATCCGCCTGCACGCCCAGACCGTTGACGGCTTCGAATGCGCCAGCCGTCCTGGGCGCGAGGCCGCGCGTCTTGGCGCCCGCGACGATGGCGAGTCCGATCGGGTGTTCGGAAAGCTGTTCCACGCCTGCGACCAGCGCCAGCGCTTCATCCTCCGCAATGCCTTCGGCGATGAAATCGGTCAGCGCGGGATGGCCAAGCGTCAAGGTGCCGGTCTTGTCCACCACCAGGGTGTCGATGTCACGCATTCGCTCGATCGCCTCGGCATTGCGGAACAGGATGCCGGCGCGCGCGCCCTGCCCCATGGCAACGGTCATCGAAATGGGCGTTGCCAGACCGACGGCGCAAGGACAGGCAATGATCAAAACCGCAATCGCGTTGAGGAACGCGTAGGCGAATCTTGGCTCCGGACCGAAGAACCACCACACCAGCGCCGTCACCACGGCGATGGCCACTACGATCTGCACGAAGTACGCCGCGATGACATCGGCGAGCCGCTGGATGGGCGCACGCGTGCGTTGCGCTTCGCTCACCATGTGAACGATGCGCGCCAGCAGCGTGTCCGCGCCGACGCGCCCGGCGCGCATCACCAATGATCCATTGCCATTCACGGTGGCGCCGGTGATCTTGCTGCCAGTGGACTTGGCCACCGGCACCGGCTCGCCGGTAATCATGGATTCGTCGATACGGCTGGTGCCCTCGAGTACCGTACCGTCCACCGGCACCTTCTCGCCGGGCTTGACGCGCAGGCGGTCGCCCACGGTCACCGTGTCCAGCGGCACCTGTTCTTCGCTGCCGTCGTCGCGCAAACGCCAGGCGAGGTTGGGCGCGAGCTCCAGCAATTGTTGAATCGCCTGACTGGTCTTTCCCATCGCGCGCAACTGCAGGAAGTCGCCCAGTATCACCAGGGTCACGATCACCGCCGCCGCCTCGAAGTATGTGCCCACCGCGCCGTCGTGCTCACGAAATTCCTGCGGGAACAGGTTGGGGACCAGCACTGCGGCGAGGCTGAACAGATAGGCAAGCCCCACCCCCAGTCCGATCAAGGTGTACATGTTGAGCGCGCGGTGAACGAGCGAGAACCAGAATTTGCGCAGGATCGGCCAGCCGGCCCACAGCACCACCGGCGTGCCCAGCACGAACTCGACCCAGCCGCGTTGCCGTGGCTGCAGGCCGAACAGCTCATGGATGCCGATCATCGGCGACATGGCGAGCACCGCCAGCGGGATCGACAGTGCGACACCGATCCACAGCCGCCGCGCCAGATCGCGCAGCTCGGCATCGTCGGGCGGGCCTGCACTCGCGCCCGCTATCGGCACCAGCGCCATGCCGCAGATCGGGCAGTCGCCCGGCGCGTCGCGTACCACTTCCGGGTGCATCGGGCAGGTATAGACAGACCTCGGCGGCACCGCGCCCGCGACGGCAGGCTTTCCATGGGCGCCATGTCCGGGTGCCGGCGTTACCGGGGCGTGGTGATGCGCATGTTCCGCAGGCTTGGCGTCGCCATCAGGCGGCTTGGTCAAGTACGCGGCCGGGCTTGCTTCGAATTTCTTCTTGCAGCCGGCGGAGCAGAAGTAGTAATGGTTACCCTCGAACACGCTGCTGCCCGCCGCGGTTCGCTCGTCCACCTGCATGCCGCACACCGGATCGGTTGCCATTTTCCTGTCTCGCCGGGTCGTGAACAGGGATCGCGTCTTTCGACTGCTCCGGTCCAGACTAGCGACAATTGTACTCAGGGCTGGACCATGGTTGCCTGCTTGGCAGTGTACCCGGCGCAGTCGCACCGCGCGGACAGACGCGCGGTGTTCGGAGAGAGCGGCGCCTGCCCGTGGGACGGTGTGGCCGGCCGCCGGACTCGAATTTACGAACCGCTTTCCAGCTTCGTTACGGTAAACATCCCGTCCACCCGGTCGGCCGCGAATTTGATGACATCGCCCGGCTTCACTTTCGAAAGCATCGGGCGCCGCATACACGAAGAGGGCGCCCTAACAGGCCGATACTTGAAGAACCTCTCCAGCTTTGATGGCGCGCAGTGCGTCATTGACCTTAGGCATCAGGGGCGCTACGGCCGAATAGGTGTTGCTGGCAGCGTGAATCACTATGAACCGGAGTTTGAATGCCTGCAGGTTTTGTTGGTACCCGATGTTCGTGTCCATCGTTACAACGGCGTCAAACTCCTGCTCCGCGGCACGAAGAAGCTCGCCGTTTGATTTACCTTGCCATCCCCGTTCGCGCACCGTAATGACCACAAACTCCGCGGCGAACAGGGGTTTCAGCAGCCGATCGATGTTTTCATCAAGCAGCACGCGCATCGGTCGCTTCGAGCTCCAGCGCGTGGACTGCTTTCTCCAGAAACGCCTCGGCTTGTTGTCGGCTCACGCCGGGAAAACCTTCAAGAAACCGGTCCAGCGTTTCGCCCGCCTTGAGATAATCAATGAGGATCTGCACCGGCACGCGGGTACCCGCGAAAACCAGCGCACCGCTTACGACGTCGGGGTTACGGGAAACGACGTGCTCCAAGCTCATAAGCCTTACCTCCTGGCGGCTACAAGGATACGCCATCGAGGGCGTTTTGAGCTTGCCCCTGAAAAACATATACAAAGCGGTTTTCCCCTACGTCGGGGCGACCTTCAGCGGCAATCAGGCACCGATTTTCGCCACGGCCATGCGGATTTGATATATATTTTTGGGATGAGGTCTTTGCTAAAAAGTATCTTTATCTGGCTGCTGGTCATGGCGCTCCCGATTCAGGGATACGCCGCCACGACCATGGCGGCGTGCCAGCCCGGTCATCATGGGCAGGAAGAATCCACGGCGGCGCCGCACGAGCACGCAACACACCTGGTCGGCGCGCTTGAGGTCAGCACCCACGACCACCAAACGCACCCCGGCGGAATTCATGAGCAAAGTCTTTCCGGGGCCGCCGGCGTCGAGACGGCAGACACGGGCCACGGCGGGACAAAATGCAGCGCTTGTGCTTCATGCTGCTACGGCGCTGCCCTCATGGCCTCCGCGCCCGCGCATCCGTGCGGCGCATCCACTGCGGATTTGAACCCCGCGGAATTCGTTTCCATCGCTCGCTTCATCACCGGCGGCCCCGAGCGGCCGCCCCGACCCTTCCTCGCCTGAGCGGCTGCGGCGCGTCTGACGCGCTCTGGCAGCCGCACTGAAGCATGCGGGCGCGACTACGCCCCGCATTCCGCAATTCAGTTGCGCGAGGAAGCCATGAAAAAAAAGGTAAATGCCGTATGGGGCATGACCGGTCTATTGGGCGCTGCCATCGCCCTGATGGATCCGGCGCTGGCCCAGTCCAATTTGCAGTCCAAGTCCGCAGGTACCCAGGCGACGGAGCGGCCCGATCCGCTGGATGCGTCGGCCGGCGTGCCGCAGGCGATTTACCGCTCGCCGTTTGCCCAGTACCGCACGCTGCCCGACGCAAAGCCCGGCTCCTGGATAGATGCGAACGACCAGGTCGGCCGCATTGGCGGCTGGCGCGCGGATGCCCGGGGGGCAAGCGCGCCCCATTCGCCCCAGGGGAAAGACGGCGCAAAGCCGC
>Ga0080064_1000706_pt1 | contig 81664 bp, 60 predicted proteins | sample Subgrocontami54m_FD_69260 | JGI IMG/M metagenome (GOLD analysis project Ga0080064, IMG submission 69260) | Subsurface groundwater microbial communities from S. Glens Falls, New York, USA - GMW46 contaminated, 5.4 m (SPADES assembly) (version 2) ... | reverse complement strand
GCCGTGTCTACTTAGAAAGGACGGCTGCCTCGCTACGCTCGGCTGCCTGACGAGATCTCTAGACTTGGGTTGCGGGCGGAGCCCGCGCTGGGATCTGGGATTTCGTTCGGATCTGGGATTTTGGATCTGGGATCTCGGCGCGTACGAAACCGCCAGTCTGTCCGACCCTTCACCCCTCGATGAACCGCCCACGTTCCTCTACCCTCGGCACCCGGCACCGGTCCAGCCTCCCGAACACGCGATACCGGACCCGCGCGAACGCGTCGTACGCCGCGTCCAGGATCGACGTCGGCAGGCACGCCGCAATCCGCGCCGCGCGCCACGGCCAGCCCAGCTCCCCGAGGACGAACAGGATGGCCCGGGATCGCCAGTAGAGCAGCTCGCCGGCGCGGTGCGCGTCGGCGAGCACGTAGACTGTGTCCACGTCCCCCGCGTCGCGGCAGAATCTCGCGAGCTCCCGTCGTGCGGTCTCTCCCTGGAGCGGGGCGAAGCGGAACCGCGCCGCCCGGTCGTGGTCCAGCAGGAACCGCACGAGGCGGTCGCAGAACCCGCACACGCCGTCGAAGAACAGGACGTGCCTCGCCTCTCCCATGTCGTCCGTGACTGTAGCACGCACGCCGGCTTTCTGGTAATGTCCGCCGCGCCGGGGAGGAGGAGCCCCCACCTGTGGAACCGGACGCGGAGGAACCCGCCCCTCGCCTCGACCCAGCAGGCTGGCTCTGCCAGCGGCTCTCGCTCGTCGACAAGGCCGCCCAGGTCGTCTTCGCCCCCGTGGCGGGCTCGCCCTCGGAGCGCCCCGACATCGACATCGAGCGCACCCGCGACCTTGTCACGCGGCGCCGAGTCGGCGGCCTCGTCTGCTTCGGCGGATCGGTCTTCGAGACCCCCTCGCTCCTGAACGCCCTCCAGCAGGTCTCCCAGGTCCCCCTCCTCGTCGCGAGCGACATGGAGGCCGGCGCGGGGCGCCAGATCCGGGGCGCGACCGAGTTTCCGCCCCTGATGGCGGTCGGCGCGACCGGGTCCGCGGCACTCGCCGAGCGGATGGGGGAGGTTACCGCGCGCGAGGCCGTCGCGCTCGGCATCCCCTGGGTCCTCGCGCCCGTCCTCGACGTCAACTCCCGCCCGGAAAACCCGATCATCAACACCCGCGCCTTCTCGGACCGTCCCGAGGTCGTCGCGACGCTCGGGAAGGCCTTCCTCGCGGGGCTCCGTGCGGGCGGCGCGATCGGGTGCGCGAAACACTTCCCCGGACACGGCGACTCCGTCCTCGACTCCCACCTGACGCTCCCGCGGATCGACGCGGCCGCCGCGGACCTGGAGGGGCGCGAGCTGGTCCCGTTCCGCGCCGCCGTGGAGGCGGGGGCCGACTGCGTCATGACCGCGCACCTCCTCGTGCCGTCGATCGACGCCGACCGCCCGGCGAGCCTGTCACCGCGGGTCACGACGGGCCTCTTGCGAGAGCGGCTCGGCTACGGGGGCGGGATCGCGACCGACGCGCTCATGATGGGCGCGATCGCGGAGAAGTGGGGCCCCGGCGAGGCGGCCGTCCTCGCGCTGGAGGCCGGGGCCGACGTGGCGCTCTACCCGGCCGACGTCGAGGCGGCGATCGACGCCATCGTCGAGGCGGTCTCCACGGGCCGCCTCCCGGAGGCGTCGCTCAACCGCGCGCTCCGGCGGGTCCTTGGGTGGAAGGAGCGCGTCGGACTCTTCCGCGAGCGGATCGCGATCGCTGAGGAGATCGGCGAGGTCGTCGGCCGGGCCGCGCACAAGGCGATCGCCGACGAGATCGCCCAGCGGAGCCTCGTGCGCGTCCGCGACGACGCAAAGGCCCTCCCGGTGCGCCCCGGGAAGCGGGAGCGGCTCACGCTCTTCTGGGTCTGCGAGAAGACCCCCGAGTCCGACCCGCCGCTCGTGAGCCTGCTGCGGGAAACGCACAAGCGTCTGGAGTGGTTCGATGTGCCCATCGATGCGCGGGTGATGTCGCTCGCGCCGCTCCTCCAGGAGGTCCGCCCTTCGGACCGCGTCGTGGTCGCGATCGACGTCCGCGTGCGCGCCTTCCGCGGGTCGGTGGGCCTGCCACCCGAGGTCGCCGTCTGGATCGAGGAGGTCGCGCGCCGCGCGAAGCGGACGGTCGTCGCCTCGCTCGGGAGCCCGTACTTCGCGAGGCAGTTCCGCTCGGTCCCGTGCTTCGTGTGCGCCTGGTCCGCCTGCGAGGCATCCCAGCGCGCCCTCGCGGCGGCGCTTGCAGGCACGGCGGGAGACGACGTCGCCGCGAATTGGCCTGGGACGATGCCGGTGACGCCATGACGACGCTCGACTGGTGGGTTGTGGGGGGCTACTTCGCCGTGCTCCTCGGTGTCGGGCTCCTCCCGAGCCGCAAGGGCTCGGGGAGCACCGAGGACTTCATCGTCTCCGGTCGCCGCCTTCCGTGGTGGATCGCTGGGACGTCTCTCATCGCCGCCTCGTTCGCGAGCGACACGCCCCTCCTCGTCAGCGGCCTGACGCGGTCGTTGGGGGTGTGGGGGAACTGGCAGTGGTGGGGAGTCGGGATCTCGACGGTCCTCGCGGTCTTCCTGTTCGCGCCGATGTGGCGACGGACCGGAGTCCTGACCGACGTGGAGCTGACCGAGCTCAGGTACTCCGGCGACGGCGCCGCCGCGCTTCGCGGGACCAAGGCGGTGTACTGGGGGCTCCTCTTCAACTGCTACACGACCGGCGCGTTCGGGCTCGTCGGGCTCGTCAAGGTGATGGGCGCCACCGGCGGGATGGACCGCGGCTACGCGCTCTGGCTCTGCGCCGGGCTGGGGATGGCTTACGCGATCGTGTCGGGACTCTGGGGGCTCGTCCTGACGGACATGTTCCAGTTCTCCGTGGCGATCTTCGGCGGGATCGCCCTCGCGGTGTACTCCGTCGACTCGGCGGGCGGCCTCGACGCCACGCTCGCCGCCGTGCCGAGCGACCGGCTGGCGATCATGCCTTCCGGAGACCACGAACTCGCCTACGTCCTGCCATTCCTCCTGGTCCAGTGGTGGGCGTGGAAGAACACCGACGGCAGCGGCGTGATGGTCCAACGGTGGGTCTCCTGTCGAAACGAGCGGCACGCGACTGGAGCGACCCTCTGGTACGCGATAGTCCACTATGGGCTCCGGTGCTGGCCATGGATCATCGTCGGCCTGGCGTCTGTTGCGGTCGTCGCGGACGCCGAACTGCCGCTCGTGGATGGGAAGCCGGACGCCGAGGCGGCCTATGCGGTCATGATCCGCAAGGTCCTCCCCGCGGGGCTCCGGGGGCTCATCGTGGCGTGGTTCTTCGCCGAATTCATGGGGTCGATCGCGCAGGCGATGAGCTGGGGAGGGGCCATCCTCACGAACGACGTGTACCGGCGATTCCTGGCGCCGAAGGACGGGAAGGGGAGGGACCTTCTCGTCGCGCGCTCCGCGGGCGTCCTGGTCATGTTCGGCGCGGTCGCCGCGGCGTACATGTCCACGAGCATCACGGAGGCGTTCAAGTACGTCCTCCAGCTCACGGCTGCGATCGGCGTGGTGAACATGCTTCGATGGCTCTGGTGGCGGATCAACGCCTGGGCCGAAGTCACGGCGATGGTCATGTCCCCGCTCTTCGTGTTCTGGCTCGCTGAGCCCTGCATGAAGTTCCTGCAGGTTCCGACCACGGGGATGTCGAGGATGCTCACGATTATCATCGGTGGGACCGTGCCGGCGATCGTGGTGTCCCTGCTGACACGACCGGACGGCCTCAATCGCCTGATCCCGTTCTATAAGCGGGTGAGACCTCCGCGAGCCGGTTGGGGCCCTTGCGCGATCCTGTGCGCAGAGGTGGCCTCGTTCGTGTCGGTCCCTCGTCTGCTTCTGCAGTGGACACTCGGGTTGGCGTTCGTCTACGGCACGCTGTGGGGCGTGGGCGGGCTCGTGCTGAAGCAGGGCGACGCCGCAAGGTGGGGCGGGGCCGCCGCGCTCGCCGGCGGGCTGGGGCTCCTGGCTATGCTCCGTGCCCGAGGGCCGTACGAATCGCCATCACCTGGCCCAGCAGCCCCGGCAACTCGCTGAGCTTCACCATGTTCGGGCCGTCGGAGAGGCCGCGGTCCGGGTCGTCGTGGACCTCAAGGAAGAGCGCGTCCGCGCCCGCCGCAACACCCGCGCGCGCCAGGAGCGGCACCATCTCGCGGAGGCCGCCCGAGCTCCCCCCCTGGCCCCCCGGGAGCTGCACGCTGTGCGTGGCGTCGAAGACGACGGGGCACCCCGTCTCGTGCATCCACGCGATCGAGCGGAAGTCGACGACGAGCTGTCCGTAGCCGAACGTCGCGCCGCGCTCCGTGAGGAGCACCTGGCGGTTCCCCGTCGAGTGGACCTTCTCGACGAGGTGCTTCATGTCCCACGGCGCGACGAACTGGCCCTTTTTCAGGTTCGTCACGCGCCCCGTCCTTCCGACCTCGAGAACGATGTCGGTCTGTCGGCAGAGGAACGCGGGGACCTGCAGGACGTCGGCGACCTCGGCGGCGGGACCGACCTGCTCCGGTCCGTGGACGTCGGTCAGGATCGGGACGTCGAACTCCTTCTTCACCCCCGCGAGGATGGCGAGGCCCGCGGCGAGGCCCGGGCCCCGGTAACTCGACAGGCTCATCCGGTTCGCCTTGTCGTAGCTCGCCTTGAAGACGAGCGGGACGCCGAGCGAGCGGGTGAGCTGCGTCAGCTCGCGCGCCATCGTGCGGACGTGCGCCTCGCTCTCGATGACGCAGGGCCCCGCGAAGAGCGCCAGCGGCCTTCCCGCGCCGACGGGGATCGATCGGATCGAGACTGTCTGAGAGGAAAACACTACGCGTCCGTACCACCGATGAGGTGGCCCATCTTCTCGCGCTTCGCCCTCAGGTAGGCGGCATTGTCCTCGTTCGGGACGATTTCGATCGGGACCCGCTCCACGACGTCGAGGCCGTAGCCGTGGATCCCGACGACTTTCTTCGGGTTGTTCGTCAGGAGGCGCATCTTCCGCACGCCGAGGTCGAAGAGGATCTGGGCCCCAGTGCCGTACTCGCGCAGGTCGGCGGGGAATCCGAGCCGCTGGTTCGCCTCGACGGTGTCGAGCCCCTGGCGGTCCTGGAGGGCGTACGCCTTGATCTTGTTCACGAGGCCGATCCCGCGGCCCTCCTGGCGGATGTAGAGGACCACTCCCCGCCCCTCGCGCCCGATCATGCGGAGCGCGCCCTGAAGTTGGTCTCCGCAGTCGCAGCGCAGGCTCCCGAGGATGTCCCCCGTGAGGCACTCGGAGTGCACGCGGACGAGGACGGGCTGCTCGTGGACGATCGCCTTCCCGTCCTTCTCGTCGCCGATGTCGCCCGCGCAGATGGCGAGGTGGAGGTACTCGTCGATGAGGCTCTTGTAGATGTACAGGCGGAACCGCCCGTGCCGCGTCGGGAGGCTCGCCACCTCCAGGCGCTCGACGAGCCTCTCGGTGCGGCGGCGGTACTCGATGAGGTCGGCGATGCTCGCGAGCTTGATCCCCCACGTCTCGCACAACTTCTCGAGGTGGGGGACGCGCGCCATCGATCCGTCCTCGCTCATGATCTCGCAGATCACGGCCGCGGACTTCAGCCCCGCGAGGCGCGCGAGGTCGACGGAGCCCTCCGTCTGGCCGCACCGCACGAGGACGCCGCCGGGGCGCGCGCGGAGCGGGAAGATGTGCCCCGGGCGGGCGAGGTCCTCGGGGCGGCAGCCGTCCCGGATGGCCGTGAGGATGGTGTGCGCCCGGTCGTGGGCCGAGATCCCCGTGGAGACGCCGCTGGCCGCGTCGACGGAGACGGTGAACGCCGTGCCGAACTTCGCCGTGTTCGACGTGACCATCATCTCGAGGCCGAGACGCTCGCAGAGCGCGGCGTCGAGGGCGAGGCAGACGAGCCCGCGGCCGTGCTGGGCCATGAAGTTGATCGCCTCGGGCGTCACGGCCTCGGCGGCGATGGTGAGGTCCCCCTCGTTCTCGCGGTTCTCGTCGTCCACGAGCACCACGAACTTCCCGCGGCGGATGTCCTCGATGACCTCGGGGATCGGTGCGAACGTCGCCATGCGTCCTCTCGTCGCGAAGGGGCGCCATGGTAGCCCCGCCGTCCCGCGCCGTCAACTCCGCTCCCGCCGCGCCTTCGTCCTGGACCCGCCGTCGGGGCTCGGGTAGGCTCTTGCGTTCCATGCCAGAACCCACCTACGCCAACATCGCCCACGGGCTCTACTTCATCAGCGTTCTGGCCTGCTTCGTGGCCGCCGCGACCATCGCCGTCCGTCGGCATCGCTACGCGCGCACGGTCCTGGGCTACGGCCTCCTCTGGGCCACCCCCATCTTCGTGGCGGAGGCCCTCTTCCTCGCCTTCTGCTGGATGATGTGGGAGGACGCCGGGCTGACCAGCCTGGAGGACGCGATCGTGCGGGACGATCTCGTGCTCGACTCCATCATCACGACCCTGTCCCGCTTCATCGGGGCCGTCCTGTTCGTCGTCTCAGGCATGTACCTGGCCGTCCGGAGCGGCCGTTCCAGCCTCCCGCTGACCCGCGGATTCGAGCGCTACTGGAAGACCCCCGGCGGCGTCTCCATTACGACCCCCATGCTCCGCACCTGCCTCGAGGCCGCCCTCGTGGCCGCCTTCAGCCTGTCGTTCACGGTGTTCGTGTTCTCGATCGCCCAGCCCAAGGAGACCGAGGCCACGAAGAACATGATGCGCGCGATCGGCGAGGGGGCCGCCGCGAACCTCCTCCTCCTGAAGGGGCTCGTCTCTGCGCCCCTCTTCGAGGAGATCGCCTTCCGCCAATTCATGCAGCGGGCCTTCGGCCGCCTCCTCGGGGGGCAAGTGCGAGGACGGGCGATCGCGATCGGCCTGGCGAGCCTCTTCTGGGCGTTTGCCCACGCCGGGGTGATGGACCCCGAGTGGGCGAAGTTCGCGCAGACGTTCGGCATCGGCCTCGCGCTCGGCTGGCTCTACGACCGGCGCGGGCTGGAGGCCTCCGTGCTCGCGCACTTCCTTTTCAACGCGGTCACTGCTACGCTGGTGACCCTCTTCCAGTGAGTCGCGATGGGCGTAGACCTCTCCCAGGCCGGACGGTACCTCCTGCGCCTCGTCGCGGTGGCGCGGCGGCGGAAGCTCCGCGTCGACTTCCTCGCCGGGTTCCTGGAGGCGTTCTTCTGCCTCTCCTTCCTGGTCGCGGCGTTCTTCCTCCTCGACCGGATCCGCCTCGAGGTCTGGCCGGGCGGGAGCTGCCTCTCCCCGCGCGAGTGGATCTTCACCTCGCTGGCCGTTGCCGCGGTCGCCTCGGTCGCGGTCGGCTTCGGGAGGGCCTGGTGGAGGACCCCGTCGACCCTCGCCGCGGCGAAGGTGATCGACGACGCCTTCGGCCTCCACGACCGCGTGGGGACTTCGATCGACGTCGTGGAGGGGAGGGCGGGGGGCCGCCTCGGGCCGATGCTCGTCGCGGACACGGTGCGCGCCGTGCAGGCCCTCGACGTGCGCACCGCGTACCCGTTCCCGGCGCCGGGGCACCGCGTCTTCTCCGCGCTCGCGCTCGGCGTGACGCTCTGGCTCGCATTCCTGCCGATCCCCTCGCCCGAGGCGGCGCTCGGCGAGGACGACCGCGCCTACACGCTCCCTGACCTCGCCGGCCCCGACGCGGACCCCTACGTCCGCTTCGAGACGCTCCCCGAGGACCCGCGCGCGGGGCGCCCGAAGTCGTGGACCCCTCCCAAGGACCGCGAGCACCCGCCCTGGGACCGCCCGAAGCCGCCCAAGCCGGACCCGCCGTCGGCCCTGCCGAGCCCGGAGTTCAGCCCGCAGCCAAAGCCGAAGGACGGCGGGGGAGGCGGCGGCGGACAGCCTCCGCCCCCGCAGCCGACGGACCCGCCCCCTCCGTCCGGCGGCGGTGCGGGAGGGCAGGCCCCCGGCGGCGGAGGGGGGGACAATCCGCTCTTCGGCGAGAAGGAACGGATCCCGGTGAACCTGCTGCGCAAGGACGTGAAGCCGCTCCTCGGGAGCGGGCGCGGGAAGGTGAGGGAGATGGAGATCGACGACGGGGGAGGGGCGCCGGGCGACGCCGCAGCCGGAGGCGCCCCCGCGGGCCCTCAGGACTTCAAGACGCTCTATCAGCAGTACCGGCGGCTCTCCGAGAGCGCACTCGCGCCCGAGCGCGTGTCGACGGAGGACCGCGAGCTGGTGAAAAAGTACTTCAAGCAGATCGAGCCGCGTTGAAGTACGATCGAAACCTTACAGGGGGAACACTGAAGAGGAGACCCTGGATGAGGAGCCTGTTCCTCTGCGCAGCCCTGCTCGGGACGCTGGTCGCCACCGCGTCGGCCGACCATGGCTGCGGCCCCTACTACGGGGGCGGGTACTACGGGGGTGGGGGCTACGGCGGGTACCATGGCGGCTACTACGGGGGCTACTACGGCGGCCACCACGGTGGCGGGTACCGCGGGGTGCCTCGCTGGGCCGACTCCTACGGCGGCCCGAGCTACGGCGGGTACAACGGACCGGGCTACGGGTCCGGGTACTACGGCGGCGGCTCCGGCTGCGGATCGGGCTACGGATACTACGGACGGTAGGCCGACGTCCTACACACACTCGCACGGCCCCCGGGGATTCCTCTCCGGGGGCCGTTCTCCATTCCCGTCGCTGCGGAAACCGCGTTGACACCGCGGATCCCGGCGGTGTAGGCTGCCCCTATACGGGGGGTTCGATGTCCATGGAGGTTCCGATGAAGAATGCGCTTCTGGGTGTGGCGCTGCTCGCCCTCATCGCGGGCAACGCCTGGGCGGGTGGCTGAGGGTCGGGTTCCGGCGGCTATGGCGGTGGCTATAGCGGCTACTCCGGAGGCTACTCCGGGGGCTACGGCGGCTACTCGGGCGGCTACTACTCCAACCCCGGGTACTCCTACGGGTACTACGAGCCCCGCGGGTACTACGGGCACGGCTACGGGTACGGCTCGCACCACGGCGGCTCGGGCTTTTCCGGGTACTACTCCAGCGGCGGGAACTACGGTTTCGGCTACTCGTCCGGCGGATTCGGCTTCTCCTACCGCCATCGGTAGCTGACCACGGGAATGACAACGGCCCCCGGGGGTGACTCCCCGGGGGCCGCTTCGTTTCCGGGCCCGTCTAAGTAGGACGCACTAAGTTCCACGGGATACCGGAATGCACGATCGCTGGAGTCGCGCCCGTGAGGGCGCGGTGGATCATGCCCGTAAGGGCGTGATCCCGCGGTCGCACGCCCTTACGGGCGTGATCCACCGCGCGCTTACGCGCGCGACTCCAAGTCGAGCTGGTTGGTGTATCCCGGGAAACTTAGTGGACGCTACTTAGTAGCCGAACGAGTGGTCGAGCAGGTGTCCGAAGAGGAACCCCGCGCCGAGCCCGTAGCCGACCTCGTGGTTCGACGCGCCGACCGCCCCGCCGACCGCCGTCCAGAAGAGCGTGTTCGGTCCGAAGAGCGAGTGCGAGCGGTATCCGCCGTAGTACCCCCCGCGGTACCCTCCGCAGGAGTCGCAGCCGCAGCCGTAGTACCCCGACCGGTGATAGACCACGGTGGGGCGGTCCCCCGGGCGCACGTAGGAGTACCCCTGCGGATAGGAGTACGTCGCGGGCGCGGCCACGACCGCCGCGGGCTGCCCCGCGTTGATCCACGCCTGTTCCTCCGGGGACGGGAATCCACCCCAGCGGTTCCTCGTCGGCGTGATCGCCGGCGTGATCTGCTTGAGTGGCCCACCGTCGGCGCGGCGCCCGTCGACCAGGATTTCCACGGACACGTTCTCCGCCTCCCCCTCGCGCGTCGAGGAGAAGCGGATCTCCGTCTTCCGCCCCGGGGCAACGGTCACGCCGTAGATCCGAGGCTCACCGACCCAGCGGAGGCGGTAGTTCCCCGACGGGACGCTGATCGACCTCGACTCCCCGGCGCGGAAGACCTCGCGGTCCCGCATGTACTCGGTGTAGACGAAGAGGTTCCCTCCGCGCGGGTCGACCTGGAGCGAGTAGCCGCGCGTCGCGTCGGCGTTCGTCACCGCGAGGTCGGCCGGCGGGCCTGACGTCCCCCCGCCCCCGAGAGCCCGCGGCGGGGCGACCACGGGCCCCTGCTGCGGGGACTCCTGGTATTCGCCGGTCTCGACGATGACGCGGAGGACCGCGTCGCTCACCCCCTCCTTTTTCAGGCGGAGGATGTCGGGTACCGAGACCGTGAACCTGGACCCGTCCGACTTGATCTTCGCGATGATCACGTCGTCGGAGACCTGGGCCTTCGTGAGTTCGAGGACCTCGTCCAGCGTCAGCGCCCAGACGGGCGCCGCGAGGAGGAGGAGCGCGAGTGCGAGCGTCTTCATGATGACCTCCTCCTTACCAACCGAAGCGGACGCCCCAGGAACTGTGGCGTCCGCGGTGAGAATAGCTGAAACCATACGACGGGCCCCATCCGTACCCGCGATAGCCGTAGCCCCCGTAGGAACCGCATCCATACGAACTGTAGGACCGCGGGTAGTAGGAATACGTCGGGTAGTACGAGGAGCATCCGCCCTGGTACGAGGACGTCGGGTAGTACGAGTAGTCCGGATAGCTCGGCACGTACACGGTGCGGTACACCGGCACGACCACCTGGTAGCTCGCCGGCTGCGGCGCGGGCTGCGAGGCGGGCTGGTAGCCGTAGTCGCTCGCGCCCGAGGGCTCCGGCGCGTAGTAGGTCGGCGCCGGCTGCTGCGCGGCGGCGGGGCTCGGCGTGCCGAGCGGCGGCCGCTCCGCCTCGACCATGGCGAGGATGACCCTGTCGGAGACGCCGGCGTTCTTGAGGTCGAGGATGTCCTTGGCACCCATGGTGAACGTCGAACGGTCCGCCTTGATCTTCGCGATGATGATCTCGTCCCCGATCTGCGCCCTGGACAGATCGATGACCTCCTGGACCGAGATCGCCCACACCGGTCCCGCGAAGAGGACCAGGGCGAGGGCGATGAAAGCTGTGGTGCGCATGGCTAAACCCTCCTGCAAACGCGTTCCGGCGAGCACCTACCCCCTGTGCCGACTGCCGGAGCGTCGGAGATGCGACTTCATGCTACCCCCGCCAGGGGTCCGGATCAAGCGGCGGGGACCGCAATCACCTCGCCGATTCCTCCCCCCCGATCTAGAATCTCCCCCCACAATGCCCGAGTTCGCCGAAATCGCGCTGCCGGTCCCGATCCCGCGGACGTTCACGTACCGCGTCCCGGAGCCGTTCCAGGCCTCCCTCGAGCTCGGGATGCGCGTCCTCGCCCCGTTCGGGCCCCGGTCGATCGTCGGGTACTGCGTCGGGTTCCCCACGGAGTCTCCCGTCGCCCAGCTCAAGAACCTCCAGAAGGTGATCGACGCGGAGCCGATGGTCGACCGCACGATGCTCGACCTCACGAAGTGGATCGCCGACTACTACCTCTGCGCCTGGGGAGAGGCCCTCAACGCCGTCCTCCCGCCCGCCGTGCGACGGAACAGCTCGCTGCGCAAGATCCTGATGGCCGCCCTCGCCGTCCCCGCCGCCGACGCCCTCGCCGAGTCGGCGCGCCTCATGGCGAAGCACCAGCGCCGCGCCCGCGCCCTCGAGTACCTCGCCGAGGCCCCCGACCCCGTCCCCGCCCGCGAGGCCACCTCGCGCGTCGGCGGGACCCTCTCCAGCTTGAAGACGCTCGAGAAGGCCGGCCTCGTCCGCCTCTACCTCGAGAAGGTCGAGGGCGACCCGTACATGGACCTCCCCTTCACGAAGGACACGCCCCTCGACCCCACGCCCGACCAGGCGAAGGCGCTCGAGGTCATCCATGCCGCCGTCGACGCGCGCGCCTTCCAGCCCGTCCTCGTCCACGGCGTCACGGGGAGCGGGAAGACCGAGATCTACCTCCAGGCGATCGAGCGCGTGATCGCCCGCGGGGACCAGGCGATCGTCCTCGTCCCCGAGATCGCCCTCACGCCGCAGATGGTCTCCCGCTTCCGCGCGAGGTTCGACTCCATCGCCGTGCTCCACAGCCACCTCACCGAGGGGCAGCGCGGCGTCATGTGGCACCGGATCCGGACGGGCGAGTCGAAGGTCGTCGTCGGCGCGCGGAGCGCCGTCTTCGCGCCGGCGCGCCGCCTGGGCCTGATCGTCGTCGACGAGGAGCACGAGCCGAGCTTCAAGCAGGACAAGGTGCCGCGCTACCACGCCCGCGACGTGGCGGTCATGCGCGGGAAGATCCAGGGCGCCGTCGTGCTCCTGGGCAGCGCGACGCCGTGCCTGGAGTCGTACCGGAACGCACAGACCGGGAAGTACGCCCGCGTCGTCCTGCCCGTCCGCGTCGAGGGGAGGCCGATGCCGCCGGTCGAGGTGGTCGACATGACGGTCGAGGCCGCGGGGAAGTCCGAGCTGCCGATCCTCTCGCGCCGCCTCGAGCTGCTCGTCAAGGGCGCGGTCTCGCGGAAGGAGCAGGTGATCCTCTTCCTCAACCGTCGCGGCTTCTCCACGCTCGCAATCTGCCCGCGCTGCACGCACGTGATCCGCTGCCGTCGCTGCGAGGTCGCCCTCACGCTCCACAAGCAGCATGGCCGCCTCTCGTGCCACTACTGCAACACGGAGATCCTGGCGCCGCAAAACTGCCCGGAGTGCGGCGCGCCGCGGGTCCGATACCTGGGGACCGGCACCGAGCGGGTCGAGGAGGAGATGAACCGCGTCTTCGCCGGGACCCGCATCGCGCGGATGGACAGCGACACCATGCACGGGAAGGGCGCGCACCAGCGGGTCCTGACCGCGCTCATGAAGGGGGAGATCGACATCCTCGTCGGGACGCAGATGATCGCGAAGGGGCTCGACTTCCCGAACGTCACGCTGGTCGGCGTCATCTCCGGCGACACGAACCTCATGCTCAAGGACTTCCGCGGCGGCGAGCGTACCTTCCAGCTCGTGACGCAGGTCGCGGGCCGCGCGGGGCGGGGGCCGAAGGGGGGCCTCGTCGTCGTGCAGAGCTACCACCCGCGGCACTACTCCATCCAGCACGCCGCGAGGCACGACTACGACGGGTTCGCGGTCAAGGAGCTCGCCATGCGCGAGGAGCTCCGCTATCCGCCGTACGGCCGGCTCATGCGCATCCTCTGCCACGGCCGGGACGAGTCCAAAGTCCGGACGCGGGCGGAGGAGATCGCGACGGCGGCGAAGGAGGCGCTGCCCGCCGCCGAGGGGGAGGTCCTCGGCCCCGCCCCGGCGCCGATCGCGAAGCTCAAGGACCGCCACCGCTGGCACGTGCTGATCAAGGGGACCGGCGTGAGGACCCTCCACGACCTGGCCAAGCGGCTGGGGAAGCTCCTGCGCAAATCGAAGGGGCTCGACGTCGTTCTGGATGTGGACCCGGTGAGCCTTTTGTAGGTAAAGTCTCGGGGCCAATGAGTGGTATCGCCGGAATCGTCGACCTCTCGGGGGAGCGGCCCGTCACCGAGGACGAGCTGCGCCGCATGATTGCCCCGCTCGCGCACCGCGGGCCGGATGCGGAGACGATCCGCATTTCCGAGTCCGGCGCCTGCGGCTTCGCCTTCCGCCGCCTGGCGGCCAACGACCTGGAGCGCGGCGGCCAGCCGATGACCAACGAGGACGGGCGCCTGATGCTCGTCCACGACGGCGAGATCTTCAACGCCCCCGACCTGAAGAAGGTCCTCGTCTCCCGGAACCACAAGTTCGCCACGAAGGGGGGCAGCGAGGTCGTCCTCCACCTCTACGAGGACCACGGCGCGGAGTGCGTCTCGGCCCTCCGCGGGAACTTCGCCCTCGCGATCTGGGACGAGGGGACGCACGCCCTGTGGCTGGTGCGCGACCGCCTGGGGAAGAAGCCGCTCTACGTCGCCCAGACCCTCGGTCGGCTCTTCTTCGCGAGCGAGATGAAGGCGATCCTCGCGCTCGACGAGGTCGTCTGCGACGTCGACCTCGAGGCGCTCGATCTCTACCTCGTCTTTCAGCACGTCCCGGCGCCGAGGACGATCTGGCGCGGGGTGACGAAGCTCCAGGCGGGCCACTCCCTCGTCGCGCACGGCGGGCGCGTCACGGCGGCGCCGTATTGGGAACCGTCGGTCTCGGGCGAGTCGGTCGGCGACATGGACGACTGGGGGGAGCGCGTCTTCAACGAGCTGTTCGAGTCGGTGAAGGTGCGGATGGAGGCGGAGGTCCCAATCGGCGTCCTCCTCTCCGGCGGAATCGACTCCTCGATCGTCGCGGGGCTCATGAACCTGGCGAGGCCCGGACAGGTGAAGACCTTCTCCATGGGCCTCGAGGGGGACGCAGGGAGCGAGATCGAGATCGCGCGGCGTACGGCGAGGCACTTCGCGACGCAGCACCACGAGCTGATCGTGCGCGCCGACCCGTGGGAGGCCGCCCAGGCCCTCGCCGCGATGCACGACGAGCCGTTCGGCGACCCGGGGTCGGTGCCGCTCTGGTACCTGACGCGGTTCGCGCGCGAGCACGTCTCCGTCGCGCTCACGGGGGACGGCGGCGACGAGGCATTCCTCGGGTACCCGCGGTACGCGGCCGCGGAGACCACCAGCAGGTTGGACGATACCCCCACGGCCGCGCGCATGGCGGGGCGGATCGGGAAGAAGATCACGGACCGGCTCCTGCCCGAGTCGCGCCTGAAGCGGAAGGCGACCCGCTTCCTGGAGCGGCTCGGTGAGGGACCGGAGGAGCGGTTCCTCGCGTTCCCGACCACCTTCTCTCGCGAGGACCGCGTGCGGTACTACGGCGAGGCGCTCCACGACCGGATGACCGACCCGTGGCAGGTCCTCGAGCCGTACTTCAAGAAGTCGCCGTGGCCGAAGGGGGCGGGGGCCGCGGCGTACGTGGACCTCTTCACGTCGCTGCCGGACCACCAGATGGCGCGGGTCGACGCGGTGGGGATGGGGCACTCGCTCGAGGTGCGGTGCCCGTTCCTGGACCACCTCCTCGTCGAGACGGCCCTCTCGATCCCGCCCTCGGTCCGGATGGAGAACCTCCGGACGAAGGCGCTCCTCAGGTTCTCGTTCCTGAGCCTGGTGCCGCAGGAGGTCCTGGACCGCGAGAAGGCGGGCTTCGTGCTGCCCGTGGCGGGCTGGTTCCGCGGGCCGCTGGGGGACATGGCGAGGGACCTGCTGCTCGACGCGACGGGTCGGTCGAGGGGGTACTTCAAGCCGAAGACCGTGGAGAACCTGCTCGCGGACCACGGGTCAGGAAAGGCGGACCACGCGGCGAAGCTCTGGAGCCTGCTCATGTTGGAGCTCTGGCATCGGAAGCACGCCGGCATGGAGTCGCTCCCGTAAGGGAGCGGTGGATCGCCGCCCGTGAGGGCGGCGACGAGAGGGAGACGATGCAAGTTCCGCTCCTCGACCTGAAGGGCCAGTACGCGGCGATCCGCGCGGAGGTCGACGCGGCGATCCGCGAGGTGGCGGAGTCGCAGCAGTTCATCCTGGGGCCGGTCGTGGAGGCCTTCGAGAAGGAGATCGCGGCCTACCTGGAGGTCCCGCACGCGATTGCCTGCGCGAGCGGATCGGATGCGCTGCTCCTCGCGCTCCTGGCCTACGACGTGGGGCCGGGGGACGCGGTCCTCTGTCCGCCGTTCACGTTCTTCGCGACCGGGGGCGCCATCGCGCGGCTGGGAGCGGAGCCGCGGTTCATCGACATCGAGCCGGAGGGGTACAACCTCGACGCCGCGGCGCTCGAGAGGTACTTCGAGGCGAACACGGAGCCGGACCCGCTCACCGGGAAGCGCGTGGACAAGCGCTCGGGGAACCACGTCGCGGCGATCATGCCCGTGCACCTCTACGGTCAGCCCGCGGACATGGCGCCGATCCTGGCGGTCGCGGAGAGGGTGGGGGTCCCGGTGATCGAGGACGCGGCGCAGGCGATCGGGGCGCGCTACGGCGGCAAGCGGGTCGGGGCGCTCGGCGCGGTCGGCTGCTTCTCGTTCTTCCCCTCGAAGAACCTGGGGGCGTGGGGCGACGCGGGGCTGCTGACGACACACGACGCCGCGCTCGCGGAGAAGCTGCAGATGCTCCGCGTCCACGGCAGCGCGAAGCGGTACTACCACACGTACGTCGGCGTGAACAGCCGCCTCGATGCGATCCAGGCGGCGGTGCTCCGCGTGAAGCTGCGCCACCTGGACGACTGGACGGCGGCGCGGCAGGGGAAGGCGCAGCGGTACGACCGTCTCCTCGCCCAGGCGGGCCTCGTGGGGCGGGTAACGCCCCCGCGGGTGCTGGCGGACCGCGAGGACATCCCCCAGAGCCCCGGGCGGGCGCACCTGTCGTACCGCGGCGCGTCGCACATCTTCCACCAGTACGTCGTGCGGGTCCCGGGGCGGGACGCGGTCCGCGAGGCGCTCAAGGCGAACGGGATCGGCACGGAGGTCTACTATCCGGTCCCGCTCCACCTCCAGGAGTGCTTTCAGGACCTTGGGTGGCGCAAGGGAGCCTTCCCCGTTTCCGAGCGGGCGGCCGCGGAGGTCCTCGCGCTGCCGATCTATCCGGAGCTGACCGAGGAGCAGCAGCGCTACGTCGTCTCTTCGCTCGCCGCGGCGCTCGGCTAGGCGAACCCGCCCAATTCCTTGCCTCGGTCCGGGACCGCTGCTACCATGCGGGTTCGCACTGGGGCGGGAAAGGCCATTCGAGGGGTCCTCCCGCCCTTTCGAGTCTTGACCGTCCGCCTTGATTCGTGGATCCTACGACCATGCCTCTCACACTCGAACTCACCGACTTCTCCTCCGAGGTGGCCGAGATCGGCCCCTGCAAGCTCTCCCTCAAGTTCCAGGTGCCCCAGGAGAAGGTCGCCCTCAAGATCGACGAGAAGTACAAGGAGCTGAACCAGAACGTCTCCATTCCAGGGTTCCGCCGCGGGAAGGTCCCCCGGAAGCTCCTGGAGAAGCGGTACGGCAAGACCGTCATGGAGGAGGCGAAGCTCGACATCGTCAACGCCTGCTACGAGAAGGTCGTCGAGGACAAGAAGCTCAACCCCGTCGGCGAGCCGCAGATTGACCTCGAGAAGATCGAGCTCAAGGAGGACGCCGCCCTCGCCTTCGAGGCCACCGTCGAGGTGAAGCCCACTTTCGAGCTGAAGGAGTACGCGGGGATCGAGGCCAAGAGGCCCAAGGTCGAGGTCAGCGACCTCGATGTCGGCCTGGCGGTCGACCGTGTGCGCGAGACGAAGGCGAACATGGTTCCCGTCTCCACCGGCGAATGCCAGGTGGACGACATCCTCGTCGTCGACGAGGAACTGCTCGTCGACGGGAACTCCATCGAGAAGCACGAGAACGTCCGGATCCCCGTCAACGACGGCAACTCGATCATGGGCCGGCCGTGCCCCGAGCTCAAGTCCACGCTCCTCGGCGCGAAGGCCGGCGACACCCGCACGCTCAAGGTGACCGTCCCCGAGGAGCACAAGGACGCCGCCCTGAAGGGCAAGGAGGGGGAGGTCCGCCTGACGGTCCGCGACATCAAGCGGATCCAGCTCCCCGAGCTCACCGAGGCGTGGCTGAAGTCGATGGACTTCGACTCGCTCGACGAGTTCAAGGAGGAGATCCGCCGCCGCGTGAAGGCCGAGAAGGAGAAGGCGGCCGACGAGGTCGTCGAAGAGCGGATCCTCGAGGAGTTGCGCCGCCGCCACGAGTTCCCGATCCCCGAGGGCCTCATCACCGCGAACGTCGACCGCGTCCTCGCCCGCACCCACATCGACCTCCAGGGCGCCGGGATGTCCGAGGAGAAGATCCAGGAGCACCTGGAGGCGAACCGCGAGGCCTCCCGCGGCACCGTCGGGACGTACCTCCGGAACCGCTACCTCCTCGAGGCGATCGCCGACAAGGAGAAGCTGTACGTCACCGAGGACGAGGTGGAGGAGCGGATCCAGCGGATCGCGGTCGCCTCGAAGAAGTGGCCGCACGAGGTGAAGGAGCAGTACGAGAACGAGGGGCTCCTGCCCGTCCTGCGCGGCAAGATGCGCGAGGAGAAGGTCCTCGTGCTCCTTCGCGAGAAGGCGAAGGTCGAGCAGGAAGCGTAGCGTACCGCTGCGGGTGTGATAGAATTGCCGACGTTTGAGCCTGGGAGGATCACGTGAGCTTCCTGACCCCGATGGTCATCGAGAAGTCCGGTCGCGGGGAGCGCGCCTACGACATCTGGTCGCGTCTCCTCAAGGACCGAATCGTCTTCATCCAGACGGGGATCGACGACCTCGTCGCCAACCTGGTGGTCGCGCAGATCCTGTTCCTCCAGATGGAGAACCGGCACCAGGACATCAACCTGTACATCAACAGCCCGGGCGGATCGGTGAGCGCCGGCCTCGCGATCTACGACACGATGCAGTTCGTGCAGTGCGACATCGCGACCTATTGCATCGGCCAGGCCTCCAGCATGGCGGCGGTGCTCATGGCGGCGGGGAAGAAGGGGAAGCGCTTCGCCCTCCCGCACGCGCGCGTGATGATCCACCAGGTCTGGGGCGGCGCGGCGGGAACGGCGTCAGACATCAAGCTCCAGGCGGAGGAGATCATCCGCTTGAAGAAGGCGATCAACCTGATCATCGCCAAGCACAGCGGCCAGCCGCTGGAGAGGGTCGAGCACGACGCGGACCGCGACTACTTCATGTCCGCCCAGGAGGCCCTGAAGTACGGTCTCGTGGACGAGGTCGTCGAGACGATGCGGGTCGAGGAGCCGGCCGGGAAGGCCTAGTCCGAGGCACGGAGAACCAGGATGCCCAAGTACGGCAAGCCCCCCGGTGACGGCGCGACGTGCAGCTTCTGTCGCAAGACCCAGGCCCGCGTCCGCAGCCTGATCGCCGGACCGCCCGGGATCTACATCTGCAATGAGTGCGTCGACCTCTGCAACCTCTACCTCGAGGCGGAGAAGAAGCAGCCCCGCCGCGAGCCGTTCCCGAAGGCCTCCTTCCTCCAGAACCTCCCCGCGCCCACCGAGGTCAAGCGGCGCCTCGACGAGTACGTCGTCGGCCAGGACCGCACGAAGAAGGTCCTCGCCGTCGCCGTGAACAACCACTACAAGCGGGTCGTCAACCCCGGCCCGACGAACGACGTCGAGCTCGAGAAGTCGAACATCCTCATGATCGGTCCCACGGGGAGCGGGAAGACCCTCCTCGCGCGGACCCTCGCGAGGATCCTGAACGTCCCGTTCGCCATCGGCGACGCCACGACGCTCACCGAGGCCGGCTATGTCGGCGAGGACGTCGAGAACCTCCTCCTCAAGCTCATCGTCGCCTCCGACTACGACCTCGAGCGGGCCGAGCGCGGGATCGTCTTCATCGACGAGATCGACAAGATCGGGCGGACGCAGGACAACCCGTCGATCACGCGCGACGTCTCCGGGGAAGGGGTCCAGCAGGGGCTCCTCAAGATGCTCGAGGGGACCATCTCGAACGTCCCCCCGCAGGGCGGCCGCAAGCACCCCGAGCAGGAGTACATCCAGATCGACACCTCCCACATCCTCTTCATGGGAGGCGGCACGTTCGACGGGATCGAGAAGCTCATCAGCCGGCGCATCGGGCGGAAGCAGATCGGGTTCTCGAGCCGGGGCGGCGAGCTCGACGAGATGGGGCTCGGCGAGATCCTGGAGCGGGTGGAGCCCGAGGACCTCATCGAGTTCGGCATGATCCCCGAGTTCGTGGGGCGGTTCCCGGTCATCTGCATCGTCAAGCCGCTCGCGCTCGACGCCCTGGTGAGGGTCCTGACGGAGCCGAAGAACGCGATCGTCCGGCAGTACCAGGAGTTCTTCAAGATGGAGAACTCCACGATCGAGTTCGAGGACGCGGCGCTCAAGGAGGTCGCGAGGAAGGCGATCGAGAAGAAGACCGGCGCCCGGGCCCTCCGCGCGATCATCGAGAACATGATGCTCGACGCGATGTACGAGCTGCCCGACCGGAAGGAGCAGCGCGCGTACGTCATCACCGACAAGATGGTGCGCGGCGAGGAGCCGATCTCGCCCATCAACCCCGCGACGCGGAAGCCGAAGCCCAAGAAGGAGTCGGCGTAGCGGTTTTCCGCTTGCCGGGTCCAGCCTCACGCCCTACCCTGTGCGAACCATGGCCCATGGGAACGGAGCTTTCGACGTCGCGAAGGAGCCCGCGCGCATCCGCAGGATGTTCGCGCGGATCGTCCCGTCGTACGACTTCCTGAACCATCTCCTCTCGGCGGGGCTCGACCGCGGTTGGCGTCGCGCGACCGTCGAGGCCTGCGCGTGGAGCCGGCCGGTCGTCCGCCCGTGGCGCGTCCTCGACGTCTGCGCCGGAACGGGGGACCTTGCCTTCGAGTTTGCGCGCGCGGGGGCGAGCGTGGCGCTCTCGGACTTCACGAGGGAGATGCTCCTGGAGGCCCGCTCGAAGGGCGCGCGACGCGGCGTCGTCGTTCCGCTCTCGATCGGCGATGCCCTCCGCCTGCCATACGCCTCGGGCTCGTTCGACGCCGCGAGCGTCGGGTTCGGGATCCGGAACGTGGAGGACCTCGATCGGGGCCTCGCGGAGATGGCCCGCGTCGTCCGCCCGGGCGGCGCCGTCGCGGTCCTCGAGCTCGCGCAGCCCGCGAGTGGCGCCCTCAGGCTCGTCTACAACGCCTACTTTACGCGCGTCCTCCCCGCGATCGGCCAGATCGTCTCGCGGTCACCGGAAAACGCCTACGCCTACCTGCCGCGCTCCGTGATCGCCTTTCCGCCCCCCGACGCGCTTGCCGAGCGGATGCGCGGCGCCGGCCTGCGCGACGTGACCTGGCGGCCGCTCGCCGCGGGGATCTGCACGCTGCACGTGGGGCGCCGATGAAGATCACCTGCGAGCGCTGCCACAACGAGCCGGCCCGCGTCACGATGGGGACGCTCCTGGTCGAGACCCGTCGCAACGTCTTCACGCTCCCCGACAAGGTCGTCTGCCGCGCCTGCTACCGCTGGGTCCGCTCCCAGTCGACGCGGCGCCTCCCGCGGCTCTGGTCCCGCGAGACGCGCGTCCGCTTCCTCGAGCAGGTCCTCCTCCGCCGCGAGGACCAGCGGTTCCATCACCTCCGGAAGTGCGACTGGTGCGAGCGGAACCCGTCCGCGCACCACGGCCTCCTCCGCGCGGTGGGGGGCGACGAGTTCGACTATGGCCTCTGCCACGAGTGCGTCGACTCGCTCGGGCCGCCCGAGGAGGAGATGCTCTCGACGGAGCCGGAGGTCATCGGGGAGCTGCTCGGGCAGAAACGCGAGATGTGGGACCGGGAGGCCTCCTACTTCCTCGGGGACTGGGGCCCCGCGGAGGCGATCAAGCGCCTCACGGACCCGAATCCCTTCCTCCGCAAGCACGCGGCGGAGCGCCTCGCGGGCAAGACCACTCGGGAGGCCCTCGACGCCCTCGCCGACGCGGGGTTGCTCGAGAACGTGCTGGACGTGCGGGAGGCGATCCGCGACACGGTGCGGGGGGCGGGGGAGGCGGGGCTCGAGGCGCTGCGGCAGGCCGCGCTCGCCCCCGACCCGGCGATCGGGGACCGGAACCTGGTGCGCCTGACGTGGCTCCTCGACGAGAAGGACCTGCTCCTCTGGGAGATGGTGGGGCGGAACCTGCGGGCGCGCGGCGTCTACGCGCGGACCTACGCGATGGCGCTCCTGTTCGAGCTCGGCCTTTCGCTCTCCCCCCTGCCGCCCGGCCATGCGCTGCCCCTCCTCGACTCGGCGCTGCAGGTCGCGGGCGAGCTGGGGCCGGAGGCGATTGGACGCAAGGCCACCGACCTCCGGATCGCCCTCCGAGGTTGAATTCCCGCCCCGGCCTTGACTTTCGGCGCCCATTCCCCTAACGTATCCGCCCGTGCTGCCGGGGTGAGGGGTTCGCGCAATGACGCCCAAAAAGAAGGACTCCCCCGAGCTCTTCGAGGTTTTCCGGAACGCTGTCCGTGACCGCGAAGGGGTGGTGGGGGACCTCGAGGCCGTCTCGAGCGCGGAACGGGAGTCGCTCGTCGCTGAGGCGCACGGAACGGCGCCGCGCGATGAAGCCCCGTCGCCCGCGGAGCCCGATCCCCCGAGCGGGATGGGGGAAAGGAGGCTGTCCCTCAAATACAACTCGGTCGTCCTCGGCCTCATGTCCGTGGTGGGACTCGTGTTCGTGTCCTTCGCCATGGGAGTGAGATGGGGGGAGGACCGCGCGGCGCAGCGGAAGTCCACCGCGGTCCCGCAGGGCGAGTCGAAGAGTCTCGCGGAGCACCTGGCGCCGCTCAACGCGCCGCCGGAGCAGGTGGACACGAGCGCGGGCGAGGTGGCTCGCGTCCCGGACGTGCCGACCCCAGCGCCTGATGCACCGACGGACGTCGAACCGCAGCCTCCGCCGCAGCCGGCGGGGAAGTACTGGATCCGGCTGATCGACTTCGACGTGACCGACGCCTCGGCGGACGGGCTCGTCTCGACGCACCTGAGAAAGCTCGCCGAGAAGGGGTACCAGGCCCGCGAGCGGCAGATCAAGAAGGGCGGCGGGGTCAAGGTGCGCGCGGTCTGCTTCGGGCCCTTCCCGACGAGGGCCCAGGCGGTCGACGCGTTGCCCAAGCTTCAGGCGTTGAACACAAGGGCGTTCAAGACGGCCGACGTGATTTGCGACGAGTAGGAGGAGGCCGATCGGGCCCCGGCCCCCTGCGGGGGCGCCCCCGGGCTCGAGGGGCCCGGACCAGGCAGTGCAGACGAGTCCGGCATGCATCCCGTGCATCCTGAGCCAGGTGCTGGCGACCGCGCGGCGGGTGACCCCCGACGAGTGGCTGCACCGGCGCGTCCTGGTCGGGGCGATGGAGCTCCTCCAGAAGGGGGACTTCGACCGCAGCCCCGCTGAGGTCGTCCACGAGGTCCTCTCCGGCGCCCTCTCCGTCCTCGGAAACCCCGACCCCTGGGCGGAGGCGCGCGAGGCCTCGCAAAAGGTGGCGCTGGCGCTCGAGGCGAAGGCCCGCGAGGCGGTGCGCGCGGCGGCCGACCCGCTGCTCGCGGCGGCGAAGCTCGCCGCGGCCGCGAACGCCTGGGACGCCGTGGTCCTCGGGACGCTCGACCCCGTTGCGCTCGTCGAGCGCGCCCTCGAGAGGCCCTTCGCGATCGACGAGTTCGAGGGGTTGAAGGAGGCTGTCGCGAGCGCGGGGAAGGTGATGGTCGTCCTCGACAACGCGGGCGAGGTGGTCTTCGACCGGATCCTGATCGAGCAGCTCGCGGGGCGGAAGGTGACCTGCGTCGCGAGGCGGTCGCCGGTGTACAACGACGTCACCCCGGCGTCGCTCGTGGGGTTCTTCGGGGCGGACGTCGAGGTGATCGACCCCGGCGTGGACGGGATGGGGCTGCCGCTCCCGCTCTGCTCGCGCGAGTTCCGGCAGCGGTATGCGGGGAGCGATTTGATCATCGCGAAGGGCCCCGCGAACTTCGAGACCTTGGAGGCGGCGGAGGGGAAGGCGTTCTTCCTCCTCGCGGTGAAGTGCGCGCGGGTCGCGGAGCACCTCAGGTGCACGGTCGGCGACCTGGTCCTGGCGAAGAGCTGCCCGAAGGCGGTGACGCAGAAGGCGGTCAAGCAGGCGACGCGCGTGCGGCTGCGGAAGAGGCCGCCGGAGGCTTCGTAGGGTTTCCACTGAGGAGAGTCGGATGTCGATCCACAAGAGCCTGGCGCTGGGTTCGAAGCTGAAGCGCCATCGCAACGTGCTGACGCGTTCGGAGCGGCTGGAGCAGCTCCTGAAGGAGGGGAAGATCACGGACGAGCGGTCCGTGTTCGGCCTCCCGAAGGTCCGGAGCATCATGGCGAAGGCCAAGCCGAAGGCCAAGAAGGAAGAGGTGGCGGCGGTGGCCGGCGCCCCGGGCGCGGTCCCGGCGGCGGGAGCGGCTCCGGCGGCTGGCGCGGCTGCGGCTGGCGCGAAGGGCGCGGCCCCGGCGGCCGGCGCCAAGGGTGCGGCCCCTGCGGCGGGCGCGGCGAAACCGGCGGCGAAGGACAAGAAGTAGCCCGTGGAGCTCGTCAGCTTCGTCGTCTGCCAGTCGGCGAACTTGGGCCCGGACGGCACCTTCAACCTGCTCGGGGGCGGTCGGGATCGCCTGGCCGCCCCGTCGTTTCCGCTGATCGTCCCGACCTTGACGCTGGTCCTGCGCGTCGAGGCTCACCCCTCGGAAGTGGGGCCGCACCGGCTCGGGATCCGGCTGGTGAACGCGGACGGGCAGCTTCTCATGGCGCCGCCCGACGCGGAGTTCGAGGTCGCCCACGGGCGGAGGCTGGTGAACTTCCTCATGGAGGTCGCCAACCTGCGATTCCCCGCGGCCGGCAGCTACGGCTTCGAGGTCCGCCTCGACGGCCAGCACTGCCGTTCGTGGCCCCTGGAGCTCGTCGAGATCAAGAGCGTCCGCCCGGGCGTCCCGCCTCCCCCTCCGCCGCCTGCCGAGCCTCAGGGGTAGTTCGGCGCTACCGGATCTTGAAGTCGAGCTTCTTCAACACCGCGCCGGATTCGTCGACGACCGAGACGCTCGCGTCGCCCTTGAAGCCCTTGGGCAGCGACTTGTACGACCAGGTCCGCCACCAGGGGCTCCCGATCTCCAGCCACTCGCCCGTCGACTCGGTCTTGCCGAGCCGCCAGAGCATCCGCACCTTGCGCTTCTCGCCGTTCGCAATGCGCACCCAGCAGTAGACCTTGCCCGTCGACGCGGCGAACGCCGTGCCCGCCTTCTGGGGCGTGCGGTCCTTCACGCCCGTGCAGAGCTTCGCCTCGGCGACCGACATCGCCTTCGGCTCCTCCCGATGCACCTTGATCGCCGACGCGGGCTTCACGGGCTGCGACTCCGCGGGCGGACGGACGACCGGGATGTCCCCAGGCGCCTGCTCGTACACGATCGCCCGCTCCGCGGACGGCGTCGGCGGCTCCTCGGGCTCCTCCGCGGGCGACGGGGCCGCCGGCTCCTCCTCGGCGGGCATCAGATCCCCCCGCAGAGGCGCCAGCGCGTCCTCGCGGCTGTCCGTCGTCAACGTGATGGGCGACTGACGCGGCGGCAAGGCACCGGCGGGCGGCGTGGTCCACTCCATCGCGCCTGCCTCGGGGCGGACGGCTGACGTCTCCGCGGCCTCTTCGTCCGCGAGCGGCCCCTGGTGCAGGACCGCCTTCATCATGAGCAGGAACCCGACCCCCATCAGCCCCGCGGCGACACCGCCGGCTACCTTCTGGCGTGTAAGCATCCCTCTCGCTCCTCTCCGGAACCCCAGTCGCCCGCGCGTCCCAAAACCCCTCGCGGAACGCCGGCGATGGAGCCTCTACTCAGGGGACGGGGGGTGCAGGGGAATTCCTGCGCGCCTTCCATCCTCGTATAATGGCGGGATGCTCCTGGACGGGCTCATCCTCTGCCTCCTCGCGGCCGTCCTCGCGACCCCGCTCGTCTTTCTCCAGGCCGCGACGCAGGACGACCTCCCCAAGGTCGTGTTTCTCCTCTGGGGGACCGTCGCCCTCTGGACGCTCGTCCTCCTGCGGAACCTGTCCCTCCGCCGGTGGGCCTTCACCGCGACGCCGCTCCTCCTCGCCGTCGTCCTCTTCGCCTGCGTAAGGGCCGCGGGCGCCGCATTCGCGCCCTCCCTCGACGAGACCCTCGCCGACCTGGCCCTCCTGACGGGGTGCGTCGCCCTGGCCGTCCTCGTCCTCGTCGACCGACCGATCGCAGAGTGGATGGAGCACAACGGCCTGGCCTTCCTCGTCCTCGTCGGAGGCGTCGTCGCAGCCCTCGGCGTCTTGCAGACGTTGGGCGTCGACCCGGTGCGCGGCATCGCTGCCGGGCAGGCCGTCTCGACGCTCGGGAACCCGAATTTCGCCGGGGGGCTCGCCTGCGCCCTCCTCCCCCTCGCCCTCGCGCTCGCCCTCGCGCCGGGCGACCGGCCGATTCGGATCGCCATGCTTGTCTGTGCCGGCGTCCTCCTCGCCGAGGGCGTCCTTTCGAGGTCGCGCGGCGCCTGGCTCGGAGGGGCCGCCGGGCTTTGCCTCTTCGGTGGCTTCTTCCTCTTCGGCCGCCTCCCCGGCGACGTGAGGCCGCTCCGCCGCCTCGCGGCCGCGGCCGCCGCCGGATTCCTCCTGGTCTCCCTCGGCGTCGGCGCCGCCACCCGGGTCGGCGAGCAGTTCCTCGCCACGCTCGCGAACAAGAGCCCGGACCGCGAGGTCCGCCCCAGCCTCTGGTCGGGCTCGGTCCGGATGTTCCAGGATGCCCCCTGGACCGGCCACGGAACGGGCGGGTTCGGCGCCGCCTACGTCGCGTACCGAGAGGAGTCCGAGGCGCGCCTCTCCGGGAACGCGAGCCGCGTCGAGGACCCGCACTGCGAGCCGCTCCGCCTGGCCGCCGAGAATGGCGTCCCCGGGCTCGTCGCGGGGGCGCTCCTGCTCCTCGCCGCGGCCGCGGCCGCGCGTCACGCCCTCGCGAGGGGGACAGGCCTCCGGCCCTACCTCCTCGCCGTCGGAATCGTCTCCTCGCTGACCGCGCTGTTCGTCTCCGGCCTCGTGAATCCGCTCGGCGCCGTGCCGGCCCTCGCGCTCCTCGGATGGGTCCTCGTCTCGACGCTTGGGTCGCTGCGAACGGTCCCCCGGGGAGAGACCCGCGTTTATCGACCGACCCGCTCGGGGCTGCTCCTCTGCGCCCTCCCCGGGCTTGCGGGGCTCGTCGCGATCTCGCTCTTTGCCACCGGACTTCTCCGGAACGACCTCCGTCGACGGGAGGCGGGCGACAGCGGCGACCCGGCCCAGGTGGAGCGCCTCCTTCGCCAATCCGCGCCGTCCGACCCGTCCGCCCGCTTCCTCCTCGCGCAGCTCTACTCGGCGACGGGAGACCACCTTCGCGGCGCCGCGCAGGCCCGGGCCGCGGTCGCGGAGAGGCCGTGGGACGGACACTCCTGGACGCAGCTCGGCGCCTGCGAGGGGCGCGCGGGCAGGCTCGACGAGGCCGAACGCGCCTACCTCGAGGCGGTCCGCCTGGAGCCCGGCTATGCCCAGGCCCGTGCAGGCCTCGCGGAGGTCTACCGCCTGACCGGCCGCCTCGACCAGGCAGAAGAGCAGCGCAGACGGCTCGAGGAAATCCAGAAACAAGCGGGAGGGACGCCCCAATGACGCGCATGTTCGTCGTCCTCGGTCTCCTCGTCGCGATCTCCTCCGCGGAGACGAGCTACGAGATCGAGGTCACCTTCGACCCCGAGGCGAAGATCTTCCAGGGCGTCGCGAAGATCACCTTTGCGAACGACGGCGCGGAGCCGCTCGACCTCGTCCCCCTCCGCCTGGACCTCAACCGCACCGGCAAGGACGAAGGCTGGATGCAGGTCGGCCAGGTGACCGACCCGGCGGGGAACACGCTGGAGCTGGAGTACCTGAAGGACCGCGACGGGAAGGACCTGGGCGAATTCCCGAGCGCGAAGCTCGCCGTGCCGCTCCCGGCCGGCGAGGAAACCACGCTCGAGGTCCACTACGCCGGCGGCGTCAGCGCGGACGTCCCGACGTTCTGGATGGACGACAACGACCGTGGGACGACGGGGGCGATCTTCCCGCGCCTCGTGACGCGCGCGGGAAAGGAGTGGCTCCGCGACGAGTGGACGCCCGCGAGCTTTCGCGTGACCGTGATCGCCCCGGAGGCCTACCGCTTCGCGGCGAGCGGCCGTCGCGTCGGTGAGGAGGAGCGGGAGGAGGGGATGACGGGGACGACCTTCGAGGCGAAGGGCGGGCGCGGCTTCGCCGTGGTCGCCGACCCGGCGATCGTGGAGACCGCCTCCGAGGTCGGCGGCGTCCAGATCCGCGTGGCTGGCTTCGGCGCCGTCGCCGACGCCGAGCGGATCGTGCGCGAGGCGAAGGAGGCCCTCGTCGCGCTGGGGACCGACCTTGGCGCGTATCCGCACGGGTCGCTCGTCTTCCTCGTTTCGGACAGGACGAACGACCTGACCTCGAGCCACGGATTCTGCGTCCTCCCAAAGTCGCGCCTCGCGGGGGAGGAGCTGCTTGCCGCCTCCATCGCCTACGCCGTCGCGCGGGGGTGGTGGGGCGACGCGGTGAGCGACCCCGGGACGTTCCCGCGGTGGATCACGTCCGGGATGGCGCTCCACGCGATCGAGCCGTACCTGGCGAAGCGGTTCCCCGGGACCTCCTACCGCGACATCTGGCTCTCGATCTACACCGAGGCGGCGCACGGAGGGGTCGACACGACGATCGCGCAGCCGGTCCGGGCCTTCTGGGGAACGGGAGTCGCGTGGGACCGCGTGATCTCGATGTCGAAGGGATACGCCATCCTACGCCTCCTCGGGAAGCGCTTCCCGTCGCCGCCGCTGGCGGAGCGGGCGAGCCGCCTCCTCACCGGGAAGCGGGGTGGCGTCGCGACGGTCGAGGATCTGGTCGCCCAGTGCCCCGAAGACCAGCGCGCCGCGGCGAAGGAGTTCCTGCGCGCCTGGACGATGACCGACTGCGAGATCAACTACGCGGTGGCTGGCGCGGAGGCGGCCGAAGGGAAGACGCGGGTGCGGATCGCCAGGCTGGGAAACGCGACGGCCCCGGTCGAGGTGGAGGGGACGGCGCCTGACGGAAAGACCGCGCGCGCGACGTGGGACGGGGAGGCCGAGCGGGGCGAGGTCGTCCTCGACGTGCCGCCGGAGGGGATTCACGTCCGCCTCGATCCCGGGAAGTGGCTTCCGGACATCGATCCGTCCGACGACGACTGGTTCGCGCGTCCGAAGGCGACCCCCGACCTCGGGACGGCTTCTTTCCATCGCGCGGGGAAGGTCGCGCTCGCGGTCTCCGAGGACCGGTACCGCTGGGTTGATCGATTCACGCTCGACGTGGCCCCCGGTAGGCCGCTCGACCTCGGGGTGGAGATCGAGGTGTCCGACGACGACGGCATGGTCGCGCGCACGGTGGTCGTGGCAAGGGGAGTCACGGCGGGGAAGCCGATCGAGGGGGAATTCGAGGTGGCGGGACCCTACGGGAACCAAAAGCTGCGGGTTCGCGTCTTCGCCGCCTCCTCGGAGGCGGAGGTCGGCTGGGCAGCGCGCAAGGAGAAGCCCTCGTGGGAGGCGAAGGAGGAGATCGACGTGGCGGCCGATCTCGGCGGGGCGAAGATCGGGCCGGTGAAGTGGAACATCGGGCGCGGCGGGAGCGGTCTAGAGGTCCCGGTCACGCTCGCGGGAACCGGCAAGGCGCGCGTGGGGCTCGAGTGCCGCATCTCGACGCCCGGTCAGCCGGACCGCGGGCGGTTCGGGAATGCGTTCGATGTCGAGCGCGGCAAGGAAGCGATGCTGGAGCTGTCGGGAGGGACGGTCGACCCGAGATTCAGGGCGGAGGTGGAGCTGCGGATCGGGATGCTGGTGGAAGGGGAGGAGAGGATTCGGCCGGGAGAGGCGTTTTGGACCAAGAAGAGGGTCTTTGGCAGCAAGTAGGCAGGGGAGGACGCGGGGGCTCGATATCAGACATCTGACATCTGACATCTGATATCAGATATGGTCCGGAAGCGTTGCGAACTTCAGATCCACCAGGTGTTCCTGATAGCGCAGCGAATCCTGAGCATATCTGATATCAGATGTCTGATGTCAGATGTCTGATATCAAGAACTAGTGCGGCTCCTCGCCGCCGCCTCCCTCCTCCTTCCCATCCTCGTCCTCGGTCCCTTCCCTCAGGATCATCTTGAATCCCTCCTCCCCGCGGATGTTGTCCAGGTCGCGGTCGAGGCGGATCCACTCGTAGTCATCGAAGCCCATGCCAATCGCCTCCTTCAGCGTCTTGAGCGCGAGCTCCTTCTTCCCCCTGAGCGAGTAGATGCACGACAGGTTGTACACGACGCGGCCCTCGTCCGGCCTCATCGCGACCACCTTCTGGTATTCCAGCTCCGCCTGCTCCAGGTCGCCCATCCGGACGAAGACCTCGGCCAGCTCGCTGCGGTAGTAGTCGCCGATCTCGCCGTTCGCCGCGATCTGGGCCAGGACCTGCTCCTTTTTCGCCTCCATGTACGACTTTTCCCCGAGCTTGAAGAGCGAGTACCTCGCGGCGTCCTCCAGGCTCTTGCGGCTCACCATCATCTCTTCGGCCGGCTGGTCCATGAACTCCTTCAGGCGAGGGACGATCGCAGCCTCGCCGCTGTCGCCGAGGGCCTCGCCGGCGAGGATCCGGAGGATCGCCTGGCGCTCGGGCTCGCGAACCACCTGGAAGTCGTAGTCCGGGTTCGTGAACATCTCGAGGAGGACCTCGACCGCGGGCTTGCCGAGGACGAGGACGTTCGCGAACTGGTCCTTGTAGAAGCCGAAGCCGTTCCGCGTCGTCACGCGGGTGTCGAGGCGCTTCTCGACCTCGACGCGGGTGAACTCGCCGACGGCCTCCTGGACCGTCTCGGCGATCGCCGGGTTCGTCGCGCCGGCCTTCGCGAGGGCCTCGCGGCCGGCCTCGCCGAAGGCGATGATCGCGTCGATCGCCGCCTTGCGGACCATCTCGTCCTCATCGGCGAGGGCGAGGATGAGGGCGTCGAGGGTCCCCTCGCGGCGAAGGGCGCCGAGGACCTCGCAGGCCGCCGCGCGGGCGCGGTAGTCGTCGTCCTTGAGCGTCTCCACGACGCGCGGCACGGCGGCGTCGCCGAAGCGGATGAGCGCCTCCTTCGCGTCCTGTCGCTCGTCGTAGTACTTCGAGCGGAGACCCTTGACTGCCTCATCGACGGCGGCGGGGTCCACGGGGTCGCCCTGGGCGAAGAGCAGGCCGGCCAGGGAAAGGACGAGGCAGGCGGCGGGGAAACGGTGCATCGGGGGTCCTCCAGCACGCAACGGGCGCCCGGCCCCCCTTCGCGCCGCGGCGCTACGGGGGACAGGTCGGACGCCCGGGGGCAGGTGCGAGTTCCAGAATTATAGGGGGCCCGGATCGCGGGTGTCAACCCGCAGGCGGGCAAGGCACTGAACTCCATGTCCGAATTCCAACCCCAAACCAGCCCCGAGCGGGCCGGGAACGGTTGGGGTTGGAGTTCGGACTTGGAGTTGATCCAACCCCCGCCCCGGTCTAGAATGCTCCGAATCACGTCCCGGCGGAGAGGAGGCCCCCATGATCGTGGTCTTGAAGAAGGATTGCCCGGAAGAGCAGATCCGGGACATCGAGGGGCGCATCCGGGACATGGGGTACTACACCTCCCAGATCCTGGGGACCGAGCGCTCGGTCATCGCCGTGATCGGCCCCGTCAACGCGGTCGCCCTCGACAGGAGCGTCATCGAAACGCTCCCCGGCGTCGTCGACGTCCTCCACATCACCAAGCCGTACAAGCTCGCCAGCCGCGAGGCGAAGCGCGAGAACACGCGGATCATGCTCCGCCAGCGCGTCGTCGGTGCGGACGGGATCGTCATCCTCGCCGGTCCGAGCGCGATGGAGCCGAAGGACGCGCTCGTCGGGATCGCCAAGGCCGTGCGGAAACTCGGCGTCGGGCTCTTCCACTGTGCCGCGGCCCGCTCGATCAACTCACCGTACAGCCGACAGGAGCTGACCGCGGACACCCTCAAGGTCCTCCACGAGGTCCGCGAGGAGTCCGGAGTGACGCTCATCACCGAGGTCACGACCCCGGCGGACGTGAAGGCGGTCGCGAAGCACGCGGACGTCCTTCTCGTCGGGAACCGGAACATGCAGAACTTCGACCTCCTCCGCGCGGCGGGGGACCAGCCGAAGCCGGTGATCCTGAAGCGGCACATGGCGGCGACGATCGAGGAGTTCCTCGTCGCGGCGGAGTTCATCCTCTCGCGCGGGTCGAACCAGAACGTGATCCTCTGCGAGCGGGGGATCCGGACCTTCGAGAGCGATCGCTACTCGCTCGACCTCTCGGCCATCCCGATCATCAAGGAGCTGACGCACCTGCCCGTCTTCGTCGACCCGACGCGGGGGGTCGCCGGGCGCGCCGCTCTCGCGCGCATGGCCATGTCCGCCGTGGCGGCCGGGGCGGACGGCCTGCTCCTCCTCGTCCACACCGACCCGGACAAGGCCGTCCTGGACTCCGTGAACACCCTCTCCATGGACCAGTTCGAGAAGCTGCTTGCCGACCTGGGCAAGCTCGCCGCGCTCATCGGGCGCACCGTCGAGCTGACCGACACCACCGAGCACCACCCCAAGACGAAGCACTAGCACGCCCTTTTTTTTGCATGGCCCCGCCCACGGGGGCCGTCCATCCTAAGGGGAAGCCGTCTCCGGGATGGGACGTGGGGCAGGTAGGGGTTTCTCCGCGGAGGACCCCATGGTCGTGCTCAAGACCTCGAGGGAGCTCGCCCTCATCCGTGAGGCCGCTCGCGTCGCCGCCGAGGTGCAGGAAAGGCTGGCACGCGAGGCGATTTCCGCCGGCGTGTCGACTCGCGACGTGGAGCAGTTCGCCATCCACCTCATCCAGTGTCGCGGGGCGTCGTCCCACCTCGCCGGGTACCGCGGTTTCCCCGGCAGCGTCTGCATCTCCCTGAACGAGGAGGTCCTCCACGGGATTCCCGGGCACCGGAAGATCCAGGAGGGGGACGTCGTCAAGGTGATCATCGGCGTGGTCAAGAACGGCTACCACGCGCACAAGACCGCGACGTACGCCGTCTCTCCCGCGGGGGACGAGGCGCAGCGGCTCGTCGCGACGACACGCCGTGCGCTCGCGGTCGCGGCCGACGCGGCGCGCGCCGGGAACCGGGTGTCGCACATCAGCGAGGCGATCCAGGCGACCGCCGCGCAAGAGGGGTTCGCCGTCATCCGCCGCTTCGGCGGCCACGGGATCGGCGCGAGCGCCCACGAGGAGCCTTTCATCCCGAACTTCGTCTCCGCGAACGGCCAGAACGATGTCGTCCTCGCGCCGGGCATGGTCTTCACGATCGAGCCGATGCTGACGGCGGGAGGGAGCGACGTGCGGATCCGCGAGGACGGCTGGACCGTCGTCACGGCCGACGGGAGCCTCGCGGCCCACTGCGAGCACACGATCGCCGTCACGGACAACGGGGCAGAGGTGCTGACCGCCGATCTTTCCGTCGACCGGATCCCGAAGGAAGGCTAGCCGCCTCCGGGAACCGAAGGAGCCGTGGGCGGGGACCTACTCCACCAGGAGCGGAATCCCCTCCCACGGCTCGACTCTCGCCGCCTCGAAGGCGGCTCCGACCGGGCAGACCAGCTCGCCCACCGGACGCCAGGGGACCGCGGCGAACGCCCTCCGCTCGACGAGAACGCGCGCCGAGCCCACCTCGGTGTTCGCGCAGTGGATCTGCTCCCCCTGCGGGCCCGTGTACCGGACCTGCGCCATCTGCTCGGCCTTCGCCGAGAACTCGATGTGCAGCCTCCAGCGGCCCGAGTCGTCCAGGATCCGCCACCGCCAGGGAGCGAACTCGGTGACGGCGCCCAGGGCCTGGAGCGCCCCCGTCATGCGTACCTCGCGGCCGCCCGTCCGGAGGACGACGGTCGTCAGGGGAGGGGAGAGGCCGCCGAGGACGCGGACGCGCGCCGAGAGGACCTCGAGCGACGCCCCCTCCTCGGCAAAGGCGTTCACGTGGCCCCACATCCAACCCGGGCCGTAGCGACGGCCCCACAGGTGGGCTTGGTTGCCGCGCCAGCCGGCGAGGGGGATGGTCTCGCCGTCAAGCGTCAGCATCCCGTCGATGCGGAGGTCGGGGTTGGGGCAGACGAAGACCGTCTTCGCGAGCCCCAGGGCCCGGAAGAGGCCGGGGATCGGGGAATAGCCTCTCGGGTTGGGGGTGAAGCGGAGGTCCCACTCCGCGCGGCGGCCTCCGTGCTCGGCCGCGCCGCGGGCCGAGCCCGCTTGGAGGCGGTGGCCGGAAATCTCGACGTGCGCCTCCCCGGGGAAGGAGAGCGCGGCCAGGGGATGGGCCTGCTTGATCGCGACCGGGGGACGGTCGGGGCGGAACAGGGTGCACCAGAGCGCGGCGCACTCGTAGGGCTGGCCGGGTTCGTCGGGGATGCAAAGGGTGTAGCGCACCCACAGGCCGCGGCCCGTGGGCGGATCGGCCATGGTGAGGTACCAGACCTCGTAGTGGCCACGCTTCGTCCCGTTCCAGCGGTGTCGGTTCATGGCCCTAGAAATCGTACTGGATGCCGGCGATGACGACGTCCTGGGAGACCTTGTACTCGCTGCCGAAGTAGTCGCGGCCGAGCGGCCAATGGTCCTTCGCGCGGATCTGGTTCTCGAAGGCGTGCTCGTACGCCAGGTCGAAGACCATGTTCGGCGCCAGCCTGTAGCTGAACCCGCCCGCCACGCTCAGCTCCGTAATCGCCGGGAAGATCGGGAGGTACGTGCTCGGCGGGATGATGTTCCTCGCATAGTTCATCCCGAACCGCAACGTGAGGTCGTTGTCCCACCGGTGCTCGATCCCGCCCGAGAAGACCCACTGGTCCTGCCACTTGAGCGGCAGCTCCGCATGGATCGACCCCCGCCCGAGAAGGAGCGGCAGCTCGTCGCTGTTCAGGTTGTCGATGTCCGCCACGAACACCTTGAAGGTCTTCGACCAGTTGTACCACTTCAGGTCGAAGGCGAAGAGCCAGTCCCGGTTCGGCCGGTAGGCCACGCCGGCGCCGATCCGCTGCGGGAACTGGAAGTCGCGGATGTGGACCTTCCCGTCCGTCTCAATCGCCGAGAGGACCGGGTTCCCCGTGAATCCGGCCAGGAAGCCGCGGATGATCGCCTCGAAGAGATTGGGGATGGGAAAGTCGGGAAGGAGTTGGATCTCCCGGTCGAAGTCGAGGTGGACGTCGCCCTGGAAGTCGTTCATGTGCGTCTGGGAGGCCCAGTACGCCCCGAAGGACCACTCGTTCGACGGCTTCCACAGGGCCCCGAGGCGCAGGCCCCATCCCCACGCCGTGGCAGCCTTGATCTTCGTGATGCCCGTCAACTCGTCCCGCCCGTCCCCGAACAGGTCCTGGATCAGCCTGAAGCTATTCCCGAAATTGAAGGCCGGGGGGAGCCCGGGGATGCCGGGCCCTTGGAGGATGGATGCGTCCTGCGAGAACGGCATGTCGAGGTCGATCTGGCCGTAGTTGATGTTGAACGCGGCGCCGAAGGAGAAGGTCTTGTCGAATTCGTACGCCACGGTCGGGGCGAGGGAGAGGAGCGCGAACGCCGTCCGGTGCGTCACGCCGTTCGGGAAGTCGGGGGGGCCGTAGTTGCGGGTCTTGATCTCGCGGAAGTCCGCGCCGGCGCCCCCCTGGGTGAAGATGCCCGCTCCGAAACGCCAGGGGGAGGGGATGGCCGGCTCGAACTTCTTCCACATCGACGCGTCTTCTCCTTCCTCGTCGTCGAAGCCCATGATCTCCGCCTCGCTGAACGTCATCGTCTCCGCGCGGGCCGCGTCGAAGAAGTCCGGCGAGAAGACGATGCCGCCGTTGGTGATGGGGAAGAAGCGGTTCGCGTTCCCGGCGTCGGCGTTCTCGGGATCGCGGTACAGGGCGTCGACGTGGAAGAGGCCGAGGGAGGTGTCCGCGTGGAGTCCGTAGAGCTGCGTGATCCCGGCGGGGTTCGAATTCATCGCGTAGGCGTCGTCGCAGATCGCCGCGTCGGTCCCCGCGCGCCCCGCCGCGCGGGAGCCGCCGGCCACAGGGAAGACCCCGTTCGAGGCCCAGAGCGGCGAGAACGCCCCCCCGGCCACGAGCTGGATCGTCATCGAGAGCAGCGCGGTGATCGCGCCGGCCCGACGCTTCACGAACGGCTTCTCCCCGACGGAACGGGGATCGGGTGGACCGCCTCCCTGCGGACAGATCGTCCTTGTGGAGGGATTCGACTGCGCGATGTGCCCCGGTGGGCCTCCCCCCGTCGCTCTTCCCCGATCGCACCCCGCGCGGAGCATCCCCTCTCCGCGACAGGGTGTCCCCTATTCCGTTCCTATATCGGCGAAGCAACCCGTCGTTCTTGCGCCCAAGTCGTAGGTTGACGCCCCCCCCGGGCGCCGATAGAATTCGCCGTTCGGGCGGCAGAAGAGGCACAACACGACCACACCCATGCCCGAGCTACCCACAACCAGCGCGAGTCGCCCCGGGGAATTCGCCGAGAAGGTGAAGAACCTCCTGGAGATCGGCGAGGTCATCAAGAGCGCCGACCCCAAGACGCGCGACCTCCTCCGCGAAAAGGAGCGCGACCTCAAGCACCAGACCAACTCCCTCTACTGGCAGGTCGTCTTCGATCGCGTCGCCCAGCGGATCCAGGAGAGGCCCACCGAGAAGCTCGCCTTCGACGCCGCCGACCGCACCCTCATCAACTTCGGCTGGGTCGACGAGCGCCTCTTTCCCCGCGAGCAGCTCGTGGAGGAGCCGTCCCCCCCCGATGCCCCGTTCCGGGTCCTGTACGTGACCGAGTGGTTCGCCGAGGAGGAGGGGAGATTCCTCGAGCTCGCGAATCGGACGAAGCTGGACACCAAGGCCCGGACCATCGGCGGCGAGGTCTCCTCGTGCGAGGACCAGACGCGCGAGTGCCTCATGTCGCGCGACAAGATCCTCGCGACCGCGTCCCGTCGCCAGGACCTCCTGCAGTTCTACGGCGAGCTGGAGCAGCACCGGGTCCGGGTCCACCAGCTCGAACGGATCCGGCGCATGAGGAGCCTCACGCGAGAGGAGGTCGGCGAGCTCGGCGAGTCGGTCCGCCAGGTCTCGCGGATCGGGCCCATGATCCAGGCGGTGCTCAAGACGGAAGACACGATCCGCGAGGACCTGGAGCGGATCCACGAGCAGATCTTCTCGCTCCACCGCAGACGGATCGACCTCGACGACAGGCACAAGACGTCCCGCACGGACCTGGCGAAGGCGGACGACCTCTATCAGCTCCGCCTCTCCGAGCGACGCCAGCACATGCAGGAGAAGCTCGTCGAGATCCGCGAGGACATCAAGCTCTGCGCGAAATGGGCCCGCACGGAGGCACACTCGTGCCTCTTCGGCCCCTCGAAGCTGAACTCGAAGCGGGACGTCGTCGAGACGGTCTACGCGATCGAGGACTTCGACCCGACGCTCTTCGAGAACCGCCGGGTGGAGAAGGGCGGGAGGCCCACGTTCGTGATCACCCCCGGCGTCGGGCACGGGTCGTACGACTTTCGCACGAACACGATCGTCCTGCCGCTCATCTCCCCGAGGGACCGCCTGGAGTCCGTCGCGTACGCCATCGCGCTCTACCGACGGGACCTCGACAAGGTTGCGAACGACGGGAAGCTGTGGGAGAGCTTCTTCTCGGACCAGGTCTGGCGGGGGATCAAGGACCGCGAGAAGCCGACGCGGTTCCCGAAGCAGATGGAGGAGTTCGTCACGGACTACGTCCTCTGGGTGACGCGCGAGGCGAAGGGGATGATGGTGCTCGACAGCGAGATCCGCCGTTGGTTCGAGCAGAACATCGCGCCCGACAAGCGGGCGCCGATGGTCCCGCGCGACCTGCGCGCCGTGCGTCCCGCCGATCGCGTCACGAGGGCCCAGGACCTGAGGAAGGAGACGAACGCCGCGAACGCCTACCGCATCGGCGTCCTCGCGTGGCAAAGCGGCCGCATCGGCGACGCCTACGGGTGGTTCACGAAGGCCGCGACGCTGGACCCCGAGAGCCTCGAGACGCTCTGGGCGATGGGCGTCCTCCACGTGCTGCCCGACCAGGACCTGAAGACCGGTGAGGCGGGCGCGCTGAAGGCGATCTCGCTACGCGAGCGCCTCGCCAAGGCCAAGGAGTCGATGGACAGGTTCGTGAAGCTCTCCAAGCCCTCCTGGTGGCTGCTGAAGGCCCAGGACCACCTTCGCAAGATCAACGAGCTCCAGGCCCAGATGACGAGGTAGTCGGTCACTTCGCGATGGGGCCGACGTATTCGGTCGCGACGACGACGTCGTCGAACCAGACGCGATTGACCTTTCGCGGCTCCTTCACGCCGTTCTGGCGCGCCGCGTTCTCGGTCACGTAGTGCTCGAGCCAGAAGTAGTTCACCTTCAAGTCCGTCGAGGTCCTCCAGCGAAACCCCTCGAACTCCTCGCCTCCCTCGTCCTGGAGCTGGAACCCCATCCCGCTCCATGCGCCACGCCGGGCGCCTCTCCGGAAGTGCGCGACGGGCTTCCCGTCGAGCCACAGGGCCAGCTCGCCGTCGGGCGAGTCGGGCTGCGAGTTGAGCTTGATCATGAACTCGACGCACTGCCACCGCCCCTTCGGGACGACGCAGTCCTTCGCGGGGCGTAGGCCGTTCCCCCAGTACTTCTTGTCGGCGGAGATCTTCATCTCGTGCCAGTAGTTGTAGAAGCACCACGCGCCGGGCGGGGGGATGGTCCCGCGGAAGCCGAACGGCTCGATGCCGACTGAGAACCGCTCGTTCCCCTCGGGCCGCGTCCCCGCGCGGGGGTTGGGCCAGCGCGTCTGGGGTTCGTGGCCGCCGAGCCAGACGAAGTGGTGGATGTACTCGGCGTCCTCGGCGAACTTCACGTAGAACCGCGCGTAGGCGGTGTCGACGCCGCGGGGAAGGGGGGCGTAGAGGTGTCCTCCGACGTCCTGGCCGAGCGTCGCGGTCATCTGGATGCAGCGCTTGCCGTTCGTCCCTTCGGGGCCGTCCTTTGCCCACGCGAGGGCCTTCCCGTCCTTGTTGGAGACCTCGGTCCACTTCCTGGAGAGGTCGGCGATCTCTCCCTTCTCGAAGTCCTCCGCGAGTAGGACGGCGGGATCATCTCCGATTCCGCGGTCCCCGCGGTGCTCGGCCGAGAGTCCGCACCCCTCGGGGAGCTTCCCCTCCTCGGCGACGGCCGCGATCCCCGCGGCGAGCAGGATAGTCGCGCACGGCCACAGTCGCACTGCATGCATGGACCACATCATAGCGCACGAGTGGGTCGCCAACCACACACGCGTGGTTTGATCGCGCACGGACGACGATCCACGGATACCACGGATGAACACGGATGGGCGCCACTTATCCGTGTTCATCCGTGGTATCCGTGGATCGTCTCCTCTGGCGCTGAGAACCCCACGCAATCGCCGTGCCTCGGGATACCGCCCTCCGCGCATCCTCCATGCTCATGCTATTCTCGATACGAACAGCCATTGCGCGTCATGGATTGCATTCCCGATGACGGCCTGATATCTTGTGATACCTGGGGTGGCATCTGAGGTAACACATGGGTGCACAGAGGTCAGCGAATACGGTGCGCCGCAGTGTGGCCCTTGCCAGGACGCTGGTGAGGGAAGCATCGAAGGCCGCCCCGCCGGAGCTCCGCAAGAACCTGAACCGGCTCATCACGGTGGCACTGCGCGAGTACGTCGAGAGGCGGCGACAGGCGGAATTCAGCGCCGCGATGGAGCGGATGGCGGCGGACCCCGCCGTGCGTGCCGAATGCGCCGCGATCGACGCGCAATTCCGTGTCGCCGAACTTGACGGGCTCGCCGAGTGATTGCAAGAGGCCACGTCTACTTCGTCGAGCTGTCGCCAACGGTCGGACGCGAGCAGGCTGGACGGCGCCCCGTGCTCGTCGTGTCGGCCGACGCGATCAACCGCCTTCCGCTCGTCGTGACCGTGGTGGTGGGCACCTCGGCAAAGAACATGCCCCGAGACTATCCCACCAACGTCCGCGTGACAGCGCGGGAGTCCGGCCTGCCCACTGACATGGTGTTCCTCTGCTTCCAGGTCCGCTCGTTGGACCCGAGCCGCTTCATCGACCCGAAGTCCGGGCGACCAGCGCTCGCCGGAGCACTGCCGACGGAGAGGATGCTCGAGATTGACGGGGCCATGCGTCGCGCTCTGGCCCTGTAGTCGCTCCGGACCTGGAAGGGCAACATGCAACCGCCCCGGCCGATGAGACTGCCGATCTGCGCCACTTTGCTGGCGCTATTCGTCTGCGGGTGTGCGACATCGAGACCTCCAGAGAGGGCATTCTCGGTGGTCGCCCTCCGCGCGGTGACCTTCGACTATGGCTTCCCCGCCGACCTGCGCGAGCAATTCAAGACCGCCATCGAGGAGACGGTCGCGGAGAACCCGCGCGACGGAGAGTCCTCGCGGGGGTACAAGGCCCCGGAGATCGAGGCGGCCTGGAGCATTGCCGTTCAGCCCGGATTCCCGAACGGTGGCAGCATCGTGGAGGGGACCTGCGTCGACAGGCCATCGAGCGAATCGACTCGAATGGACTGGCACGTCCTCGTGTTCCGCGTCGGCAACCTCCCGCCGCGGAAGCTGACGGAGTTCAATTGCCACCCGCGCGACATTGCAGTGTACGACTTCGGACGGACGAATGCCGTGCACGTCTTCCTCAATGGCGGAAACTGGCGGTCGGGCACGACGCTCTGGATCCTGGAGTGGCGGCTTGACACCGGCGAATTGGAGACCCTGATCAACGTGGGCGGCGATGAAGACTCGAACCAGACCGGATATCGTCTCGAAATCGACCTCGCACCGGGTCTGACGCTATACGGTGTGGTAAAAGCCCTGGCGTTTCAGGACGACGTGGATCGACTCTCCTCACGGCTCGGCATCCCCGTCCGGATGGGACCTTGCGTCCAAGACCGCTGACTCGCCGCGTCGAGCGATCCCCTCGATAGGCCCCGTCGCGTGTGCCGAGGAGCAGATTCGGTCAGCGGGCAAGGGGTGCGTCCCTATACGCATCGCGACGCCTGAGCAGGCGATTCGCTGGGTGCGGCCTCGCGCAGGATCGCGGAGATGCGCTGTGCATCCAGGTGGCGGGCGATGAACAGTCCCTCGACAGCGAGTGCATCGATTGCGGCCACGATTTCGAGGTGGTCCGGCCGGAGTGGCAGCAGCGCCAGGGCGACCTTCGCCTCCACATGTCGGCGCATGAATCGGGAGGTGTTCGTGGCGGCGAAGTAGACCGAAGATACGAGACTGCCGATCACCACGACGCCCCAGACTACGACAGCCATCGGAAACGTCCGCGGACGTGCCTCCGGTAGGACGATGCCGACGGACGCAATCGAGATGAGGAAGACGGAAAGCGCAAACATTCCCGGACCATCCACGCGGCTGTTCTCTCGGACTCTTCGAGCAGTTGGCTCAAGCAGGCGGATCGTTCCCTGGATCAGGCCGAGGCGCTCGGCGCCGCGGACCTCGCCCCGCCGGATGCGATGGGCCAACTCGAGTTGGGGGGCGCGTGTTTCGGCGACCTCGGGATGTGTCGTCCGGATCAGCGTTGCGAGGTCGAGCCGGAAGTCGCTGACCAATGACAGGTACTCCTCCTCTCGGGTCGGGAAGGAGAATTGGCACACCTCGCAAAGCGCCTCGATGCCCGCGGGTGTGCCTGGCTCGAGGGGGACGAGGTTGGCATACAGGCGGTCTTTCACGCGCAAGGCGTGGCACGGTCGGACCTCCCGGCAGACGGGGCAGAACTCCGCCATTCTCCCGATGGTCGTTCGTGTCGTGAGTTTCCCTACGACCAGCTTCTTCATCGAGACTCTCCGTCCGCGGTCGGCAAGCCTATCTCGCCCACGGTAAACGATCCACGGATACCACGGATGAACACGGATGGATGCCATCAATCCGTGCGCATCCGTGGATCGTCCCAGCCCGCGGCGTTGACGGCGCCAAGCCCGCGCCGTATGCTGCCGGTGCCATGAAGCTCCGCGAGACGCAACGCTATCGATGCCCCGACGAACTCGCGCTGGACGCGCTGAACGCGGCGTTCGCCGGAAAGGTCGAGCTCGCCGTCCTCTTCGGGTCGGTGGCGTCGGGACAGACGCACGCCGAGAGCGACGTGGACATCGCCGTGTGGCCCAAGGAGGGCGTCGATCTCCTCGATCTGACGTGCGAGGTTGTCGCGGTGCTCGGCATCGAGGAAGTGGACCTCGCCGATCTTCGGCGAGCCAGCGGGACGCTCTCGCAGGTCGTCGCGACGCGGGGGCGCGTCCTCTTCGAGGAGCGGGTGGGGCGCTTTGCCGAGTTCGCGTCGCTCGCCGAGAGGCGTTGGCAGGACGACCTGCATCGCCTCCCCGATCTGATGAAGTCCATCGACCTGTGGCTTGCCGATCGAGGGCTGCGATGAGTCCGGTCGACACATCGGTCTGATTCGGAGTCGCTCGCATGGGATGGGTGCGCTACCTGCTTGGGATGCTGGGGACGCTCGGCGCAATCGTCCTCGCCATTGGGCTTGAGGGGTCCGTCCGCTGGCTGTGGGTGCCCTCGGCGTACCTAACCATCATCGGGGGCACGGCCGGCCTGCTCGTCGCGACGTTTCCAACCAGGCAACTGCTTGGTGGATTTCAAGTCGCCGTGCGGCGTCTGGAGGACACCACCCCCGAGGAGAGGGCCCTTGCCCTCGTCGTCCTCTCGGCGGCGATGCGCTTTCCGTGCGGATTGGGAGCCATATACTGCCTGATCTGCTTCAACGCAATGCTGCGCAACCTCTCAGATGCCGCCCTGGTGGGTCCTGCCATGGCGATGTCCCTCGTCGGCGCACTATTCGCCCTGTTCGTGGCGGAGCTCTTCGTTGCGCCGCTCTGGTTCCGCGTGGCGGCCGCGCAGGGCAACTCCGCGCCGGCCCAGGCCCCTCCGCGACCACCCGCGCCGCTGGGGCTGACGGCCGTCGTTCTGCTTTGCATCACTACCTGGCTCGTCCTGCTGCTCTCGCTTCGCTGATGCGGGATTGATGCGAGGGGCACGATCCGACCCGTTCGCCCGGAGAGTGTTCCGGAGCGCCTCGCGGCGGCTGAGAGGGCTGAGCTCCGCCTCGTGCTCCTTCACGTAGCGCACGACCTCGCGAGGGCGCACAGCGGACAACTGCCGGAGCGACCAGCCGATCGCCTTGCGGAGGAAGAACTCGCGCGATGGGAGCGCGGGCTCGATGCACCGGAAGAGCAAGTCGAGGTCGGTCTTCTCCTTGAACGCGATCTGCGCCAGGATCGCGCTGCGACGCTTCCAGAGGTCGTCGCAGCGGCTCCAGGCGAGCAGACGGCGCCGCATCGGTCCCGTGTAGGAGCGCAGGAGGGGGCCGACGCGGTGGATCGCGAGCTCGTCGACGAAGTCCCACCACGCCCCCGTTACGATCATCTCCTCGTACATCGGGAGCGCGTCGAGCGTCTGGAAGGCGCGATAGGCGCGCTGGCCGGAGAGGTCCACCGCGGCGTAGCGCTCCTCGCGGTGTCGCGCCTCGCGCCAGAGCCGGAGCACCGTCGACCCCCACGCCTCCGCGTCGGGCAGCGGGTGGGCCGTGAAGGCCTGCTTGCAGAGGGCGCGCCGCAGGGGCGTCTGGACGCCCAGGAACGGCATGGCGGACTTCATGTAGGCCTGCATCGCGGGCGCCTTCGCGGGGTCCGCCGCCCTGAGGAGAGCCTCTCGGATGGTCTCCACCAACCGGTCGCCGCTGTCCGCGCGTTGCATCACTGTTGTACCGGTTCGTGACGCCCTTACGGGCGTCACTCCTCGCGCGCCCTTACGGGCGCGACTCCAGCGGCGCGACTCCAGCGGCGCGCCGACACGGAGCTACCGCGGGAACTCCGGCTGCGCACGGGCCCACCACTCGCGGGCCTTCACGAGGCGCTCGTCGAGCGTGGCGCCCTCGAAGCGCTGGCCCGTGGCCTCCTCCAGGGCGAGGAGGGCCCCCTCGCGGACCTCGCGGCCCAAGGGGACGGGGCCCGAGGGACGCAGCAGCCGCACGGCAATCGTGTCCAGGAGGGATCGGAGCGCCGCGTCATCGGAGACGTCCTTGGCTACCGCGCTGTCGTCGAGGAGGCCCACGATCGTCGAGACCGCCGGCCGGTGCCGCAACCGCCCCAGCGCGCGCGCCGTCTCGTAGCGCACCCCCGCGTCCGTGTCCGCCAGAAGCGGCATCAGGTTCGGGATCGCCGTGTCCTGCCCTAGCGCGCCCAGCGCCTCCGCCCCCGCGCGCCTCATTCGCGGGTCGGAGTCGGCCAGGAGTTGCGAGATCGAATTCTGGAGCGACGCCTCGCCGCAGCGCCCCGCCGCGACGAAGACCGCCTGCCGCACCTCAGGATCCGGGTCGCGGATTGCGTCGATCGGAAATCCGCCGGGGTAGCGCCCGATCCGCCCGAGCGCCTCATAGGCCCGCGCTCGCGCCCGCGGGTTGGGTGCCGCCGTGTCCTTCACGATCTCCGCCGAGCTTTCGCCGTCCCGCAGCAGACCCAGCGCCGATACCGCGAGGTCCCTCATGCCCACGTCTGCCAGGAGGGGACGGATCCGCGGGGCGGCCTCCGAGACACCGAGCAGCCCCGCCGCGAGCACGCCGAGGACATCATTGTCGGGGTCCTCCAGGAACTTCACAATCCCCGCGACGGAGACCGGGGCGCGGAATAGGACCGCCGCCTCGAGCGCAGCGACTCGTACGTTCCTCGAATCGTCCTCGATCAGGTCGGCGAGCATCGGCGCGCATCCGGCGTCGCGCGCCGTGATCCAGGCCTCGATGACCTGACGCCGCGTCGTATCGCCATCCGAGTTGAGCGAGGCGATCTGCGGCGCATACTTCACCTGGGCCTCAATCGGGAGCTCGCGCTTCCAGGCGAACGCGCGGAGGACGAGCTTCGCCCACGTCACGCCGTTCCCCGCGGCGACCGTGAGCAGCGGCTCGATCTCGGGGCCCAGCTCGACCAGGTCGCGGGCGGCGCGCGCCCGGACGTACTCGTCTCCGCTCCTGAGCTCCGCGATCAGCTCCTCGGCGTGCTTCGCGACGTCAGCAGGCAGGCCCGTCGGCGTGGGGGTGGGGTTTCTGGGCCCGGGGTCGCGAGGGGTGGGGGAGACCGGCCCGCCGTTCCCCGTCGGCGTCCCGACGTCGGGGCCCTCGACCACGTGCATGCTCGATCCGCCCTGGCCGTTCGTCGCGTCCGCGTCGTCGGCCGTGCGGCCGAAGAACCAGTACGCCCCGAACCCGCCCGCGGCCAGGAGCGCCGCCCCGCCCGCGACGAGGACCGCCTTTCGCGAGCCCCCGCTGTCGGCCGCCGCCACCACGCACTGCACGCCGCACATCGGGCAGAATGCCCTCTGCCCCGCCTGCGCCTCCGCGACGGAGAACGCCCGACCGCATGAGCACTGCACCCGGATCGGCATCGGCCGCCTCCCCCGCGGATTATAGGGGCCCCTCCCGCCGGACGCAATCGCGCTCTTCCCAACCTGCCTCGCCCCACCCGGATCATCGGCCCTCCTGACGATTCGGGCCCGTCGTATTCCGAAGTCCGTTCACGTCAGTGAATTGGCTCACAGTAGTGCATTTCGTGTCCGAATGGAGGGGTGACCGGACTCCGTACGAAATCACGTTACCCTGCGTAACCCGATTTCGTTGAGACCTGAAGTGTTCGGAATGTGTACACACGCAACTCGTTTACTAGTAATGAGAAACACACACGTCATTCCGGTCCATGGCACGCCCGTTGCTTCCTATGCCCCTGCGAACCACTAGATCATAGTTGAAAGCGAGATCCTGAATGCGCGTCTTCGGCCTTTTCCTGGTCCTCGGGCTTGTGGTTGCGGCAGGGGTTTCCCTCGTAGGCGTCGGGTCTTCCGACGCGACGTCGCCCGTCCGCACGCCCGAGTCCGACCTCCCGACCGTCTCGGACCTGCTCAACAACCACGGCCACCAGCATGCCTCGGCGACGCCGGAGATCCCCGGCCTCGTCCTGGGCGGAGCTCACCAGCTTGTTCGCGTCGGCGACGCGGGTCTCTACGAGGCGGTCGCGGGCCAGGTCGTCGTCCGTGCGAAGGCCGACGGCCCCGAGGCCCTTCGCCAGGTCAGCGAGGTCGCCTCCCGCCACGGGCTCGACGTCGTGATGACCAACCTCCCCGGCTTCTTCATCCTCCGCGACAACGAACGCAGGGACCTCGCGACGACAATCGAAGCCCTCCGGAACGAGACGGTCTTCTCCTCCATCGAGCCCGACTACGTCGCCCTCGTCGCGGGCAACGGGTGCTGCCACTCGCCGTTCCACACGGCGGCCGACGGCGACCTCTCCGACCACAACGCGACGGCCTTCGCCGCGATGCGCGTCGGCGAGGCGAGCGTGCACGGCGCGGGCGCCTCCACGGTCTGCGTGGCCGTGCTTGACACGGGCGTCGACCTCGACCACCCGGACCTCCGCGCGAGCCTTGACGCGGGGTACGACTTCGTGAACAGCGACGGCGACCCCGACGACGACACGGGCCACGGGACCGCCATGGCCGGCCTCGTCGCCGCCGACGGCGCGAATGGCGAGGGAATCACGGGCGTGGCGCAGGGCGTTCGCATCCTCCCCGTGAAGGTCGCCGACCGCAACGGCCGCGCGACGCTCTCCGACGTGGCGCAGGGGATCCAGTACGCCGTCGGCCGGGGCGCCCGCGTCATCCTCCTCTCGCTCGGCGCCCGCCAGGGCTCCGACGCCCTCGAAGCCGCCGTTGAGAACGCGATTGCGAACGGCGCGGTGATCGTCGCCTCCGCGGGGAACGAGAACGTCCACGACACGCTCTACCCCGCGGCCTATCCGGGCGTCCTCTCCGTCGTCGGCACGGGCAACGACGGCTCCGGCCTCGCGCTCTCCACGGCGCTCGGGCGCAAGAGCGACGTCGCGGCGCCGGCCGAGGGGCTCATGTCCACTTGCCCGAACGGCTGGTACCGCGAGGTGAGCGGCACGTCGGCCTCCGCCGCCCTCGTCGCTGGTGCCGCGGCCCTCGTTGCGTCCCGCAACCCGAGCCTGGCCGGAGGCGCGATCGCCGGCCTGCTCCGCAGGAGCCGCCGCGAGATTCCCCTCGTCGAGTCGAAGGGCGCGTGGTTCGACTTCGGCACGCTCGATCTGGCCGACGCGGTCCTCCGCGCAGAGTCGGTCCTGGCCGACCCGTCGGTCGCGCGGGTCTCCTGCGTGCCTCGCGAGCCCCTCCCGGGCCAGGCGGCTCAGCTCGAGGTCGTGGTCGAGAACCGCGGCGCCGCGGCGGCCGACGTGGTCCTCTCCGCGGGCGGCGGAGCCATGGGGGCAGGCGGGGGCCACGCGCTCACGCTCGCGGCGGGGGAGCGGCGCATGGTCGTCCTCCCCGTGGACGGCCCGGGCTCGTATGTGGTGAGCCTCTCCTCGTCGTCCAACCTGGAGGCGACGAACGATGCAGCGACCGTCGAGGTCAAGGCGGCGCAGAAGACGATGGCGCAGTTCGAGGTCGTCGACGTGAAGGCCGCGCAGGCCGCCGGGTCGGCGACGTTCGACGTCGTCGTGCGGAACGTCGGGAACGCGCCGGGCACGGTCTCCTTCGTGGCGACGGTCGAGCGCGAGTCGCTCGGCGGCCAGTCGCTGACTCTCGGCGCGGGCGAGGCGGGCCTCGCGCGGTTCGTCTGGGGCGTGCCGCAGTCGGTCCCCGAGGGGATCCTGACGTTCACGGCCGACGGCGGCGCGGTAACGGCGTGCCACCAGTTCATCGTCGCGCGGACCCCGGACCAGGCGGTCACGCAGTACCAGCAGAGCGGCGACATCGACGTCGACTCCGACGCCCCCTTCCGCGTCGATCCGAACAAGCCGTACGTCCCGGTCATGGTGTTCGTTCCGGACAAGGGGGCGAACGACACGACGACGGCCCTCTGGCTCGACACCACGGTGATGACGGTGAAGTCGGACCCCGCCGACTCGGCCCCGGGAACGACGCTCTACGCGGACACGTACACGGGGCAGCCGACCGTCGCGCCGTCGGGGCTCGTCATCGTGGACGAGGACGGGCAATCGGTGCTTCGGAACGGCCAGCCCGAGACGAACCTCTTTGCGGACCAGCCGCTCAGGATCAGCGGACGCCACCACATCCTGCGCGTCCCGCGCGCGGCCTTCGGCGTCGCGGCGCAGCCGAGCCAGCCGATCAAGAAGTACCTCGACGTCGTCGCGAACTGGTCCTTCCGCCGCCTGATCGGAGGCCAGTGGTCGATCGTCCGGACCGGCCGGCAGCGCACCGTGCTCTGCATCCGCTTCTCGAACCGCGTGTGGCCGAGGCTCGCGGGCGAGGGGCACCTGTACGACGCCCACCTGCACACGATGTCCGAGTGGTACAAGACCGACGTGCTCGAGACCTTCGCCCCGATGAAGGCGTACGGCTGCCCGCTCCAGATGCTGGGGGAGTGTGCGTTCGCCCAGGGGATGATCGACAGCGTCTCCGACTGGAACGGCCAGTTGACGACGTCGGACCACAACTGCTTCTACAGCCCGATGACCGACGCCCGGGGCGGGGTCTCGAGCGACAGCCCGCTCCGCCGTCCGCCCGTCGGGCCGTCCTCCCCGGCGCGGAGCATTGACCCGCGGACGGGGCAGGTGACGCCCGAGTTCGAGCGGATGCGGCAGCTCTACGGCGACGCCGCCGGCGAGGAAGTCGCATTCGCCCAGAACATCTGGTACAGCGGCATCCCGGTGCCGATCGGCTCGCACATGCTGGCCTACCGCGGGACGCACGTCGAAGGGACGTGGCACGGCGGGAGCATCGTGAGCCAGTTCCTCGGCGAAGGCGCCCCGCTCGAGCTCGACACGGTGCTCCGCGACTTCGCCAGCACGAACGGCGCGGAGAACGCCGACGCCTTCTGCTACGCGGCGCACCCGTACAGCGGGCAGGGATGGGAGGACGCCACGGTCGACGCGACCATCGGCGTGGGGGCCTTCCAGCGGACGCGCCGCTACGTGAGCTCGTTCGGGAACGAGTTCATCTTCAAGGGGGTTCAGCTCTACAACGGAAGGTCGGCACGGTCGATTCCCCAGGACGAGATCGACTTCACGAATCTCAATCCGTGGGCGAACCCGGGCTTCGCGCAAGGCTCCTCGAACGCCGACTCCGACCTCCAGACCACCATGACGAAGTACCACCGCTACCTGTCGAAGACGCTCGACTACTCCTTCAACGGCGCGGAGGGGGACCGCTTCATCCACAAGGTGTACGTGATGGGCGGGACCGACGCGCACGGCGACTTCAACTTCAGCGTCGGGCGGCTCATGGCGCTCCTCGACCTGAATGCGACGTACGTGGTGAACGACTCGGCATTCGGGAACTGCCTGTCGTACGTCCTCTCGGACGGGAAGCCCGGCGCGACGCCGCAGGAGCGGTGGATGAACGCGCTGGCCGACGGGAACCTCGTCGTGACCGACGGCCCGGTGGCGAGCTTCGAGATGGACTCGGACGGGAAGTGGGACGGGCGGAACCTGAGGTGGCACGACGGTTCCACCACGTTCGAGGACGCAGACGGGCAGATGGGCGGAGGCGGGGGCGGATTCGACGGGCAGCGGACGATGCTGGTCCGCCGCGGCGCGACGGGCAGCATGTTCCGGTATCGCTGGTCGTCCGCGGAGGAGTTCGGCACGAACGGCGGCGCCGTCTCCTCCATCCACATCTACAAGGACGAGGCCGGCAGGCAGAACCCGACCTTCACGCGGTCGTACGGGACGAAGACGATCGAGCAGACACGCGCGGTGGGGCGCCTCGCGCCGCTCTCTCCGGGGCAGGACCAGGTCGAGGTCATCAACTCCTCCGAGGAGGGGACGGTGACGAAGGTGTCCGCGTTCCAGATCGCGGCGTTCACGGGGGGCGACCCGGACGTGGCGAACCTCGGTCCGGACGAGGGGCGTTGCTACACGAACCCCGTCTGGGCGGCGCCGGTGGACATCGTGACCACGATCTCCCCTGGATCGGTCCAGAGCGGCGGGATCCAGCCCGGCGGCCTGACGGTCGAGCTTCGCTTCGACCTGACGATGAGCCCGGACGCGGTGGTCGTCGAGGTGAAGCAGCTCGATTCCGCGGGGAACTCGACCTCGAGCCAGACGCAGGGGACCGTGCTCTCCGGCGGGACCTGGTCGGGCGCGAACTTCGTGAACAACTGCGTCTACCGCGTGTCGAACTCCACGGTGGTGCCGCTGTCGACCTCCACGGCGTATCCGTCCACGGGGCTGGCGACGTACGTGGTCTTCACGAGGACGCAGCCGCGCGACATGAACGGGAACGCGCTCAACACGGTCGCGGGCACGGTGACGACGGAGATGCCCGGGCAGGGGAACCCGACCGCGCCGAATTTCGTGAGCACGCCGAACCTCCGCACGATGGTCGGCGAGCCCTACCGCTACGACGCCGACGACACGGTGCAGGCGTTCGGATCGACGCCGATGACGTATAGCCTTCCGACGGCGCCCGCGGGGATGACGGTCGACCCGCTCGGCCGCGTACGCTGGACGCCGGCCACGACGGGGATGTTCTGGGTCGGGATCCGCGCGACCAATGCCGTCGGGACCGACGACCAGATCTTCCTGATCACGGTGGACCCGAACACGAACCCGCCGAGCGTCCCGACCCTCGCGGCGCCCGCAGACGGCCGCCGCACGACGGGGAACGCCCTGACTCTGTCCTGGAGCGCCTCGAGCGGCCCGGGCCCGATCACCTACTCCTGGGCGGTGGCGGCCGGCGGGACGCCGAACTACGACACGAACTTCGTTTTCCGCGGGCAGACGACGGGGACGACGGCCGGACCGTTCGCGACGGTGGACGGGACGAGCTACGTGTGGAACGTCCGGGCGTCGAACGCGAACGGGACGAGGACGAGCGCGACGTGGGGCTTCCGCGAGAACGCGATGGCGACGGTCCCCGGGGCCGCCGTGATGCCGCCCGACGGGGCGAGCCGTCCGTCCGGCGCGAACCAGACGCTCTCCTGGACCGGTGGAACCGACGCCGACGGCGACGCGATCACCTACTACTGGCAGGTCGGCACGACGAACCCGCCGGCCAACCCGCTGACGGCCTCCGGAGCGACGGGCGGGACGGTCTCCGCGCCATTCGCGACTGCGGGGAACGCGACGTACTACTGGCGCGCGGCCTCGTTCGACGGGAACGAGATGAGCGCGTGGTCCTCGGTGTTCCGGTTCGACACGTGGAACGCGGCGCCGGGGCGCCAGGCGTCGATGGCCGTCGGCCTGGGAGACGCGGGAAACAACGGCTACCTCGTGGTGCTAGGCGGGCAGGCGCAGCAGTACGCGGTGCCGCAGTGGAAGCGGCTCCCGTGGGCAGCCTACAATACGGCGAACGGCGAGACGCGCACCGCGGCGGGCGACGTCGATGGCGACGGGCGGGACGAGATGGTCGTGGGCCTCGGGCGCTACACGACGACCGGCGGCTTCGCGGTCGTGTTCGACGACGCCGCGGCAGGGTACGCGACGCTGCGGTGGGTGAGGGTTCCGGACACGGCGTACAACGCGGCGAACGGCGAGGTCTGGCCGGCGTGCGGCGACCTGGACGGCGACGGGCGCGATGAGCTGGTCCTCGGCGTCGGCGCGTCGAGCGTCTCCGGTGGACGCTTCTTCGTGTTCGACGACGCCCGCGCCAACTTCGCGTACCGCTCGACGGGGAGGGTGGGCTGGGCCGCCTACAACGCGGCGCGCGGCGAGACGAGGCCGGCGTGCGGCGACTACGACGGGGACGGGCTCGACGAGATCGCGATCGGGTTCGGGTCGTATCCCCAGGCGGGCGGCTGGATCTCGCTCTACGACGACCTTCCGCGCGCGCTCGCATCGATCCGCTGGGTGCGCGTGCCGTTCTCGGGCTACAACTCCGCGAACGGGGAGACGTGGCCGCTCCTGGTCGACATGGACGGGAACGGCACGGCCGAGGTCGGGGCGGGTCTCGGGCGCTACACGGCGAACGGCGGGTATGTGACGCTCGGCGTCGGCTCGACCTCGTACGCAGGGCCGCGCTGGATTCGGGTGCCGAACTCGGCGTACAACGCGGCGAACGGCGAGACGCGCCCGACGGCGGCGGACTTCGACGGCGACGGGCTTGCGGAGCTGGCCGTGGGCCTCGGGACGGGCGGCGGCGGGTCGATCGCGGTCTTCAACGACGCGCAGAATTCCTGCGCGTTCATCCAGTGGGCGCGCGTGCAGTGGTCGGCCTACAACACCGCAAACGGCGAGACGCGTCCCGCGGGCGGCTTCTACCGGTAGCGGCTTCCGGCCGTATCGATCAGCTTGACGGGCGGTCCGAAAGGGCCGCCCGTTTTCGCTTGGATCAGCTCCGGAAGCGCGGTACACAGTTCGGGGCGTCTTTTCAACACGAAGACACGAAGCCGCGAAGACACACGAAGGAGCCTCTGAACGGACGGTGGTCCTTCGTGCGTCTTTGCGGCTTCGTGTCCTCGTGTTGAAATTACCATCCATGGTACTCACAGGCCTCGACCTTGCCTGACAAGCGCGTAGCCCTGGATCGAGCCCTCGACGGCATCCGCGACGGGTGCACGCTCGGCGTCGGCGGGATGACACTCTACCGGCGCCCCACGCGCCTGGTTCTCGAGCTCCTGAAACGCGAACCGCACGACCTGACGCTCCTCGCCTTCACCGCGGGCATCGAGTGTGACCTCCTCGTCGGGACGGGGTGCATCGTCCGCACGAGGACCTGCTACTTCGGCCTGGAGGCCTTCGGCCTCGCCCCGATGTTCACCGCCCTCGCGACAGCGGGGAACCTCCAGGTCGTCGAGGAGACCGAGACCACCCTCGCCGCCGGCCTCCGCGCGAGCCTCGCAGGCGTCGGCTTCATGCCCGTCCGCGGCATCCGGGGCACCGATATCATGAAGGCGAGGCCCGACCTGAAGACCGTGACCTGCCCGTACACCGGCGAAGAGCTCCTCGCCGTCCCAGCCATCCGCCCCGACGTCGCACTCATCCACGCCGTGCAGTGCGACCCCGAGGGAAACGCCGTCCTCGTCGGGAACCTGGGCGTCGACCTGGAGCTTGCCGCACTTGCCGACCTGACCATCGTGAGCGCCGAGGAGGTCATCCCCACCGAGGGGCTCCCCGAGCGCGGAGTGAACCTCATCGGCCTCGCCGTCGACCGCGTGGTCGAGGCGCCGGGCGGGGCGTGGCCGACCTCGTGCTATCCGAAGTATCCGTTCGACGGGGAGGCCCTCCTGCGGTACGGGAAGGCCTGTCGCGACCAGGAGTTCTTCGAGCTGGTGAAAGAATGGCAGACGTCCGTGCGCTCGTGAAGGGGTTGATCGTCGACCCCGTCTCGACCGTCCCGCTTGCCGTCCAGCGGCCGGGGTGGGGGGCGCCGATGGCGATCTTCGTCGGCGTCCACGTCCTCGAGGCCGCCCTCACCGGGGCGATGTGCGCGCGCTGGAACGGCGAGATCCGGGCCGCGGCGAGGGCCCTCGGATACTGGCACGTCCCAGGCGTCGAGCCGCTCGTCAGGGCCATCGCCAACCCGCTCGTGGCCGGTCTTGGGTTCCTCGTCTCGATGGCGGCGTACTGGTGCATCCTCATCGGCGTGCCGACGCTCGCGTGCCGCTGGCGCTTCGGAATTCGCGGAAACCCGCTCCTAGTCCTGCGCACGTACGGCTACGCCGTGGTTCTCGATCTCCTGTGGGCCTTCGGAATGGTCCTCGGCGTGATCTCGCCGATGGGGATGTACATGTGGGCGATGTTCGGCGTGCTCGCGACCGTCTGGCAGGTCGGGATCTTCGCGGACGTCATCCGCCATGCCTACGGCCTGACGCCGACCCAGGCGTTCCAGGCCGTCGTGATCGGCCTCGCGGGCGTGTTCTTTCCGGTGGCCTGCCTCGGCGAGTTCCTCTTCTGCACCATGGCGAGGTGAGATGGAGACCTGCACCCCCGCGGAAGTGATGATCAGTGCGATGGCCCGCGAGGTCGAGGACGGGGAACTCCTCGCCCAGGGGATCGCCACGCCGCTCGTCGCCTGCGCCTACCAGCTTGCCAAGCGCACCCACGCCCCGAACGCCTACATCGCGTACGCGATCGGAAACTGCGTCTCGCTCCGGACCGGGCGCGTCGAGCTGTCCACCGTCGAGCGCCTCACGCTCGGCGGGGCGCTGTCGGTCTTCGGGTTCGCCACCGCGGCGTGCGAGATCCTCCCGCTCCTCGCGCCTCGGGAGTTTTTCCGGCCCGCCCAGGTCGACCCGCACGGGTGGTTCAACAACGTGTGCCTTGGCCCGTACGAGCGCCCGATGCTCCGCCTCCCTGGCGTCGGCGGAATCCCCGAGGTCACCTCGCACGGCGAGCGTGTGTACCTCTACGTCCCGAGGCACACGAAGGACGTCTTCGTCCCCGAGCTGTCGTTCCGGAGCGGGGTCGGTGCGGGCGCGCCATGGGAGACGGAGGCCCGCCGTCGCGCCGGGATTACCGGACCGGGCGTGCGAAAGGTCGTCACCGACCTATGCGTCTTCGACGTGGACGAGGGGTGGCTCCGTGTTGCGAGCCTCCACCCGGGACGGACGCTGGACGAGGTCGGCAGCGCAACCGGCTTCCCGCTGCGCGTCGCCGATTCGCTCCCGACGACCCCCGCGCCCTCCGCGGACGAGCTGCAACTCCTCCGGAATGAGATCGACCCGCTCGGAATCCGGGAGCTCGAGATGCTCACGGGCCGCGAGCGGGTCGAGACGCTGCGTCGGATCCTCCAGGCCGAGGCAGGTCACTGAGTCATCTCGCGGATCCCTCCGAACATCTGCACCAGGCCCGTCACGATCATCGCAAGGCCGAAAAGCCCGAACAGGATTCGAATGGCCAACGGCATCGGCTTCTTCATGGGGTTCCCTCCGAATAGAGACTCACTACGATGATGCAGGGAGGATGCCGGCGCACGGGAATCGAGGCGATTCACAACCTGCGACGCACCAGCATGTTGTGAGTGTGCCGTGTTGGCCCGCGTCCGTCGAGGGAGGCACGTCCGTCCGCGCGGACGCTCAGCGCGGACGCGCGCCGATTCCCCGGCCGTGAATGACCTGGAGCACGCCGCCGTGGTCGGCGACGAGGATGTCCAGCAACCCGTCGCCGTCCAGGTCGGCGACGACCGGGGCCGCTTCGATGAGCTGCTCGGTGACGCGGAGTTGCCAGACGGCCTGGCCCGTCTCGAGGTCGAGGACGGCGAGGACTCCGGTCGCGGTCGCGATGACCACCTCGAGCCTCCCGTCCCCTCCGAAGTCGGCGACCGCGGGAGAGGCAATCACGGGGATCCCGCCGCGCGTCCGCCAGACGTCGGCCTTTTTCGCGACGTCGATCGCGGCGGCACCGGCGTCGCCCTGGGAGGCAATCACGAGCACCTTCCCCTCGCGCGTCCGCGCGACTACGGGCCTCCCGACCGGGTCGGCCGCTCCGGGGAACGAGGCCTTCGCGAGCCCTGCCCTTCCGTCGAGGACCCACAGCGTCCCGCGGCGCGAGACCAGGAGAACCTCGGGCAACGTGTCGCCATCGACGTCCGCGATTGTCGGCGCGGCCCTGGCCCCCTCCGGCTCGATGCGCGCGGTCCAGATCGGCTCACCGTCCGCGCCCCTCAGCGCGCGAACGGCGCCGTCCATCGATGGCGAGACCACCTCGGGCTTCCCATCGCCATCGAGGTCGCCGACCGCGGCCTCGCCCATCGCGTAGGCGCCCACGGGTCGCGTCCACAGCGGTCTGCCGTCGCTGCCTCTGACGGCGAAGACGTCCTGCTTGTCCCACCTCTGGATCACGGGGTCCGGCACGCCATCGAGGTCGAGGTCGACGACCGCGGGCGAGCAATAGACCTTCATCCCCTCTTGCGGCCAGAGGTGAAGCGGGTGGCCGTCCGAGCCGCGAAAGACCGCGAGGAGCGGATCGGCCTTCGCGGTGCGCAGGCCCGCCTGCACGAGGTCGGGGCGCCCGTCCCGGTCCATGTCTCCCACGCCGGGCCCGCGGTTCGGCGGGAGGACCTCCGAGCGGGTCCAGCGCATCGTCCCGGTCGCCCCGTCCAGGCACGCGAGCGAGCGGTCCTCTCCCCACGGGCCGAGCTGGACGACCTCGGGTCGCCCGTCGCCGTCCGTGTCCAGGACCACAGGCGCGGCGAGCAGCGGGCCCGCCGCGTTCCGCGTCCACAGCCTCCTGGGCCCCCGGACAAGGGCGAGCATCGCCCCGTCGATGCACGCGACGACCTCGGCGAGGCCGTCCCCATCGACGTCCCACTGGGGCCACGAGGGGGAGACATCGACTGGAATGCGCAGCGTCCATAGCGTCCCCCCGGACCGATCGATGCAGACCAGGCCCCTTCCTCGCAATCCGGCCAGCCACTCCTGGCGCCCGTCGCCGTCCCATTCGAACGGCCTGACGTCCCGGTAGCGACCCGGGCGCCTCCAACGGGGCAGGCCCGTCAGCACGTCGTGAGCGGAGAGGGAGTCCTCGGAGGGGACGACGACGACTCCACCGTCCGCGTACGGCTGCTCCCCGGACGAGACGCAGTCGACCTCCCAGATGCGCGCCCCGCTTCGCCCGCTCCACGCGGACAGTCGGCCGCCGGCGGCGACAAGGATGTCCTCGACCCCGTCCGCGTCGGCGTCCGCCCACGCGGGCAGCGCCACGGCCTCCGTGGCCGTCAGCTTCGAGGCCCAGCGGAGGGCCCCGGTCCGCCCGTCGAAGAGGCTCACGACGCCGGGCTCGCAGCAGACGACCTCGGGCACGCCGTCGTGATCGACGTCGGACGGGAGAACGATCCCCCTCGATGCGACGCCTCGTCCCCACACCTCCTTGCGGGTTGCGAGCGAAACGACGCCGAACTTCGGGGCGCCTTCGCCCTGTCCCGCAGGCAGCGACGGGTCGGTCGGCCTGCCCTGGTAGAGCAGCGACGCGTCCGCGCCTGAGGAGACCATGGTCAGGGCCTGGGCGCACACAGGGGTTGGGAGCCGTGCGACAGAGGTCCCCTTCGCGCCGTCGAGAATCCAGATCGCGTGGTCGCGGCCCGCCACGGCCAGGTCGAGCACGCCGTCGCCCGTCCGGTCGGGCAAGACGGCGAATGCGACGACCGACGGGTGCTTCCAGGACTGCTCCGGCCCGGTGAATTCCCAGACGAGGGCCTCCGGCCCCTTCTTCCTCGGGTCCCAGCACGTGACGACGAGCCCTGTCGTCTCCTCGCGACAGACGACGAGGAACCGGCGACCCTGGCTGGATTCGAGACCGCTGAAGCTGTATCTGAGGCTCGCCGCCGCCCTCGTGCGCCATACCTCGACGCCGTCCGCGAACCTGCGGAGTACGAGGTCGGCGCCCTCGCGGTAGGCGACCTCCAGGACTCCGTCGCCGTCCGCATCCGCGGAGCAGTAGGGCAGGCCCGAGACGGGGATGGGGCGCACGGCCCAGACCAGACCGCGCTCGAGCGAGAGGAAGATCCTCGTCGTCTGGTCGCGCCGAATGACGACCTCGCACTCCCTCTCGATGTGCTCCTGGCACCATGCGCGCACGGTGTGGCGCCCCGTCGGGAGCGAGAGGTTCCGGACGCGCGACCCGTAGGCGACGCCATCGACCTCGATCTCGGACCCCGGCGTGTCGCTCTCCGCCTCGAGGGCCCCCTCGTGATGGCGCAGTTCGACGGTCACGTCCCGGACCCGGCCCCGCTCGACGCGGACGCCTAGGACCTGCCGCGCGTGGTCGGGCGCGTCGACGAGGACCTCGTAGGCGCCGGCCCGCAGGTCGATCGGGAGCGCCGCCTCCGTCGCGGTCCACGAGCGCCCCTCGATCGTCACCTTGGCGCCTGCAGGCCTGATGCGCAGGTTGAGCGTCCCGGGCACGAGCCAGACGGCGGTTCCCACGACGAGGAGGGCCGTCACGAGGATGGTCGACGCCGTGGTCCTCGGGTGGCGCCGGGCGAGACGCGCGCCCCGGCGGAGCCAGGACGGCGGACGGGCCTCCACGGGCTCGCGGGCGATCCACCTCCCGAGGTCCGCGGCGAGCGCGGAGGCGTCAGGGTACCGCCGCGCGGGGTCCTTCTCGAGCGCCTTGAGACAGATCGTCTCCAGGTCGCGCGGGAGGCCCATGCGGAAGGCGCGCGGCGGGATCGGGTTTGCCTCGGCCACCCTCTCCAGCAGCGCCGGCAGAGACGGGGCCTCGAACGGGGGGCGGCCCGTGATGCACTCGTAGAGCATGGCGCCCAGGGCGAAGACGTCGGAGGTCGGCCCCACGGCCTTCTCGCCGAGGGACTGTTCGGGCGACATGTAGGCCGGCGTCCCGAGCACGACGCCGTCCTCGGTCAGCGTCGGGAGCGTCTCGTCGGTGCCTGACCCCGCCTGGCGGGCCAGGCCGAAGTCGGTCACGACGGGGCGGCCCTCGGCGTCGAGGAGGACGTTCTCTGGCTTGAGGTCCCGGTGGACGATTCCGGCCGCGTGCGCGAATCCGACCGCCTCCGCGACGCCGCGAAGGAGGATGGCTCGCTCCCGGAAGCCGCCGACCCTGCCCGTCGCGAGCGCCTCGCGCATCGTCTTCCCGGGGACGTAGTCCATCGCGAGGTAGGGGCCCGCATCGTCCTCCCCGACGTCGTGGACCATGACGATCCCCGGGTGGCGGAGGCGCGCCATCGCGCGCCCCTCGCGGAGGAATCGCTCGCGGAGCACCCGCGCCGGGTCGCGGAGCATCTTGAGGGCGACCACGCGGGCGAGCGAGGGGTCCCACGCCCGGTAGACGATTCCCATCCCCCCGTGGCCCAGCTCGGCGAGCACGATGTAGCGGCCGACGCGGCGAGCGGAGCGTGCGATCGCCTCGCGTACCTCGTCCGGCAGCGAGTCCGGGGCGGGCCGACGGGTCGTCTCGGCCGACGCCAGCACGAGCGACCCCGGAATCGGGTCGTTGGCCTGGTCCCGCAGCCCCCGGAGGTCGCGGACCAGCCTCATCGTGGCGGTCGACTCCGCCTCGCCTCCGACCGGAATCGCCCCCGCGAGGTCGAGCAGCGCCCCGATGAGCCGCGGGGAGATCAGGAGCCGTTCGGCGAGCGCCTCGGGCTCCGGGAGGAGGCGCCCTTCGAGCAGCTCCCTTGCCGCGTCGTCGGCGGCCTGCTGTGCGAGGATCTCGAGCCGCGTTGCGATCCCCAGGGCGAGGAGGTAGACACCGATCCGTTCCGTCACGGCGATTTCGACCACTCGATGGCTCGGCGGATCTGCGTGAGGATTCGCGGGCCGCGGCGCTTGAACTGGAGGTGGCGGTAGACCAGCTCCTCGACCTCGGCGTCCGTGCGGAGCTGCTTGTCGCGGCCGACCCAGCGGACGATTTGCACGAGGTCCGCGATCGAGTAGTCGTCGATCGTGCGGCCCTTGAGCGGCGGACCCTTCTCGTCGAAGATGCGCGTGCCTCCGGAGGCGGGAGGAGGAGCTGCGGCGAGCTCCTTCGCGGCGCCCGTCGGGGCGGGAGGCGGCGCCGCGACCTCGAGCGGCGGCGTGGCGATCGCCGCCCGCACTGCGCCGAGGAGGCGCTCCCGCTCCCGCGCCTTGTCGCGGACCCAGGACGTCGACCAGACGCGGTGCAGGCGCCAGCCGAGCTGCTCGAGGACCTCCTGGCGCAGGCGGTCGCGGTCGCGCGCCGTCGGGCTGCCGTGGTACGACGGCCCGTCGCACTCGACGCCGATCGCGTACAGGCCGGGGTTCGAGGGGTAGGGGACCGCGAGGTCGATCTTGTACGCGCTCGCGCCCATTCGGCAAATGGGCGGGTGTCCGGCGCGCACCAGCTCCTCGTAGACGTCCATCTCGACCGAGCGCTCGGGGGGATTCGACGACGCCAGCGTCGCGCCGCCGAGGATCCGTCCCCGCGAGGCGGCGTACTCGATGTACTCCCGCAGGAGTTTGAGCCCCGCGGCGTTCGATCGCTCGGCCGCCAGGGCCGTAGCGGGGAACGACGTCACGAGCGTCATGCGCTTCCGTCCCCGCGTGATGGCGACGTTCAGGCGACGCTCTCCTCCCTCCATGTTGAGCGGACCGAAGTGGAGCGCGACCTTCCCATCCGCGTCGGGGCCGTAGCCCACCGAGAGCACGATCGCGTCCCGCTCGTCCCCCTGGACCGACTCCAGGTTCTTGACGAAGACCGGCTCGCTCTCCTCCTCGGCGAAGTACCCGGCGACGTCGGCGTTCTCCCCCTTCTCGAGGACCTCCTCGAGACGCTCCTGGATCGCCCGCTGGTGCTGGATCCCGAGGGCGATGACGCCGAGCGACTCGTCGGGCCGCCTCCGTGCGTGGTCGAGCATCCTCGCGACGACCTCCTGGGCCTCGCGCGGGTTCCCCCGGCGGCTCCCCGACGTGTAGACGGCGTCGGAGAGGAGGACGTGCTGGATCCCGTACTCCTCCTCCAGACGCGGGTCGGGGAAGGTGAGGAGGCGCTTCTCGTAGATGTGGTGGTTCGAGAAGGCGATCAGGCTCTCGTCGCGGCTCCTGTAGTGCCAGGACAGCCAGCAGGACGGGAGGAACGTCGAGACCTGCTCGAGGATGCTCTCGTACCCTGCGACGGGGGTCGGCTCGTCGGTCTCGTCCTCGTCCTCGCCGACGTGGCGGAAGAACGGCGTCGGGGGGAGCTGCCGGCTGTCCCCGGCGACGATCGCCTGGTCCGCGCGCAGGAGGGCGGGGACCACGTCCTCGGGGAGGAGCTGGGAGGACTCGTCGAAGACGATGCAGTCGAACCTGGCCGCCTCGAGGTCGACGAACTGCGTGACCGAGAGGGGCGACATCATCCAGCACGGCCTGAGCGAGAGGAGGACGTTCGGCGCGGCTGCGAGGAGTTGGCGGACGTGCATGCCCCCGCGCTTCCTGTGGATCTGCGCCTTGAGCGTGCGCTCCTGCTCGGGGCAGGCGTTCATGACCTGCGTGGCCCGCTCGGCGTGCTCGCGGCGGACGCGGAGGACGGCGAGGTCGAGCTGGTTGACGTCCTCCTTCTGGAAGGCCTCGATCCGCTTCAGGTGGAGGTGCGGGTCGAATCCCCGGAGCTCGGGTTCGTTCGCGAGGGCGCCCTCGATGAGCGTGCGGTCGACGCCCTGACGGAGGCACGCCGTCCAATGCTCTCCGGGGACGGCGCGGCGCACCAGCTCCGCGGCGAGGTCGCGCAGGCCGAGTGCGGACAGCTCCCGCGCGACGACGCGCTCCTCGAGGACGTCGGACAGGACGCCGCCCTCGGCCTCCGCTCGCGCCGCGACGGCCGACAGGGCGGCGAGCGGGCCCTTCGCGGGGAGGGCGTCCGCGGGGAGGACGCGGCGCAGGAGGTCCTCTCCCGCGACGAGGCGTCCGCGGACATCGTGGAGTCGCGCCGCGCGGTCCTTCCAGGCATCCCTGGAGGCGCGGCCGGTGATGCCCGCCTCGATCGCCTGCGAAGCCTTCTGGATCCCTGCCGCCGGCAGGAGCGCCACGAGGCGCACGTACCACTCCGCGGCCTGGAGCATCGGGTCGAGGCGCGAGGAGGGGTCCGCGTACCACCTCCGGAAGCTCCCCGCGGCCGTCGGCCCGGTGAGCGCACGCCTCGCGTCGCGGAGCTTCCGCGCGAAGGCGAGGTCCTCGGCGAGTTGGACCGCTCCAGGCGCCGCCCCGGGTTTCGCGTGGGCCAGGACCGAGGCCCGCGTCCGCCGATACTCCCCCGACAGCGGCAGGAGGAGGCGGTTCCACAGCGTCGCCGACCACGCCTGGAACCTCGGGGCGAGCGCTTCGAGGTCGAGGTTGAACAGGGAGGGCAGGTACCGCTCCAGGATCCGCCTCTCCTCGGCGTGGAATGACTGCACGCGGGCGCCGAGCGATTCCGCCTCGGCGCGCAGCGCGGCCGGGTCGGTCCCGAGCCACTCGGGCGGAAGCTCGGGCCCGTCGCGCAGGTGGTCGAGCAGCGCGCAGAGCGCCTCGAACCCCTCCCGCGTCTCGTCTGCGGGGAGGGCGAGGAGCGCGCGGGCGTCCGACGCGAGCGCGTCCTCGATCGCCTCTCGCATCGCGCCCAGCGTCTCGCGCATCGGTTCCGGCGCTCGCTCCCCGGTCCACGGCGTCCGGAGGAACGGTGAGTCCTTCGCGGCGTCGAGGCGCCCGCGCAGCACGCGGAGCGACTCCAGCAGGCGCTCCCCCTTCTCCAGCCTCTCAGGCAGCCACGCCGCAAGGTCCGAGACACGGAAGCGGAGGTCGGGCAGGCCGTCGTTCGCGAGGAATCGTCCGTACGTCTCGTAGAGGCTCGACCCGAGCGGCGGTCGCCTCCTGCCGAGCGCGGCCGCGTAGGCATTCAGCGCGCGGCGCTCCTCCTCCAGGCGGCGAAAGGTCTCCTTCCCGTCCACGGGGCGCGCCGTGCGGATCTCGTCGAGCGTCTCCCGGAAGCGCGTGTAGACCTGCTGCCGGTCCGCGCGCGCGGCGTGGAGGTCGAGGCAGAGGTGCTCGAGCCCGCGCCCCTTCAACCGGTTGAAAACGACCTCGAGCGCTGCGCGCTTCTCGCTGACGAAGAGGACTTTCTTCCCCGCGCCGACCAGTTCGGCGATGACGTTCGAGATCGTCTGGCTCTTTCCCGTGCCGGGCGGCCCCTGGATCACGAAGCTCGCCCCGCGCTTGGCCATCTCGACGCACTGTTGCTGGCTGGAGTCGGCGTCGAGGACCTGGTACGTGCGGTCCGGAGGGACGGCGTCGAGGTCCTCGGGGCGGACGGCCGGGACGTTCGCTTGGCGCGAGCGGAAGGCGCGCAGGTCGCCGACGAGCCCCGCGAGGACCGGGTTGGCGGCGATCTCGCGCTCGTGCGCCTCGACGTCCTTCACGATGACCATCTTCTGGTAGGCGAGGAGCCCGAGGCAGGCCTCGCGGCGGATCGACCAGCCGCGGTCCTTCGGGAGCTTCGACTCGACGGCCTCCAGGAGGCGGGAGAGGTTGGATGGCGGTGGCGCCGGCGGTCCCGCGGCCGGGGCGGCCGGCTCGGGGGCGGCCTCGATCTCCGCCTCCTCCTCAAGGTTCGGCAGCTCGATCGAGACGCCCACGTCCTCGCGGAGTTGCTGCACGAGGAGCGGGTTCAGCCGGAACGGGTCGTCGGTCCCCTCCAGCACGAACTTCCGCCTCCCGCCCGTGTCGATCCGCACGGGCACGAGGATCACGGGCGTGCTGCACGGCACGTCGGGGTGAATCGACGTGGTCCACTCCAGGAAGCCGAACACGGCGAAGAGCGGGTTCACTCCGCGCTCCTCCTCGAACTCGCGCGACCGCGCGCGGAGCGTCTTCATGGCGAGGAGGGCCTGGTCGTCCGCGGGCTCCGTCGGGAGCTGCTCGAGCGGGACGCGCGCGCCGTCGAGGAGGCGATCGAAGAGGTCGTCGATGGGCGGGAGAACCTTCAGCGTCGTGCGGAGGGTGGGGCGGAAGTAGAGGAGGCGGTTGCGCCGCGTCCGGTCGGCGAGGCGGTCCTTCCAGGTACGCGAGGCCGCGCGGACCTTCTCGAGGAGGGCCTCATCGACGAGCGGGACGGCGGCCGGGACCGGCCTGGGCGGTGCCGGCGGCGGAGGCTGGACAATCGGGGTGGCCGGGAGGGGAACCTGGATCAGCCGGCCGCACGAGGGGCACTTCCCCGTTCGTCCGGCCGCCTCGCCCGGGACGCGGCACGGCTTGCCGCAGGCCGGGCAGCCGAAGTGGATCAAGGTCATCCGGTGCTGCTAGTCGTCTCCGAGGATCTCCTCGTCGCCGTCGAATCCGCGCTCGAGGAGCGGGTCGGCGAGGTGGACCTTGAGCGCGACGGGGACCTGGACGGTCGACCGCACTCTCGTGATCTGCATGCGCGGGACCTCGATCGCCACGAGGAGCCCGCTGCCGTTCCCGCCCGTGACGTCGATGCTGATCGGGTCGAGCGACAGCAACTCCGCGTTCGTCGCGCGGACCTCGATCGTCGCGATGGCGCTGTCGTAGGCGACGTACCGCTCCCAGGCGTCGTCGTAGTACGCGAGCATCTTGTCGGCGGTCGCCTGGGCGTTCTCGACCCCGTACTTCTGGCCCGCCTCGAGGTACTCCTTGTGCCCGCGGAGCCGCGTCCCGCGGTTCGCCTCGGCGAGGTGCGAGAGGGCGAGGTTGAGGGCGTCCTCGGTGCGGCGCAGATAGGCTCGGCGCTCGTCGCGCGCCTGGAATCGCCTGGCCGCCTCCGCGGAGTACCACTTCCCCCTGTACTCGACGTGCCCCTTCGCCTCGTGTCGCTCGCGGGGCGTCATCCACACGCCCTCGTGCAGGACGAACCCGAGTAGCTTGCGGGCCTCGGCGTGGTTCGGGTCAAGGTCGACGACCTTCTTCGCCTCCTCGCGAGCCTTCGCCGTCCACTTCCCCTCTGAGCAGAGCTGCGAGAGCTGCCAGTGGCCCTCGGCGTCGCCCGCGGCGACCTTCGCGGCCTCCTTGGCATACTCGGTGAGGATGCAGTCCTTCTTCTCGACCCCGGCGACCTTTTCTTTCGGGATGTGCGTGACCCCGGCGGTCGTGGTCACCTTGTAGGAGGCGCCGTCGTCCTCGACGATCCCCTCGATCCGTCCGCCCGTGTTGAGGTGGACGACGTCGGCAAGGAGGGCGCCCGAGAGCGCGAGCAGGACGGGAAGCGCGAGGCGTGCCATGACGGTCCCCTCGATGGGACTAGGGCCCCTGACTGCGTTAGGATGGCACCCCGGGGCCCGGGGGGTCAAGTCATTTCCGGATGAAGCGCCGCGGCTTCTGCTTCTCCTTCCACTTCGTCTCCAGCTCCTTCAGGTCCTTCTTCATCGCCTGCCTCTCGGCGGGGGAGAGGCGGGTGATGAAGAGGACCCCGTCGAGGTGGTCCACCTCGTGCTGGAGGGCGCGCGCGAGGAGCCCCTCGCCGGTGGCCTCGAACGGCTTTCCGGCGAGGTCGAAGGCGCGCACCGTGCAGACCTTCGCGCGCTCAACCTTCCCCATGAGGCCGGGGAAGGAGAGGCATCCCTCCTCGTCGATTTCCTGGCCCGACATCGAGGTGATCTCGGGGTTCACGAGGACCAGCTCGTCCTTCGGATCCCATGTCGTGTTGATGACCGCCAGCCGCCAGGAGTAGTCGACCTGGGGGCCGGCGAGACCGACACCCTTCGACTTGTACATGATGTCGAACATGGCGCCGACCTGCTCGCGGAGGGCCTCGTCGAAGGCCACCACGCGGTCCGGGGGGTGCTTGAGGGCGGGGTCGGGATACAGAACCAAGTCCATGGAGCGCATTGTACGCGGCGTCTCGCGCGTCGCAACTCCTTGTAGCGCGCCGGAGATCGCTTGACTCCGGTCCATCGTCGCGCTATTTTGTCATTCCGGCCCGGCCTTTGCCGCCGCGTGGGCGTCAGCCGGGTCCTTTCCGTTCGCGCAGCCCTCACGCCGTCAATCGGTTACGCTCTCTCACCAGGGCGCGACCTGGGCCGCGACGGGCTCCTCGCGGAGGACACTGCCCGATGGTCGACATCGAAAAACTCTTCGCCCGCGCGTCCGAGGCCTTCCAGGCGAGCAAGTACGACTACGCGATCACGATGTTCGTGGACATCCTCAGGCTGGACCCGAACCACGTGAAGTCGCACCAGATGCTGCGGGTTGCCAGCATCCGGGAGTGCGAGAGCAAGGGGTACCAGGGGAAGCTGGGGGCGACCCTTCAGCAGGCAAAGATCCAGGCCCAGTGCGGCGTCACGAAGGACGCCGACTCGCGGATCAAGCTGTGCCAGGATTTCCTGATCAAGAACCCCCACAACGAGACGATCCGTCTCGCCATGGCGAGGGCCTACCGCGACAAGGGCGCCATGGAGGGATCGATCTCGGAATTCGAGATCGTCTTCAACGCCAACGGGAATTCCGTTGCCGCGGCGAAGTCCCTCGGCGAATTGTACGCCGACAAGAAGGACTTCAAGAAGGCGCAGGACTACTTCCAGATCGTGATGAAGATCGCCCCCGAGGATCGGGAGGTCGGCGGGCGCCTGAAGGACATCCTGGCACGCCAGACGATCCAGGAGACAGGGATCGAGGACGCCAAGAACACCCAGGACCTCATCAAGGACAAGGACAAGGCGAAGGAGTTGTCGCAGGCGCAGAAGCTCGTCAAGACCGAGGACGAGCTCGAGCAGGAAGTCGCCAAGCTCCGGGAGCAGATCGACGCCAGCCCCGGAAACGTCGGGAACGTCAAGTACTTCAAGAAGATCGGCGAGATCTACGTGAAGAAAAAGGCCTTCGACGAGGCCATCGCGGTCTACGAGGAGGCGCAGGAGCTGGACAAGATGGACGGCCAGCTCCGGATGAAGATCGGCGACATCAAGGTCCAGAAGTTCGACGCGGCGATCGCGGGGGCGCAGGCCGAGGGGAACCAGGACGAGGTGCGAAACCTCAGGATCGCGAAGCTGAAGTTCCAGATCGAGGACTTCCAGAACCGCGTGAAGGAGCACCCGACGGACATGCAGGTCCGGTTCCACCTCGGGACGTACTACTTCACCGGCAAGATGTTCGACAAGGCGATCAACGAGTTCCAGCTCACGGTGAGGGACCCGAAGCGGAAAACCGAGTCGATGACGTGGCTCGGGAAGTGCTTCGTCCACAAGGAAATGTACGTCGTGGCGATCTCCCAGTTCACGAAGGCGCTCGAAGGCGGGAACGTCTCGAGCGAGCAGTCGAAGGAGATCCGGTACTACCTCGCGGACGCCTACGGCAAGAGTGGGGAGCCCGCGAAGGGGGTCGCCGAGTACGACAAGATCATGGAAGAGGACATCAACTACAAGGACGTCTCCGCGAGGCGCGGGGAGATGGCGAAGGAAGTGAAGAAGTAGTCGGTCAGGAGGTCTCGGTCACATGGCGCACTCGGTCTCTGCGCGCAAGAAGATCCGTCAGGGCGCGCGGCGGAACATGGAGAACAAGGCGGTCCGCTCGCGGGTCCGCACGCAGATGAAGAAGGTCCTGTCCGCCGTCACCGCCAAGGACGCGGTGAAGGCGAAGAAGGAGCTTCTCGTCGCCTGCTCGCTGCTCGACAGAGCGGCCCGCGGCAAGGTGATCCACGCCAACGCGGCGAGCCGCTACAAGTCGCGACTCACGCGCCGCGTCAACACCGTCGCCCCGGCCCCGGCGAAGTAGGCCAGGACCTTCGCCAGGCCCCGCTAGGACTTCTGCGGGGCCTGCTTGGCGGCCTTCTTGCGACGCTTCGCCTTCGCGCGCTGCTTCATGTGTAGCTTGCTGCGGTGCTTGCGGGGCTTCATTTCGGTGCCTCCGGAGACGGGGTCCCTTCGTACCAGGCCTTCCAGTTCGCCTTGTCGCTTCCGAATCCCTGACCGGTGATCGCCGCGAGGGCGGCCGCGGACGCCGCGGAGACGCGGTACTCCCGGTCGCTCAGCGCCTCGATGAGCACGGGGATCGCGGCGCGGTCCCCGAGCATCCCCAAACAGCGGGCGGCGGACCGCCGCACGTTCGCACTCTCGTCCCGCACCAGGACGTCAATCACCTTCGGCGCCACCGATCGTTCGCCGATCTTCTCGAGCGCCTCCACCGTGTCCCAGCGGACCTGCTCGTCGCGGTCGGTGAGCGCCTGCGCCAGGAACTGCACCGCCTCCGGGTCGCGGCTCTCCCCGAGCTTGACGGCCGCCTGGGCCCGCACCATCGGGTCGGGGTCGTTGAGGAGCTTCGCGGCGATGGTCGGGTTCTCCGAGCGGTCCCCCGATCCGGTCTTCGCCGCGATTGCCTCGCGGCGGTAGTCCGGATCGGTGTCGGTGAGCTGCCCCTGGTGGCCGGAGCAGCCGGCGAGGAGTGCCAGGGCCAGGAGCCAAGCCGACCTCAGCGTCATTTCACCCCGATCCGGTCGAGCCGATTCGCGAAGCGTGCGACCCCGCCGGCGAGCGCGTCGGCGATCTTCTGCCGCGTCGTCGCGTTCCCCAGCCGCTGTGCGCCACCCAAGTTCGAGAGGTAGTCCATCTCGACGAGGATGGCGGGGCAAGGAGCCCACTTGATCACGTGGAAACCGGCCTCGCGCACTCCGCGGTCGGGGATCGACGTTGCGCGCATCGACGTGCGAATCTCGTCGGCGAAGGCGGCCGTGCGGACGCGATTGAGGTTGTAGAGCGCGGCGGGGGTATTCGCGACCTTCTTGTTGACCTTGGAGACCGATTTCCAGGCCCTCGCCTCGACCTCCTTGCGACTCTCGGCCCTGGCGCGGTAGACCTCGAAGCCGACCACGCCCGCGTCCTTGTTGGCGTTCGAGTGGATGGAGATGAAGAGGTCCGCGCCGTTCCGCTCCGCGAGGCGGACGCGGGCGTCCAGGTCGTTTCGATAGTCGGCAGCGACCTCGCGGTCCGACTCCCGGGTCATGAACACGCGGTATCCCATCTTCGTCAGGGCGTCCCGCAGGCGTCTGGCGACGTCCAGGTTCACGGTCTTCTCCTCCAGGCCGTTCCGCGCCCTGGCGCCGTCGAACTTCCCTCCGTGCCCCGGGTCGATGACGACGGTGATGGCGCGGGTCGGCCGGGATGGCCTCGTTGGCCCGGGGTCCCGAGGCTCTGGCGGAAGGGGGCCCACGGCGATCGTGCCCGACAGGGCCTCCTCGATCCTCTTGAAGGAGTCCTGCGGGACCCTCGTGTCCATCCCCTCCACGTGGGCCGGCCCGGAGAGCGGCACGCGGTTCCCGTTCACGACGGCCACGGCGAGGCCGTCGCGGACGGAGACACGCTGGCCATTCCCCGTGAGGACGCCCGTGCCGTTCCCTTCGACGGTGTAGACGAGCCCGCAGCGTGTCCCGATCGCCGAGAGGGAGAGGTAGCCGTCGGGGGCCTTGTCATTCCCGCGTGGGCGGGGAGAGGAGGTGCAGCCGACGGCGCCGATCAAGGCGAGCAGGACGACCACGGGGGCGGTGAGCCCTCGCATGGCGGACACCCTCCAGAGTTGGCCGGCAGCTTTGGAGATTCTAGCGACGGGGCGGACTGGTGGTCAAGAGGACGGGTGAGCAAACGAGGAGGGGCGTGAAGCGGAGCAGCACCGCTGCCCCCGGCAGGGCCCCTCCTCGTTCATCCAGGTGTATCGGCGAATCGACACCCATGCCTGAAGGGGGCCAATCTGGCGGGGTCCATATCTGATATCAGACCTCAGATGTCAGATATCTGATATCGGGATGACCGGGCCGCGATATCTGATATCTGACATCTGATATCTGACATCTGATATGCTCCGGTCTCGCGGCCTTAGTCACCTGCGAGCAGCGCGACCAGTTCCTCCAGCCCCTTCACCCCCGCCGTCACCTCATCCAGGCTAGCTGCCCCATAGAGCCGCATCCCCGCCGCCGCCAGCCCCGCCGCCGCCTGGTCGCCCTTCACGGTGAGCGCCGGCAGCGCCCCTGCGAGCGCCTTCGCCCACCTCGTGCGCCACTCCGTCAGCCACCTCGCCTCGGGCGTCCCGTGCGCCCACCGCGCCGAGAGCTCCTCGGCGAGCGCGCGGAACGGCTGCGCGTCGAATGCGACCTGCGCCGAGGCGTCGACGATCCCCGTCTCCTCGAATACGCGCCGCATCTTCTCCCGGAATCGTTCGACTCCTCCCATCGCCGCCGCCAGCAGCTTCTCGGGGGCCTCCTCAGAGAGCGGCGCCCCGGCGGCGTCGCGCAGCACCTGGACGAGCCCCTGGTGTCGCGCCTGCCCCAGCCCCGAGACGTGCAGGACCTTCACGTACGGGCGGTCGCGGTTCTCCGCTTCCCTCGCCTCGATCCGCTTCGCCCATTCTCCCTGCCACGCCGCGTACGCCGCCCGGTCGAATCCCGACTCGCGGGCCTCCCTGAGCCGCCTTGCCAGCTCGTCCGCGAACGACGCGAGCGTCTGGAGGTCGGCCTGCAGTCTCTCCTTCTCACGCGCGATGTCCTTCTCACGGTCGCCCGGCGCGCCGATGCCCAGCGTCGCCGAGCTCCGCGTCTCGGCCGTCGGGGGAGGCTTCATCGTCTCGAGGACGTCCTCGCGCTGCCGCGTCGGGTCGAAGACGACCTCCGCGCGATAGGTCCCCGACAGGGGCGGTCCCTTCGTCCGCCCGAGGGGGATCGAGAACGCGCCGCCCTTCGACTCGCAGCGCCCCTGGTCGACGAGGATGGGGCGGTCGCCGGTCCCGTCGTACAGGAAGACCGAGAAGATGGCACGGTCGGGCAGGTCGGTCTTCCCGCGGACCGCGAGGATCGTCCACGGGGCCCCGTCGGGCGCCTCCCCGGGCTCGATGGTCGCCTCGATCGCCGGGTCGCCCGCGAAGAGCGTCGCGCCCAGGAGCAGCAGGACCGCGCGGCGCATCGGCATCACCTGTAGAAGGTCCGCAGGTCGCCCCGCACCTTCTCGGTCTCGACGAGGAAGGCCTCGCGCTGCCGCTTCAGCCCCTCAGGCAGGGCCCTTCCCTCGCCCCCGACGGCCCCGTCCGCGGCGACGATGAGAGTCTTCAGCCCCGCGACGGAGGCCTCGACCGACGCGGCCACCGCATCGATCGCCTTCGCCCGCTTCTCGTTGAGCTGCCGTTTCGTGTCGTCCGTGCCCATCGTCCCCTCGACGCCCGCCGCGCGGACCGTCCGCTCGTGCGCATCCGGGGCGACCCTGCGCGCGAGGTTTTCGAACGCAGCGAGGGCCTCGTTGAAGTCGCTCCTCCACGGGTCCCAGTCGTCCCGCCTCGGGAGCCCCGCGTCCGGGGTCGCCTGGACCGCGAGCTGCGCGGGGAGGTCGGCGAGCGCGAAGGCGCACTCCCAGACGAAGATGAACTTGAGCTCGCCGAGCTTCTTCTCGACGTACCCCGCGCTCTTCACCTTCTGCGCCTCGGGGTCGTTCCCCTGCGTCTTCCCCTGGGCCGCGCGCCATAGGGACGACTCGTGGTCCCCGAGATTGAGGACGACGTCGTTCACCGCCGCGTAGCAGGCCGGGAAGTGCGTCGGGTACTTGTCGTGAAAGATTGCCGCCCGCTCGATGAGGCCGTCGATCTGCTTGCGCGCCGACTCGTGCCACGAGGCGTACTCCGCCCCCTTCTCTCCGAGCTTCCCGCCGTTCGAGAGGGCAATCCACTCGTTCAGCTTCGAGATGATCGACGCGACCTGGGCCAGGTCGGTCCCGATCCGCTCGACCTCGCCATGGAAGGCGGCCACGAGCTCCGTCGGCGCCCCGACGAAGACGTCCCGCTCGACGACCGGCGCCGTCTGTCCTTTGATCGCCTCTTCCACGTCGTCGCGCTGCCTCCCCGACAGCGTCACGACGAGCGCGTACCTCCCCGGCGGGACGGCCGCGGGGAACCCCGCGAGCGTCCCGCGGCACTCGGCGCCCTTCACCTCGCCCCGTCCCCGCACCGCGGCGCGCGTCAGGGGGCCCTGGACGGAGTCGAACCGCGACTCGAGCGAGAGGTCGAGGATCGCGCGGTCCGGGAGGTTCGTCCGCACCTGGTACTGGATCGTCCCCCCCTTGGCGTCGGACTCGTACCACGCGGAGTCGACGGTCATCGCGATGTCGGCCCGGGCGGCCGAGGCGATCAGGACGACGAGGACGGCGGTGCGCATGGGCGGCTCCTCAGTGGAAAGGGCGCGAGGAAACCTCCTCGCGCCCCTTGCGTTCCTGCAGGGAACCCCGTTCTACTGCATCACCCAGGCCCAGGAAAGGAATCTCGGGCCCTTCGTGACCGTGATCGTGATGTCGTCGAAGACGAGGGAGTCGACGATCCCCTGCCCGCCGCCCACGCCCGGGTAGAAGTGCACGCGGTAGCGGATCGGCTCGCTCGCCAGGATGTCGGCCTTCTCCCCGCCGGGCTGCGTGTACTCGCGCCCCCCCGGGAGGCCCGAGCGATCGTACGCCTTCAGCAGCTCCACGGTGATCCGCCCGTTGGGCAGGCTGTCGGGGACGTAGGGCGTCCACGAGACCGTGGCGACCTGCACGGGCGTCCCCGGCGGGAGGTTTGCCTCTGCGGCGAGGTCGATGGCGCGGCTCGTGAAGGTCCCGTCCTCCTCGTTGTAGAAGCGCCCGTCGTTGAACTCGTCGAGGATCCGGCTCTCCGAGTTCGGCATGTTCACCCCGTCCCACACGAGGACCTCGTCGATCGTGGAGTCGGGCACGGTGTTGATCGCCCCCGCGCTGCGGCGCTCGCCGAGGCGCATGATCTCGCCGTCGTACGGCGTCGGCGTGCTGACGTCTCCCGTCTGGTACGCGAAGACGCCGGCGACCTTGCGTCCGTTGACGTAGAGCATGTCCATGTTCTCGTGGTGCGTGGCGGGGTAGTCGTACCCGCGTCCCTCGAACGGGGCGCCGTCGTGGATCCACCCGACATGCATCCACTTTCCGCCCTCGAACATCGTGCCCCACGTCTCGCCCCCGCGGTCGATCGACCCGTGCCCGTGCTCCAGGTGGTTGATGCACGGCGTGGCGCAGGCCCCCTCGTAGCTCTCCACGGTCCCGCCCGCGAGGATCGCCGGGGTGTCCCACGGCTCCTGGTACTCGTAGCCGCCCTCGCTCGTCGACTCGATGAAGCTCGTCACGGTGCAGTAGATCCCGAGCGGCATGACGGGGATGTACGTGTCGCCCGTGTTCTTCTGCCACGTCATGAAGACGCGGCTCCTCCCCGCGTGCTCGGGGAAGAAGTGCGGCTTGATCCAGAACGACGCGGAGAAGGCGTTCGGGCTGCGGGGGATGTAGTCGTACATCGGGGCGCTGTCGAGCTCCGCGTAGACGCCGTCGGGGAAGAGCTTGCCGGGCTTCCAGGAGCCCGACCCGCCCGACTGGTTCACGAGCTTGTCGAAGTACGGCCCGTTCGCGTCCCTCACGAAGCCGTGGCCGCTGTCCGAGCTCAGGCCACGGTCGAAGAAGGTCGCCTGGAAGTTGGCCCCGACGCCGGAGGTCTCCTTCGTCGCGAGCGTGATGTGCCCGTCGTAGTCGGCGTCCTTCGTCCAGGCCGGGTTCGGCATCTCGGGGTAGACCATGAGCGAGAGGTCCCCCGAAGTCTTTCCCGCGCCGCGCTCGCGGCTGATGATGTTGTCCTTGATGTCGTCGTTGTTCTTCCACTGATCGTAGAGGAAGTCCTTCTGCGTCGACTCGCGGTAGATGTCGAACATCTTCACGTCGACGAGGACCTCGCTCTCCGCGACGATCTGGCGGAACTGGTTCACGACCCGCCCGATCGACTCGATCTGGTAGTACCCCGCGGGTGCGAACGTCAGCTCCGTCGTCCAGTAGGTCAGGTCGGTCTTGTCGGCCCACGCGAAGCGGAAGTACTCGGGGTTGAAGTCGTTGATCTGCGAGTTCGGGTTGAAGTTCGCCTTGAGGACGTCCATCTGCTGTCGCGAAAGGATCCCGCTCGTCCAGCAGTCGTTCCAGAGGAAGGTGTTGAAGTCCTGCCACGTCGTGAAGGCGCGCGTACGCCGGCGGGCGATGAGGGCGTCGGCGACCCGCTCGGCCTGGGTGCGCGAGATCGGAGGCGTCTGTTTGATCTGCCCGAGCGCCCCGTTCGGGCCGCTGTACGTGTAGAAGATACTCATGAACGCATAGCCGTCGTTCACATCGGTGTTGAAGCTCTCCTCGTCGAGGTAGAACCCCGTGAGGTTCCAGAGGAGGGCGATGAGGACCTCGCGCGGGGCGAGGTTGACGTTCACGGGGCAGCGGCCGACGACGGCCCCGGCCGTGTCCTTCGGGAAGTCGATGCGGCGCGGGCGGACCTCCTCCCACGTGTAGACGTAGGACCCGTTCGCGAGGCCCGGGCGGATCCGCTGGCTGAGCGGCACGGCGTTGACGACCTTCTTGTCGAACCAGCCGTAGACGGTGATGATGTTTTTCACCTTCTCGAACTCGGTCGCCGTCAGGCGCAGGCGGTCGCGGATCTCGAGGAGGGAGCCGTACGGGCGGTTCTGGAAGAGGCGCGTCCCGAGCCCGCGGCCGAGGCCGGCGACGTCGCAGAGGTTCTCGAGGATCGCCTGCAGGTGCGGGTGGCCGTCCATGTTGACGTTGAACTTCCGCGAGAGGTCGCTGACCTTCACGGAGTAGAAGTCGCCGTTCTGCGTGTACGTGGAGGGGAGGATCCCGGTCACGCCGACCATCTTCCCTTCGACCTCAAGCATGTCGGCCGCGTCGGCGCGCGCGTTGCGGTTCACGTCGTGCATGTAGGAGGGGTGGGGCGCGCGGTTGAGCGGGCAGGCCTCCTCCTCCCAGCCGTTTCCGTTGACGTCCTCTCCGGGGGTCGGCGTGCCGTCCTCGTTCATGTCCTCGCCGTAGAACTTGTGCCTGAGCATCGTCGCCGGGTCGCGGATCTCCTTGGTGAGGCGGCCCACGGCGACCTCGACGCCTGACGTCGCGAGCATCTTCGAGCGGACCTGGTCGACGTAGTTGCGCGAGACGTTGCGCTCGACCCGCGAGACGCTGGCGAAGGTGAAGGCCAGGAGGGCCAGCATCCCTAGCACCGCGATGGAGAAGATGAGGACGACGCCTCGGCGGCCCGCGGCGGGCCTGAGCGGATCGCTCGTGCCCATGGCGCGCTCCTTTCCCTCGAAACCCAGTAGACCCCAAGGAGTAACCCGCAAGCCGATCACCCCGGCTCGCCCCCGAGCATTTCCGCAAGGCGCACCAGGGTGAGCCTGGCTGGAGTCGGAGTGAAGCGCTCCCCATTATCGCAACTGCTTATGGGGACAGGTCGTGTGCGACGTCTGTCGCTCAGGACGGTTCGCTCGAACCGAGGTGAGCTCCCGGCGAAGTGTCGCGAGATCCGATCAATCCAGACCTTGGCGGTGCGTAGGTTACGATCCCGTAATGAGATGTAGGGCTTCAACGTACTCCATTCCGGCGCGCTCGAAACACATGTGAGTGGCCGGCATGGGGGATACGCACCGCGGAGAGTTCGCGAAGTGCTCTATCACCACCGCGTAACCACCGGTTCCCCCGGGGAAACGGTCTTGCGCCCCCTCTGGCACCGTTCTGGCGATAGACACCTCAGCCCGCGGGGCCGTGTGCGCGTAACTCCTTGCGAATCGCACTCGATCCGCGCGGACTGTCCAATCAGTGATGGGTCGATTGTCCAGGGGGTGTGCAGTGTCCAGTCTCCGTCGGGTCTGGGTCGTCCTCCTCGTCCTCCTCTCCGCGGCCTGGGCCGACGAGACGAGGCGCATCCAGTGGAAGCCCCGCACCGGGGACCGCTACGACTTCTCGCTAGGCTCGACGGTCAACACCGAGGACACGACGCAGGGGAGGGAGAAGGAGACGAAGCACACGGCCAGCGTGACCGGGGAGATCCGCATCACGGAGGTCGACGACGACGGCGAGGCGAAGGGGGTCCTTCGATTCCGCAGCATCCGGGCGACGCTCGAGCGCGGCGACAAGGAGGTGAAGATCGACCTCGACGAAAAGGAGCTCGAAGGCGCCTCGGTCGAAATCGAAATCAGGCCCGCGGGCGGCCTGTCGATCGACGCCGCGGACCTCGACCAGGTGGCGCCCTTCGTGGAGCTTGCCATCCACTTCGCGGGGCTTTTCTTCCAGCTCCCCGAGGACCCCGTGAAGGAGGACCAGGAGTGGGAGCTCGACAAGGGGCCGATCACGCTCAAGGTGCGCGTGCGCGACATCCGCAGCGAGGGGGAGGACGAGATCGCCTTCTTCGAGGGGACCGCGAAGGGGAAGCAGTCCCGCGCCGGCGCGCGGGCCGAGGCGCGCGGCAAGATGACGCTCGAATTCAACGTCACGCAGGGGTACCTGCGGCTCCTGGACGAGGAGTACTCGACGAAGCTCACCACGAACGCCGGCAAGGTCTCGCTCGCGATGACACGTCGCGTGTCGGTGACGAAGACCCGCGAACGGTAGACGCCTCCCGCGGCGCTGCGCTACGGTGCGGCCTTCCAGGAGGGAGGTGACCATGCCGCTCCGCGCCGTTGCCTTGCTCCTCCTCGCCGCGCCGCTCTTCGCGGGAGAGAAGCCCGTAGCCGGGCCCTCTGCGCCCGATGGCTTCCTTGGCGCCGAGTCCGCCGACATTTGGGCAGGGGGTGCTTGACGGGCATCAAGACCGTCGATAGCCTACGTGCGCATCGACGCCCGTAGCAAGGGGACTTCCCTCCGGAAGACGGCCGCCAACCTCCAGGGGCGGCCGATCCAGTTCCTGACGATCACCGCATGCCGACCGAATCCAAAGGCCGTGACCTCTTCATCGTCGACAACAGCGTCTCCGGCTGGACGGGGCTCCGCTACCTCGAGGAGTGGTCCGGCATTGCCAAGGCGTTCGATATCGCCACGGGCTACTTCGAAATCGGCGCGCTCCTCGCTCTCGACGGGAAGTGGCAGCCGCTGAAGAAGATCCGCACTCTGATGGGCGCCGAGACGACGCTTCGCACGCGCAAGGCTCTCCTCGAGGCCGTGCGCTCGCGCGCCGTGGGGGTACTCGACGGGAATATCGAGGCCGACAAGGAGGCCAACCCCTTCCTTCACGGCGTTCCGGCGATCCTCGATGCGCTCCGATCGAGGCAGATCGAGTGCCGCGTCTACGACCGCGACAAGTTCCACGCCAAGGCGTACATCACGCACGCGAAGCTTGAGGTAGTCGGCTCCCAGGCATTGGTGGGGTCGAGCAACTTCACCGCCCCCGGCTTGACGACGAACATCGAGTTGAACGTGCAGATCCAGAGCGCTCGCGAGGTCGCGCAGCTCCAAGAGTGGTTTGAGACTCACTGGAACGATGCGAGCGAGGTGACCGACGCCGTCATCGACACCATCTCGCGCCACACGCATCTCTACACGCCGTTCGACGTCTACGCGAAGGCGCTCCAGGAGTTCTTCCGCGGACACGAGCTGACGGCGACCGAGTGGGACGAGACCCGCTCGAAGATGTTCCCCCGGATCGACCGCTATCAGAAGGACGCCTACCGGGCGCTCATGAAGATCGCGCGCCAGCATGGGGGCGCCTTCCTCTGCGACGGCGTCGGTCTCGGAAAGACCTTCGTGGGCTTGATGCTGATCGAGCGGCTGGTTCTTCACGAAGGCAAGCGCGTCGTGCTGTTCGCTCCCAAGGCGACGAAGGAAGCCGTGTGGGAGCCGCACCTGCGCGAATGGCTGCCCCACATCGGCGGGGTCGGCGGGAACGCCGACTTCAGCAACCTCGCCGTCTTCAGCCACACCGACCTTGGCCGCAAGGGCGAATTCCCCGAACGATTCCGGCGGATCGCCGAGCTCGCGGACGTCGTGGTGATCGACGAGGCCCATCACTTCCGCAATCCGGGGAGTCGGGGTGACGTTTCCGAAGGGACCGAGGCGTCGCGCTACTACCGGCTCTACGATCTGCTCGACAACACGGCACGGCCCAAGACGCTCTACATGCTCACCGCAACGCCCATCAACAACCGTTTGACCGACTTCCGCCACATGACCGAGCTGTTCACGCGCCGCGACGAGGCGTACTTCGGCCGGACCCTGGGCGTGAACAACCTGCGCGCTCACTTCAACAACATGGAGAAGGCGCTTCGCAATCGGGTCGGGCACGAGGTGACCGACGTGGCAGAGCACATGACCGAGACCCAGGAGATCCTGGCCACGGACCAGATCTTCCGGCATCTCGTAGTTCAGCGGAGCCGCGCGTACGCGCGCGCGAGCCAGATCCAGGAGACCGGCACCGCCGCGATGTTCCCGGATCGTCGACCTCCCCAGGTGGCGGAGTACTCGATCCGCAAGACCTACGGCCGCCTCCTCGACATGTTCGAGAAGGCGTTCACGCGCAAGCATCCGCTCTTCACGTTGCCGATGTACTACCCCCTTGCTTGGTACAAGGGAAAGGACCAGAGCATCGATCCTCTACTTGAGGGACGTCAGGAGCAGGTCGTCGGCCTCATCCGCACCAATTTCCTCAAGCGCTTCGAGAGCGGCGTTGTCGCCTTCGAGCTCTCCTGCGACCGCCTGCTGAAGAAGCTCCTGGCCTTCCTCCAGGTCCACAGTGAGACCGACGGTGAGAGGAAACGGCTCGATCGGTGGAGAACGCAGCACGCCGAGATCCTCGGCTACGCAACCCAGCGGGAGCTCGAATTCTGGGGTGAGGAGGGCGACGGGTCCGAGGACGAGGACATCGTGTCCGCGGAGATGCTCGAGGCAGTCGAGCGCCTCCCCCGCGATGAGTACGACGTCGCCGAGATGATGAACGAGACGATCCTCGATCTCGACCAGATCGTTCAGTTCCTCGACGAGGCCCGAAAGTTCCAGCCGAAGCACGACGACAAGCTGCAGAAGCTCGTCCGATTGCTCAAGTCCAAGGAGCTGGCCGGGGTAAAGGTCCTCATCTTCACGGAATTCGCCGACACGGCCCGCTACCTGAAGCGCCAACTCGACAAGGCGGGCATCGAGGGCGTCGCGCAGGTCGACAGCGCCACCAAGGACAACCGGGCCGACGTCATCCAGCGGTTCGCGCCCTACTACAACGGCATGTCGTCGCAGGCGTTGGCCGAGAAAGGCCGTCAGGAGACCCGCGTCCTGATTTCGACCGACGTCCTCTCCGAAGGGCTGAACCTCCAGGACGCCTCGCGGATGATCAACTACGACATCCACTGGAACCCCGTCCGCCTGATGCAGCGCATCGGCCGTGTGGACCGGCGCATGAATCCTGAAATCGAGAGGCGGCTCGTCGCCGACCACCCCGACGTCGCGCCGTCCCGCGGCAAGGTGAGCTTCTGGAACTTCCTCCCACCCGAAGAGCTGAATGCGATTCTCACGCTCTATACCCGGGTGACGCAGAAGACCCTGCTGATCTCGCAGACCCTCGGCATCGAAGGCAAGAAGCTTCTGACGCCCGAGGACGACTACCAGGCACTGAAGGAGTTCAATCACGCGTACGCGGGCGACAAGACCGCCATCGAGGATATGCACCTCGAGTACCAGGCTCTGCTGCAGGCGGATCCGTCGCTCAGCACTCGCCTGAAACGCCTCCCCGGCGCGATCTTCAGCGGGCGCAAGCGGCCGGCAAAGGGCGCACGAGGCGTCTTCTTCTGCTACGCGCTCCCCGCCCTCGACAAGCAGGCCGGCGAATTCACCGACGAGGCCGGCACGACCCGCTGGTACCTCTGCGACCTCGACCACGACGCGATTCTCGAGGAGCCCGGCGAGATTGCGGCCAGCATCCGGTCCACACCCAAAACCCCTCGCCAGTGCACGGCCGAGGAGAAGACCCTCGTTGACCTCCGGGCGAAGGTCGAAAAGCACATCAAAAACACCTACTTGAAGCGTGTAGACGCGCCCGTCGGCGTGAAGCCCGCGCTCAAGTGCTGGATGGAGCTGTCTTGAAGTGGAAGGTCGTCGGGCGGTCAAGGTCGAATCGCTCTTCCGCGAGGTCCGGTCCGTGCTGGAACGGGCGCGGACTTCGGCGTACCGGGCCGTCAATTTCGCCATGGTTTGCGCCTATTGGCGGGTGGGGCGCCTCATCGTCGAGCACGAACAGGGTGGGCGCTCGCGCGCGGCCTATGGCGAGGCGATCCTGGAAGATCTATCGCGGCGCCTCACGTCCGAGTTCGGCCGGGGATTCACCGCCACCAACCTCCGCTACATGCGGCAGTTCTACCTGGCATTCCCGATTCATCACGCGCTGCGTGATGAATCGGACCCGACAGGGAAATCGAGTGAAGCGCGTCCGCAATCGACTCGGCCGACAAATCGCGCCGCGATGAGTCTCGAATTGAGGCCGGACTTCGACCTCCCGGATTTTCGTTCGGAGCTTTCCTGGACACACTATCGGCTGCTCATGGCCGTTGATGACGCCACGGCGCGCCGATGGTACATGAACGAAGCGGCGGACCAGCAGTGGTCCTCCCGCCAGCTCGACCGCCAGATTTCGGTGCTCTACTACGACCGCCTGCTGGCCAGTCGCAACAAGTCCCCGGTCCGGAAGGAGGCGAAAGCCCGGCTCGCCACCATCGCGCCGGAGGAGTTCATCCGCGACCCCTATGTGCTCGAGTTCCTCGACCTGAAGGACTACCCTGCGCTGCGAGAATCCGCGGTCGAGCAGGCGATCATCGATAATCTACAGGCGTTCCTTCTGGAGCTCGGCAAGGGCTTCTCCTTCGTTGGGCGCCAGAAGCGGATTCGTTTCGAGGAGGAGGACTTCTACGTCGACCTGGTGTTCTACAACTACCTCCTCCGGTGCTTCGTGCTGATAGACTTGAAGGTCGGCAAGCTGACCCACCAGGACATCGGCCAGATGGACGGCTACGTGCGTCTGTTCGACGCCCATGCGCGGCCCCCGGGTGACAACCCGACGATTGGGCTGATCCTGTGCTCACGGAAGAACGAGGCGATCGCGAAGTACTCGGTGCTGAGCGAGGGGCGCCAGATGTTTGCCGCCAAGTACGTCAAGTACCTGCCGACGGAGGGGGATCTGCGGCAAGAGCTCGAACGCGGGCGGCGCTTGCTCGAGATGCGCCGTCCGGCCGCCGGCGGACCCGAGGAGAGACCCTGATGCCGACCGACCATCGGGCCGTGCTGAAGGACATCCGCACGTTTCCTTCCCTCGTGCGCTACCTGCGCGACGAGATGGGCTGGCCGATCGAGGGTGGTGACTTCGAGGAGCTGACGTTCGAGTATACGCCCGAGGAGCTCGGCATCGACACCGCGAGCGCCGCCAAGATCCAGGAGATCAAGCGTCTGCGTCCGCTCTCGCCGCGTCAGCCCTGGGGTATCTTCTTCGTCAAGTTCGAGCCCAAGCGCCTCCCGGTCGTGGCCTTGCGCCGCATCCTGAGCCGCGTGGCGCTGCAGAAGCGCGCCTCGGCCAATAGTGCCGAGCGGGCCGCCTGGGCGGCCGACGACCTGCTCTTCGTCTCGAACTTCGGCGAGGGCGACGCGCGCCAGATCAGCTTTGCCCACTTCTCGCAGGCCGAGGGCAAGCAGGACCTGCCGACCCTCAAGGTCCTCGGCTGGGACAACCTCGACACCGCTCTGCACCTCGACCACGTCGCCGAATTGCTGACCGAGCGGCTCGCCTGGCCCGACGACGATAAGGATGTCGCACGCTGGCGCGAGTCCTGGAGCGCGGCCTTCACGCTGCGCCACCGCGAGGTCATCACCACCTCGAAGGCGCTGGCCGTGCGGCTTGCCGAACTGGCCCGCGCCCTCCGCGACCGGATTCGCACGGTCCTCGCCATCGAGACCGAGAACGGCCCCGTGACCAAGCTGATGAAGGCCTTCCAGGCGGCCCTCGTCCACGACCTCGACGCGGGCGGCTTCGCGGACATGTACGCCCAAACCATCGCCTACGGCTTGCTCTCGGCGCGCGTGACCAACCCAAAGGCCAACACTGCCGACGGCTTCGCCAGTCAACTCCCCGTCACGAATCCCTTCCTCAAGGAGCTGATGGAGACCTTCCTCCACGTCGGTGGCCGCAAGGGGAAGGCGGGGCGAGGCTCGGGAATCGACTTTGACGAGCTCGGCGTGAGCGAGGTCGTGGACCTGCTCGACGACGCCAACATGGAGGCCGTCATCCGCGACTTCGGCGACAGGAATCCGCAGGAGGACCCGGTCATCCACTTCTACGAGCTCTTTCTCAAGGAGTACGACGCGAAGAAGCGGATGCAGCGCGGCGTCTTCTACACGCCCCGACCGGTGGTCTCCTACATCGTCCGCTCGGTGCACGAGCTGCTGCAGACCGAGTTCGGCCTCCCCGACGGCCTCGCCGACACGGCCACCTGGGGCGAGATGGCCAAGCGCCACCCGGGGCTGACGATTCCCGAGGGCGTGAAGTCCACCGACCGCTTCGTGACCATCCTCGACCCGGCCACGGGTACCGGAACCTTCCTGGTCGAGGCGATCGACGTCATCCACCGGACGCTCGGTGAGAAGTGGAAACGCCAGGGCCACGGCGAGAAGAAGGTGCTCGACTTGTGGAACGATTACGTACCTGCGCACCTGCTGCCACGCCTGCACGGCTACGAGCTGCTGATGGCGCCCTACGCCATCGCGCATCTGAAGATTGGGCTCAAGCTCCACGAGTCCGGCTATCGCTTCGAGAGCGACGAGCGGGCGCGGATCTACCTGACGAACGCGCTCGAACCGGCGCATGACTTTTCGGGCACGCTCGCGTTCGCGATTCCAGCCCTCGCACATGAATCGGAGGCCGTCAACGAGGTCAAGCGAAAGCAGCGGTTCACGGTCATTGCCGTCAACTTAACCCAAGCCGGCCCGCCGCATAGACCTGGGAAAGCGCAGCGGATTGGCGGTGGCTGGCGTAGCTGGCTGGTGGTCGATTCTTCCGGACAAGGAGGCGGCGGA
>Ga0080064_1000703_pt1 | contig 81790 bp, 67 predicted proteins | sample Subgrocontami54m_FD_69260 | JGI IMG/M metagenome (GOLD analysis project Ga0080064, IMG submission 69260) | Subsurface groundwater microbial communities from S. Glens Falls, New York, USA - GMW46 contaminated, 5.4 m (SPADES assembly) (version 2) ... | reverse complement strand
GGTACCCTTCCGGTATAGAACAGAAGTTCCCAATGTTTTCTCGGGGGCCGGCCGCTCATCACCAACACGCCGCCGCGCCTCACCTCAACCAGATCCACGCCGATAAAATCAGGGGAATCTAATTAGTGGGAATCACGGGAGAAACGAGTTCGAAGTGGCTATGGCATCACAGCACGGCTTCCGCCCGTTCCGCGGGCGGACCGCGCCGAATTCACGGGTGATATCGGGCCGGGTCATGATGGCGTGCCTCATCTTCACCAGCGTGCTGTGGACCTCTCCCGGATCCATCGAGGGGCAGGCGGGTGACGTTACCGTGGATATCGATCCGGGGACACAGACCGCGGTCAGCCTGCTCGAGCTTGGGGCAACCCATATGCAGTACAGCCTGGACCCGTGGGGCGATACCGAAGCGGTGGCCCGGGCGAAGACGCTACTTTCTGCGGCGGTTCGATACCAGAATCAACACATTTTTGGATTTGGGGCGGGCAACATCAACCCGGCGCCTGGTATCTACGATTGGGAGTCACTGGACAGGCGCATCGATCTCATTCGATCGATGAATGCAGTGCCCGTGATTACCTTGTGCTGTGCGCCAGACTGGATGAAAGGAGGAGAAGCCGGCAGCACGGATTGGGCTCAGATTGAGAAAGCGCCCCTGCCAGCCCACTATTCAAGCTTTGCCGAGCTGGCCCGCAAGGTGGCCCTGCGATATCCCGATGTGCGGCATTATCTTGTCTGGAACGAGTTCAAGGGGTTCTGGAACGACGCGGCCAACAACTGGGACTACGTGGGTTACACGCGCATGTACAACCTTGTGTACGACGCTCTGAAAGCCGTCGACTCCAGGATCCAAGTCGGAGGTCCGTACCTCGTCGTCGAGGGCACCGGGTCCGGGCGGAGCGGCTGGGCCGCGGCGCCGCCAATTACCGATCGCAATCGGCGGGTGATCGAGTACTGGCTACGAAACAAGAGAGGCGCAGACTTCATCGTCGTCGACCGAGGCCTGAAAGACGTTCACGATCGCAATCGCTACTCCGACTCTGAGTTGCTTTCGCTGACCTACCAGTTTGATCGAGTCACGGCCCAGATCCGAGCCATGACCGACCTGCCGATTTGGTGGGCGGAAGACTATGTCGTCTCATCCGACAATTGGAGCTTCCAGGCCGCCGCAATGGCTTCCATGCTGTACCACGAGCTCAAAGCCGGTAGCGCGGTCTCGTTTCGGTGGCAACCCCAGGGCGACTATGATGACCGCTTCCGAGGCAACAACCAAGCTCTCATCAGCGACACGCGGGAGCCAGGCGGTGGGCAGCCATTTCCGAATTATTTCGTCTATCGTGCGATCAACGAGTACTTTCCGCGAGGCACGCCGCTGGTGAATACGCGCGTATCGTCGCCGGACGTGGAGGTGCTCGCTTCACCCACCCACATGCTGCTGATCAACAAACGGAATTCCGTTGTGCGTGCCATGGTGAACGGGACCGCATTCATGCTCGCCCCATACGATGTGGTGGCGCTTCCCGTTCCCGGAGCCGCCCGGCCCGTGGGAGCGGGCAGCGCCCCGGATGGCTGATACCGAGGTTGCCCCACACGGCCTCAAGGGCCGGCGTTCCTCCTCGAAGCGTGATCTGCTGGCGCACTTCCGCGCTCCGCTTTACCGCAATGCCTACGCGCTGATTCTGAGTGACCTGACGACCTCCGCGTTGGGTCTGGCCTACTGGGCGCTGGCAGCTCGGGGTTACACCACTGATCAGGTCGGGCTCAATTCGCTGGCCATCTCTACCATGGCGCTGCTCGCCGGAGTTTCGCAGCTCACATTGATGGGACTCCTGCTGCGATTCATTCCCCACGCGGGCTATGCAACCGGCCGGCTCGTCGCAGGGGTCTACCTCGGAGCCGCCGCGGGAACCGTGGTAGCGGGATTGCTCTTTCTCTATGGCCTCGACCCCATCGCGGTCAAAGTCTTCGACGGGTACGACCACGTGTTCAAGCTGGCTCTCGTCGCGGCGGCCGTCACCTGGTGCGTCTTTTCTTTGCAGGACAACGCCTTGGCTGGCCTCCGAGCGGCCGGCTGGGTTCCGATCAAGAACGTTATCTATTGTCTGGCGAAAATCGGATTGCTGGCGGCGCTTGCCATCTCCCCCGGCGATTTCGGGATTTTCGCTTCATGGGTTCTCCCCGCCGCTGTGCTCCTCATACCGGGCAACCTTCTCATGTTTGGCCGGCTGATCCCGCGGCATGCCAAGGCGACGGCGGCCGATGCGACGAAGCTGGTGCGCGGGCAGCTCGTGCGATACGCCGCCGGTGACTCCCTCGGATCGATATTCAACTTGATGTCCGTGGCGCTGCTGCCACTCATCGTGACTCATAAGGCGGGAACAACTGCCAACGCCTACTTCTATTTACCGTGGACTGTGGCGTATTCGTTGCAACTGGTCGCCTACAACCTGGGCACTTCGCTGACGGTAGAGGGCGCCGCCGACGAAGCCGAGCTTTCTCGGTATAGCCGAAAAATGCTGGTGTACATGGTGCGTTTGCTCGTCCCACTCGCAATCGTCGTCGCCCTGGGAGCACCCCTCATTCTCCGGGTGTTCGGAGAAAGCTACGAGCGGGAGGGCACCCAGCTACTGCAGCTCCTCGCGCTGGCGCCGATCCCGAGCCTGGTGACGATCCTGGTGATGGCGGTGGCCCGGGTACAGGGTCGCACTACTTTGATAGCCAGTATCCGCGGCCTGCTCTGCGTGCTTTTGCTCGGTCTCAGCCTGGTGCTCGTCCCGCAGATGGGAATCGTGGGTGCTGGTGTTGCGTCGCTCCTCGCCAACACCGTGGTAGCCATTGTGGTGGGGTTGCCATTGCTTCACCGGATTCTTCGCCCTCGAGAGGCGGACCCGGTGGCGCTTCAGGATGACCGGGTGGTCCTACAGCGTCGCACTGTGCGTGGCGCCTCCCCGAGAATATTGAGAAGCGGGGGACGTCATGGCCTGCCGCTCGGCGATCCACATGTGAAGCCCCTCATAAGCGTCATCACACCCGCGCACAACGCCGAAGCATTTATCGGCGACGCGATTGACTCGGTCTCGCGGCAAACGGAGCAACGCTTCGAATATCTGGTCGTCGAGAACGGCTCGACAGATGCCACGCAGGAGGTAGCCCGGGCGCGCCTCGACAAGATGGATGGCGCGCAGCTACTCTCCACCCCCAACAGCGGGCAGGGGGCAGCGCGCAACCTTGGCCTTGAGCATTCGAACGGCGACTACGTGGCGTTTCTCGATGCGGATGACGTCTGGTATCCCGACATGCTGCGACGCAGCCTTCACGCGCTACAGACGGCAGATCCCACCGTGGGCGCCGTCTTCTGTCATTCGCACCTTGTCCTGGCAGACGGGACCCTAGTAGGGCGGTTGAGGCCGCGCCCCGGGGCCTACGATCTTGGGGACTTGCTGATCGGCGGCTGTCCTCCGGGCAATGGAAGCTGCCTACTCGTTCGGCGCACGTGCTTCGAGGAGGCGGGGCCGTTCGATGAGACGATGCGGAGCGCCGTTGACTTCGAGATGTGGGCGCGCATTGCGGTACGGGCCAGCACACCCACGTTCTGGTGCTTTCCCGAGCCTCTGGTCCAGTACCGTCTACACGCGGGTTCTATTAGCGGCGCCCTCGCGTCGAGGCTCGGCTCGCCTGCTCGGCTGGCAGGTCTGGACGAAGTCCTTGTCCGTTACGTCGGTCGCCTCCATCGACCCGAGACGAGAGCGCGAGCACACATCGCGCCGGCCATCTTCGCGTTCGAAGGAGGAGACGAGAGACGAGCGCGTGCCTGGAGCCGCGAGGCCCTCCGGCTGGGTCGCGGGGCCCTTGCACGCGATCCACTGGGTCGAAGGCTCCTGACCTGGCTCGCGGCGGGATCCGTGGGCCGCCGAGGGATGAGGATCGTTCGTCAGTGGCGGCTGAATCTCGCTATTGCGGCCGTACGGTCGCCGTCCGTCGCCGAGCTCGTGGCTCGCTTTCGGAGCTGAGCGCTACCGGTACCTGCTGACGGGTGCGCCCAGAAACCAGTTCGAGCAACGTGACGTCGAGGATTCGGATTGACTCCATATCAGCAGGCTACAATGGGGATTGTCGGCTGAGGGATTGCCCCTGGCCATGGTATCGGCCATGACGCTTGGTGCTTCAATTCAGCGTCCGTCTTGTTTGAGGATATGCGCGTGATGCTCCCATGGACCCAGACTCGATAGATGAGACGCTCCCGTCGGGCACGGCGAGATCCGCGCATCATCCCAGCCGTAGCGGCGGCACTGCTTCTTCTGCTCGTTGCGGGTATTGCCGTGGTCATGTTCAGGCCGGGCCCAGCAAGCGATGAGCCGGAAGACACCTTCGAAAACCGAAGGCCCATTGATACTTCCCTCATGCCGACGCAGTACACCGTTGAGAGCGGAGAGACCCTGAGCGATATCGCGGTGAAGCTCGACGTGCCTGTTGAAGCCCTGCGGGCAGTAAACGACCTCGGAAACTCTGATCTGGTGGAGCCCGGACAGGTGCTCATCGTGCCGCCCTCCGGAATCCTCGTTCAGGAGGCCGATCCGGCCCTGACGATCCGTGAGCTCGCGCGTTTATATGATCTGGCGCCATTCACCGTCGCTGCATACAACGGTATCGTGCGTGACCTTGTCGACGTGCCGCTCGGCCGGAACGTGGTCATCGTCCCAGACGATTCAAGCCGGCTCAGGACCGAACCGTAGGGTCGGTCCCGCAGAAGCAGGCTCCCTCTCGAGTATTCCTCCGTCCCTGGGCACGCGCACGTCAACCATCGTCCGGCCTCCTGACACCCTTGCGCGGGTCGAAACGCGCCGTGGGTGGCATGTTACAGACCGACTATTATCTGCCGCCGGAGTCTCGTTCTGCTCGCAGCGATTCCCTCACTGGTCTGTTTCTCGAAGCGCGCGCAATGTGAAGTTACACACAGAGCGTGTGAACTCGTCGTTACGTGTGGTGTTTCATGTTAGGATGTGAAAACGAACCGTAAACTCTTGCCGGCCGCGGACAACGGGCTCCCTTTGACGAGCACGTGTAAGCGGCGGCATTGATGCGCTTCGCTCACTCGGTTCCGTCATATGACTGTCCTCATCGTGGAGTCTGCGGCATTTATTCGACTTTCATTCGAGAAGGAGCCTGAAAATGAATCTGCGAGGCGGTCGAGGCAAGGGGCTACGCTCTGTATGGGGATTGAAGGCACGGGGCGGGAGATGGCTAGCGCCATCGTTCGTCATCGCCATGGTCATGGTTCTGGCCTCACTCGTTGTCCCCGTCGAAGCCGGCAACGAGACCGATGTAGCAGCCAGTGCGGTCAATCGCACGCCGACTGTCGACCGCCAACCTGCCACACGCACACCGACACGCGCGGAGAACGCGACGCCCACCAAGACCGCGACGACTGTTCGTCAGCCAACCGCGACGCGCACACCGGCCCGGTCGGAGAACGCGACCAGGACCGCGACGCCCGTCGTCGAGCAGGCAGGTTCTAACCGGACACCCACTGCCACCTCGTCGCGATCGGACCGCGCAACCGCAACGAAGACTCCGACGACGGCCACTCAATGCGTGCCAAATCCTGAGGCTCACCTGACGGGCCACATCACCGGTGTCAGCAATGGGATTGCGACTGGGGTGGTTGTCAACAGCAGCACTCTCTGCTCCTACTCCATCGGCGTCGCCAGCTATCGCATCCCGAGCGGCAACCCCAACGATTCCGACATCGACTCACAGATTCATTTCCATAGCTCCACCGCGACAATTAACCACGGAGCCTCGAGCACCATCACAGCCAGGGTCCCTTCCTGCGCATACCAGCTCGACCTCTTCTACGGAGACCTGCTGAACTCATTCAACGGCGCACGCTACGGCACGCGCCTTCTCGATTCCGACCGCGGTGGCTCAGGCACCTGCACCCAGGGCGGGGCGCGGACGCCCACGCTGACCCCGGTCCTCGAGCAGTCGATCGCGACCAGCACCCCGACACGCACAAGAGCCGCGGTCGCGACCGCCACCAAGACCCCGACGAACAGCCCCCAATGTGTGCCGAATGCGGCGGCTGACATGACAGGCCACATCACCGGCATCAGCAATGGCGTTGCGACCGGGGTACTGACCAACAACAGCCGGCTTTGCTCGTACGACGGTGGCATCGCCACCTATCGCATCCCGAGCGGCAATCCAAACGATGGCAACATCGACGTCCAGATCTTTTACGATGGCTCCGAGACTAGTGTTCCTCCGCGGAGCAGCAGGACCCTCACCGTCCAGATCCCGTCGTGCGCGTATCAGCTCGATCTCTTCTACGGAGACCTGCTGACCTCGCTCAACGGCGTCCGCTACGGCACGCGTCTGTTGGACACTGGGCGAGGTGGCTCCGGCGCCTGCGCCGAGCAGAACGCGACTCGGACACCAACTCCGACACGAGGCGAAAACGCAACCAGCACCAAGACCCCAACCGTCGTCGAGCGTCCAAGCTCTACCCGCACGCCTACGCTCACTCTGCGATCAACGGCGACGAAGACCCCGACAGTGAACCCCGAATGCGTGCCGAATCCCGAACGTCACCTGACTGGCACCATCACCGGAACCAGCAACGGGGTTGCGACAGGGGTCATCCACAACGACAGCAGCCTCTGCTCGTACCTCGTCGGCATGGCGAGCTACAAAATCCCGAGTGGGAACCCGAACGATAGCGACATCGATTCCCAGATCTTCTTCGACGGGAAATCGACGACCCTTGTTCCCCGTGGGTCGACTACCCTCACGGTGAGAGTCCCGTCCTGTGCCTACCAACTCGACCTGTTCTACGGAGAGGTCCTGCAGTCCCTCAACGGCTTCCGCTACGGCGACCGCCTCCTGGACACGGAGCGCGGGGGCATGGGCATCTGCTCCGAACCAACCGCAACCGCCACTCAGACGTCGACCGTCGAGGCGAGGGCGACCAGCACGCCGACGCGGCCGGCACGCCAGACTGCGACGACCGTCGTCCAACCAAGCGCAACGCGCACGCCGCCAACCGACCATGAGAACCCAACGGCTACCAGAACGGCGACGTCTACGAGGACCGCAACACCCACGAAAACGGCGACGCCGAACCCGCTGTGCGTGCCGAATCCCGATGCGCACCTGACGGGGACGATCACCGGTACGACCAACGGTGTTGCGACCGGCGTAATCATGAACAGTAGCGATGTCTGCTCATACCTCGTCGGTATGGCCAGCTACAGAATCCCAAGCGGTAATCCGCAGGATAGCGACATCGACTCGCAGATCTTCTTCGACAGCGACGTAGCGACCGTTCCACAGGGGAGGACAACGACGCTGACCGTCAGGGTCCCCCCTTGCGCCTACCAGCTCGACCTGTTCTACGGAGAGGTTCTGCCGTCGCTCAACGGCCACCGCTACGGCGACCGACTCCTCGACACGGAACGCGGTGGAACGGGCATCTGCGCGGAGCGGGTCCCAACACAGACACCGACGGCAGTCAGGTCGTTGACACCAACGACCGTGCCACCCACCGAGGTCCCGGGGGCTCCGACCGCCACCGCCACGCCAATCCCGCCGACGTCCACCGCGACGACCGGGCCCGAGAGGCACGTCCCGAGCTCCACTCCCACGACAGTGCCACCGACTGAGATCCCGCCGGGTCCGACGTCCACTGCGACGACGGTGCCACCGACTGAGGTCCCGCCCGCTCCGACGTCCACTGCGACGTCAGTCCCGCCGGTGGTCCCGCCTCTTCACACCGCAACCGCGACGACAGTGCCGCCAACGCAGGCCCCACCTGCGCCCACCTCGACGTCGACGGCAGTGCCGACAGAAGTCCCTGCCGCCCCAACCGCAACGCCAACGACAGTGCCGCCGACGGAAGTCCCCGGCGCTCCGACTGCGACCCCAACGACAGTGCCGCCAACGGCAACAGAAGTCCCCTGCTGCGGTGGGCACCCAGTCCAACCGACGTATGTGCCGACCGCCACGTCTACAGTACAGCCCGTGATTGGCGGACCAATCGGTGGCAGCTTCAGGCCACCACAGCCACCAGTGCCGCCAGGCGGCCCGCGGCCGTTGCCACCATTCCGACAGCCCCCGCCGCCCGGTGGAGGACAGAGCTTCGTGAGCAACGTACTTCCGTCACTCTTCCCGCCAGCCATGCCCCCGGCAGCGCCAGCCGCGCCTCTGGCCGTGGCTCCACCGCCGGCGGCTCCGCAAAGCGGCGTGCTGGGTATCGTGGACGTGCCTCCGCCTCCAGTCGAGGAGAGCGGTGTGTTGGGAATCGTAGATGTCCCCATTCTCCCGGAGGTAGCGACGGAGGAGTCACAGGTACTTCCGCTTCAGCTTCCCAACACGGCGATGGCGGTTGGCGGTCTAGACGTCATCACCTTGGTCGGAGGTCTCCTGATCCTATTCGGCATTGGGGTGGCCGGAATCGGCAGACGGATGAGGCGCCGCGTCTAAACCAACCGTCTGGACGATGACGAACTCTGGTCTGGACGGTACGATGGGGAGTCAATAATGACTCCCCATCGTACCGGGACCATCATGAGTCACCTAGAATGAAGTTCACTCCTTGGTAAGGGATATTGCCGATTAATCCGAATTCACCGCCTCCTCGGCCCCGTACGTCCGTAGGGTCGAGAATAGACCAGAGCAAGAGCAACGGGGCGGAGTCGGGGCCACTGAGTGCCGCACTGGCACGGGCCCGTACCTCTCAGGTCGACCCACCAGCGTTTCGCCCTCCTCTTGAATCCAGCACCACTGCGCCGCGGGAGTCCGCCGCGGACACAGCTTTTGCGACTCCGCCGGTCCCGCAGGCCTCGCCGATCGTTCAACCACGGCCTTTGGCTCCGGTCGAACCAACGAGGGCCGTGGCTCCATCGGTGGAGACGGCAGCTTCTCCCACGCCATGGCGCGCCACCAGGTACTGGTCCCGAATGGGAGGATGGCTTACTGCGACGGGCGTCGTTTCCGTCGGGGCCGGCATGGCAATGCTTCTGTACGTCGTGGCGCTGCAAAATGCCTGGCTGCCTCTGGCCGATTTCAGCGTGCCGCCACCAGTTGCCGCAAGCGTCGATCTTGATCCCTCGATCCTCGCCCATGGCCCCGTCGGAGATGCTTTCGACGCGGAGATGGTCAATCGGACCACGGGCGCCGACGTGGCTGCGCCGCTGACGGGGCCGCGGCCACAAGGACCGGAAATCGAAGACGGGCCCCTACCGCCTCCTGGGGTTGCCAGTCAGATCTCGATACCGGCGATCGGCCTCGAGACATTCGTCGTGAGTGGCGGGGTTGCCCCGAACGCGAAAACCGGAGCGATGGAATGGCAAACGCTTCCCTTCGTGGCCGTTCACTATGCGAGCAACACGGGGCTGGTCGGCGCTAAGGGCAACGCGGTGCTCGCAGGGCACGTGGTGACCCTCAGTATGGGGAACGTCTTCCGGGACCTGTACCGGACGTTGCCCGGCGACCGCGTATTCGTCCGGACCCAGGACGGCGGAATTTTTGCCTACCAGGTCACGAAGGTCCGGTTGGCGGATCCGAGCGAGGTCCAGGTCATGTCCGCCGCAGGTGACGCCGAGATGACGCTCATCACGTGCGCCGGCACCTTCAACGTACGGACCCAGACGTTCAGCAAACGACTGATCGTCGTGGCGAAGCTTGTCGGCACCACGAGCGCCTAGTCTTGGAACGAAGCACCTGGGTGCCGAGAAGACTATGGTTAGCCATCATCGCTGCCCTGCTGACGAGCTGGCTTCCCCCGGTAACGCATGTCTCAGCCGCGGTTCTGCTGAGTCCTACGTCCGGCCCGAGAGAAACGAGCGTCTCAGTCTCCGGGTCGCTGCCGCTTACAGGGTTCAGCGCGAGTGTTGTTTGCAGGTCATCATCGTTCACGATTGTCTGGGGCGAGCAGTGGCCGTACCAGACTCTCGCCCAAGGCACGGCGGAGCTACAGCAGTCCGGCTATAGCTTCAGCGCGACGTTCTCGGTGCCGTCCGATGCGACGTTGGGTCCACACACGATAACAGTGAGCCTCGACCCGGTGGCGGGCGCACCTTCTTGTGCGGCTAGCCAGACCGCTACCTTCACCGTGACCGCAGGCGGGTCCGTGCCGACGGTGGTTGCAACACCGAACACGTCGGGCAGCAACCAAGCCCCAGCCTGCGGAATCAAGTCACCGGCCTCTATGACGGCGGACGACAGCCTCACGCTGTACTCGACGTCTTGGGACCCAGACGGAAGCATTGCCTCCTGGGCTTGGACGGTTAGCGGCCCGCACTATCTCCCACCGGGCAACGGGTCGAGTCTCGGATTCGCGCCTACACGCCCTGGGACCTACCAGATCAACCTGGTCGTGACGGACGAGAGAGGAGCGTACGCCGGGTGTAGCGTCACGATGGCTGTCGCCCCATCCACCTCCAACCCGTCGAGCGGCTCTTCAGACCGTGGCCCTGCCTCGGGCAACCCGGCACTCGGCTGCAATTTCACTGTGCCCGCGACGATGACACTAGGCGAACGCGCCACGCTCAGCGCCAGCCAAAATGCCGTGCCCGGTGCTTCGACATTCAATTGGTCGATAACGGGCCCATCGTTTTCGGACAGTTCCGGAGGATTGAACTATAACTTTGGGCCGCCCGCAGCCGGGACATATCAGATAAGCCTTACGCTGAGCGACAACGCGGGTGCGTCGTCTAGCTGCTCAAAAAGCCTTACCGTCACGTCGCCATTATCTAATCAGAACGCAGGTACTTCTCCAGGGGCTGCTGTTCTCACCATTGATTTCTCCCCGCCAACTGCGGCGCCTGGAGCAAGCATCACTATTCTTGCCCAACCGACCGATCCAAGCTACAACACGATCCGTTTCACCCCCGACTGCGGCGAAATGACCCCTGTTCAGGTGACCGATAGTCTGGAGCTCAGTTCCACCTGGACCACCACTCGCTGCAGCGCTGGCCCTCACTCGGTGAGGGTCGAGGCTAAGAAAAGCGAGGACACCTGGTTTCAGCAGATTTCAACCAGCGCCAATTACACGCTCACCGCCCAAGGGGCGCAATAAGTCTCAACCGCATGGAATCCGCGCTTCACGGTCGGCTCGCGGGGAGGTGCGTGCACTGCCCATCCTCACTTGCTGTGGGTCAATCGGCCATCCACACCTCAGGCCCGCCGAGGCCGTGGGCCATGTTCCACGCGATCGTATCGAAGATGCGGCCCGTGATGCCGGTCGCCGCATCTTGCTCGGCCAGGTAGAGCGCCAGCGGGACCACGTGCTCCGGCTTCGCTCTCGGTCGCTGCATCTCCCCCGCGGCCTCGCGTGCTTTGACCTTCTCCTCCCAACCGGTCGTGCGCGCTCCCGTCGGGTTGATCACGTTCACCGCCACGTTGTAGGGCTTCACCTCGTCCGCCAGGTAACAGAACAATGCGGTAACCGCCGCCTTCGCGGACTGGTACGGCATCTCACGACTCGCGGGACGACGAACGGCCCACGAATAGCCATCGTCCAGAGGCATCGTGTTGCCGCCGCCGCTCGATACCGCGATGATGCTGCCGCTCCTCTGCTGCAACATCGGCTTCACGAAAGCCCGCGTGACTTTGAGTGTGCCAAAGAGGCCCACCTCAAAGGTGTTGTGCCAATCCGTATCGGTAGTGTCCAGGATCGCGACCTCCCCAGAGGGCGGAAACTGGCTGTTGGGCAACAGGTTCGCGTTGTTGATGAGGACGTCGACCGTCCCGAACCTCTCGACGGTCGCGCCCAGAACGTACTGAATCTGCTCGACGTCGGTGATGTCGCAGGTCAGCGCCAGCGCGTCATCCCTCCGGCGCAGCTCGCGGGCAAAGACATCGTCACGATCGGCCGAGAGGCCGGTCGGCTCCCAGGCGCGATCCAGCGCCACGACCCGTGCGCCTTTTTCGAGGAAGCCGCGCACGTACGCGCGGCCCATGCCGCGCGCTCCGCCGGTCACGACCACAACCTTTCCTTGAAGCGACATCCTCTCCCTCTGTACTCGAGTGATCCGGCGCAAGGCAGCGAGCTGTGCCATTCTACGCGCGCACTCGTTCGTACCCAAGCCTCATACTAGCCGGCATGGACCTCTACCTCCTCGACGGAACCTACGAGCTCTTCCGACACTTCTTCGCCGTGCCCTCGGTCGTGGACCGCGAGGGGCGCGAGATCGGGGCCACCCGGGGTGTACTGGGGTCGGTGCTCGGCATGCTGGAGTACGACACCTTGCACCTCGGCGTGGCGACCGACCATGTGATCGAGTCATTCCGCAACGACATGTGGCCTGCATACAAGACAAGCGCCGGGATGGACCCCCGGCTACTGGAGCAGTTCCCCATCCTCGAGGAAGCGCTCCAGGCTATGGGCGTGTTGGTGTGGCCTATGGTCGAGCTAGAGGCGGACGATGCGCTCGGAGCAGCCGCGAAGGCTGCCCGCGGGACCGCGGGGGTCGACCGTGTATTGATCTGCACGCCCGACAAGGATCTCGCCCAATGCGTAGAGGGAACCCGTGTCGTCCAGCTCGACCGACGGTTCCGGAAGGTCACCGACGAGGCCGGCGTCATCGCCAAGTTCGGTGTCCCGCCAGCGTCGATCCCAGACTATCTCGCTCTCGTGGGCGACAGCGCCGACGGATTCCCAGGCCTGCCGGGGTGGGGCGCGAAGTCGGCTTCGATCGTTCTCGCTCGGTACGGGCACATCGAGGAGATTCCCTTTGACTCCCGATCTTGGGGTCTCGAGCTTCGCGGCGCCCGCGCCGAAAAGCTCGCGGCGGTCCTACGGGACAACCTCGACCGCGCCTTGCTCTTCCGCGATCTCGCCACACTGCGGACGGACGCGCCCATCGCGGCAACTCCCGCCGACCTCCGATGGACTGGGCTTACGGAGAGCTTTCCCGGCGTCTGCGAACGACTCAATGCACCGGAGCTCCTGCAGCGCGCAAAGAGGTTGGACGACAAGGTCAACATCTAGAATTGGCTCTCCAATCTCCGGGAAGCGTTCGGGCTCATCGCGAACCGTTGTTCATCCTGCATGAGTTCGGGCATTACGATCTAGCACTCATGCCCATAGGCGTGGCTCCACGCCATGACTATCATCATTTATGAGTAAGCAATAGCAGATTCCGCGACAGACCGGGCCGACTTAGCCAGGCAACTGGGACGCTCGGGGCACTCCCTCAAGAGTGCTTCGGGCGTCCCTTTTTTGTTGCGGAAGCAGACCCTCGCGGGCAGGGTGGAGGCGGCGATGAACAAGTTCGAGGCGCTCAAACAAACGAAAGACGGGTTGGACGTGCTGCCCGACCTTCCCCGGTTCGCGAGCGACGGGTTCGAAAGCATTCCAGAGGACGACCTCGAGCGGCTCAAGTGGGCCGGGATCTTCCATCGAAAGCCAACACGGCCGTACTTCATGATGCGCATCCGATTCCCTGGCGGCGTAGCGACAAGCCGCCAGTTCAGGATCCTGGCGGACATTGCGGAAAGGCACGGCCGCTCACTGCTCGACCTGACGACCCGCCAGCAGATCGAGCCACGCTGGCTTCCGATCGAGGCGATGCCAGAGATCCAGGAGTCTCTGACAGCCGCGGACCTCACCAGTCTCCAAACGGGCATGGACAACATCCGCGGAGTCGTGAGCTGTCCCCTTTCGGGGATCTCGCAGCGCGAAGTGGTAGATGCGGCCCCCCTTTGCACCGAGTTCCAAGCAATGTTCGTCGGCGACAAGGCATTCACGAACCTTCCACGCAAGTTCAATGTCGCCATTACGGGGTGCACGGACAATTGTTTGGACACCGAGACCCAGGACGTCGCGCTAATCCCGGCTATGGCGGAGATCGGAAGCGCTCAGATTCCTGGCTTCAACGTCCTCGTAGGCGGGAAGCAGGGATCGGGCGGCTTCCGCGCTGCCGAACCGCTGAACGTTTTTGTGCGACCCGAGGAGGCCGCGGCGATCTGTCGCGAGCTCGTGCTGCTGTTTCGCGACTTTGGCCCACGTGAGACGCGAAGCCGCGCGCGCTTTGCGTTCCTCATCGAGGAGCGGGGCATCGCCTGGGTGCGGGCGCAGATCGAGGAGCGGATAGGCCACGAGCTGCCTGCTGCCGGCACGGACGCCCGATCTTGCCAGCACACGGACCACGTGGGCGTGACGTGCCAGCGGCAACCGGGTCTGCGCGCGATCGGGCTAGTCGTGCCTGTTGGACGCATGTCGTCAGCTCAGATGCGGGAGGTCGCTCGTCTCGCCGACCACTACGGTCAGGGTGAGCTACGGCTGACAACGGAGCAAAACTTGATCATTCCCCACGTGCCCGAGAGGGATGTTGCGACACTCCTGGCCGAGCCGCTTCTCCGCGAGTGGGGCCCGACCTCCGAGCCAGCCTTGCGTGGGCTCATCTCGTGCACGGGCACTGAGTTCTGCAACCTCGCGTTGATCGACACCAAGAACCGAGCGCTCAGCGTGGCCCGCGAGCTCGCTGGGCGCGTTCCCCCGCAGCAACAACCGTTGCGCATCCGGTGGTCGGGCTGCCCGGCCGCCTGCGGCAACCACATCGTGGCCGACGTCGGCCTTCAGGGGAAGCGGATCCGCCTGCCCGATGGGCGCGTCGTCGAGGCAGTCACTATCTCAGTCGGGGGGCGCGTCGGCCCCGATACCCGAGCAGGTCGCGTGGTGATGGAGGAAGTTGTCTGCGACGAGCGCCTTCCAGAAGTGCTGGCCCAAGTCATCGCGGACCAGCGCGTACTCGTTGGCGCGTGACTCCATCGTCGCCATCTAGCTAGCTGTTGGGAGACGGATGCATGACCTCGACGCTCAAAGGTTCTGGAGTCCCGTCCGTAGGACGGATTCGCGAAGGGATTCGTCCACCGAAGTTTGCCAATCGATTCGCGCGGCTCGACTACGACGCCTATCCGATGCCGGTCATCGCGCTCTACCCCATCCCAGACCCGATCGACCTGGAGAGCCTCGAGCTGCAGGTCTCGGGGCTCGATTGCGCACGGCGAGCTGTCCGCTGGAACGAGCTGGACGCCCTTCCACGGTATCGAATCCGCGTCCCGGTGATCTGCCAGATCTTCAACTGGTCCGAGGTCGTGGAGTGGGAAGGGCTGCGCCTCGCGGACGTGCTGGATCAGGTCAACGTCGACACCCACGAAGAGGGATTCGTGGGCGTCTACTCTCGCGACGGCGTCTATTTCGAAGGCCTTTCGATGGCGGAGGCGCGTGATCCCCGGGTCATGCTGGCGACCGGCATGAACGGTCAGGCCCTTCCCATCGAGTACGGTGGGCCAATGCGGCTCGTGGTGCCCTTCCTCCAGGGCTACAAGAGCGTGAAGTGGGTGGGCGCAATCCACGCGTTCCGCCACGACCCCGTGGGGATCAAGCGGCTCCTCGCACAGAGCAAGATTGCCCGCCTCGCTCCCCCGTGGCGCGAGCGCTATGGCATCGTGCCACCCGAAGGCCCGAGCGGGGATCCAGACACCGGTCTTGATCAGGAGCCGAGTGGCTCCTGATCAACAACAACGGGCGAATAAACCCACGAACCATCGATCCCCGCTGACCCCTCGGATCAGTCTGCCTCGACCGACGGTCTCGAGCTTGGTCAGGCGGCTCTTTCCGACGGTTCCCGCGTCTTGAACTCGTCGAGCGCCGTCTTCGGAATTGCCAGCACGACGATCTCTCCCGGCACCGCGGCCTCGATGCAGGCTACCGGGAGCCAGTAGTCACGGTGGAACAACGGGGTGTCAATCTTGAAGTGGCGGTTCTGGATCTCTTTGACCGTTCCGAGCTTCTCGTCGTCGTCGGTGTAGACTGGCGCACCGACCGTGAGACGCAGGAACGGATCTGGCGCGGCGTTTTCGGTCATCCTGTCCTCCATATCCGTCAAGGACGTCCCCGAGAATCCCCCCTACTTCCTCGGAATGCCGTATTGCTGGACCGGACCTTGCGGGTCCCCTAACCGATAACCATCCCACCGCTTGGATGACCAGTACGTTGGCCCTGGTAACATCCAGGTGAACCGTTTTTTGTGCCGCGTCACTGCTTATGCGACGGCGCGGTAGGCCTCAGTCAGCAGGTACCACAGACGATCGTGGACTTCCCGGTACGCGGGCTCCGCGATGATCTCGCGCTCGTGGCGGGGTCGGGAGAGGGGTACGTCCACCACCTCGCCGATTCGGGCTGAAGGGCCATTCGTCATCACGGCGATACGATCCGAGAGCAGGATCGCCTCTTCGATGTCGTGCGTGACGAGGACAACGGTCTCCGTCTTGTCATCGAGGCTCCAGAGCTTCACCAGCTCTTCCTGGAGCGCTACGCGCGTGAGCGCATCCAACGCGCCGAACGGCTCGTCGAGGAGCAGCACGCTCGGGTGCACCGCGAAGGCGCGGGCAACCGCAACGCGCTGCTTCATCCCGCCAGAGATCTGCGAGGGACGCTTGAAGCGATGCTCCCAGAGACCCACCATCTGCAGGAAGTGCCCGACGTGGTCGCGCTTTTCCGCGCGAGAGAGGTCGGTCATCACGGAATCGACAGCCTCGAAGATGTTGTCCCAGACGGTCATCCAGGGCAGAAGTGAGTAGTTCTGAAAGACGAGGGCACGATCGGGACCGGGGCCCTTGATCGGACGTCCTTGCAGCTTGAGCGTGCCGGACGTCGCGTCTTGCAGCCCAGCCATCATGCTCAGCACGGTTGACTTGCCGCAGCCCGAGTGTCCAATGAGGCTGACGATCTCACCGCGCTCGATGTCGAGCGACACACCGTCCACCGCGACATATGGGCCTCGATCGGTCTTGAAGGTCTTGGTCACGTCTTCGAGCTGGAAGAAAGGCTCCATCTTCAACTCCCGTACGAGAAGCGTTGGCCGGCCCATTCGAAGGCACGGTCGAGGATCAAGCCCACGCCGCCGATGATCAGAATCGCAGACAACACCTTCTCCAGACTCAGGGCGTTCCAGCTATCCCACACGAAGAAGCCGATCCCCGTGCCACCTGCGAGCATCTCGCCCGCCACGATCACCATCCATGCCACACCCATGCTCAGACGCAGGCCCGTCAGGATGTGCGGCATGCTGTAGGGAAGCAGGACCTTGGTGACGTACTTCAAGCGGGAGAACCTGAAGACTCGCGCCACGTTTCGATGATCATCCGGCAGCGACATGACGCCGAACGCCGTGTTGATAAGCGTAGGCCAGATAGACGTCATGAAGATGACAAAGATCGTGGCCGTCCCCGCGGACTGGAAGGCCGCAAGCCCGATCGGGAACCACGCCAAGGGAGAGACGGGCCGCATGATCTGCACGATCGGGTACAGGATCTTTCGCGACGTGGCGTTTGCCCCCATGAGGAAGCCCACAGGAATCGCCAAGGCCGACGCCAGGGCGAATCCGGCGCCGACGCGTCCCAGCGAGCTCACGAGCTGCAGCCCGATGCCCTTGTCGTTCGGCCCTTTGTCGTAGAACGGGTTTGCCAGCAGCTGGCCGAAGACCGCCAGCGTCGCGATTGGGTTGGGGAGGTCCTTGCCGGCGATGAGGCTGGCGACCTGCCAAATCGCGGCGAGCACGAGCAAGCCCACGGCCGTGTAGAACACTGCCGACCCGATGACTTGCGCGTGTCGCAACATTTCGACGTCTATGGACGGCCTGGCCGTCGCGGTCGGTCTCCCAACACTTGCTGGGAATCGTACGGCTGAAATCCTCAACATTCTCTCCTCCTTGGCTCGAGCTCAGGCCGACACAGGCTTGTACGCGCGTAGCGACGCTGCAGGATCCCTCGGATCAAACGCGATGTTGTCGAGCTGGACCGTGAACGGCGCCATATCGTCGTCGGGAATCGGCACGCCCATCTCCCGAGCGACCTCGGTGTACAGGTCCTGCATGATCAGGCGATCTGCAATGGCGTTGTAGTCGGGCGCCTGGTTCAGGTAGCCAAAGCGCTGGTATTGGGCCATGAACCAGATCCCGTGAGCCTTCCGCGGGTAGTTCACTTGCCCGCCGTTGCTGAAGAGCATGTAGTCGTCGACGTAGTGGTTGTCTCCTAGCCCGCAGCCGAGACTGTAGTCGCCCAGAAGCCGGGCTTCGATGACGTCGGACGGAGCGTTCACGTACGACTGCCCACCAATCGTCGGCGACGCTTGGCGTCGGTTGTCGAGGTTGTCCAGCCAGGCCGACGCTTCGAGAACTGCGCGCATGATGCCTTTGACATCTTCGCGCCGTGCCACGCTGAACTCCTTGTTCAGCACGAGGGCCTTCTCCGGGTGGTGCCGCCACATGTCCTGCGTAGAGATGTGGGTGAACCCAATGCCCTCCTTGACCGCCACGCCGCCCCACGGCTCGCCGACGCAGTAGCCGTCCATGTTGCCGACCTTCATGTTCGCCACCATCTGTGGGGGCGGGACCGTGATGATCTTGACGGTCGATTGGTCGATTCCCGCGGCGGCCAGCCAGTACCGGAGCCAAATGTCGTGGGTGCCCCCGGGGAAGGTCATCGCAAAGGTCACTTCCTTCTTGAACTTCAGGGCGCTCACAGCGCTCGCCACACGATCGACCTCACGAAAACCAACCGCACCGCAGAGGTCCTTGGTGAGCGTGATTGCCTGGCCGTTCTGGTTGAGGACCATGGCGATAGGCATCTCCTTGCCCGCGGTTCCCCCGACACCCGTGTACACGGAGAATGGCATTCCGAATAGGCAATGCGCCGCGGAGAGCTCCCCCGTCAACAGCTTGTCGCGGACGTTGGCCCAGGAGGCCTCGCGCGAGAGCTCCACGTTCACGCCGTGCTTCTTGTAGAGCCCCAACTCGTGCGCCATCACCACGGATGCGCAGTCCGTCAATGGGATCAGCCCGATCTTGATGGGCGCCCCACCCACGGAAGATGCCCCAGAGACCTCACTGCTCGCGGCGGGGGAAGCGGTACGAGGTGCACAGGCGGCGAGAACCGCCGGAGCCCCCGCGGCTGCCAGGGCGCTCTTTAGAAAAGCGCGTCGGCTCAGTTGCGTCATTCCAGTCGCCCTCCATTTGCCCATGGGACGAGCCGCCCCAGCGTGAGCATCAAAAAGGACGATCGGAGCCTTCCACGATTGGATGGTCCCGAACGTCCAGTTGTCTGGCTTCTTCGGTCGCGTGTTGTCGATGTCGCCCGAGAATCGCTCGGGCGTCCTCCGATCTGCGATTTCAGATGGCCAAACCATACGGACTCGTTGGGATGCCGGTCACCGGTCAGTCCATCTAAACATCTGGCCTGAACACTCGTGCGGAATGCCTCAAGGCGCGTGCGCCGCCCGCGGAGCCGCGGCGGGACGTCAAGCCCGAGAATCGGGCATCATCCTCTTGCAAGCCCCACACATTCCCTCTGTGTCGCACGTTGCGATGGCCGAGGTGCCGTGCCGTGAGCGCCCAGCAGCAGCCCGAAACGCCCCTGTTGTCGAGACACACGCTGCTCTCGCTGTACCTGCCTGCCATGATCATGGCGCTCGGTCAGGGCATGGTGATCCCGGCGCTGCCCCTCTACGCGAAGTCCTTCGAGGTGAGCTTCGGCGTCGCCTCGATGGTGGTGGTCGCGGCGTCGCTTGGAAGCCTGGTCGCTGGTCTCCCTACGGGCTTCCTGCTGGACCACGTCGGGCGACGTAAGGTGATTCTGGCGGCGCCCCTCTGCGCCGCCGTGGCCTCATTCCTGTGTGTCTTCGCGCAGTCGTTTCCCGAGCTGCTCGTCTACCGATTCATCGGCGGCGTAGCGACGCAAATGTGGGGACTCGGCCGGCTCGCGATCATCACGGACATCGGCGCGGCCCGCCAGCGGGGGCGTCAGATCACGGGAATGCACGCCACGGATAGCATCGGTCGCATCTCCGGCCCTGTGCTCGGCGGCCTGCTCGCGACTCTGGTGGACTTACGGGCCCCGTTCCTGATCCACGGGATTCTCTGCCTGGTCGCGGTGATCCCGAGTTTCAAGCTGATCCGAGAGACCGCGCCATCGAAGACGCAGGAGGCCCCGGCGTCCGAGCGCGGTAGCTCGGCTCGGGCGCGGCTAGCCTGGATCCTCACCGTGCCGATCTTCACCTTCTTCGTCGCGCAGTTGATGGGGTCGATCACCCGCGGGGCGTTGAACAACGGCTCGCTGAACTTCTTCGCCGCCTACAACTACCAGGTCGACGCGGCGGCCATTGGCTTCATGGCCACCGCCGCGACCGTTATCGGCGTACCCATCATGTTCGGCGCTGGCGCCGCGATGGATCGCTTTGGACGCAAAGCGACAATCCTGCCAGGCTTCACGCTCCTCGCAGCGGGTCTGTGTCTGATGGCGATCACGACCGCCAACGACTGGCCCTTCTCCGCCTACGTCGCGGGCTTTCTCGCTGTTGAGGCGGCGAACATGATCACCACCGGCTGCATGCAGACTCTGGGATCCGACATCGCGCCAGCTCGACAGCGCGGGAGTTTCTTCGGCATCTCCCAGACAGTCGTGCAGGTGGGTCAGGTGTTGAGCCCGGTCACATTTGCGATTCTTGTGGACAACGCCAGCCCGACGATCGCATTCCTCTTTCTCGCCGCGTGCTCCCTGAGCGTCGCGATCCTGGTCGGAACGCTTATCAGAGATCAGGTCAGCGACCAACGTCCGCAGGGGGCCACCGCGCGCGCCTAATTCCCTGTGCTAGAGTGGTCCGGCGGAGCGGGCAAGCCGTCGTGCAGGCGCTCAAGGTCTTGACCAACTGACTCGTAGGAGAAGGCATGCGTATCGCCGTTCCGGATCTGGTATCGAATTCGTATTTCCCCGCCGTGGCGGCGGTGGAGCTCGGACTGTTCAGGGAGGAGGGGATCGATGCCGAGCTCGAGCTGCGGTTCCCTGTCACCGATGCGATGGCCGCGTTACGTGACGGCGTATTCGACTTCGTCGCAGGCTCGGCGCACGCCACGCTCACAGCGTTCCCGGACTGGCGTGGAGCCAAGCTTCTGGCTGCGCTGGCGAAGCACATGTACTGGTTCCTCATCCTTCGATCCGACCTGAACGCCCAGCGAGGCGACCTCAACGCGGTAAAGGGTCTGAGGATCGGAGCCGCGCCCGGACCTGACCTCGGTCTCGTGCGTCTCCTCATGGAGGCAGGGATCGATCCCGCTCGCGAGGGGATCTCCATTGGACCAATCCCCAGCGCGAATGCTGCCGGCGTGTCCTTCGGAGTGACGGCGGCCCGAGCTCTGGAGGAAGGGACGCTCGACGGCTTCTGGGCCAACGGTATGGGCGCCGAGGTCGCGGTGCGCCGGGGAGTGGGGACGATGGTCTTGGACGTCCGCCGAGGCGACGGGCCTCCCGTAGCGCGCGGCTACACGTTTCCCGCGCTGGTGGCAACGGACAAGACGATCGAGGAGCGGCCTGAGATGACGGCGGCCGCGGTGCGGGCGATCGTCCGTGCCCAACAGGCGCTGCGCGCGGACACCAAGGTTGCGACGCAGGCCGCGGAGCGGCTCTTCCCCGCCATCGAGACACAGCTCATCGCAGAGCTGATCGAGCGGGACCTGCCGTACTACGACCCGACGATCACCGACGAATCGGTCCAATCGATGAACGGATTTGCCCAGCGTGCCGGCCTGCTATCAGGCCCAGTCCCCTTCGAATCGGTAGTCGCCACCCAATTCAGCCCACTGTGGCGGTGAGTCAGGCGCCGACCTTTCGATTGATCGCATCCTGGACGAAGGTGTTGTTCAGCATCTTCGTGAAGTCGTAGCTTCTTACCGCCGGGTTCTTGGCTGAAAGCTGGTCGATTGAGTCGCTGAATTGGTCTGGTTTCGCCGCGATCGTATCGACCATTCCGTGCAGCAGGAAGTCGTACGTCGCTTTCATCGCTTCGTCGTCCTCGGACTTGTAGTACTGCTTGAGGACCTGAATGCTATAGGCTCGGTCCTTGCGGACCTTCGCCAAAGCTTCGACGAGAGAATCCACATATCTCTGCACGAGATCCTTGTTGCCGTCGAGGTACGACCGCTGCATGGTAACGGCGTTGTTGGCCGCCGGGATCTGCAGCGATGCGAGGTCGATGAGCGGACGAAGACCTTGGGCCTCTTGCGCTAGGCTACCTGGTGGATTGTCCAGCCCAGCATCGATTGCCCCGCTGAGCAGCGCCGCCGTTCGATTGGCCAATGATCCAACGGGTACGAGGGTCACGTCGGTGTCCGGGTCGAGGCCAAAGCGGCGAAGGACGACGCGCGTGGCGATGTCCGACGACGAACCTGGCTGGCTGATACCGATCTTCTTCCCGCGCAGATCTTCTGGGCTACTGATGGTCGACTGGGCCATGAGGTAGTACGGGTAGACCGGTCCAGTCACGGCGACAGTCACGAGATCCGCACCGGCAACGTTCGCACTAATAGCCTCCGAGCCACCCGCGTGAGCGACTTGGACCTGCCCCGCGAGGAGCGCGGCGATCGCGTTCGAGCTGCTGATCTGGGTGAGCTCTGCATCGATCCGGTTCTTCTCGAAGATCCCGGCCTCTTTGGCGACCCAGAGCACGAGGTTCGTAAAGATGATCTCGCTGTATGCCACGGTGAGCTTCGACACAGCCGCAGCCCCGGTGGCAGGCGCCGACTCACTGCCCAGGGGCTTGCTGCAAGCCGACAAGCCCACGGCCAGCACCAACAGGCCGAGAAATCCACTCCTGATGCGATGGCGCAAAGTCATACGTCCTCCGTTTTCGGTCCGACCCGATCTAGTTTCCACGGTTCCTAACTCGTACGCCAGGCCTGGAAACGACGCTCGATGAGCGCGAGCGCAAATGTCATCAACATGCCGGCTGCCGAGATGATGACGAGACCGGCAAACACCTTGGGCGTCTGAAACGTGGCGCCCGCGGTGGCCATCATCAAGCCGATGCCCGCCTGGGCAGCGACGAGCTCTCCCACGACGACGCCGACCAAAGCGTGGCCGATGCCCAGCCGCAACCCCGTGAGGATGAACGGCACGGAGCCCGGCAGCACGACCGTCCGGAAGATCTGAGCATCCGACGCTCCGAAGGAGCGCGCGGCCTTCAGCAAGCTGGGATCGAGGTTGCGCACGCCAGCCATCGTGTTGATGACGATCGGGAAGAATGCGCCGAGGTACACCACCGCGACCTTGGAGGCGATCCCGATCCCAAACCAAATGATCAAAAGAGGGATGAGCGCAACGCGCGGCATGCTGTAGAAGAAGTTCACGAACGGATCCATCGTGTAAGCAAACCGCTTGTACCAGCCCATCAAAAGCCCGAGGGGAAGTCCGACGACGATCGCCAGTCCATAGCCGATGACGAGCTCCTGGCCGCTGACCCAGAGATCGTTCCACAGGCTTCCGCCTTGGACCAACGTGGCAAACGCATGGATCGTGTCCGCGGGCCCCGGAAGAAACAGCGCGGGGACGATCCGCAGCGCCGCAACCGTTTGCCACACGACGAGGAACGCAATCACCGAAGTCGTGCCGTAGATGACGCTCTCGTAGCGCTTCAGGCGCCCCGGCTTTCCCGGTATGTGCAGCGCCTCGTTGGCCCCACCCTGGTCTTGTGCGGCAGACGTCGTCCTGAGTGCCTCAGGTGCGACCGGAGCCGCCATTAGCGCCTCCCCGGTTCACGACCGAGCATGGCTGCCGACTCTTCTTCGATACTCGTCCAGATCTCCTCCGAGTACTTCGCGAACTGTGGATCTCTCTTGATCCTGAGCGATCTCGGTCGCGGAAGGTCGATCTCGATGGACTGCTTGATGCGGGCAGGGCGCGCCGAGAAGACTACGACCCGATCGGCAAGATAGATTGCTTCGTCGATGTCGTGAGTGATGAACATCGCAGTCTTACGGGTCTGAGACCAGATCTTCACCAGCTCAGACTGCATGAATTCCCGCGTCTGCGCGTCCAGCCCACCGAAAGGCTCGTCCATCAAAAGCATCTGGGGGTCGGTCGCGAACGCTCGGGCAAGATTGACCCGCTGCTGCATTCCACCCGACAGCTCCGACGGGTAGTGGTTCTCGAAGCTGTGCAGGCCGACCAGATCGATGCACGCCTGGACACGATCGCGCGCCTCCGCGCCCTGCAACGAGCGCTGGATCTCGATGCCGTAGATGACGTTCGACCACACCGTGCGCCACGGGAGAAGGCTCGGCTGCTGGAACACCATCGCGCGGTCTCGACCAGGCTTCGTGAGCGGCTTGCCGTTCAACGTGAGTGAGCCGCTCGAGATCGGGTGGAGCCCATCGATCGCGTTCAGAAACGTCGTCTTCCCGCACCCCGATGGACCGACTATGGCGACAAACTCACCGTCCGCCACGTCGAGCGTGACGTGATCGACCGCGAGAAACGCGGTGTTCGAACGTTCTAGCCAATAATGGATGGTGACGTCCCGTGCCTGAAGAGCGGCGGAGCGACCCCAGCCGGGGTTCCCATTCGTAGTCTCAAATCGATTCTGCATATTTACGGACATGTCCCCCCATCGATGCGCTGGCGCACACCGTCTGAGCGGGGCCCGGAGGGGGCCGGGCATTGGTGTAGGAACCGCCCGCTGTGGAAATCATATGCGTGGATTAGCCCATCGTCAATCGCGTGGGAATGTCGCCCTGGAGGGTGCCACGCTTTGCCTCGCTGGTTCACGTCGGAGAATGTCCAGGTCCCCCTGTGTGGTCCTTGGTGGCGACAGGGCTATTTGTGGCGCAAGAGCCCTAACGCGCGAGCCATCACCGCCGCTCGGCCACTGACCCCGAGCTTCGCGTAAATATGCTCCAAATGCTTACCCACCGTACGTTCACTCATCTTGAGGATAGTAGCGATGTCCCCATTGCTCATTCCGGTTACGAGCACCTGCACGACTTCCGCCTCCCGCCGGGTTAGACCAAAATCCTCTAGTGACGTCCGTCTCGAAGGCAACGATTGCTCTTCCAGCGTTATCAGCCATCGAGTTCGGCCTGCCACAACACGGCACCAGAGCTCAGACCCGTCACGAGCGATAATGAAAGGCTCTGGACCAGACCGGATCGGGCCAGACTCAACGATCCTCTCGCGCGCTATCCATTCGTCAAGCGCCTGGGGGAGTCGCCCCCTTACTTCCTGCTCCGTGTCGAGATATGCCGTGAGCAACTCTCCCGCTCGCTGGGAGACGTAGTGGACTCTGCGCTCCGCATCGACTGCGACCAGTCCGACCCTTAGGTGCTGGGCCGCCTGGTTCAAAAGACTTCCTCGCTCGCTCAAGGCCGCGACCGACCGTGACCACTGCCATTGGAGCCGCAGATGGGGCAGCATTGCCTGAACGACTGCTCGATCTCGTTCGGTGAAGTCTCGATCGGCCCTCAACATTTCAGTCCAGGCGACGAGCGACGGCTGCTGGGCAATTCCGAAACCAAGCTGATGCCGCATTCCTAGACGGGCATAGAAGTCGCGATAGATCGGGTGAGCCCGAAACTGCGCCGGCGAAAGGAAGTCCGACATCCTCACCACTGTCCCCGAGCCCGTCCGAATGCAATGCAGGAGCAGCGGGTGATCTGCGAGGTGCCCCTGGAAGAGGTGCTCCATGTGCGGAAAAACGAGGTGGCTCGGCTCTTGGGCCCATGACCAGATACGGTTGGAGGTCGCGTCAATTGTGAGGAATATCGCTACGTCGTATTCCACCAGGGACCGGAGGGCCACGAGCACGTTGGAGGGGAACATTTCTTCGTCGAGCGCCGACAGTGCGACCCCAAGCACATTGATCAGCGACTGCAGGTCAGCGCGTGCTAACCGCGCCATGCATCATTGCACCTGGTGCGGATAGGTCTGCCGGAGACGTCACTCGTCCTTGGCATTGCATAGGACCGCGTGTCGCTTGTTCCGATTCCGAACCATACCCGCAAAGCCCACTCCAACAGAGCAGACAAACGGCGCATCCCGTAGTGCGAATAGAGCGCCCCTCGCAATGGCCAAAGTACGTGCTTTGGCGTATAGCTTGTTGCATTTGTACGTTGATCTCCGTATTGACATTGACAAGACCCGCACTGACAATCCTGCGGAATCCCAAAGGTGCCACTGTCCCGGTCAAAATCAGGCTGGATTATACACAGCACGCGGCGTCTGTTATGCACATTGGCGGGCTGCTTCTGTGCAAAGCTAGCGGGTGAACAGGACACAATGGGCTCGAAACCACCGCGCATGCGTAGCATCTCGTGCTGTGCCCGTCACCTATCCCGGCCCGTCACCTATCCCGGATGGAGGGCAGAGGCAGTGTTCTCGAAGATCGTAGCTGCGCTGACGGTATCTCAGACCAACGGCCATACATCGGTCCAAGGAATTGTCAGCCCACTACGTTCGCCGCCAAGCGACCACTTGCTGCAGTCCGGTGCAGCAAGTCGGTGGAGAAGTCGAGCCGGCCTCGGACTATTGTTCCTCTGGCTCGGGTCGATCAGTTTGGGTGGAAAGAGCACGCCACTTCTGTTCGACCACCTCCGGCGACGCGGCAGATTAACCCAAGCCGACTGGCTCGAAGGGTACTCGCTGGCCAAAATCCTTCCCGGTTCGACCGGAGTTAGCGGGTCAATCTTCTTCGCGAACAGATTCGCGGGACTCACCGCGGCCCCAATTCTCTGTGGACTCTACGTCCTGCCCGGGATGCTCGCTGCGCTGGCCCTGACTCTGCTCATTTACGGAGGCCTGCGTCCACCATGGCTGGAGGGGGCCGCTTTCGGCATGTCCGCCGGGGCATTGGCGCTCCTCCTGGCAACGACACTTCGTTCGATGACCACGACCGTTCGTACTGCACGATTCGGGGCGCTGGTTGCCGCGCTGGCGTTCGTGACCTACGGTGTTTTCGGACTCGATGTACTGGTCGTTCTGATTACTGTGGGGTCGCTCTCCGTGCTCGCGAGCTGGCGCCAGACGGAGGCGAAGTGACTGCGGACTTGGCGGTCTTGCTTCAAGTCGCCCTCGTATTCGCAAAGCTCGGCCTACTGTCTTTTGGCGGCGGAACCACGGTGCTCGCGGAGATGCAACGAGAAGTCGTCGGCCGCGGGTGGGTTACCCACGACCAGTTTCTGGAGTCGTATGCGCTCGGTCAACTGACGCCCGGCCCCGGCATGACCCTCGTCATCCCGATTGGTTACCAGGCGGGAGGCATATGGGGCGGCCTCGTGGCGTTCATCGCCTTCTTCGCCCCGCCGGCGCTCGTGGCGCTCGCCGCCGTAAGCTTGTGGGGCCGAGTGCGTGACACCAGATTCCCACGGATCCTTAGGGAAGCGCTCCTTCCAGTTGCGGCCGGCCTCACTCTAGCCTCCGTATACACGGTCGGTCTGTCGACTTCTCACCAAGCGGCCGCCCTTGGCATTACGCTCGGTGCAACCATTGTCTTCATGTGCACGGAGATTCCTCCGCCTGTTGTGCTCCTCGCTGCCGGCCTCGTCGGTATCCTCCTTCGTTTGTACTAACGCCGGTGAGTAGGCGCATGAAGGCTGTACTGTTCGCCGTTGGTGCCCTCGTCTGGGTGGTTCTTGCCGGCTTGACCCAAGCGGGTTCCATGTCTTCGCCGTCACCCGCGCCTATGCAAGAGGTGGAGCGCCGGCATGAGACACCGGGAAGAACGCGACTGTTGGCTTGGGGCGCCAACAGTGCCGGTCAGATTGGCGACGGTACGTTCCATTCTCGCCCTGAACCGGTGCTTGTCCACGTTCCCGGAGCTGTCAAGGGCATAGCCGCCGGAGTTCAACACAGTTTGGCGGTGCTGGAGGACGGGACCGTTTGGGCTTGGGGACAAAACATGCTCGGCGAGCTCGGAGATGGCTCAACAACGCTCCGAACGACACCGGTGCGAGTGCTCGGACTGGGTGAGGCCCGCTCAGTCGCGGCCGGGAATTTCCACAGCCTGGCACTCGCCCAAGACGGGACCGTATGGGCTTGGGGTTACAATCGGGAGGATCAACCCAGCACCGGAAGGCCATTCCACGACCTCCCCGAGCCCGTCCAAGAGCTGGACTCCGTCGTGGCCATTGCGGCCGGAAGTGCGTGGAGCCTCGCGCTGCGGAAAGACGGCACGGTGTGGGCGTGGGGAGACGGCGCAAACGGGATCCTAGGCACGAGGGATGTCGTAGCGACCAGTGTGCCTGTCCAAGTACCGGGCTTGAGTGAGATTACGGCGATCGCTGCCGGTTGGTCGCATGCGCTAGCTGTACGGAGCGATGGGTCGGTCTGGAGTTGGGGAGCAAATACTTTCGGGCAGCTGGGCTCCCAGTCCACAGCGGGTTCGACAATTCCAGTCCAGATTCCCCAACTCGACCAGGCCGTCGGTGTAGCCGCAGGATCTGCACACAGCCTTGCGCTCACCTCCGACGGACGGGTGTGGGCATGGGGGCGGCACGGACTGCTCCCATCTCCTTCTCATGAGAGCGGTCCAACGACAAGAATCGCTGAAGTGCAATCGATAGGCCGAGCGCAAAACATCGCAGCATCGGGAGAGGATAGCCTCGTTCTGAAGAACGACGGCACATTATGGGGATGGAGTTCCGGATCTGGATACCTGGTGAACTTGGAGCTCCGCGGGCTGCCCAGGTTCCCGGTCCCAATAGCCCGCGGCCACGTTCTCGTCGGCCTTTCGGCGGGTCCGACGCACACGCTGGCCATTGAGCGCCACTTCGACTGATCTCTTGCTTCCAGAACGTTGCCACCGATACGTGGTCAGCGCGGGCTGCTGCGATACGGAAGGCGGGAACGGGTCAATCGAGAGATGCTGTCCCGCGCGTCACTTCTTGGTGCGGAGCCTGCGCTGAAGGGAGCATAGCGGGTAGATCGGAGGCCAAATAGACGCCTGTGAGCGCCAATAACGCCCCGATCCCTTGCACGGGGTGAAGCGCTTCACCCAACATCAGCGCGGCGATCACCACCGCCGCCACTGGCTCCACGTAGCCATAGTTCATGGTCGGCTGCGTGCCCCAGCGCTGGATCGACCGCACCCAGAGGAGTGTGGCGAGGACCAATCCCAGCAAGCTTCCGTAGAGAATGCCGCCCCACGCCGGCGCTGAAACTGCACCCCAGTTCACTGACAAGAGCTCGGGCAATCCCAAAGGGGTCAACACCAATGCGGACACGGCGAGAGACGTCGCCGTCGCTCCGACCGGACCGATCGCGCGCGCAAGCGGCCCGATCACGAGCCCGTACCAGGCCCACGCCACTGCCGCGCCAATGGCGATGAGGTTGCTGACGAGAGTCGTCCCAGCCAGGTCCGTTCCATCCGTCCGAACGACGAGGGCGACGCCGGCAAGACCTATGCCGAGCCCGAGCCACGCCAAAAGGACTCATGCGCTGCTGACCTCGCGCCACGAGCCAGTACAATGGGACCGGTCCACCTGAGCAGTCGGGAGCGCCCCATGCCTGTCAGTGAGCAGACTTACCTCCAACTGGCATTGGAGGACCCGAACCAGTGGGAGTTGCACTGCGGATACTTGCGCAGGAAGCCGAGCATGACTGCCGAGCATAACCAGATCGCCTGGGAGCTCTCTTTTCGCCTCGGCCAGCAACTCGACAGGAATCTCTTCACGGTCCGCCTCGGGATGGGCCACGTGCGTCGCTCCCCCGAGAGCTACTACATCCCCGACGTGTTCGTGATTCCGGTCGAGCTCGTCCGACCGCTACGCGGGCTGTACAACGTGCTCGAAGCCTACGACGCCCCGCTACCCCTCGTGGTCGAGGTCTGGTCTCCATCGACGGGTGACTACGACGTTGATTCGAAGCTGCCCGAGTACCAGCGACGGGGCGACCTGGAAATCTGGCGGATCCATCCTTTCGACCGCACGTTGATCGCCTGGCGACGGCAGCCAGACGGCAGCTACGCGGAGTCTCACTACGCGGGCGGCATCGTGCGGCCCATCGCGCTGCCAGGTGTGGCGATTGACATCGATACCCTGTTCGACTGATCGACGGACGGAGCGGGCTCGCGACGGCGACGCCAGGCACTCCACATTGCGCTGATAGCGTGGTCAGCGCAGGCCAGTGCAGGTCGGAAGGCTGCGATCGGTCAATCGAGAGATACTGGCGAGCGCGTCACCTTCTCCGACGAAGCAGGCTCAGAAGCGGTCAGTAGGGGCATCTCGGAGGCCAAGTAGACCCCTGTGAGCGCCAGCAGCGCACCAATACCTTGCAGCGGATGTAGCGCTTCCCCCAGCAACAACGCGGCGATCGCGACCGCGGCCACGGGCTCCACATACCCATAATTCATGGTCGGCTGCGTGCCCCACCGCTGAATCGATCGAACCCAGAGCAGCGTCGCGAGAACCAAGCCCAGCAAGCTTCCATAGAGAATGCCGACCCATGCTGGCGCTGAAACCCCTGCCCAATTCACGGACAACAGCTCTGGCAACCCCAGCGGAGTCAAGACCAACGCGGACACTGTGAGAGACGTCGCCGTCGCACCGACCGGACCGATCGCCCGCGCGAGCGGCCCGATCACGAGTCCATACCAGGCCCACGCCACCGCGGCGCCGATCGCGATGAGGTTTCCGACGAGCGTCGTGCCCGCCAAGCCCGTTCCATCCGTCCGAACGACGAGGGCGACGCCGGCGAGACCCATGCCGAGCCCGAGCCACGCCAAAGGACCCATGCGCTGCTGACCTCGCGCCACGAGCCAGACCGCGGTCATGAGAGGAGCCGTAGCCAGCAAGATCGCACTGATACTCGCGCTGGTGCGAGCGAGCCCTTCGAACAAGAGGAGTTGAAACGCAGTTTGGGCCAGGCCCGCCGCGGCCAAGGAGCGCCAAGGCACGCTGGACAGACGAGGTCTTGGGAGCCGAAGGGCGAGGAGGATGAGGACGGCGCCGGCGATGAGGATGCGGACGATCGTGAAGCTCAGCGCGGGGGCATCGCGCATCCCGAACTTCGCCGCGGTAAAGACACCGCCCCATAGGAGAGCGGCAAGGAGCGGCTCGACGAGGATTCGAACCCGCGGACTACTACTCATCCCCCGGCTCTGGGCGAGCCGGGCTGGCGTCAGGTAGACCCGCCGGTGTTCGGCCGGTCGAACCCGTACCGTGCAACTGGAGTGTCACGAACGGTCCGCTCAGACCGCCTTCTGAGTCTCCGCAATAAGCGTATGGCCGCAGGAGCCGCAGAAACGGTCGCCTGGGCTCGTGGCCTTGTGGCACTGAGGACATTCCGAGACCTGTGCGACCGGCGGATCCTGCACCGCCTTACGGAATTCCTTGATGCCGGTGCCGAGCGACTTACCTGCATCCGCGAGCTTCCCTGCGCCAAACAGGATCAGCGCGAGGAACAGGACGATGATGAGCTCCGGAGCTCCAAGAGCAGGCATGGCGTCCCTCCGTTCTGACCACCCTGGTGACAACCCACCAGAGTGGTTTAAGTGTATGTTATTTCGTTGGCTGCAGGGCCACACCTAGACGCGTGCTCAGCGCTCGATGCTGCTCTCGGATCGCCGCCGGAAGACGGTCGCCGAAGGTGTCCAGGAACGCAGCGTGATCTTCCACCTCGCGCGCCCAGGCTTCCCGGTCTACTGAGAGCAGCAGCTCTGCTTGCTCCGCGGAGAGGCCCAGCTCCTGCGCGCCGATGGCGCTCGGCGCGGGGACGATGCCGACCGGTGTCTCGCGCGACGCGGTCGGCTTCCCGGTTACCTGCTGGTAGATCCAGCGAAGCACCCGCATGTTCTGCCCGAAGCCGGGCCACATGAAGTTGCCCTGGGCGTCCCGACGGAACCAGTTCACCTGGAAGACCGCCGGCGGGTTCGAGGCGCGTTGGCCCATCTCAAGCCAGTGGCCCCAGTAGTCAGCCATGTTGTACCCAAGGAAGGGCACCATGGCCATTGGGTCATGGCGAAGGACGCCGACCGCGCCGGTCGCGGCGGCCGTCGTCTCGGAGCCCATAGTCGCACCTACGTAGACGCCGTGCTCCCAGTTCAACGCCTGATAGACCAGGGGAACCGTCGTCGCCCGGCGGCCGCCGAAGAGGATCGCAGAGATCGGAACACCCTGAGCATCCTCCCAGTGCGGGGAGATGGCGGGGTTCTGAATCGCGGGTGAGGTAAACCGGGAATTCGGATGGGCCGCGGGTGAGTCGCTGGTAGGCTTCCAAGGGTTTCCTTGCCAGTCGATCAGATGGTCAGGCTTGGGACCATCGATCCCTTCCCACCACACGCGGCCGTCATCGGTCATGGCGACATTCGTAAAGATGGTATTCCGCTGGACCGTCGCCATCGCGTTTGGATTCGTCTTGACGTTCGTTCCTGGCGCCACGCCGAAGTAGCCATTCTCCGGGTTGATTGCCCAGAATCGGCCGTCCGGTCCGATGTTGATCCAGCAGATGTCCTCGCCGACGGTCGTGACCTTCCAGCCCTCATCCTCGAAGGGAGACTTCAACATGGCGAGGTTCGTCTTCCCGCACGCGCTGGGGAAGGCGCCGGCCACGTAGATCGGGTCCCCCTCCGGTGGCTGGAGCTGGAGGATCAACATGTGCTCCGCCATCCAGCCCTGGTCGCGTCCCATGATGGAGGCGATGCGCAGGGAGAAGCACTTCTTGCCGAGCAGCGCGTTGCCGCCATACCCAGAGCCCACGCTCCAGATGGTTCGCGTGTCCGGGAAGTGCATGATGAAGCGGCGATCGGGGGAGAGATCTCCGACGGAGTGCAGGCCGGGAACCCACTCGGTGCTCTCATCTTTGAGGCGATCGAGCGCCACCTGGCCCATTCGTGTCATGATCCGCATGTTGGCCACGACGTACGGACTATCCGTCAGTTCGATCCCGACCTTGCTGTAGGGCGAGCTCTCGGGGCCCATGAGGTAGGGAACCACGTACATCGTTCGACCGCGCATCGCGCCGTCGAACAGGGGCCACACGCGCTCGCGAGCGTCGGACGGGGACATCCAATTGTTGGTCGGTCCCGCTTCCTCTTCTCGCTCGGAGCAGATGTAGGTGAGATGCTCGGTGCGTGCGACGTCCGTCGGATTGCTACGATGCAGATAACAACCCGGGTGCGCGTCCTGGTTCAGCTCGATCAGCGTCTCATCGTCGACCATCTGTCGGATGAGTCGCTCGTTTTCAGATTCGCTTCCATCACACCAGACCACGCGGTCCGGGCGTGTCGTTCGAGATACTTCATTTACCCACTGTTCGACTGATGACGTCAAATGTCCACCCCCTTGTGGCTGAGGAATAAGTATAGCCGGGGGCTCATCCGGTTCGCTCTTGGGCGGCCTTCTGCAAGACCTCCCGCAGGCCCACCCAGTTCTTCGTCAGCATCGTGAAATCGTCGCGCCCCAGGGTCAGCACGTTCACCGCGCTCACGGCCCGCACCGTAGCGTTCCGCGTCCCCGACTGCAGGAGCGCCATCTCCCCAAAATACTCTCCCGAGTGCAGGTGTGTCAGGACGGTGTCGGATCCATCGACGCCATGCCGAACCACTTCCACCTCACCATCGGTGATGACGTAGAAGAGGTCACCTATCTCGCCCTGCTCCACGATCGTGTCCCCCGGCTCGTAGTGCGCCCGTCCCACGCGCTCGCCGCGGGCCAGCGGAAGCTGCGTGATGTCGCGGCCGAACACGAGGTCGAGCGTCCAGTCGAGAGCCACACGCGCCTTACGCGACATACCGGGGAGCTTCTCGAGGTAAACCGAACGCCACATGAACCAGGCGATAAAGCCGGACAACCGAAGCTTCAAAATCTCGGCAACCGCGGATCGATGTCCCAGCGAGACGAACTGCCCCAGTCCAGGGAAGTGGAACGGCTGTGGCGCTCCACCGCGCAGCACAGCGGCGATGTTGCGGCCGACGAGCGCGCCCTCACGCTGCGCGAACTGCGCCGTCGGTGGGGCCAGGTTGCCAGTCGCCTGGTTTGGCACCGCTGCGCAGTCGCCGAGCGCCCAGATCTCGGGGTGATCGACGACCTGGAGCTGCGGAGTCACCAGAAGACGTCCCCGCTCGTCCTTTGGGATCGCGACCTTTGCGATAAGCGGGTTCGACGCGGTGCCAATCGTGCACACGAGCGTCCGAGTCGACAGGACCTCGCCGTCCTTCAGGACCGCCTCGCACTCCGTGGCGCCGTTCAGCATCGTCTCGAGCCGCACTTCGACGCCACGCTGCCGGAGCACCTTGAGGGCGAATGCGGCCAGGGGCTCGCTTAGCTCGGGCAGGATACGCTTGCCGGAGTGGAGCAGAACAACGCGAATCTCTTTCGGATTGAGCCGACTGTAGTAGCGCGACGCCTGATGCACAAAGTCGTTGAGCTCGGCGACGGTCTCGACGCCGGAGAATCCGCCCCCCGTGACGACGAAGGTCAGGAAACACTGACGGTCCTTCGGGTCGAGCTCGACGTCGGCTTCTTCCATCATATTGATGACGTGGTTGCGCAAGAAGAGCGCGTCGCCGATGGTCTTGAGGCCAAACGCATGCTGCGCCATGCCGGTCAGCTCGGAAAAGTTTGTGACCGAGCCGACCGCGATCACCAACACGTCATATGGGATGTTGTCGACCGCCTCGTGCGGCCCATGTGCGACGGCGACAGTCCGATTCTCCAGATCGATGTCCTCGACGACACCGATCGTTATCGTCGTGTGGGGACAGAGCTGCCGCAGCGGACTGAGGATATGGTGTGATTCGATGCTGCCCCCCGCGACCTCGGGGAGCATGGGATTGAATAGAAGGAAGTTGTCCTTGCTGATGAGCGTGACTTCTGAGCTCCCCTTCGGCAACCGCCGATCGAGCTCCTTTGCAACCGCGACGCCGGCGAACCCTCCACCGACGATCACGATCCGCGTCATGGCTTCACCGCATCCTTCCTGCCGCTGCCGGCCCTTACTCACCGATGACTGCTACTGCTTTGGCGCCCTTCCCACTTGATCTTCAGTGCTCGATCGACGGCGCCCCGCGCCCGCTGGCTACGCGACGTGGACACGCAACGCGGAGGGCCGGATGTGGACGTCTATGCTCCCTGCGCCTGCCGAGTCCCCGTCCAGCTCGATCGGCGGGGATCCGTCCATCTCCAGTTTGATGTGACGCCCGACTGCATCGGATTTGTCGCCCCCACGGGCCGCGATGGCGAGATCGGCGGGCAAGCCGGATGGTGGCGTCTCGATCACGACGTCCAGCAGCCCATCGTCCATCTTGGCGCGCGGGGCGGCCAGTCTGCCGCCGACATTGGGTCCGATAGCCACAACGACCGTCCGGGCCTGAACGAGGAGCTGGTCTCCATCGTCGACGATGAGGGCGCCGGTCCAGCCCATCGGACCGAAGCTCGGCGCCTGCGGCATCGGCATTGGCTCGCCACCGACACGTGCCCCATTGGCGAAGAAGCGAGTCACGGCGAGGCCACGCGAGTCCGTAAAGGACGCCTCAGCGAGATCCACGGCCGCCTGCCGGCCCCGCGTCAGAAGCGACAAGGCCGATAGCCCTGCAGGAATGCCCAGGTTCTTCGCAAAACTCCCGGTTCGTCCCGCAGGAATCACGCTGAAGGTTGCGTTCTCATTGACTGGCACGCCGTCGAGATAGAAGCCGTTGACGGCTTCCAGGACCGTTCCGTCACCGCCAACGGCGACGATGGTCCGTGCGCCCGCCCGCAACGCCTGGCGGACAAAGCTGATTCCGGTGAACGGAGCACGGGTCAATTCGTATTCGTAAGGCAGCTCGATCCGTCGCGCCTCTTGCTGAATGACGCGCCAGACCGCCAGACCACGCCCGCCTCCGGCCACTGGATTCACGATAAAGAAGTAAGGGGCCGTCAAGAATCCTCCGTTTCGAGGTTTGCGTAGATTTGCAGAGCTTTAAGTGGCCATCTGGACCTTATAATAATGCTTACCTCTTCATCTTCCGGGGTGTGCCGCCACCATGACGGAGCTGAACTTCCACCAGCTCCGTATCTTCTTTATGGTTGCCCAACTCCGCAGCTTCTCGCGGGCGGCTCGTGAGCTGGCCATCTCGCAGCCCGCTGTGTCCGCGCAAGTACGCCAGTTCGAGGAAGACCTTGGGCTCCTCCTCATAGACCGGGCGGGACATCGCGTCGGACTGACCGAAGCTGGGAAGACCGTCGCCTCGTACGCACAGCGGATCTTTGACACCTCCGACGAGCTACTCACAGAGGTGATGGCGCTCCAACACCCACCGAGCTCAGAGTGCATCCCCGAATCGTGCTTGAGTTGACCCGCTGACTGCCCGGCCCTATCATCCCTAGGGCGAGCTGTCGGCCCGGCGTGATGTCGCAGCCCGGAGCGCAGGTGCAGCGAAAAGTCATCGGCGACCCAAAGGCTGGGCTGACCCTCCGCATTCTCCAAACGCCCACCACGATTACCCTGCAGGCCTTGCCTGACCCCTTGATGCTCTACATCGTCCTGGCCGCGGCGATGATCGCAGGGGTTATCGGAGCGCTGGCCTCCTCACCCGCGGCCGGTGTTGTGAGCTTCCTGACGCTCGTCCTCATATTCTCTCCGCTCATCTGCGTCCTCGCCTTCAACGCGCTTCGGGTGCGATCCATGTGCCTCATCGATTTGGAGCGCGACCTGGTTCGGATCGACGAGCAGTCGTATACGCGGCGATTCCAGGCCGTCTATCCGCTCGACCAGGTTGAGGGCGTGATCGTCCATCGAATGCCATCCGGCCCCCTCTCCGGTGGCTGGGCCTTTGGACTATTCATTGCTCTCCGCGATGCCGACTACATGGCCGCGTGGAGCAACAATGAAGCATCAGTCCGTCAGGATGCCTGGCTCATCTCTCGGTTCCTCGACATCCCGCTCGAAACTCCGACAGAAGGGCCCCCGAAGAGCGGACGCAGCCGCAAGCGCGTGGTGATGACGACTGCGCTGTTGTACCTGCTGCCGATCGTCCTCGCCATTTCAGCACTCGTTTTCGTCTCACACGAGATGCCAGGGGTTACGCCCACGCTGGCCGGGTTCCTGGGCGCGGTGGTCATCTCGCAGATAGGCGCCATACTCGCTGTCGCCTACTACCGGATGCGCAGACCGTACGAGACATAATGGCAAAGGAGCGCGTATAGATAACGTTACCCGGCGCTTGTTATCGTAAACATGATGTGGGAATAACGAATATCTTGCAGTTCCGTGAAGCCGTTCACCGCAAGTTGACACGCGCGCGAAAGAGTGCAATACTCGTTCAGATGACGGTTACTGTGACCCATTAGCCACGTGCCGGTCTTCGCGTCCAACGACCGCGCGGCCGTCTGTTCCTCGGTCAGCCTTCGCAATCCGAGGAACCACCCTAACGGTGGAGGAAGCTCGATGAGTCTAAAGTTCCCAGTATCCTTGCGATTCCTGATAGCGCTCACAGCTATCATGGCGTTCTCGTTCCCAGCCCTTCCCGCGTTGGGCCAGGGAGCAACGTCGACCACGACCATGATCTCGATCGACGCCCCGACTGAAGGCTCGACCATCACGAACGGCGTACAGATCGACATCGGCGGCTGGGCGGCGGATACCGTGGGCCCAGGAACGGGTGTCGACATGGTCCGCGTTTACCTCGACGGCCGCATGGACGCCGACGGCAAACTGCTCGGAAACGCCAACTACGGCGGCAACCGACCCGATGTCGCCACGGCGCTCGGCAACCCGGCCTTTCAGAACAGTGGCTTCGATCTCCTGTGGACCCCCTCCGGTCTGATGGGCGGTACCCACACCCTCTACGTGTACGCTCATTCGATCGCCAATGGTTGGGCCTATAAGACCGTTACGGTCAATGCCCCCGCTCAGCCAACTCCGGCGCCCGCTCGCGGCCAGCAGGGCATGCCTTACGGTGGCGGCTACGGCGGCGGCTACGGCGGCCAGATGACCCCCTACGGCGGGACCTTCCTGAACAGCGGCCCCTACGGCGGAGCCGGGTACGGTGGTGGCTACGGTTGCCAGGGCGGCGGCTATGGCTACTACGACTTCTACAGCACGGGCTGCCAGATCCCCCCGCCTCCACCCTACCCGCCATACGGTGGTGGCATCCCGCCCTTTGGTGGCGGCGGAATCTCCTATCAGCAGACCGTGTCGGTCGTGGCGCCTCCGGGCGGAATAATCACCCTGTCCTGGTACGGCACGCCGGCCGCGCAGACCTATCGCATCTATCAGTCGACGGGGACCGCGCCACAGAACTTCGGCTTCGTTCAGGCAGTGCCGCAGAGCACGGGCATCATCGCAACGAACGCGACGGTGACCGGCTTGGTCCCGGGCCAGACCTACTACTTCCAAGTTCGCGCGGTTGACCCGAGCGGGCTGGAGACCGTTGTCCCAGCGTACTCGCCCAACGCTGGTCTGTACGGGGGCATCCCGCCCTTCTTCCCCCCGACGGGTATCGTGTTACCGGCCCCGACTGGCGTAACCGTGACCGGCGTGACCGGCACAACCGTGACGCTGACGTGGGCGGCGGTCCCGGGCGCCGTAACCTACCGAATCGAGCAGGCGCTCGCCGCCAACGGTGTGTTCGGACCCGCGGTCCAAAGCAATACGACAACCACGACGGCGATCGTCTCTGGGCTTACCCTGAGCACCGCCTACCAGTTCCGGGTGATCGCCGTGGACGGTTTTGGGAACGTGAGTCTGCCCTCGGTTGCCGTTCCACAGACGACGACTCCTGGTCCGTAATCCGGATCGCGCGATCGATAATCTCTCAAGAAGGAGGGCTCCTGCATACAGGAGCCCTCCTTCTTTATTACTCGCGTTTCTTACATCTCGTGCCATTAGGTTGATTTCTTGTAATAATGTGCCTCATGCGTGTTTACAGGGGCCGTTCTGTCGGCACCTTGGCTGCATCGGTTCGGGCAACCTGGCGAAAGGGATGCCCGAGTGCAAAGGTCGAGCAGAGCCAGAGCGCTGGCGGCTCGAATAGATCGCATCGCACCCTTCCTTGGAGGAACTGTCCATGACCGCTCGCTTCGACCTACCACGCTGGAGTATCGCGTCGGCATTCTTGGCCGCTGTTACCGCGATGGCACAAGTCGCGTTCAGTGCCCTGCCTGGTGGCGTATCAATCGCGCAGGCGCAAGCCTGCAACCCACAGATCGGCATCGATGCACCAGCGCCCGGCGACACCGTCTCCGGAACGGCGACGTTTAGCGGCTGGGCCGTGGACTTAGCGACCCCCGCGGGCAGCGGTGTGGACTCCGTCCGCCTCTATAAGGACGCTCCGCCGGAGCAGGGCGGCATTGGCCTCGCTGTGGCCACCACTGGGATCAGTCGCCCCGACATCGACGCGGCCAACAACCTTACAAACTCCGGATCGGGCTGGAGCGCAGACGTCGACTTCTCGTCCATCCCCTCCGGCTCATACAAGATCTTTATTTACGCGCACACGATGTGCGGATGGACCTATGCAGAGCAGAGCGTCTCTGTAAGCTCCAGCGAGAGCGCAGCAGCGCCTGCGCCAGCCGCCCCAGCGATCCAGATCGCTCTTGACTCACCAACGGCGGGCGCGATGGTCAATAACGGCCAGGCCGTCACCGTCAGCGGCTGGGCCGTGGACGGTGCTGGTGCCGGCAGCAGCGGCATCGACTCGGTGCGAGTCTTCCTCGACGGGCAGGCGGATGCTGGTGGCCAGGCTCTCGGCTTTGCGAACTACGGCAAGACGCGGTCCGACGTGGTGAACGCGTCTGGCAATCCGGACTGGGCTCGCTCGGGCTTCGACCTCGTGTGGCCTGTAGCGGGCGTTTCGCCAGGGTCCCACGTTCTCTACATCTATGCACACTCCACGGCGACGGGCCAGTGGGACTACACCACCGTGCCGGTGACCGTGTCTTCGGCCGGCGTTGGCCCTGGCAGCGCCGGGACAACCTCCGGCGCCGCGAGCTCGAACGCCATCGTCAAGATCGAATCGCCAGCCGGCGGTGTACCGTTGACCGCTCCTACCGTTATCCGCGGCTACGCCCTCGACTGCTCCAACGGATACCCAGCGGGAACGGTTCGCGTATACAGCGGGACCAACACCTCTGGAAAGCTCCTCGGCTCGGCTCAGATCGGGGCTGGCGCTCGTGAGCTCACCTCCATCTGTAGCACCTCGGGTCTCTCCGGATCCGCCAACGTCGGCTTCACCTTTACCGTCGACCCCTCGACCCTCCCGCCCGGTGCCCAGGCTATTACAGTAGCGGCCGATACTACCTCCGGACCAGTAACAGCAACGCTGTCGTTCGGCGGGGGAAACCCCAACGCGAATGCTTCGGCTTCGTCGGCAGGTGCCAGCGGCACGTGTACGCCGAGCACCTCATCAGTGGCGTCACCGTTCGCCGTCACCTGCCCCACGATATCGACGACCCCAAACACGAACGCAAATGCCAACAGCCAGTTCAACTCAGCGCAGACCAACCCGAACTGCGTCCCGGGCGCGGTGTATGGGAACGGCCAATTCCAGAACCAGAATCCGCAGAACTATGCGGCCCAATGCGCCTCCGTCAACGCGAACACGGCATACAACACGGGGTACAACAACTCGCAGTACAACCCGGCGTACAACGGTCAGAGTACATACAATCCGAATCCGACCAACTACAACAGCACGAATTACAACCCCGCCTACAATAACGCGAACTACAACAGCTATAACCAGCCCGCGTACAACAATTACAACAATGCAGCCTACCCGTATCAGAATACGGCGTATAACTCTCAAAACTACTATGGGAACCAGAATCAGTACCCGTACAACAACTACAATCAATACACACCAACGAGCTACAACTACAACACCAATCCCTACTCCATCAATGGCTCGTACGTAAACCCGTACGCACAGAACTACGGTGCAAACTATGGCAACTACGGTAACCCCTACGGATATTCAGGGGTCCCCAATGGTTACTCGACCAACTACGCCTACGCCGGCAACGCCGGTGCGAACTATGGCAACCCCTACGGAAATCAGTACGGCACATACGGCGGGGGATATCCCTACAATGGCTTCGGTAATCCGTACGGAAACCCATACCAATACGGCAACCCCTACGGCTATCAGTATTAACTTCTAAGCGCCGATTGGCGCCGCGAGCCTTGAGCTGGGACCCGCCGCGATCGCGGCGGGTCCCAGCTATAATTTTGTTCCCGCACGGAGGAATGCATGGCCATCAGCCGAGAAGACGTCGAGCACATCGCCTTTCTGGCCCGCCTCGGGCTCAGCGACGGCGAGAAGCAAACGTTCCAGGAACAACTCTCCGGGATCCTGGAGTACATGAAGACCCTAACCGAGCTCGACACTTCTGAGATTCCACCGACGGCCCAGGTAATCCCCCTGACCAACGTCATGCGAGACGATGTCGTGCGCCCATCCCTGACCCGGGAGCAAGTCCTGGCCAACGCCCCGGAGCGCGAAGGGGATTTCCTCCGCGTACCGCCGGTCCTGGACTGACGGCGGCGTGGCAGAACTGCACGAGCTCACAATCCATCAAGCGCTGGATGCACTTCGCAGCGGCGGAACTTCCGCTAGCGCCCTGACCGAGGCGTATCTGGCCCGCATCGAGCGCTACGACTCCAGCGTTCAGGCCTACCTGAACGTCACCGCCGATCGCGCACGCGAGGACGCCCGACGGGCGGACGAGCGTCGTGCCCACGGCGAGGACGCTCCGCTCCTGGGTATCCCCATCGCCCTCAAGGACATCTTCTGCACGAATGGCGTGGAGACAACCTGCGCGTCGCGCATCCTCAAGGGGTTCGTGCCGCCCTACGACGCAACCGTCGTCACCCGTCTGGCTGATGCAGGGGCCGTGCTTCTCGGCAAGACCAACATGGACGAGTTCGCCATGGGGTCTTCCACCGAGAATTCAGCCTTCATGCCGACGCGCAACCCGTGGGATTTGAGCCGCGTGCCCGGTGGGTCGAGCGGCGGCTCCGCCGCGGCCGTCGCCGCCAGCATGGCCGCTGGTGCGCTAGGCACTGACACGGGTGGCTCCATTCGTCAGCCTGCTGCCCTGACTGGCGTCGTCGGCGTAAAGCCCACCTACGGTCGCGTTTCCCGCTACGGGGTAATTGCTTTCGCTTCCTCGCTGGACCAGGTCGGGCCGTTCGCTCGTGACGTGGCCGACGCTGCGCTGCTCCTGGGCGTCATCGCGGGCCAGGACCCATTCGACTCGACCTCACTGCCCGAACCGGTTCCGGACTATGTGGCCGCAACCAAACGCGACCTTCGCGGTGTGCGGGTCGGCGTTCCCGACGAGTACTTCGTCGCTGGCATGGAGCGAGGCGTCGAGACGGCGGTCCGCCAGGCGATCGACACGCTTACAGAACTTGGCGCCGAGGTCGGGCGTGTGTCCATGGGCCACACGCCGTACGCTCTTGCCACCTACTATTTGATTGCCCCCGCGGAGGCCAGCGCCAATCTCGCGCGCTACGACAGCGTGAAGTACGGCTACCGGGCTCCGGACGTGAAGAGCACCATCGACGCGTACCTGAGAACTCGTGCTGAGGGCTTCGGACCAGAGGTCAAGCGGCGCATCATGTTGGGCACCTACGCCCTGTCGGCCGGCTATTACGACGCGTTTTACGTCAAGGCGCAGAAGGTTCGAACCTTGATCAAGGCGGACTTCGACAACGCCTTCAATGACTTCGACGTCCTCGTCGCGCCGACGTCTCCAACTGTGGCGTTTCCGCTTGGAGCGAAGACGCAGGATCCTCTGGCGATGTACCTCTCGGACGTTTGTACGCTCCCGGTGAGCCTTGCAGGCCTTCCGGGCCTCAGCGTGCCGTGCGGTCTGTCGGACGGCCTGCCCGTCGGGCTGCAGATCGTCGCGCCGGCGCTGGGCGAGGAGATGATGTTCCGCGTCGCCGGCGCATATGAGCGGGCCCGAGGGCCGCTGCCAACGCCGCCGCTGGCATGAACGGTAGAATACTGAGACCATGAGCAAAGCAACATACGAGCCCGTCATCGGCCTCGAGACCCACGTCCAGCTCCAGACCCAGAGCAAAATGTTCTGCTCGTGCAGCGCAGCGTACGCCGGGGCAGACCCGAACACCCACGTGTGTCCGGTCTGCATGGCGATGCCCGGAACGTTGCCCGTTATGAACCGGCAGGCCGTCGAGTACGCGCTGCTGACCGGTATAGCCTTGAACTGCGAGCACCCCGAGGCCAGCAAGTTCGACCGCAAGAATTATCCGTACCCGGACCTTGTGAAGGGCTACCAGATCTCCCAGTATGACCTCCCGTTCAGCGCCAACGGTTGGCTGACGGTGGACGTCGACGGCGAGTCGTATCGGATCGGCATCACCCGAGCCCACATGGAAGAGGACACGGCGAAGCTCCTCCACCGGAAGGGAAACGGCTCTGCTTACAGCCTTATCGACCTCAACCGGTCCGGCGTTCCGCTCCTCGAAATCGTGAGCGAGCCAGACATTCGCTCGCCTGCTCAAGCGCGGGCGTACCTCCAGAAGATGCGCCTCATCGTGCAAACGCTCGGCGTATCGACTGGCAACATGGAAGAGGGCGCGATGCGTTGCGACGTCAACGTGTCGCTGCGACCAACAGGTACCCAGGCGTTCGGCGTCAAGGTAGAGATCAAGAACCTGAACTCGGCGCGATCCGTCCAGCGTGCGCTGGAGTACGAGATCGAGCGGCAAACCCGCGCTCTCGAGACCGGCGAGCGCATCATCCAAGAGACCCGCGGGTTCGACGAAGACCGTGGGATTACCGTCTCGCAGCGGTCGAAGGAAGAAGCACACGACTACCGGTACTTCCCCGAGCCCGATCTCCCACCCATCTTCATCTCGCGGGAATGGGTGGCCGAGCTGCGGAGCGGTATGCCCGAGCTGCCCGATGCGAAGCGCGATCGCTACGTCCAGCAGTTCGAGCTGAGCAGGTACGATGCCGTGCAGCTTACATCGTCCGTTGGCATCTCGAACCTGTTCGAGCAGACCGTTGCCCTCTATCCCAAGCCCAAAATCGTGGCGAACTGGGTCCAGGGCGAGATCTTCCGTGTGCTGAACGACACGGGGATCGAGCTTGAGGCTTCACACGTGACTCCTGATGCCCTGGTCGAGGTTCTCGGCATGCTCGACGATGGCACCATCACCCAGGCGGTTGCCAAGCAAGTCTTCGAAGAAGCGATCAAGACTGGGGCCACACCGAAGGCCATCGTAGCCGAGCGGGGGCTGACTCAGATCAGCGACGCGAGCGAGCTCGAACACGCCGTCGCCGAAGCGATTGCGAATGCGCCACAGGCCGTCGCCGACTATCGCGCCGGCAAGCAACAGGCGATCGGGTTTCTCACGGGTCAGGTCATGAAGGCGACCCGTGGCAAGGCCAACCCTGGCACTGTCAACGAGATCCTGCGCCGCCAACTCGACCAGGCCTGACCCCGCGAACGAGGCGCTAGCGCGGCCCTACGCCGCCTTCGCTCCCCATCCGCTCGCTTTGGAGTTGGCCCGCGGCCCGTTTGGTACGGGTTGTTTCGCCAACTCTTTCTGACGCTCTGGGATCTGTTAGATCGCCGGCCGGCGTCCAGCAAGTAAGCGGTAAGCCTCGGTGCCCGGGGTCATGGCGGCTCAGGTTTTCAGATAGGCCCTGAGCGCTTGCCGGATCACCTCGCTCCGCCGGGTGTGGTCACGGCTGGCCCGGCGATCCAGGGCCGATGCAAGATCCGGTGGGAGGCGTACCTGGGTGACCTTCGCCGCGCTAGCACCCAACGCCGGTCGTCCTCGTCGGCGCAACCTCGCCGGGTCGTAGCCGCGCTCAGCCTCGTCCACCAGCCGTTCGATTACAGCGTCAGTGATTTCCATACCACCCGATGTTCCGTAGGTCTTGGTAATGTCCACCTCCTTACGACAGATATCGCTCGTAGCGCGACTGCATCTTCATCGCGTGGATGGCCATGTCCCGACCATCGTCAAAATGCAGCACGACCACCTCGAGCAGGACATCTCCAGTGCGGTTCCAGCCCAGGTAAAGCACCTGACTGATTCCCTCGTCGTTGACCTCGTCCAGCGCGGCAACCGCGTTGGCCACTACGTGTTCAATATCCGCGTCGACAACCCCACGCTTATGCGCGGACCGGTGGACCTCCACAGAATTATTGTACTACGAAATCGGGTCTTGCGGATGAAAATACCGCCCGACCAATGCTGTTTGGGAGCCTCCCCTCCGCGAAATTTTGATGCAAATTGACTCAACTTCGTACGTAATCTTTTCCATTTCTGACCTGTCCACGGCCTCCTTGATAGCGTATCCTGTGTAACGGATCAGTCACAAGCGGGGGGATGTCCGAATGCTCAAGCCAACGTTTGTCATCCTCTCGTTCGAGGGACCCGATCCGTACGCACAAGCAGGCGGGCTCGGCACCCGGGTGAGTGAGCTGTCCGCCGCGCTGGCCGAACACGGCTATCCGGTCCACGTGGTCTTCGTGGGCGATCCAGCCCGACCCGGTCGTGAAACCCGTTTGGATGGAATTCTCACCCTGCACCGATGGTGCCAGTGGATCAGCTACTACTATCCAAACGGCGTCTACCAGGGCGAAGAGGACAAGCTTCGAGATTACACCGCCTCCGCGCCGCAATTCGTCGTTGACGAGATCGGTCGGCAGGCCATTGCCGACGGCCGAACCCTGGTCGTCCTCGGGGAGGAATGGCACACCGCGCAAGCGATGTGCGAAACGAGCGACCTCCTCTGGCAGGCTGGACTCCGGGACCGCTCCGTGCTGTTATGGAATGCCAACAACACCATGGGCTTCGAGCGTATCAATTGGGAACGACTCTCCTACGCGTCCACCATCACGACCGTCAGCCGCTACATGAAACACATCATGTGGAACCATGGCGTCAACCCGCTCGTCATTCCCAACGGCATCCCACGTCGGCTCCTCGGCCCCTTCGACAACCAAGGTGGTCGCGAGCTGCGCGATGCGGCAGGTGGCAGGCCCCTGTTGTTGAAGGTCGCACGGTTCGACCCAGATAAGCGGTGGCAGATGGCCGTCGAGACGACTGCTCGGCTCAAGGGCACGGGGAGCCACCCGATGCTCGTCGCGCGCGGCGGTCGCGAGGGCCACGGAGAAGAGGTGCTGGCCCACGCACGCGGGCTCAAGCTCAACGTACATGACGTGAGCGTCACAACCCAGACCGCCGATGCGTACGCCCAAGCATTCGCCGAGGCAAGCTCGGCGGACGTCATCAACATCACGTCGCCGATCTCGCAGGACATGCTGCGGCTGCTCTACCACAACTCCGATGCGGTGCTCGCCAACTCCGGGCGCGAGCCCTTCGGTCTTGTCGGGCTCGAGGCCATGGCAGCGGGCGGATCGGTCTTCACGGGCAATACCGGCGAGGAGTACGTGAGCCACCTGCAGAACGCGATCGTCCTCGACACGGATGATCCCCGCGAGGCTGCCTGGTACGTCGAGTACCTCTGGCAGAATCCGGACGAAGACGGGCGGATGCGGGAAGCGGCCCGCGAGACAGCGGAGCACTACGTCTGGGACCGCATGATCGAGAACCTGCTGACCAAGGTCCGCTTCCTCGCCCGCGGCGATGTCCTGACCCACGAGGACCAATAGCCGCTCAGGACTGTCACCGCTCCCTATCGATCCTCCGCTCCAAAATGTTGCCGGATGTTGCCCAATGTTGCCCAAGTCCTGGCAAATGTTCCTTGTCGCATTCCCTGGCATCGCCTGCTCACGCCTCCTCGCGCCTCCTACTGACGGCTTGAGGTCTGCCAAGGCCGCGTCACAATCCCGTCGCAGCCCGCTGCCCTTCTGTCATGACCTGCTGCGGTATGATGGCACCGATCTCGTGAGACACCTGTTCTAGTCTAATCTTGATTTGTAGGAGTGCGATCTCATGGCGGCCAAGGCGCCTGAGTTCACCCATCTCCACGTCCATTCGGAATACTCGCTACTGGACGGCCACTCCCGTATCCCGGACCTCGTCAAGGAGGCGAAGCGCCAGGGAATGCGGTCACTCGGACTGACCGACCACGGCGTCCTGTACGGCGCCCTGGAGTTCTACGACGCCGCACGGGCCGAGGGCGTCAACCCCATCATCGGCGTGGAGGCGTACATCGCCGCGCGAAAGATGACGGACAAGGAGACGGCCGACCGTTCCTCCGCGCACCTAGTCCTGCTGGCTCAAAACGAGGCCGGCTACCGCAACCTTCTCGCCCTCACGACGCGTGCCCACCTCGACGGCTTCTATTACAAGCCACGCATCGACCACGACCTGCTTGCCCAGCACTCTGAGGGACTCATCGCCCTCTCGGGCTGTGCATCCGGCGAGGTTGCGTGGGCGCTCCGCCACGAGGACATGAATGGCGCTCGACGGGCGGCCGAGTTTTACCTCGAGCTTTTTGGACGCGAGAACTACTACCTCGAGCTGCAGAATCACGGCATCGACTTCCAGCCATTGGTGAATCAGGGTGTGTTGCAGCTTGCCAGCGACCTGGACCTGAGCGTCGTTTGCACCAACGACTCCCATTTCACCCGCAAAGAAGACGCCGCGGGCCAAGACCTCCTCCTCTGCATCCAGACGAACTCGCAGGTCGACGACCCCAAACGGATGCGGGCCTACACGCCGGATCACTACCTGAAGAACCCCACGGAGATGTTCCAGGTGTTCGGCGCCGAGCGTCCCGATGCGCTGGCGAACACCATGGCCATCGCCGAGAAGTGCAACCTGCAGCTCACCTTCGGCCGTCTAGACTTCCCGAAGCTGGCCTTCGTTCCGGAGGGTGAGACGCCCTTCGACTGCCTCAGCCGCATGTGCTGGGAGGGTCTGCCCCGGCGCTACGACAGAGTGACGACCGAGATCGAGGAGCGGCTGAAGTACGAGCTGGACGTCGTACGCACGACGGGGTTCGCCGCCTACATCCTTTTCGTTTGGGACTTCGTGGACTACGCCCGAAAGCGGGGGATCCTGTGTGGCCCGCGCGGATCCGCGGCAGGCTCGATCATTTTGTATTGCCTTGGAATCACCACGATCGAGCCGCTGGCCCACGGCCTCACCTTCGAGCGGTTCCTCAACCCCGAGCGCATCCAAATGCCCGACATCGACATGGACTTCCCGGACAACCGGCGCGATGAAGTGATCGAATACGTGGCTGAGACATACGGCCGCGACCACGTTGCCCAGATCGTTTCCTTCGGTCGCCTCCTCGCCCGCGCAGCCCTGCGCGACGTCGGCCGAGCGCTGGGATATCCTCTGTCCGAGGTCGACAAGGTCGCGAAGCTGGTCCCGACGATCCCCATCGGGATGACGCTGGACAAGGCCCTCGCCAGCACGCCGGAGCTGAAGCAGCTCTACGAGGAGCAGGACCACATCCGTCGACTCGTCGACTCGGCGCGTCAGGTGGAGGGCCGCACGCGGAACACCTCCACACACGCGGCGGGAATCGTCGTCTCCGGCGAACCGCTCGTCCAGCACGTCCCGCTGCAGCGCGGCGCGCGCGGTGAAAACGTCATCATGACGCAATACGAAATGCACGCCGTCGAGCACATCGGGCTGCTCAAGATGGACTTCTTGGGCCTCACCAACCTCACCTTGCTCGAGAACGCGCTCGACGTGATCGACAAGACCCGCGGCATCAGGCTCGATCTCCAGACGCTCCCACTAAACGATCCACCAACCTTTGAGATGCTCTCCAGAGGCGACACGACAGGCGTGTTCCAGCTCGAGGGCTCAGGCATGCGGCGCACGCTCCGCGAGTTCCGCCCGACGACCGTAGACCACCTCGCCGCCATCGTGGCCCTCTACAGGCCTGGTCCTATGGCCCACATCCCGACCTACGTCGCGGCGAAGGACGGCCGTCAGGCCATCACGTACCTGCACCCGAAGCTCGAGCCGATCCTGAAGGTCACGTACGGTGTCATCGTCTACCAGGATCAAGTGCTCCAGATCGTCCAGGCGATTGCAGGCTTCAGCCTCGGTCAGGCCGACGTGCTTCGGCGCGCTATGGGCAAGAAGATCGCGGAAGAGATGAAGCGCAACCGCGACAGCTTCCTCAGCGGCGCCGAAAGCAACGGTGTGGACCTCCCGGTCGCGACGAAGATCTGGGAGTACATCGAGCCCTTCGCGGGTTACGCTTTCAATCGAGCCCACGCCTATTGCTACGCCTACATCGCCTACCAGACGGCGTACCTGAAGCGGAACTACCCGGCCGAGTACATGGCCGCGATGCTCAGCACCCAGGGCGACGATACGGACAAGGTGATCGCCGCCGCGGGCGAGTGTCGCCGCCTGGGCATTCCACTCCTGGGCCCCGACGTCAACCACAGCAACGTCCCCTTCTCCGTGGAACCGGACACGTCGGCCCCGTCGACCAACGCCAGCAAGCGCGCGCCGACCGAAATCGAGGGAGATCGAGAGCTCCGTCTATCGGTCCGCTTCGGTCTCGGCACCGTCAAGAACGTTGGCACCGGCGCCGCGCAGCTTCTCGTGGACGAGCGCGAGCGCGGCGGAGCGTTCAAGTCCCTCGACGACCTCTGCCAGCGCGTCGACCTGCGCTCGGTGAACAAGCGGGTGCTGGAAGCGCTGACCAAGGCAGGCGCTCTCGACACCTTCGGTCCTCGCGAGCGCGTGCTCGCCGGGCTGGATCGCGCCATGGCGGCGGGCCAGCAAGCCCACAAGGCCGCGGAGATCGGACAGGGCAGCCTCTTTGGCCTGGACGACGCGATCTCGCAGTCGACGGCGCTCCCATCCGTGCCACCGATTACCGATCAGCAGCGGCTCACCTGGGAGAAGGAGTCGCTCGGATTCTTCCTGTCCAGCCACCCTTTTGAGGCGGCGGCCCGCTCGACGGCGGGCATCGTCACGGCGAACACGAGCCAGGTCTCGGAAGAGATGGACGGTGAGCGCGTGTCGATGGCAGGCGCGGTGATGTCGGTGCGAAAGGTCGTGACCAAGAAAGGCGAATCGATGGCGGTCGCCCACCTCGAGGACCTCCACGGTGGGATCGACGCGATCGTGTTCCCGCGCACCTACGCGGTGACCTCTGAGCTGTGGCGCGAGGACAACATCGTCATTGTCCACGGCCGCGTCGCGCTGCGCCGCGTCGATTCGCAATCCGGAGACGAAGGGCGAGGCCTCCCGGAGGTCCTGGTCGACTCGGCTCAGGAATGGGTTCCCGGCGCCGTCGAGGAGGAGCTGCCGACGGAGGACGAGCCACTTCTGGATGTCGACGAGCTGTTGATCGAGGCCGAGGTGGAGAGCGCCGCCGACGACGAGCTCTCAGGGGGCGATTTTGAACCCGCGCTGGCGATCGAGGAACGCCCCAGCGACAGTTCGTCGCCCGAGACTCTCGACGCCTCGTGCTCGCCGGTCGTGTCCCAACATCTCGTGATTCGGTTCCGCTCGACGGTGGATCGCGAAGAGGATCTGCGGCGGCTGCGTGAGCTCTATGCGACCGTGGCCCTTCATCCTGGCCAGCAGTCGTTCGAGATCGTTTTCGACATGGGGGAAAAGAAGCAGCGACTCGTCGGAGACGGGCTCAGCGTGGGCTACACGCCCGAGCTCGAGCGCGAGATCGAAGCGATTCTGGGCAGTGGGGCGCTACAGCTCAGCGAGCTGCCTGCGTAGCTGGCCAGGTGGAGCGCCACTCGTCGCTCAGGTCCACTCGGCCGTCGACCAGCCCGCCCGCGACGCGATCGCCCACGATCTGCCACCATTCATACGGGATAGAACCGATCAGCCACACAAACCGACGATAGATCGGCTCCATGAACTGGTTGCCCATTCGGAGCTGCTCGTGCGAATAGGCGAGTCCGGCCAGCTTGTCGGCGACCGAGACGATCTGGCCCTCGAGGGAGCCCGCGCTGTGCCCCCTCCAGAGCGCGATGTAGTAGTCGCTCAGGTCTTGGGGCAGGCTCTCGAACACCTGGTCGATGGCCTTGTCAGTGAGCCGATCGAGGAGCTCGGTGAACTCCGGGTCGGAGTGCTTGAAGGTGCTGATAATGTCGCCGCTGATGGCCTCTTCATAGTCGTGGATGATCGCCAGGTCCACGGCGCGGAGTGTGTCCACGGTTTGCCCCGCTTGCTCCAGCGCATAGCAGATAATCCTTGTGATCATCGCGACGAAGTGGGAGTGCTCGGCAACGGACTCCTGGGTAAACGTGGGTGTCGTATGGTATCGCTTGATGTGGGCGGCAGAGCGATTCAGAATGAAGCGTGAAATGTCCTCCACGATGCCTCCCCAGCGGTTCACCCGACGCTCTATTCTACCGAGCGGAGCCTCATGATCCAGAACATCTTCCACCGCCACCGGCAGGCCCCAGATGACCTATGGGTGCAATGTGGCGGTTGCCGAGAGCTGATCTACCGCGGCGAGTTCCAGAACAACCTCCAGACCTGTCCGAAATGCGGCCACCACGCTCGGCTCTCGGCCAACGAGCGCATCGCAATGCTTGCAGACGAGGGCACGTGGACAGAGGAGGATGCCGGCCTGCTGCCGAGCGATCCACTCGGTTTCATCAGCCTGGATCAGCGCTACGCCGATAAGCTTACGGAGACGCAGAACAAGACGGGTCTGGGCGAGGCGATGCTGACGGGAAGCGCCACCATTGAAGCGCAGCCTGCGCGCCTGGCCGTCTGCGACTTTTCGTTCTTCGGCGCCAGCATGGGCTCGGTCATGGGCGAGAAGATCGCCCGCGCAGCCGAGCGTTCGAGCGAAGACCATCGCGCCCTCGTCATGATCACATCGTCTGGCGGCGCCCGCATGCACGAAGGCATCTACTCGCTGATGCAGATGGCGAAAACATCGGCCGCGCTCGCGCAGATGGGCAAGGCACGAGTCGCGTGTATCTCCGTGCTCACCGATCCGACCACGGGTGGCGTCACGGCAAGCTTCGCAAGCCTCGGCGACGTGATTCTCGCCGAGCCCGGCGCGCTGATCGGATTTGCCGGTCCTCGCGTGATCGAGCAGACAACGAAGCAAAAGCTGCCACCCGGAGCGCAGCGGCCCGAGTTTCTCCTCAAGCACGGCATGATCGACGCCATCGTGCACCGCCGGGAGCTGCGGGCAACGCTGGCAAAGTTGCTACGAATCTACGGCGCGGCCGTGAGCGGACCGAGCGCCAAGCGACGCCGTGGCGCTTCGATGGCGCGACGGACGAACGGCCGAGCGAGCGAGAAATCACCCTCTAACGAGAGAAGCAAGGAGCGGAGGTCGCGCGAGCCTTGACCGAAGAAGACGCCTGGAGCATCGTCAAGCGCGCCCGCGACACAAACCGCCCCTTCACCCTCGACTACATTGGCATTGTGTTCTCGGAGTTCTTCGAGCTCCACGGTGACCATCTCTTTGGAGACGATCCCGCAATCGTGGGTGGGATCGCTTCGCTCGACGGGCGCATCGTCGCCGTTGTCGGCCACCAGAAGGGCCGCACCACTCAGGAGCGTCTCGCTCGGCGTTTCGGCATGGCACGACCCGAGGGGTACCGCAAGGCGCTGCGAATCATGCGTCAGGCGGAAAAGTTTGGCTTCCCAGTCATCACGTTCATCGACACGCCGGGCGCCGACCCGAGCATCGAGGCCGAAGAGCGTGGGCAGGCCTGGGCGATCGCCGAGAATCTGGCCGATATGGTCGAGCTCCGCGTCCCCATCGTCGCCGTGGTGATCGGTGAGGGGGGAAGCGGCGGTGCCCTCGCGATAGGCGTGGCGGACCGCTTGCTCATGTTGGAGAACGCAACCTACTCGGTCGTCTCGCCCGAAGGCTGCGCCTCGATTCTTTGGAACGACGCCGCCCTGGCCCCCCAGGCAGCCGTAGCGATGAAGATCACGGCTAAGGACGTCAAAGAGGCGGGCATCGCGGATGGCATCGTGCCAGAGCCCGCTGGCGGCGCCCACCACGACTACGCCCAGACTGGCGCGGCCGTCCACGACGCATTGGTGGCGGCGCTCGACGAGATCGACACGAGCTACGGCCGCGACACCGACCTGGACGTCGCAGCACTGTTGGAGGCGCGCTACCAAAAGTACCGCCGCGTCGGCGTCGTCATCGAGGACCCGATAGCGAACAGGTAGGAGAGCTATGGTCTCGACGCATACGGAAGCTGCGTCACGCCGCTGGGATCGACGGTTCAGGTGCGAAGATCCGGGAGACACGGGATGGAACTGGCTGTCGACATGATCGGCGATGTGGCGATCGTGGTTCTGCCTGTCGACGAGCTGACGGCGAGCAACGTCGGAGACTTCAAGCGCGACATCGCGCCACTGCTGGACACCCACACGAAGATGGTGCTGGACCTCACGCGGTTGTTGTTTGCGGATAGCGCGGCCCTGGGGACATTCATTTCCTGCCTCCGCCGGCTCAACGCCAAGGGCGGCGACTTGAAGCTCTGTGCCATGTCGCAACAGGTCCGGGACGTCTTTGCCCTGGTCCGTTTGGACAGGATCTTCGACATCTACGCCACCAAGGCCGAGGCCGCCGGCTCCTACCACCGATGACGGCAGACATGCTCATGGACCTCTCCCGAACACGAGGCCGGAGCCAATCATGAGCTATGCATACCCAGACTCGCTCCCTGACGTGATCGAGCAGCGGTGGGCGCTTGCGGACCTCGGCGGTCTGGTGAAGGCGCCCCTTCCCAGTCGGGAAGAGATGCTAGCGGTCATTCACGTCGCGTTTCAGGCGAGCCTGCTTTCCGAGGAAGGTCGTCCAGTCAGATTCCGGATCGTCCTCTGCGATCCGGAAGATTTGAACGACGATTTCGAGGTTCGGGGTCGCAACCGCGCGCTCGTGTTTTCCGAATCCAGGCCGCTGACCGTCCCGGAGATCGTGCGCTTGGCTCCGGCAGCGGACCCTTCGCAGACGCTGATCGGCGTAGGAAGCGATGATCGCGCGGCCCTTTGGATCTGGGGACTAGTGGATGCCGGTCTTTCTTGGTGGGAATTCGTGAGAGGGGAGAGGGGAGACCGGCTATCGAGCTCGCCGCCGCCAGAGCGATTCACCGTCTCGAGCAGCCGACGTGGCTCCGTGACCGTGTCTCGGGGCGGCAGAGTCGTATGTCGGCTTCAACGGGGCGAGCTCACGGCCGCACCGCCAGGCGAGCCGGGAATGTTCGTCGACTTCATCGGTCTCCACCCAAGGGCTCTCCGGGGACTTCTTGCACCCAGTGACGCCTTCACCAGGGGACCCTTTGGGACGTTCCTGCAGCCGATAACAACCGCGTTCTACCTAGAAGTGCTGGATCAACTCCGAGCCACCAGCTACGACGAACACGGCCGCGACGAGGATTACCCGAAGACGTTTCTCATTCAGTTCATCGAGCGCATCCTCATGCGCGTACGGGAGACTTCCCACGGTGGCACGGTCCTGCTCGTTCCTGAAAGCTGGCGCCACGGTGATCCCCGCCTCCAAGACCGGCTCGCGATCAAGTATCCAATGGATGACATGGGCGTATGGCCAGCCCTCCTCCGGGCCATCCGGGCCCATCATCGGTATTACGACCTTATCTTCCCCGCCTGGGATGGTGCGGATGTCGGTCAACAAGAGTTCCGCCAGATCCTCTATGCAGACCAGGAAATGACGGAAGCGGCAGACCTTGTTCGCGATCGCGCCAATCTGATCGCATCGTTGTGTAGCGTTGATGGCGCCGTGGTCCTAACCGATCGCCTGCGCATTCTCGGGTTTGGTGCAGAGATCGTTGCACAGTCGCCGACGCTCAAGGGAGTGGTCATTGCAGACGACGCCGAGGCGGCAGTGACTCGCAGTTGCCCGATTGAAGACTTTGGGACCCGGCACAGATCAGCGTTCAGATTCTGCTCTTCGGATCAGCAGGTTGCCGCGTTCGTGGTCTCCCAGGACGGTGACGTGCGAGCGATACTGGGCGTGGGAACCGAAGTGGTGATGTGGCCTTCTGTTCGTGCGCTCCACGAATATCCCGAACGATTCTTGCTCGCGCTTAGCTCCGCGGGCGGATCGTGAAGGTCACGTCGATGTCGCCCGTCGCCTCTGCCACCGAGCCGTAGAGCGGGCAGTTCTTCTGATAATGGGCGATGAGGTCTTTTGCCTCCGCGTCGTTCGGCCCGACCAGCTTGAAGTCCATTGTGACGCGCGCAAAAGTGTTGTGCCTTCGGTCCACACCGTCTGTATGTCGAAACGCCTCGATGTGGACGTCGATGCTCTCCAGCGCAATGCCACGGTGTCCGGCCTCCCGCTGGATCATGAGCACGCCACAGGAGCTTACGCCCGACAGGAAGTACTCGGTGGGACCCGGCATCTCACCTGGGCCCTCCTGGTGCGGGGCGTAATCCATGACCCAGTGGTGACTACCGCTGCTGCCGATGCATCGACCGGCGACCGTCGTGTTATAGGAACGCGCGGTCTGCGACTGGACCGGGGCTTGAGTTGGCGCCTGCATGTCGGTTCTCCCTTCCAGATTCGAGTCCGAGAATTGCGGTGGGGCGGCCCAGTCAACCGGACCGCCCCACCACACTTGTTTCGTCAGCGCCATCGGGCGCCGCCCACCCGCTAGACGTTCGCCGTTTCCCCCTCGCGCGCGGCATCTCTCGCAGCCGTGGCGCCTGGGTCGAACCAATCATCGTCCTTCTTCTCGGTATCGACGCTGCCGCGTCCGGCGGGGTCGTACCAGCCTTCTGCTAGAGACTCCGTGAGGAAGGTACTGATGATCGCGTGGTTGGCATCTCGAACGGTGCCGAGCGGGTCCTTCCCTTGCTCGACCTTGTCCATTTCGCGCATCAGGACCTTGCGCAGCAAGGTGATGCCTCGGTCCGAGGTTGCCAGCCGCTCGTGCTCGCGATCGGCAATCGCGCCCTGCGTCTCCCAGGCCATGTGGTCCTGAGCCAGCACCTGCTCCAGCTTGAAACGAGCCACTGGATGCAGCGCTTCCGGCGGCTCCTTGAAGGGCGGCACGTAGATCACGTCGGGGTCCTCGTCCGAATAGCCTTCTTTCTCGACGGGGAGGAAGTACACGAAGAAGACGTTCGTGTGCGTATCGTCCATGGGCACGCGAAGCTGGGTCGCGTTTCCTTGGCGAAGGATGTTCGGGAAGATCAGGGGGTGCTGGTCTTCGTGCCCGTTCGCATAGGTCCGGTGCTTCACAATTCCGTAGTCAGTCTCGTAGAACGTGAAGTCTCGCACGTCGTCCGTAAACCCTCGGGTCGTGCTCGCCGGGGGCTTCCCTCTGCCGATGAACTCCTGGTGTAGCACCTGCAGATGCGCCGGGTCGACGGAGTTCTCGGTGGGATTGAGCCAATTGGAATCGAGTCGTGGATAGACGGCGAGCTTGCGGATGCCGTCCTGGCGAGCCCAGACGTCGTAGGGTGGGATCTCAGGCGCCGGCAGCGGGCCGAGGTATGCCCAGTACATCCCGATAAACTTCTTCACCGGGTACGCCTTCATCTTCACGGTCAAGTGGAACTTGCTGTCGGCAGGCTCGGCCGGTGTTTCCAAACAGTTGCCCGCCGTGTCGTACAGCCAGCCGTGGTACGCGCAGGAGATGCCCCGCTGCTCCACACGGCCATACAGGAGCGACGCGCCGCGGTGCGCACAATGGTCCTGGATCAGTCCGACGTGGCCACCTTTGTCCTTGAATAGGACAAGATCCTCGCCCAGGATCCGTATGAACTTGGTGGGCTGCTCATCCGTCAGCTCGCGAGCAATGGCGACTGGATGCCAATATCGGCGGAGCAATTCGCCGGCCGGGGTTCCCGGTCCCACCCGAGTAAGCCGTTCGTTCTCTTCCTTCGTGAGCACGGTATTCCTCCTCATGGACCGCCTGCAGACGGGTGGGAAGAGCGCACGAGCCCCACATCTTCGAGCGCCGCTGAGCGCCTGCCCCGGGTCCCCTTGCTGCACATTATGCCCCCCTGAACTCAGAACGTACAGCCAGACGCTTGCGATCCGCTGGCGCAGACCGTATCCTGGCGACGGTGCCTGTATTCGCGCGCACGCAATCGGCATTCAGCGCCTTTCCGCGGCACCTCCTCGAGCAGCGTTACCTCCAGGAAGCTTCAGGACACTACCCTTCCCGGCCAGAAGGCCGGTCCTCCATGGGGGTGGGGTCACAATATGTGTGAGAGGTCATGCGCCAGGCGGTAGTTATCGGGGCCGGCCCCTACGGCCTTTCTATTGGCGCCCACTTGAAGGCACGCCAGGTTGCCGTGCGCGTGTTCGGCGATCCGATGGCATCATGGCGCGAGCACATGCCGGCCGGAATGCTCCTCAAATCCGCACCGGTCGCGTCGAGCCTGTCAACCCCTCTTCCGGGTTTCACCTTCTCTGACTATTGCCGGTCGATCGGCCACCGCATGCTCACTCAGACGGATGCGATCCCAGTGGAGCTCTTCGTCCGCTATGGCTCGTGGTTTCAGGAGCGCCTCGTTCCGGACATCGAGCGTGACATGGTTACACGAGTAACACAAACGGCGCGTGGCTTTGAGCTCACGTTGTCCTCAGGGAAAGCCCTGCATGCAATGGTCGTCGTGGTGGCGAGCGGACATGTACCCTTCGCCTACGTCCCGGCAGAGTTCAGCCGTGCGGTTCCCGCAGGACCGTCGGCCATGGCGGCCGTTTCGCACGCGTCGCAGCACGCAAGCTTCGCCGGCTACGCCGGCCGGCGGGTGGCAGTAGTCGGGAGCGGCCAGTCGGCCCTCGAGAGCGCGGTCTTGCTGTACGAGAGCGGCGCGGAGGTGCAGTTGATCGCCCGCGCCAACCATCTTCTCTGGGCCGGCACACCGCGGCCGTCCGATCGGGCGTGGCCCCGCCGACTCGTCAAGCCACCTTCGGATCTGGGACCAGGCTGGTCACACCGAGTCCTGACGGACGCTCCCTGGCTGGTGCGCCTTCTCCCACCACACGCCCGCGTGGCACTGATGCGCAAGGTTCTGGGACCTTCGGGAGCATTCTGGTTGCGCGATCGCTTCGAAGGCAAGTTTGAGGTGCGACTGGGACGCGCGGTCCGGGATGCAGAACCACTTCCGAGTGGAGGAGTGCGCCTCGATCTCAAGAGTCCGAACGGGGCGGCGGAGCGTATAGAGGTCGATCATGTGGTGGCTGGCACCGGTTACCGGATCGACCTTGATGGGATGGACTTCTTGGACCCGGAGATTCGCAGCAGCCTTCGTCGCGTCGCTAACATGCCGTGGCTCAGCGCGAGCTCCGAAACCTCGCTTCCCGGGCTGTATCTTACTGGCGTAGCGTCTGCGCCGACGTTCGGGCCATACATGCGTTTTGTGGCTGGCACTCGCTTTGCGGCCCCCCTCATCTCCCGCGCCGTCGCATCGGCGATCGCTGGTTGAGCATGGCCAGGAATGACCCACAGCCCGCACGCGCTGCCGACCTAGCGGAAGGCAACATGCGGATCGCATTCGACCGAGCTGTCCCCGTTCTGGTCATTAAGATCGGAGGGTATCCGCTCTCGCACAGCGGCCTCGGGGCCATTCGCACTCTGGGCCGGGCAGGCGTGCCTGCGTACACCATCACCGAGGATCGATTCACCCCGCAGGCAGTATCGCGTTTCGCGCGCGGTCAGTTCGTGCTTTCTGCAAGTGGCGCTGAACCGGCCGACCAGTTGGTCGCAGGGTTGCTCGAGATAGGGGCACAGCTGAACGGCCCTGCTATCGCTCTGCCTACGGACGACGCCGCGGCCATTCTCCTGGCGGAGCGTTCGGCTGAGCTGGCGCCCTGGTTCACGATTCCCGCCATTGCCGGAGATCTTCCGCGCCGACTCGCCAGCAAACGCGGCTTGCACGAAATCTGCTCAGCTTTGGGAATGCCGACGCCGGGGGCGGCCTTCCCCGCGACGAGGAACGAGGTGCTCGATGCGGCCGGGGAGATTGGATTTCCGCTCATGGTCAAGAACTTGGGCGCATGGCTCGCCCAGACTCAACCCGTGGTTGACAGCGCAACGATCGTGGAAACGCCGTCACAGCTCCGAGAGTTGGTGACCCACTGGCCAGAGCAGCCGAACGTGATGGTCCAAGAGTACATTCCATCCGCGGTGTCCGAAGATTGGATCTTTCATGCGTACTGCAATGTCGCGTCACAGTGCCTGGTGGGATTCACCGGCGTCAAATATCGCTCGTGGCCCGTTCGGGCCGGCGTGACCAGCTACGCACGCGTGGTGCGCAACGAACGTCTCGAAACGTTGTGCCGCGGATTGTGCGAACGCATTGGATATCGCGGGATCCTGGATCTGGACTGGCGCTACGACGCTAGAGATGACACCTTCAAGCTGGTCGACTTCAATCCGCGCCTTGGGGCGAACTTCCGCCTGTTCGAGAACGCCCTCGGAATCGACGTGGTCCGGGCGCTCCACCTTGATCTGACGGGTCGCCCGGTGCCGTCCGGGCCTGCGGTCGAGGGGCGCGGGCTTCTCGTCGAGCACCTGGATCCGCCATCACGCCTGTCCTGGCGGTCGTCCCGAAGCTCCGATCGGACGGTTCCACACCAACGGGGCCTCCTCGAACTGGCGTGGTTCGCGTGGGACGATCCGCTGCCCTTCGTACTCATGGGTGTCCGGAGCGCTCCATACACGGCCAGGCATGTCACTCGTACCCTTCAGTGGCTGGTACGGCCCATTGGGCGGGTGAGACAATGGTTTCAGCGCACCGTCACCCATCGACGACCGGGCGGTCATTCCATATCAGTGAAGGATGCGGAGGGCGTCGATCGCGCCGAATCCGAGAAGCAACACCGCCAGTCGCGATGACCAATCGGCGCACTGCCGGCCGTGAAACCCATATGGATATGCGAAGCTGCTGACTTCGTGGCCGAGTCCGTTCTCGAGAATGGCCTTGCTGTTGCCTATTTCAGCTCGGGCCTCCGCATCGGTCAGCACGTGGAGCGGGGATACGTCTCACTATGCGAGCCAATCTCCACCCCGCTCGCGTAACCCCGATCCACGATGTACCGAAGATGCTCGGCGAGCTGTTCGGGCCTGACCGTAAACTCCTCACTGGCGAGGCCCGGCCCAGGCGCCACATTGTGGTAGGTGAGTATCGGCACAATGGTACGCACGGACAAGCTCACCGTGCTTGGCGTGTCGCGCGAAGGGCAACCAGCGACCGCAGGTACGCCTCTGGCCCTCTTATCATTCCGAATAGCTCGCCCAGGGTGAGATCTCGCGGGTAGCCCGCTTGCTTTCTCGCGTTCTTGCGCGACCGGGGGCTCAGGGCGAAGTAGAGGCCCATCGGAATCAGTCGAAGGAAATCGAAAACGCGCGATGGTCTATCGACGATGACCCGCGTCAGAAATGCCGTCAGCCCGATGCCGTATCCGTAGAGCTGTTTGCGAAGATGAGCATATTCGCGATAGTGTGAATGGTAAACGATCGCGGTTGGAGCATAGACCACGCGCCTTCCACTTGTCACAATGTCAAACAGGGCGGCCAGGTCCTCTCCCCCGCGCGCGGTGGTTCCAGCCCCGAGCGCCTCATCGTAGCCGCCGATCGATCGCAAAGCTTCCGTCCGAAACGCCAGGCTCGCGCCAGAGCCGAAAGTTCCTGCCGTGTATGGATACAGCGGATCGCCAGGCCGATTCTCGGCCATATCAAAGATGGAGAGGACAAAACCCTTGTGAAAGCCCCCGTATTGCTCCAGCCAGATCTCTGACGGTGTGTCGAGCGCCGTCGGGAGAATTGAGCCAGAAACGGCTCCGACATCATCAGCCGCAGAAAATCCGCGCACGAGCTCGGTAAGCCACTGCGGATCGTGCAGCACGTCATCGTCGCAGAAGGCGACGATCGGGCTGCGGGCCTCCGCCAATCCTCGATTCCGTGCTAGCGATACCCCGCCCCGAATTTCTCGCACATAGCGGAGGCGCGGCTCCTCCGCGAATTGTGTGGCGATCAGATCGTCGGTGGCAGTGGTGGTCGACCCATTATCCACTACGACGATTTCGAAGTTGGGGTATTCGAGAGCGAGCAACGAACGAAGGCAGCCTTCCACCTGACGCGGTCGGTCGCGCGTTGGCACGACAACGGTGACGTGCGGAGCCTTCTCTACGAAGTCCGTCCGTAGTCGTCGACACTCGGGGGGGCACGGGGGGATCAATCCAGAGGTCGGCAGTGCTGTGAGGGCCGGCAGGTCGTCCCCCCTCAAGTGCTGGTTGATCGCAGCGCCCAGCGCGTGCCAGATGGCCTCCGCCACAGAGGTCGCTTCCAGCTCCCCCGTCGGCACGTCCACGTCCGTGATGCCCAACGGCACGCCGTGGAGACGGACGAGCAGACGCGCGCGGAAATACCGCGTGGTGCTCCCATCGTCCATTAGCTGCAGGTTCGACAGCGGCGCGCCGATTTCCACCTCGGCGAGACGGATCGGGGCCGTGGCCAAGGTAGAAAGACGCTGAGTACCCGAGCGCGATCTCATGGCAAGGTTCGGCCTTGGTTGTGATCGCTACTCCGCCGCGGGCACACCGCCGGGCGGGGCGAGTTGAATGGACGCGCCTGCATCCGGGTTGGTGGCGCGTCGCGAGCAGCGGCCGGCCAGATAGCCGGCAGCAGCCCATGCTAGACCCGCTATCATAGCACCCGCGCGCGCTCCTCCCCATACGTCGCCATGCCGCACGAGATCGGCGAGACCGCGACCCGCGCCAAGCGGTAATGTACGCAGGGTGTGTGCTCGCTCAGCGGCCAGACCATCCTGCGCCCCGACGAGCCTCGAGATATAGGCCTTGGATTGCCCCTCGGCGAAGCAGCGAGAGCAGAAGTAACGCCATCGTCCCCGCTCGGCGGGCACCGTGTGCTGCACAATCGCTCGGGGCTCGTAGAGAAAGAACCGCTCGGGCCAGCGGTGGCCAGCGCGGATGCTGAGCTCGGTTTCCTCGCAGCCGAAGGGCTGGGTGCCCACTCTGCCGATGCCGCTGACGAAGCCGCCGACGGTTGTGAACACTTCCCGTCGGATGCACATGCTCCCGCCGAGGGGATTCCGAATCGGCGCGGTGCTGGTCGGCAAGCCGCGATAGGAGCAGCCGACGACCCAGTCGAACTCTGCGGGGAACCAGCGCGGGCGGCCGGCGGTCCAGTTCGGTTCGAGCTGTCCACCTGCGCCCATCACCCTGGGGTCCGCGTGCCAACCCGACAAGTAGGCGAGCCAGTCAGGACGCGCGACCGCGTCGTCGTCCAGGAACGCCACGAGGTCGCCCCGAGTGGCGGCGATCCCGCTGTTGCGTGCTCCGGACAGCCCCCGCGCCTCGGAGTTGGGAACCACTTGTACCGCGATCTCCCGCTCGGCTCGAGCTTGCAAGGCGGGATTGTGGTCAATCACGAGCACGATCTCCCGTGGCGCCATGCACTGATGTTGCACTGACTCAATCGCAGCGACAAGGTTTGGCCAGCGCTGGTCGGCATATGCGCATATGACGACCGAGACATCTGGCGGATCCACGCGAAATGTCAAATCGGCGCTTCCGGTAGATTCAGCAGCGTGCGCTCCTTCGCAGGCCGTCGGGAGGCGCCCCGAGAGCAGCGCCATTCCTCCAGGATGGTCTTCACGATCCGCCATCCATCAGGGATGGCCCTGAGGTTGCTCGTCCCGTGGATCCGCTTGTGCTCGAAGCTCGGTACCTCCATCACCTTCAAGCCGAGCCGGAGGGCGCGGATGTTCAGCAAAGTTTCGATCTCGAATCCGTCGCAGCGCGGGTCTAGCACCTCGAGGGCGTCTGCGCGGAAGGCATTGTAGCCATAGCACAGATCGGAAAAGCGGCCTCCAAAGAGCACTTGGACGATCCACCCCAGCACGCGGTTCCCGCAGCTGCGAACCAGTGTCATATCTAGCGAGCCGCCGCCCTGAAGAAAGCGCGAGCCTTTGACGAAGTCGGCCCCGGCCATGAGCGCGCCCACGTACAACGGGATCTCGCCGGGATCCGAGGAGCCGTCCGCATCAAGCATCACGATGAAATCGCCAGTTGCAGCGCAAAAACCAGCTCGGAGTGCGTCACCCTTGCCGCGGCCTGCTTGTGCAACCACGTGAATCCCCGGCCACAGTTCGCGGGCCACCTCGACGGTGTCATCTGTCGAGTTCCCGTCGACCAGAATGACTTCGCGGACCCAGGTAGGAATCCGCGGTAACACGTAAGGAAGATTCTTCGCTTCGTTTCGGGCTGGAATAACGGCAGTCACGTCCGCCATTGACGGATAAGCGGACTGAAGACCCCGAGTATTGACACCGGGATCCAGGCGTTCAAGCATGCGATTTCCCAATGACCACAGCACAACGTGCAACTGACGACTAGACGTTCGAGAGAATGCCTTTGGTCGCGACCAGCAAAGCGACCGACAAACCCGATCGTTGGCTGCACCGTCTACCCAGCGAGACGGTGTTTTACGAGTCCAGTGACAGATCTTTACGAGAGACCCCGAGGATCACGATCTAAATGTACCGGAGTCGGCAGAGAATGGAAAGACCAAAGCGCCGAACCGTTACGATATATGAAATAAATCACGCGGATTTCAAGCGGCCGAAGAGTCGGGCCGCGCATGATTCGTGAGCTTCTGAATGGAAGGATCGGGGAAGTGAGTCACGGTGGCCCTACACCAAGGTGTCAAACTCGTTCGCGACGGGCTGCGCCCGCGCTCGTGGATCTTTTCACGCAGGATCATCCTGGTGGGTCTTGTTTTCGCCAGCATGATGTGGAGCGTGCCTGTACCGATTGAGAGTCAGGGTGGGCGAGGTCATCGTGGACATTGATCCCGCAACGCCGGTGGGGGTTAGCCAGCTCTCGCCGGGGACAACACATATGCAACTACACGCGCATGTACAACCTCGTCTACGATGCGCTCAAGGGGGTCGATCCGAGCATCCAGGTCGGAGGCCCCTATCTCGTTATCGAGGGCACCGGATCGGGGCGGGGCGGATACCCACAGCCGTCCAACCCGGGGGGGCGAGCACCGCTCCGAATGGCTGATTTCGACGCTTTTCCGCAGGGCTCGGCCGGGCGGCGTTCCGCCTCACGGCGTGACCTGCTGGCTCACGTCCGCGCTCCACTCTACCGCACGGCCTACCAGCTTATTCTGAGCGACCTGATGACATCCGCGTTGGGTCTCGTCTACTGGACGCTGGCAGCTCGCAATCACGCAGCTGATCAAGTCGGGCTCAACGCTGTGGCCATTTCGACCATGTCGCTACTGTCCGGCCTTTCGCATTCGACACTGATGGGGCTGCTGCTCCGGTTCATTGCCCCTGCGGGCCACGCAACAGCTTCGCTGGTGGCATGGGTCTTCTTCGCGGCTGGGGTTGGCGCCGCTGGAACAGGGATACTCTTTCTCTATGTGCTCGATCCGATCTTTGTCCACGTCTTCGACAGAAGCGATCACACATTCAAGCTCGCGCTCGTAGCGGCGTCGGTTGCCTGGTGCATCTTCTCCCTGCAGGACAATGCCTTGGCGGGTCTGCGTACGGCTGGCTGGGTGCCGATCAAGAACGTCATCTATTGTCTGGTGAAGATCGGATTGCTCGTGGTCCTCGCCGTCTCCCTCGGTGATTTCGTCATTTTCGCTTCCTGGATTTTGCCCGCCGCCGCCCTCATCGCCCCCGTCAACCTTCTCATGTTCGGTCGGCTTATCCCACGGCATGTCCAGGAGACCGCTGGTGATGCGAAGAAGCTCGTGGTTGGACAATTGGTCCGGTACGCGGCCGGCGACTCGGTCGCATCGGTATTCAACCTGATGTCGGTGGCGTTGCTTCCGCTTATCGTTACTTATCAGGCGGGACCAGCTGCCAACGCCTACTTCTACCTACCGTGGACGGTCGCCTATTCACTACAGCTGGTAGCCTACAACCTCGGTACCTCACTCACCGTAGCAGGTGCCGCCGAGCTGGCTGAGCTTTCACGGTACAGCCGAAGAATGCTCGTGCACATGGTGCGTTTGGTGGTACCGATGACGGCCGTCATGGTGCTCGGCGCACCCTTCATCCTCCGCGTGTTCGGAGAAAGCTACGAGCGAGAAGGCTCACAACTCCTTCAGCTCCTGGCACTGGCGCGGATTCCGAACCTCGTGACCACGCTCGCGATGGCTGTGGCTCGGGTGCAGGGCCGAACGACGCTCATCGCGGGCATTCGCGGTCTGCTGTGCGTCTTGTTACTCGGATTGAGCGTGGCGCTCATCCCCAACGTGGGCATCAACGGGGTCGGGATCGCCTTCCTCCTCGCGAACACTGTGGTTGCCGTTGCTATGGGATTGCCCGTACTGCACCCGATTCTTCGCACTTGGAGCGGTTCACGATGACCAGAATCCCAGCTTCGGGAAACGTGGCGTGGAAGGACGTGTGGCCTACCGCCGCGGAGCTCATGAGCGGCGCGCGGCTCGTGATTCAGGGTCCCCTGCTGCTTCGGAATCCCTTGACACCATACGAAGCCAACCAGTTGCTGCAACGACGCTTGAAAAATCGAGATGCCAACTTCCTCTCGGTCATGCGCGACGCCGTGTATGCGCAGGCGACTAGCCCGATCCGGCGCTTGCTCGAGCTCACTGGGTGCCAGCTCGGTGACATCGAGCAGCTCGTCCACCAGCACGGCATCGAGGGCACGCTGAGGATCCTCTACCGCGACGGCGTCTATCTCACGCTGGACGAGTTCCGCGGTCGGGTGCCGATCGTCCGCGGCGGCTCGAGCTTCGAATCCTCGCCAGAGCTTCTAAAGAATCCGCTGGTTCGCCAGCAATTTCGGCGCAGCACTGGGGGTAGCCGTGGCACCAGTCTCTCAGCAGAGCTCGACTTGGCGCTCGAGCGGCACCGCCAATCGATCCATCTTTTGGCGCTCGACGCGCGTGGTCGCCATGCACGTCGGATCGCCTTGTGGAAAAGCTACGATGCGGGCATGAGCGGCCTCCTGATCCGTGCGCTGAGCGCGGTGAGCTGCGACCGCTGGTTCTGCACGACACTCCCGACAGGGGATCGAATTCCGCCCCGTTACGTGTGGAGCAGCCGGGTCTTGCGCCTCGTGGGATTGCTTGGCGGCGTACAGATCCCCCGACCGGAGCCGGCGACCTTGAACGATCCGGATCCCATCGTCGACTGGATGTTCCAGACGCTTTGCAATGGAGAAACGCCCCACCTCGATACCACGACGAGCGCGGCAACCAAGGTGTGCCAAGCGGCTCTGCGCCGTGGCGTTGATCTGCGCGGGGCCGAGTTCATGGTGGGGGGCGAGCCGTTCACCGCGACGAGGCGGCAGGCGCTCGTCAGCACGGGCGCCACGGTCGTGTCCCACTACGGGGCCACAGAGTCCCCCTCCATGGGTATGGGCTGCCTCGCGCCGCAGGAACCGGATGAAGTCCACCACCCCCACGACTGGAGCGCAATCATTCAGCCGGACGCACTGGGCCCGGCGCGAGGCCTCCCCCCAGACGCGCTGCTGATCACGACCTTGTCACCGCATGCGCGCCTTGTCTTGGTGAATACGTCGCTCGGCGACTACGCCAAGATGACTCAACGGGCCTGCGGTTGCCCGCTCGAAGCTCTCGGATGGCACACGCATCTCCATACGATCCGTAGCTTCGAGAAGTTGACCGCAGCCGGCGCTACCTTCCATGATGCCGACATCGTTCGCGTCCTGGATGAGGTGTTGCCCTCGCGATATGGTGGGGGACCAACCCACTACCAGCTCGTGGAGTCCGAATCCGAGGAGGGCAACCCGAGAGTCACGCTGCTGGTGGACCCGGCTGTGGGGTACGTCGACGAGCAATCCGTCGCGAATACCTTCCTCGAAGAGATTGGGCAAGGCGTTAGTGGGCATCACCTCATGGCGCTCACCTGGCGTGACGGTGACGTGCTCCGGGTCGAACGGCGGACCCCATTTGCCACGCCAGCCGGAAAGATCCTCCACCTCCACGCGGCGAGATCCCCACGGACGAGCTGATCACCATGCCTGCGAAGGGGCCCACCTCCCCAGATTCTTGGCCCGCGCGTCTGCTGCCAGCATGACCATCGGTTCTCGTCCCCCACATGCCGAGACCCGGGGGCCGCGGCGACTTCCGTCTGCCAGTCCTTTGCTCTGCTATGCTAGTTGCTACCTACATGATCGATGGGAACCAGGCAACAATGGCTGCCGCTGACCTGACGGAGCTCGAGCTTCAGCGCTCCCGAGTGGAACGTCGACTCGCCGCGCAATACGCCGTCACGCGCGTGTTGGCGGAAGCGGGCGACCTCGAAGTGGCGACGCGCGCAATTCTCGAAGCGATCTGCGCGACGCTCAACTGGGAATTTGGCGCCCTCTGGACTATCGACGAACGCGGCGACAAGCTCCGCTGCGTCGATATTTGGCACGCACCCGGCGTGGATCTGCCGCGGTTTGGCGCCGAGACGCGCGAGCGCTCCCTCGCCCGAGCGGAAGGGCTACCCGGCCGTGTCTGGGCCAGCGCGGAGTCCCTCTGGGTTCGCGACGTGCTGACGGAGACCAACTTCCCCCGCGCCGCGGCCGCGAAGGCCGAGGGCCTCCGCACCTTCTTTGGCTTCCCCGTGGTGAGCCACGAGCGGACTCTCGGAGTGATCGAGTTCTTCAGTCGAGAGATCCGCGAGCCGGACGAGAGCCTGCTCCACATGCTCAGCGCCACCGGTGCCCAGGTCGGCCAGTTCATCGAACGAAAGCGCGCCGAAGATGCCCTGCGCTTCCAAAATTCCGTGCTCGAGGCTCAGAACGAGGCATCGATCGACGGTATTCTGATCCTCTCGGACGATGGCGAGATCCTATCGTTCAACCAGCGATTCGTGGACGTATGGCGCCTGTCGCGCGAGGCGGTCGAGGCGGGATGGAATACCCCGATCCTCGAGGTGGTCCGGAAACAGATCGCCGATACGGAAGGCTTCGATGAGCGTATGGCGCACCTCTTGGCGCATCCAGAGGAGCGTCGGCATGACGAGATAGCATTGATAGACGGTCGGACGATCGACCGGTACACGGCGCCCCTCCGAGCCGCCGATGGAACCTCCTACGGACGTGCTTGGTTCTTCCGCGACGTCACCGAGACCAAGCGCGCCCAGGAAGTGCAGCGACTGCTGATCCAGGCGAGCTCGGAGCTCGACGCGTCGCTCGACTTCGAGACGACTCTGGCGAACGTGGCGCAGCTCGCGCTGCCATATCTCGCGGACTGGTGTGCCATCGCCTTGAGGGAGGAGGATGGGTCTATCCGCCGCGTCGCCACGGCCCACGTGGACCCAACCAAGCGCGAGCTCCTCGAGACGTTCCGGAACCGCTACACCATTGATCCGAGCTCGCATCACCCGATCGCAGACGTGATCCGCACGGGCAACTCTCAACTCAACCCGGAGGTCGGGGACGAGCGCATGCAGGCCGTTGCTCCCGACCCCAGCCACATCGACATGGTCCGTGAGCTGGGCATGGCGTCATCCATCATCGTTCCGCTGCGGGCCCGGGGGAAGACCATCGGCGCGATGTCGCTCATGTCTGGCTCGAACAGGCGCCGGCATAGTGAGGCCGACCTCAGATTGGCGGAAGATCTGGCCCGGCGAGCCGCTCTCGCCGTCGACAACGCCCGCCTCTTCCAGGCGGCTCAGGAAGCCGTGGAGCTCCGCGACGAGTTCCTCGCTGCCGCTTCCCACGACCTGAAGGGGCCGCTCGCCACTATCAAGGGGCTCTCCCAACTCCTCGCCCGGTACATGGAACGAACCCCACAAGACGTGAAACGCATTCTCGACGGGCTGGCGACAATCGACGGGGCTACCAACAAGATGACCTCGATGATCAACCAGCTCCTGGATGTGAGCCGGCTCGAAATGGGCCATCCCCTCGACTTGGATCTACGCCGAGTCGACTTGGTCACGCTCGTCCGGCGGGTTGTGGGCGAGCAGCAGCATATCTCCGACCGCGCAATCACCATCGAATCCGAGGAAGAAGAGCTCTTCGGGTTGTGGGACCCCGACCGCGTGGAGCGCGTGCTGAGCAATCTGCTGAGCAACGCCATCAAGTACAGCCCGGACGGGGGTGACATCGTGGTGCGTATGCGCCACGCGACAGGCGACGAGTCTCCGGTCGACGCGGTCGCTCTCGAAGTGCAGGACTTCGGGATAGGGATTCCGCGGGCGGACATCCCTCGCATCTTCGAGCGTTTCCACCGGGCCACGAATGTGCGCGACCGCGTGCGTGGATCCGGCATCGGGTTAGCGAGCGTGCAACAGATCGTGAAGCAGCACGGCGGCCGCGTGATCGTCGAGAGCCTGGAAGGTAGGGGCTCGAGGTTCACCGTGATCCTGCCGCTCGAGCCGCCGGACGATTCCACGGACGACTTGTAGCGGCTCTTACGCGCGCGATTTGGGCGCTAGACCGGAGACGCGCTCGATCTCGGTGAGCAATGCGGCAACTGCGAAGGGCTTTTCCAAATAGCCGGCTGCGCCGACTTGATGCGCGATCTGCCGACCGCGGGCATCCGCCGTTAGAAGAATGATGTGTGGCGAGGAACTCAGCTTGCGTCGATGCAACTCCGTACAGAACGCCTCGCCATCCATCCCGGGGAGCGTCACGTCGAGCAGTATGACGGACGGCATGTGCGCCGTGATGCTGTCGAGCGCCTCCGTGGCGCTGCTCGCGGCGCCCACCTCGTAGCCGTCCATTTCGAGGACCGTTCGCAGCACGTCACGGAGGCTGTCGTCGTCCTCGACGATGAGCAGGCTGATCTTATCACCGGGTTGGTCAGTCACGCGACGCGCACTGGTGCGTGAGCATGATCTCTCGTCGCTCGCGCGCCGACTGCAGAATCGACACGCACACCTCGAGCGTCGCCATCCCCCAGCGGCCGTCGTGCGTGATGGGGACGCCTTGGGTGATGGCAGCGTGCAGCTCGAGGAGCTCGGCGTTGCCGGAGGCGCCGTCGCCGCTGACCGGCGCCTCATGATGACCCTCGTCGTCGTAGATCAGGAGGCCGTCGGGCGACTGACGAACGGTTCCACGCTCGAAGCTCGCGACGGTGATGCCGAACCAGTTGCCGGTCGCGATGCGGCGCCCGCTCCGCTGTCCGGATTGCTGATCCTCCCCGCTCCGGGTTCGCTCGCGCAGGTCTTCCTTCTGCTGAGCCACGTCGATCTGCTGGTTTCTGAGGGCCTTGCGGACGCGGACAGCGTCCTCCTCGGCGTACATGCGGTCGCCGATCCCCCACACGAGGTCGGCCGTGTTGAAGTAGCCGTAGCCGCTGTAAGAGATGGTAGCGGGCGTGCCGTCCTCGAACTCGAGGTATGCGGAGAAGTTGCCCGGAGCCGGTCGCTCCGGCATCCACTGGCCAACCATGGCCCGTACGCTGCGGAGCTGGCCGCCGCCGAGCGTGCGAATCGTGTCGATGATGTGTGGACCGTGGCGATAGACGACGCCACCGCCCTGATTGACGTCGAGCTCCTCGGGCATGCGTGGCTTCAGCAGCCAGTCCGAGTAGAGCCAGTTGGCCACCTGAGTCAAGCGGCCGAGCTCGCCAGACTTCACCACCTTGCGCATGGCCTGAATCGAGGGGTTGAGGCTATACGTGTGGCCACAGAGGAGCTTCACGCCCTGCTTGTCTGCCGCTTCGCACATCTGCTCACACTCGGCGACGGAGAGCGCCATCGGCTTCTCGCAAACGACGTTCTTGCCGTTCTGAATGGCCAGGGTGACGTGCTGGCAGTGCAAGAAGTTGGGGGTGGCCACCCACACGACGTCGACGTCCGGATCGGCGCACAGCGCCTCAACCGTCGAGTAACCACGCCCTTCGTAGCGCTGCTCGAATGCTTTGATCGCGTCCGGCCGAATGTCGGCCGCCGCGACGAGCTCAGTCTCGGCCATGCGCTCGATCGTCGGAATGATCATGGCGCTTCCGACGCCGAGCCCGGCGACACCGACCTTGAGCGTTCGTGTGCTGTCGCCGGAGCCACGCTGTTCCTCAATCCTTGCCACGATGCTCTCCCATATCGACACTTCTTGCCAAGCGCCGGGGGGCGGCAGGTCTCGAGTCGAGGCGAGACGTCCACCTACCCGCCGATGTGGACGTAGCGTGCCACGCGCCCGGGCTCAGTGTCAACCGAACGGCACGCCCTCACCCTAACCCTCTCCCAGAGGGAGAGGGAACAGCCCACTACTCCCCTCGCCCCGCGCACGGGGGAGTGAGCGCCGATCTAGTCTCGGGCTGGGCACTGGTGCGTGAGCATGATCTCGCGTCGCTCACGGCCCGACTGCATGACGGCGAGGCAGACTTCCAGCGTCGCCATGCCCCATTCGCCATCGTGGACGATCGGCTTGTCGTAGACGATCGCGTCGTACAGCTCGCGCAGCTCCTGGTTGCCAGTCGCGCGGCCGCGACCGACCGGGACCTCGCGGCGGCCCTCGTCTCCATAGATGAAGACACCCTCGGGTGACTGACGGACGTCACCCCGCTCGCAGGAGGCCACCGTGATGCCGAACCAGCTCCGATCCGGCGCGAGCGAGCTGCCATCTGCCGAGCTATTGCCCCGAGGTGGCTCCCCGCCTTGGGCGCCGAACCGCATGGCTTCCTTCTCGGCTTCGACATCCACGGAGTGCTCGCGGAGCGCCTTGCGCACTTTGACGGCCTGCTCGTCTGAATAGAGGCGACTGCCGAAGCCCCAGGTGAGCTCAGACGTGTAGAAGTAGCCGTACCCACTGTAGGCGATCGTTGCCGCCGCGCCGTCCTCGAACTCGATGAAGGCCGAGTAGTTACCAGGAGCCGGGCGCTCTGGGAGGAATTGCCCCACCGCCGCGCGGACGCTGCGCACCATCCCACCGCCGAGCATACGGATCGTGTCGATGAGGTGCGGCCCGTGCCGGTAGACGACGCCGCCACCAAGATTTACGTCGACTTCCTCGGGCATGCGTGGCTTCAAGAGCCAATCGGTGTAGAGCCAGCAGTTCACGCCATACAAGCGGCCAAGCTCGCCGGAGCGGACCACGTGCTTCATTGCCTGGATCGTCGGATGTAGGCTGTAGGTGTGGCCACAGACCATCTTCACGTTGTTGCGGGCTGCCGTCTCCACCATGCGTTCTGCCTGTTCCATTGAAAGCGCCATCGGCTTCTCGCACACGACGTGTTTGCCGTGTTCGGCAGCCATGACGATGTGCTCGCAGTGGAGGTTGTTCGGCGTCGCGACCCAAATGACGTCGACGTCGGGATCCTCGCAGAGCTCTTTCACGCTGCCGTAGGTTCGGGCATCGAACTGGTCTTGAAAGGCTTTCCGGGCACCCTCGCGGAGGTCCGCCGCCCCGGCGAGCCGCACTTCCGGCATCTTCGCAAGGCCTGGAATGACCTGCGACGCGCCGATCCCGAGCCCGGCCATGCCAACACCCAGCGTTCGCGTGGGCACCCCGCTCGCGCTCGAGGCTCTATTGTTTGGAGTGGCCAACTGCTCTCTCCTTAACCGCGCGCTGGGCGCCCGTGAAACTGGTGAATGATATACTGGGCAAGACCCCGCTCATCCTGAGCCTGTCGAAGGATCCGCACCTGTGGTCGGACAGGCTCACCACGAGCGGGATGCGCCTCGGGGAGTGTGAAGCATGATTACCAAGGAAGAGAACGATCGCCTTACCCTGATCGGCCCGGGCACCTTCATGGGAAACCTGATGCGGCGCTACTGGCACCCAGTGACCGCTGCTTCCGCGTTGGACAAGGACCCGGTGCAGCCGGTTCGCCTCCTGGGCGAGGATCTTATCCTGTACCGCGACGAAGCTGGCAAGCTTGGCCTACTCGGCGAGCGCTGCGCCCACCGCGGCATCTCTCTTGCGTATGGCATCCCCCAGGAAAACGGCCTTCGATGCGCCTACCACGGATGGACCTACAACCAGCAGGGCCAGGTCGTGGACATGCCCTTCGAGCCGGCCTGCCTGCCGCTGAAGATCACCGCCTACCCCGTCGAGGAGTTGGGCGGGTTGATTTTCGCGTACCTGGGCCCGGACCCGGTGCCGCTGCTTCCACGTCACGAGCTGTTCGTACGTGGGGACGTCGATAGGTCGGTCGAGATGACACCGCTGCCGTGCAACTGGTTGAACGCCATGGACAACTCGCTGGATCCGATCCACTACGAGCATCTCCATGGCCACTACGGCAACTACGTCGCCAAGAAGAAGGGCCTACCGCCTCCGATGGCAACGGCGCCACACCTGAAGATCGATTTCGACGTGTTCCGCTATGGCATCTACAAGCGCCGCCTCATGGAAGGCGAGCCCGAGACCATCGACGACTGGCAGATCGGCCACCCAATCCTCTTCCCGAACACGCTGTTGGTCGGCGACGCCAAGGTCGTGCGCTATCAGATCCGAGTACCGATCGACGACACCCACACCATGCACTACAACTACAACGTCTTCAGTCGTGAGCCGGGGGACCCCCACAAGTGGGAAGGCATCCCGGTGAAGCAGACGACGATCTATGAGGAAGACGAGAGCACGATCATCGCCGACACGGTGTTCAAGCAGGACGCATTGGGCTGGGTCGGACAGGGTCCGGTCTCAGACCGCACGCGAGAGCACCTCGTCACCTCTGACCGCGGCGTCATTCTCTACCACAACATGCTCCTGGAGCAGGCAGAAAAGGTGGCACGCGGCGAGGACCCGATGGGCGTTATCCGCGACCCCGACGAGAACGAGCCGTCGATCCGCATCCGCTACGAGGATCATGCGAAGGAAGCCTACTGGCCAGGCGGCCGCCCGCGGCAATACTTCACCCCCGCCACCGAGGCACGCGTCGCCGTCAAGTAGCGACGCCGCTTCGCAAGGTAAACTCGCACATATGGCAGATGGCTGCACGGGCACGATTGATCAGCAAGTGCTTGACGAAATTGTCCGACGCATCGTTGAGGTTGCGGCGCCGGACAAGATCATCATGTTCGGCTCCGCCGCTCGCGGCGAGATGGGCCCGAACAGCGACGTCGACCTCCTGGTGATCAAGAGCGGCGACTACCACCAGGGTAAGCTCAGCGACGAGATCCGTCGCAGTCTCCACGGAGTTAACGAGGCATTCGACATCATTGTCGCAAGGCCCGACACGATCGAGCGATACCGCGACAGCCACTGTCTTGTCTACAAGCCCGCCCTACAAGAGGGCCGCACCATCTATGCTCCGGGGGATGCTGGCGACCGCGTCACCTACCCGTTTCAGCCGCCCACGAGGAAAACCCCGTCATCCATGCTGCGTGAGCGCTTCGCTCCCGACGATCCACGAGAATGGATCAACCGGGCGCAAAGCAACCTCGCCCGCGCACAATCTATGACGCCTGGTGTTTACCTCGAGGATCTGTGTTACGACGCTCAACAGGCGGCAGAAAAAGCCATTAAGGCCGTTCTGATTCACCAGGGAGTGGATTTCCCGTACGTACACGACCTTACCCGACTTCTGAACTCGGTGGAGGACCACAACGAGCCGCTTCCGCTCGCAATCCGAAAAGCGGAGATGCTAACGCGGTATGCATTTGCGTCGCGGTACCCGGGCGATGGTGATCCCGCGACCGAACAGGACTACGCGGAAGCCGTCGCCGCGGCCGAACTGGTCGTCCAATGGGCCGAAGATCGCATTGGACTACCAAAACAGTGACTGGGAGCGGCATCGATGTTCTGGGCGGAGGGATGCCCGAAGAGATTCGCGAGCTCTGGGGCACACACGACTGAATGGTCTACTTTGCGATCAGCGTGGCCACCGTGATCTGACCGGAAGATGCACTGCGATCGCGCGGCTTGACCAAGATCTCGATATCTCGGTCAAGCATGAGGAGAAACCGGAGCAAGCGTTCGATCGAATAGCCCTCTGTATGGCCGCGCAGTAGCGCTGAGACCTTGGGCTGATTGATGCGCAGGATTTCGCCAGCCTTGGCTTGGGTTAGGCGACGTTCTTTCAGGATGGTGCTGATCTGGCGCACGATCTCTGCCTTGGCGAGCTCCTCCTCGGCGTTTTGGAAAGCCGAGATCAGCGTAAACATTCCCGCTGCTCCGGGTAACCGCGATTTCCTCTTCCATGATTTCTTACCCCTTTGATCGCCCGTCTTCATCCTGCGCCTGGCGAAGCCTCGTCCGAACGAGGGCGATGTCCTGCGGGGCGGTCGCGATCCCACCGGTCGACTTCTTCTGAAAGGCGTGGAGCACATAGACCGCATTTCTCGAACTTCACCGTATAGACGGCTCGATAGGTAGCCCCGTCGAAGTGCTCCACCATTTCCACGACACCGGCGCCACCGAATCCCCTCAGCGGCTTTGCATCAGGGTGCTTATCCCCGTATTGGGCGAGAAAGAGCGTGTAGCCAATTCCGCGTTGGACCCGCCTGGGGAACCCACGTACATCCTTCCGCGTTGTCCCCAGCCAAACGAGATCCTTCACCGACATAGTATGGCCCATATCTGGGATATTTCGGCTCATGTTTTCGCTCCCGGATCACGGCTCCAAGCTCGCGAGCCACCCTGAGATCAGTGGCTCACCGGTATGGGGTCAACCGCTGCCTGCGGAGCTCATGGGACGACCCATGTTCGTCGACGCTTGCGCCGAGCTATTATCCGCGGCATGGCAAAGAAACCCGCAGATCGATTCGGCACGTGCGGCGAATTCGTGGCAGCTCTGCGCGAGGGTGCGGCGGTCAATCGCCGCGCCGGGCCAGTTGCGCCTTACAAACCAGCACAGGCAATCATCGAAGCTCAGCAGCAAGAGGAGGCTCAGACAGAGTTAGAAACGGTCGGGCTCACGTCGCCAGAACAGCGAGGCGACACTCACCTCAAACATGCTGGAGACGCAATTGAGCGGAGACCGCTAGCGCGCCTCGTATCGGACGAGCTCGGGGTGCTCGCCTTAGGAAACACCACAACCATTGGACGAGCACACGACCATTCCCTGGTGCTCGAAGGCCCGGAGGTTTCGCGCGACCACGCCTCGATCGTATGGGATGACGAGGCAGGCTATTACGTCCTTACCGACCTTGGGAGCTCCTGGGGAACCTGGCTGAATGGGGCAGATCTACCGCCTCGCGAGCCAAAGCCGCTTCATGACGGTGACACGCTCGAAATCGCTGGGCACCGGTTTCGGTTGTCGATCGCCGGTGCTGAGCCGTGAGCGAGGGCGTTCGCCGCTTTATGCCTGTGTGAGTTGCTCGGCCCCTCGGAAAGAGGAGCCCTGTGATATCCGGGTGCTCCAACCTGTGGCAACCGGGACCGTCTCTTCAAACCGTCGAGCATCCATAGCGCCGAGGGGGTAGTGCGGGGGACCTGGGTCGTTTGCGGTTTATACACTCTGGCCTCGTTGGTCCTGCGCGTAATCGCCGAGCCGTGCTCCCGTAAATCTCGAGGGCTTACAGCACCACTATACCCGGACCACATGCGCCGCAAGCCGCGGACGACCTTCCTGCAGGAGGCCCATGGTATACTCGGCTTCACACCTGTAACATTTAATGAGACACGTGCCCTCGAAGGAGCATCCGCGGGACCAATGTCGCCGCGGCCGTTCGACCGACCGCGGTAATGGGAGACGAAGGATGATCACCAAGGAACTCAACGACCGACTGACTCAGGTAGGACCAGGCACGCCGATGGGCAATCTGCTGCGGCGCTACTGGCACCCTGTCGGCACCATCGCCGACCTCGAGAAGGATCCGGTGCGACCCGTTCGCCTCCTTGGTGAGGACCTGATTCTGTACCGCGACGAGGCGGGCAAGCTCGGCCTCATCGGCGATCGTTGCGCCCACCGCGGCATCTCGCTGGCGTACGGTATCCCGCAGGAGAACGGCCTCCGCTGTGCGTACCACGGATGGACCTACAACCAGCAGGGCCAGGTTGTGGACATGCCCTTCGAGCCCGCCTGCCTGCCCCTGAAGATCACGGCCTATCCCGTGGAAGAGCTGATGGGCATCGCATGGACCTACATGGGTCCGCCTGAGACCAAGTCCCTCCTCCCGCGCTGGGACATCCTCGTTCGCGACGACGTCAACAAGTCCGTCCGCATCACGCAGCTTCCTTGCAGCTTCCTCCAGTGCATGGACAACTCCCTCGACCCAACGCACTTCGAGCACCTGCACGGCATGTACGGCAACTACGTCATGAAGAAGCTCGGCAAGCCCCCGATGCTGAACCCCGCGCACCACGTCAAGATCGACTTCGACGTGTTCGACTACGGCATCTACAAGCGCCGCTTGCTCGAGGGAGACCCCGAGAGCAGCACCGACTGGACCATCGGCCACCCGATCCTGTTCCCCTACATCCTCGCCCAGGGCGGACCGGACCAGATGAGCTTCCAGATCCGCGTGCCAGCGGACGACACTCACACGACCCACATTGTGATCCAGGCAACACGTCCGAAGGACGGCCAGCCGGTCGATCCCGAGGTGAAGGTCAGCCACGACGAGGTCCAATACGACGAGTTCGGCCGTGTGTTCGCGCCGCACATCGTCGTGCAGGACGAGGCAGCGTGGATCGGCCAGGGGCCGATCACGGACCGCACGAGCGAGCACCTGGCAACTGGTGACAAGGGCATCCTCCTCTATCGCCACCTCCTCCTCGAGAACATCGAGAAGGTGGAGCGCGGCGAGGACCCGATGGCGGTCATCCGGGAGCCGGACATCAACGAGCCGTTCATCCCGATCCGCCGCGGCAGCACCTATAGCGCGTTCAAGGCGGGCGTGGACGATGAGCAGTACGGCGGCCTGCGCGAGACGGTCGGGGCCGCGGGGTAACGATGCCCTATCTCGCCCTCACACGGCACGGTCAGTCCGAATACAACGCCGCCGGCCTCTGGACCGGCTTGACCGACATCGAGCTGAACGATGCCGGCATCGCCGAGGCGAAGGTCGCGGCAGAAGCGCTGAAGGACCTGAAGTTCGATACAGCATTCACCTCCGACTTGAAGCGCGCGCAAGAAACGCTGAACCTGATTCTCGGCGAGCTCGGCCAGACCGGCATCCCGATCACTCGGTCTCCTGCGCTGAACGAGCGCGATTACGGCGACCTCACCGGCAAGAACAAGTGGCAGGTACGCGACGAATACGGTGAGGAGCAATTCCTGAAGTGGCGACGAAGCTGGGACTATCCCGTCCCCGGCGGTGAGACCCTGAAGGACGTGCACGCGCGAGTCGTGCCCTACTACGAGCAGCACATCCTGCCCGAGCTGCGAGCCGGCAAGAACGTCATCGTGGTCGCCCACGGAAACAGCCTGCGAGCGTTGGTCAAACACCTCGAGAACATCAGCGACGAGGAGATACCGAGCCTGGAGATCGGAACCGCGGAGATCTACCTCTACGACATCGACCCCAGTGGTCGCATCGCGTCGAAGGAGATCCGCGCGGCCCATCCCAACCTCGTATAGCGGACAAGCTACCAACAGCACGCACGCGGCGGTGGCCCGAGCAATTGGGGCACCGCCTGTGACTATCAAGCCGGGTTGGAATTGGAATAGGAATGCTGACGAAAGAGCAGAACGAGACATTGACCCAGGTCGGAGCTGGCACCCTCATGGGGGATCTCCTGCGCCGCTACTGGCACGTGGTGGGGATCTCCAGTGAGCTGGATCAGGATCCGGTGAGGCCAGTCCGCATTCTGGGCGAGGATCTCACGCTCTATCGCGACGCAGCGGGTAAGCTCGGCCTCATCGCCGAGCGGTGCGCCCATCGCGGCCTCTCGTTGGCATACGGAATTCCGCAGGAGAACGGGCTACGCTGCGCCTACCACGGCTGGACCTACAACGAGCAGGGACAAGTGGTGGACATGCCCTTCGAGCCTGCGTGCCTGCCCCTCAAACTGACGGCATACCCGGTGCAGGAACTGGGCGGCCTCGTGTTCGCCTATCTTGGTCCCGCGCCGGCGCCACTACTGCCGCGCTGGGACCTCTTCGTCAAAGAGGATGAGGAGAAAGAAGTCGCTGTCGAGGCGTTGCCGTGCAACTGGCTCCAGTGCATGGACAACTCGCTCGACCCGATCCACTTCGAGCACCTCCACTCCCACTTCGGCAACTACATGATGAAGAAGCTGGGCCGGCCGCCCATGCTGATGGCCCCGAATCACCTGAAGATCGAGTTCGACACCTTCGAGTACGGCATCTACAAGCGGCGCCTGGTCGAGGGCGAGACCGAGGACTGCGACGACTGGCAGATCGGGCATCCCATCCTGTTCCCGAACATCCTCGCCCAGGGCGACGCCGTGCGGCGGCAGTTCCAAATCCGCGTCCCGATGGACGATACCCACACGATGCACTACTCCTACATCGTCCGGCCGACGGCGGATGGCGCCGCGCCCCGGCCGATACGCGTCAACCGCACCTCGCTCTTCCACGACCCAGAGGCGGTGCGCACCGGCAAGATCGTCGCGGATATCGTCGTGCTCCAGGACCTCCTGGCGTGGGTAGCCCAGGGACCCGTCTCGGACCGCACCACCGAGCATCTCGTGACCTCGGACCGCGGCATCCACATGTATCGGAACATGCTGCTGGAGAACGTCGAGCGCGTGAAGCGGGGAGAAGACCCGATCGGGGTCATTCGCGATCCCGCGAAGAACGAGCCGATGATCGAGATCAAGCGCGAGACGAAGGGCTACACAGCCTTCGGCCTCAACGGCTCCGTCCAGGACCTGAGGCCCGTCGGCGCCTGACTCACGCGTCACTGGCTCCAGATACAATTGACCAACGCTGGGGTTGAAGGAGCGGGGCTGATGCTGACGAAAGAAGATCACGAGCGACTGGCGCAGACGGGGCCCGGTACGCCGATGGGCGAGCTTCTGCGACGCTACTGGCACCCCATCGCGGCTTCGGCCGATCTGGACACGGATCCAGTTCGACCCGTCCGCCTCTTGAGCGAGAACCTGATCCTCTATCGCGATAAAGCGGGCAAGATCGGGCTCATCGCCGAGCGCTGCGCCCACCGCGGCATCTCCCTCGCGTACGGCATTCCCCAGCAGAACGGCCTTCGCTGCGCCTATCATGGCTGGACCTACAACGAGCAGGGTCAGGTCGTGGACATGCCCTTCGAGCCCGCGTGTCTACCCCTGAAGATCACGGCCTACCCGGTCGAAGCGCTTGGCGGCCTGATCTTCGCGTACCTCGGCCCACAGCCGGCCCCGCTACTGCCGCACTACGACCTCTACGTTCGTGATGATCTCGACCGCAACGTCGAGATCGTGGAGCTGCCGTGCAACTGGCTGCAGTGCATGGACAACTCCGTGGACCCGGTGCACTTCGAGCACCTCCACGGCCATTACGGCAACTACGTCATGAAGCGCGTCGGCAATCCGCCGATGTTGACTACCGCCCGCCACCTGAAGATCGAGTTCGACGTTTTCGAGCACGGAATCATCAAGCGCCGCCTGGTGGAGGGCGAGTCTGAGGACTGCGACGACTGGCAGATCGGCCATCCTATCCTGTTCCCGAACATTCTGTCCGTCGGCGACGTACGCCGCCCGAACTACCAGATCCGCGTTCCGATCGACGATACCCACACGCTCCACGTGCGCTACCAGGGCATCCTACGACAGGAGGGCGCTACACCACGGACCGACGTGCCCGTAAAGCGCCTCTCGGTCTTCGAGGAGAACGGTGCGATCAAAGGCTGGGCCGACGACATCCCAGCGCAAGACATGTTGGCTTGGGTAGCGCAAGGACCAGTCATCGATCGAACGGCGGAGCACTTGGTTACGTCCGACCGCGGCGTGGCCCTCTACCACAAGCTGCTCTTCGACAACATGGAGACGGTGCAGCGCGGAGATGACCCAATGGCGGTCGTTCGGGACCACGCGAAGAACGAGCCCATGATCCAGATTCCGCGCGAGCGGCGAGGATACCGGGCGTTCTTCACCGTAGACGGTGAGTACCGTGACCCGGTTCGCCCAGGCATGCGCGGCTAGGGCCGCCGGACGGTCGGTCGTTACGATGGCAAAGAAGCGGCCGTAACGCTGAGGCTTCCTCGTTGCAAGTAGCGAGGTGAGAATCCTGATCGCCGGGGCGAGCGGGGCACTCGGCGTCCCCCTCGTCGCCTCTCAGAGTCGCGGTGCGTGCTGCGGCGGCACCTCTCTATGGCCGCCCAGAACACCTCGTGGAACGGACACGAATGGGCTGTGCGGTAGCGCGCGGACTCAGACTAGAGGAATCGTGCTGTTGAGGAATTCCCAGCCCGGGCTGGGGGCCACCAAGCGGGCCGGCTGAATGAGCGCCGGGGCTTTGAATCCATTGCCGATGACTGAGACCAGGGGATTGCCTTCTGCAGCGCGCAGCACCAGACTGTGAGAGAAGATCGGGACACCAAACACCGTGGGCTTTTGGTTGAGGATGAGGTTCCCGGTCACCACGGCCTGCTCTGGTCCGTCCAAAAGCACGACGGCATCGGCATTGAACATTGGTCGGGATTGCAGGCGATTACCGGTCAACATGACGCTCGCACGATCCTCCTTCAGGAAGTTGGCCCAAATCGCCATTCCAGGCAAGGACGCTGGGTTGTCGTCCGAGTGCTCGTCGTCCCGTAGCACGACCTCGTTGTCGGAGAACCGGAGGGCGGGCGAATGGCGCGTCACGACCTCCGTCCGGTGCCAGGGGACGACCGGTTGCAGCAGGGCGCTAATAGCAGCGGTGTTCAGGGTGAAGACGGGAGCAGTTGGCGCTTCGCGAACCTCGTCACCCGGGCGCGGCCGCGCCACGGCGGGCATCGCCACGGCGGGCATCGCGCGGCGAAGGGCCGTGAACTCGCGGGTGCCCTCAACCCGGGCGGCGCGTGTCTCCTGCGAGCTGGGCTGGGTGACAATCGTGGCGTCGCGCGGCCGAAAATCGGGCGGCAGCCGCAGGCTGCGCGTGAGAAGCTCGATCCGCGAAATGAGCTCCGGTTGGGTCGACAGCAGGGCCATGCCCAGCGCTTGCGGGGTGCCCGCGATGGCCGGGCGGGCCCGCAAGGCGGCGCGGAGGACGTTCGCCTTCCGGGAGAAGTCCGCGTTCACGAAGTAGAAGCCAGCATCACAACCCCAGACGAAGTTCTTGTCACAGCGCGCCAGCCCCATTTCCGCCGAGACGATCGTCGCATTGGTCAGGCCCGAAAACTCGTTGTGGCTGATCACCCCGTTCTCGCGCAGCGCGCG
>Ga0080064_1000702_pt1 | contig 81849 bp, 67 predicted proteins | sample Subgrocontami54m_FD_69260 | JGI IMG/M metagenome (GOLD analysis project Ga0080064, IMG submission 69260) | Subsurface groundwater microbial communities from S. Glens Falls, New York, USA - GMW46 contaminated, 5.4 m (SPADES assembly) (version 2) ... | reverse complement strand
CCATGGGTGCGCCCAGAACGCCGGGGATGCTGGTCAACGCCACCAAATGGACCGTGAACGTGTATCTGGACGTTGAGCCGGCCATCGCCGGGATCCCGCCTCTTCTGACTCTTCGACCAGGTGAATCGCGCCAACTCGCACTGGTAGCCGGACCACACCGAATCGTAGCCAGGCCGACCGCGGAGACCGCTGCAGCGCCAGCGCCCGCCTGGCGGTACGAGCGGCAGATCCAGATCGACCCAAGAGATCGGAGCTTTCGCCTGCAGCTTTCCGAAGGGGACTTCAAGCAGATCCGGGTCAGTCCAGTAGGAGACAGGTAGGAGCCAAGGGGGGTGTCATCCGGACAGTGTCTCGGTGGCGGAGTACCAGTGTGCTGGCCGCGATAGGACGCCGAACAACTCACTGGAGGCCTGGACTTCGGTCCAGAAACGGAACCCCTGGGTGCCGTCTATACTCTGGCTCCTCCGCCCACGACCGTATTTACTCTGTACTTAAGAATGCCGCGCGTGACGTCGGCCTCAGTGGCAGGCCCCTCGAGAAGGCCCTGACCGCCATCACGGCGAATCTGGCCCTCGACCCGGCCCCCAGATGCTGTATCACCCAGGGCAGAGGACGGATCTCACCCTCGTTGCGGATCGCTCTGATGTCCGACAACCGGTGTGGCGAGCGGGATGGAACTCCATCTTGTCCGGTGTGACCAGTTGCATGATTTGAGCGTAAATAGATATAGATGTATGGCGGTGGTATTGGTGATCGTGTCTGAAGGAGCCGGAGAATGAACATCGTGAATGGCGTACGACGATGGAGCGTCCTGATCCTTGTGAGCGCGCTGGCGGTGACGGTGCCGCTGACGGAGGCGCGTGGTGGTAGCCATCATGGTGGTGGCCATGGTAGTGGTGGCAGCCATGGAAGCCATGGTAGCTGGCACGGTCACGGAGGGTTCCACAGTGGCGTCGTCGTCGAATTTGGTGGGTGGTGGAACCCGTGGTGGTATGGAGGGTACGGGCCGTACGGGTGGGGAGCGCCCGGATACTATGGCTACGGCTACCCTGGGTACCCCTATGGTGGGTACGATCCGTCGTACGCCTACCCTCCTGCTGTGCCACCGGCTGCGTACGACTACGGCGTTGAGACGTTCCAAGCGCCCACTGAGCCTCCGCCAGTCACCTATCAGGCTCCACCGGCACCGAGCTTCTGGATGCCGACGGATCCCCGAGCTGCGGCGGGCAGTGCGTCGCTCCAGATCGAGGTGACCCCCTGGGAGACGGAGATCCTGGTGGATGGCGCGCGGGTCGGGATGGCCAAGGAGTTCACGGGGCCGGTCACCGTTCCGGTGGCGGCTGGGGCGCACGCTCTGGGGTTCAGGGTGGGTGGGCTGACGATCGTAGAAAACATTGCAGCCTCGTCGAATACGACGGTACTCATCAAACGGGACTTTGGGACCGCGATGGTGCCTCGGTAGTAACTGTTCCCGCCAGACGATCGTAAGGATGAACGGCCCTGCGGAAGGTGCGAGGCCGTTCGTGTGTGTATAGGGGGCGAGTGGGATGCGTAAGGGGGGGTACGTTACCCTCATAACCCAAAGGGCGCTGGTTCAAATTCAATCCCCGCAACGTCGTCGGCGATCGGCATCCTTGCGGTATCTATAAGCTCTTACGCATTCATTTGGGGTTGCTCCACTTCCAGTTCCGGATTTCCGGCATGTCTTGGCCGTGTTTGTCGATGTACTGCCTGTGCTCGACGAGCTTGTCCTGTACCATCCGCTTCAGCGTGGCGCCGTTCGCGCCCAACTGCGGCAGGCGATCAACCACATCCTGCACCAGATGGAACCTATCAAGATCGTTTAAGACCGTCATGTCGAAGGTCGTCGTGATGGTGCCCTCTTCCTTATAGCCGCGAACATGCATGTTTTCGTGGTTGGTACGGCGGTACGTCAACCGATGCACCAGCCAGGGGTAGCCGTGGAACGCGAAGATGATCGGCTTATCTTTAGTGAAGAGCGCATCGAAGTCTTTATCGCTCAGCCCGTGCGGATGTTCCGTATTCGGTTCCAGCTTCATCAGATCGACGACATTGATCACCCGGATTTTCAGATCGGGCAGGTGGCGGCGAAGGATTGAAACAGCGGCCAGAGTCTCGATCGTGGGCACGTCGCCGCAGCAGGCCATCACCACGTCCGGTTCCGCGCCTTGGTCGCTGCCGGCCCATTGCCAGACGCCAATCCCTTGCGTGCAATGCTCGACCGCGGCATCCATGGTCAACCATTGGGGCGCCTGGTACTTGCCCGCGATCACGACATTGACGTAATGCCGGCTGCGCAGACAATGGTCCCAGACTGACAGCAGACAGTTGGCATCCGGCGGAAGGTACACGCGCACGATTGCGGCCTTCTTGTTTACCACGTGATCGATGAAGCCGGGGTCTTGATGGGTAAAGCCGTTATGAGCTTGCTGCCAGACGTGGGAGGCGAGCAGATAATTTAGCGACGCAATTTTCCGCCGCCACGGCAGTTCCGCGGTGACTTTCAGCCACTTGGCGTGCTGGTTAAACATCGAATCGATGATGTGAATAAACGCCTCGTAGCTATTGAACAGTCCGTGCCGACCCGTGAGCAGGTATCCCTCGAGCCAACCTTCACACTGATGCTCGCTCAGCATCTCCATGACCCGGCCATCTGATGCAAGAAACTCATCGTTCTCTTCCGCCCGGGCTTCCCACTGCCGGTTGGTGACCTCAAAAACGGCGTTCAACCGGTTGGAAAGCGTCTCGTCGGGACCGAAGATCCGGAAATTCCGTTGCTCCCGATTGAGCTTGGCCACATCGCGCAGGAACTCTCCAAGCACGTGCGTGTCGGCGGCCTGAACTGATCCTGGTGACGGCACATTCACCGCGTAGCTCCGAAAGTCAGGCATAAGCAGGTCGCGCAGCAGCAGCCCGCCATTAGCGTGCGGATTGGCGCCCATCCGCCGGTTGCCCTGAGGCGCCAGCTCGGCCAATTCCGGTACGAGTCTCCCATCCTCATCGAACAGTTCTTCTGCCTTGTAGCTCTTCATCCAGCTTTCAAGCTGCTTGAGATGCTGGGGATGCTCGGAATCCAGCAGGAGCGGCACCTGGTGCGCTCGGAACGTGCCCTCAACTTGCAGACCATCGACGACTTTCGGTCCCGTCCAACCCTTGGGTGAATTGAGGACGATCATCGGCCAGCGTGGTCGAGTGGCGTCATTTTTGTCTCGCGCATTGCTTTGGATGTGCCGGATCTCCGCAATGACCGTTTCCAAAGCAGCGGCCATGAGTTGATGCATCTTGTCCGGCTCATGACCTTCCACAAAGTAGGGCGTCCAGCCGCTGCCTCGTAGAAATTGCTCCAATTCCTCATGCGTGATGCGGGCCAGCACGGTTGGGTTGGCTATTTTATAGCCGTTGAGATGCAGGATAGGCAGCACGGCTCCATCGGTGATCGGATTGAGAAATTTGTTGGAGTGCCATGCCGTGGCTAACGGACCTGTTTCCGCTTCGCCGTCACCGATCACGCAGGCGACGACCAGTTCCGGATTGTCGAACACGGCCCCGAAGGCATGGCTGAGCGAATACCCCAACTCGCCCCCCTCGTGAATCGACCCCGGACACTCCGGTGAGACATGGCTGGGAATCCCTCCGGGAAAGGAGAACTGGGTAAACAGTTTTTTCAGTCCGGCATCATCCTGCGTGATGTGTGGATATACTTCGCTGTAGGTACCTTCGAGATACGTGTTGCCTACGAGCGCAGGGCCGCCGTGGCCTGGACCGGAAATGTAGATCATATCCAGGTCATACTTCTTGATGACCCGGTTCAGATGCACGTAGATGAAGTTCTGCCCCGGCGTCGTACCCCAATGCCCGAGCAGCGTCGGCTTCACGTGCGACAGCTTCAACGGTTCCCGAAGCAAAGGATTGTCGTATAGGTAAATCTGGCCGACCGACAGATAGTTGGTGGCGCGCCAGTAGGCATCCATCTTGCGGAGCAGTTCCGGCGAGAGTGTGTTGGTTTTCATGGTGTAACCTTCTTTAGGTGTGGTCTTCGCGACGGGCTGCGGCCGTGAGCGTTTGGCCGACGGCTTCTTTTGCGTGCTCCCCTAAAGCCTCGGTCGGATATGTGATCGCGGTGCCCCGGACTTTGGCAAAGGGCGTGAGAGTATGAACTTGACGGCGAGTTGCACTCATGATGTCCTCGGTGTGAATTCCACGAACCAGCAAAACATCTGCGATGAGCGAGCGATGACAGCGCCACGGCACCGCTTCAGCGCACATCAAGACGATTCGGTCTTGGTTCGCCAGGCGGATCAATTCTTCGAGGCTCTGCGCAAACTCGGGCGTTTGCATGTAATCAGCATAACCTCGAAAGGAGGCATTTCGCCAGCCCAAGTTGACCGAATCGCGCTTCGCATGACGCAGGCCGCCAAGTCCCGGCATATGAACATATCCTAAGCCGACTTTCTTTAACGATCGGGGTAAGGAAGCCTTGTCGAACTGCGGATTGTGCCGGGAACGCAGCACCGTGCGCACATCCACTATGCAAGTTGCCCCGTGTGTCTGAAGCAGGCGGATGAATTCCTCGAGCGTGTGCGTGGAATGGCCAATCGTCATTACCAGCAGCGAAGGTTCTTCCTTTGGCATGCTTTTTTCCACGCAATCGGCAGTTTTTTTATTCTCAGCGCGCTCATTGTTTGCTTTTGAGTTTCTTGAGCACCGATCCCTTGTGCATGGTCAGATGGTCGGTCGTGTCGCTCTTGCTCAAATACTGCGGTTCTTCCTTCGAGGTACGGACCGTGTAGCTCTTGAATCGGCACTCTTGGTGGATAGTATTAGTGTTGCTTCACAGACGATCATTCGTCAAGCCTGCGAATGACCCAGGTCTTCACGACCTGGGTCAGGATCACATAGCACACCAGCATAACCGCCAGGAGTAGCCAGTACAGCGGCGGCAGCGGGACAAATCCGAGTGCGTCGGCCAGGGGCGAAACCGTGAGCCACGCGCCAACCGCGACAATGATCAACGAGGAAACGATCAACGGCCAGCTCGCCCGGCTTTCGATGAACGGAATCTTATTGGTGCGGATGACGTGAATGATCAGCGTTTGGGTAAAGAGCGACTCGACAAACCAGCCGGTGTGGAACAGGGCCGGGTTGTTCCAGCAGTTGAAAACGTACAGCATCATGAAGAACGTCAGGTAATCGAAGATCGAGCTGATGGGTCCGATAAACAGAATAAAACGCTCAATTTCGCCAATCGTCCACTTGCGCGGCTTGGTCAGCCAGTCGGCGTCGACATCGTCGGTGGGGATCGTGGTCTGCGAAAAATCGTACAGCAGATTGTTCGTGAGCACCTGGATCGGCAGCATGGGCAGGAAGGGCAGAAACCCGCTGGCTCCCACAACGCTGAACATGTTGCCGAAGTTGGAGCTGGCTGCCATTTTGATGTACTTGATGATGTTGCCGAACACGCGCCGGCCTTCCATCACACCCTGCTCCAGGATCAGCAGATTGTTCTCCAACAAAATGATGTCGGATGACTCCTTGGCGACGTCAACCGCGCTATCGACTGAAATGCCTACATCGGCGGCTTTCAAAGCAGGGGCGTCGTTGATGCCGTCGCCCATAAAACCGGCGACGTGACCTTTGCGCTGAAGAGCGCGGATGATATGTTCTTTGTGGGCTGGCGACAGCTTGGCAAAGACGCTGGCCGAGTTGGCAGCTTCGTCCAGCTCCGCCTCGCTCATCGCCTCGATTTTGGAGCCGAGCAAAAGATGCTCCACCGGCAAGCCCACTTGCTTGCAGATGTAAGAGGTGATGATTTCATTGTCGCCGGTCAGGATCTTGACGTCCACGTTCAGACTGTGCAGCCGCTTCAATGCCTCCGCGGCGCTGTCCTTGGGCGGATCTAGGAAGGACAGAAAACCGAGGAGAATCATTTCCGACTCATCCTTGACCGCATAAACCGGTTCATCTGATGCGCCAGGCATTTCCTTATACGCCAAGGCGATCACCCGGAAGCCCTGAGCATTCAGGTCGTCCGCTATCTGTCGACGTTTGACGTCGTGTTCGGGCTGAACAGCGACGAGTTCCCCATTGAGTTCCACCCGGGTGCACAGACTCATCACTTCATCCACCGCGCCCTTACAGATCAGCGTGTTCAACCCGGTTTCATCTTCGACCACGACCGACATCCGGCGGCGCACGAAGTCGAAGGGGATCTCGTCGATCTTACGATACTTTTCTTTTGCTCTCAGACGTTCTTCCAGCTCCTCGTGGTCGAGAATCGCCTCGTCGAGCAAGTTCTTCAACCCGGTATGGTGGTAGCTATTGAGGTAGCCATAGTGCAGTACCTTCTCGCAGGGTTCGCCGCGCACGTCCAAGTACTTTTCGAGCACGATCTTGCCCTGGGTGATGGTACCGGTCTTGTCGGTGCATAATACGTCCATCGCCCCAAAATTCTGAATCGCGTTCAGGCGCTTGACGATCACTTTTTTGCGCGCCATCGCCAGCGCGCCATTGGACAGATTGACCGTCACAATCATAGGCAGCATCTCGGGGGTGAGCCCGACTGCCACCGCCATGGCAAAAAGGAAAGCTTCCAACCAGTTCTGCTTGCTGAGTCCGTTGATGAGAAAGACGGCTGGCACCATCACGGCGATGAAGCGAATCATGAGCCAGGTGAACTGGTTGATGCCCTTGTCGAAGCTGGTGAGCACGCGCTGTCCGATGATGCTGGCGGCGAGCGATCCGAAATAGGTCTTGTCGCCGGTGTGGATGACCACGGCGGTCGCGGAGCCGCTCTCCACGTTCGAACCAAGGAAGCAGAGGTTGGGCAGATCGAGCGGATTTTGAACGTTTGCCGACGCCGGGGCGGCTTTCTTCTCCACAGGCAGAGATTCGCCGGTGAGGGTCGCCTGATTCAGGAATAAGTCCTTGGCGGCAAGCACCCGTACATCAGCCGGCACCATATCGCCGGCGGCCAGCCGAATGATATCGCCAGGCACGAGCATCTTGAGCGATACTTCGGCTTCCTTGCCATCTCGAACTAACGTCGCTGTGTTGCTGACCATCGCTTCGAGTTTTTCAGCGGCATGATCCGCGCGCATCTCCTGATAGAAACGGAGCACCACGCCCAGCAACACCATCACGAAAATGACCACTGTCGCTCGCAGATCACCAGTCAGGTACGAAAGTACACCCAGCGCCGTAAGCAGGAGGACCAGTGGATTTTTGACGTTATCCAACAAACGCATCAATGAGGACTGGCGCTTTTCTCGCGCAATCTCGTTTGGCCCGGACTGTTTTAAGCGCAAATCGGCTTCCGCCTCGCTAAGACCGTCCAGTTGCGATCCAAGCTCCTTCAGGACGGTATCGGTATCGGCACGCGCCATTTCCAGCAGTTGAACGGAATAATGCGCCCCGTTCTCGCCAGGGAGCTTACCTGGGTGCTGAGATGCGTTCAGTGTCTTCTTTGAAATTTCCATTCATGCCTTGCTGTCTGCTGTATCGTCTTGGCCTTGTTGAGAGGTTTACGAGTCAAATTACCGGGGCCGCCACAGTATGTGAGCGGATTCCAGTGGGATCGCAACGCCGTCGCAGTGCGGCATTACTCGCGCCGTATAGTCCGCTGAAGGACGGGCCGCAGATACGGCCGCGCTGTAAACGTAGCCGCCAGACGCGCCGGCCAGTTGGCGAACGCGCTTCATCTCCTGCCGCACGGGAGCACTGCCCATGACGTTGTCGGCGTAAAGCTCTACCCGCACCGCCTTGGGGTCGAGATCATTGAGACAGACCTGAACTTCAAATACGTGCTGCTCGCCACGAGTCTCAACCTTCACTTCGCCAAAGTGTAGCGAGGCCCATTTCTGCTCCAGACTGTGTTGCCAATCGACCATCTGCCTTCCCACTACGCCTTTATCGGCAGCGCGCCCACGAAAGGCCAACGCAGCCGGGAGGTAGAGTTGCTCGGTGTATTCGCGCACCGTGCGGTTGGCGGAGAAGCGCGGCGTCAACCGCGCCATGCTTTCCCGCATCCGCGCTACCCAGGCGGTGGGGATGCCCTCCCCGTTGCGGGTGTAAAACTCGGGAACCACCTCGCGTTCGAGCAGGTCGTAGAGCGCCGCGGCTTCGACCGCGTCCCAGGCGGTATCCTCGTCATGCTCCTGACCATCCCCCAACGCCCACCCCACTTCAGGGGTGTAGGCTTCCGCCCACCAGCCATCCAATTCTGAGAGATTGATGCCGCCATTGACGAGCACCTTCATGCCGCTCGTTCCGCAGGCCTCCCAGGGTCGTCGTGGGGTGTTGATCCAGACGTCCACCCCCTGCACCAGGTGCTCCGTTAACAACATGTCGTAGTCGCTCAGAAAGACGATGTGGGGTCTGGTCTCTGGCTGGCGGATGAAATTTATCCATTCATGGATCAAGGCCTGCCCCGCCCGGTCGTCCGGATGGGCCTTGCCGGCGATGATGAGTTGCACTGGTCGCTCTGGATTGGTTAACAGGCGAAGCAGTCGCTCCGGGTCGTGCAGCAGCAGATTCGGTCTCTTGTAGGTCGCGAAGCGTCGCGCAAAGCCCAGTGTCAAGGCGTGGGGATCAAATAGCTGTTTCGCCCCGTCAACCGCCTCTGGCGACGCGCCGGAGGCGGTCAGTTGCCTGGACAATCGCTCGCGAGCATCTTCAACAAGAGACTTGCTGGCGGCAATACGAAATTTCCAGAGCCTGGCGTCGGAGATGCGGCGAATGTCATGCTCCAGGGTTTCCGTTGTCCCCAGCCAGCGGTCTTTTCCACAGGCCTCTGTCCAAAGATCGTCGGCCGGCGCCGAGTCCCAGCTCGGCATGTGAACTCCGTTGGTCACGTGTCCAATCGGCACTTCGTCTTGCGGCCAGTGCGGGAAGAGAGGCTCAAAGAGGATCCGGCTCACCTTCCCATGCAATCGACTCACGCCATTGACCGCCCCGCTCCCGCGGATCGCCAGATAGGCCATGTTGAAACTTTCCGACGAGTCGTCCGGGTTCTGCCGGCCCAGGGCCAGCAAATCGTGGAGTGTGATACCGAGCTTCTGCTCGGCGTAGCCACCGAGGTATTGCTTGATGAGGGTAGGATCGAAGCGGTCAAAGCCGGCGGCTACTGCCGTGTGGGTGGTAAAGAGGTTTCCCGCTCGCGTGACGGCTAGTGCCACTTCGAAGGGCTGCCCCGTCTCTTTCATGAAGCTCAGGGCACGTTCCAACACGGCGAAGGCTGCATGCCCTTCATTCAGGTGACAGACTTCCGGCTGGATGCCGAGCGCACCGAGCATCCGCCATCCGCCGATCCCGAGGAGCAGCTCTTGCTTGAGGCGCAGTTCCGGCCCGCCTCCATAGAGTTCGCTTGTGATCCCTCGATGAGCAGGAAAGTTCGCCGCGTCATTGCTGTCCAGCAGGTAGAGTTTTACTCTGCCGACCTGGACCTGCCAGGCGCGCAGCCAGACTGAGTAACCGGGTAAAGCAATCTCCAACCGCAACCACTCCCCGTTCGGGTGGCGCAACGGCGTGATCGGCAGTTGTCCGGGATCGTTATATGGAAAGAGGGCTTGTTGCGCGCCGTCCTTGTCGATTACCTGTCGAAAATAGCCTTGCTGGTAGAGAAGTCCCACGCCGATCACCGGTACGCCCAGATCGCTGGCGGATTTGAGCTGATCGCCGGCCACGTTGCCAAGCCCGCCCGAATAGATAGGGAGAGCTTCGCTCAACATGAATTCCATGCTGAAATAAGCGACACAGGTCAGAGGAGACTGCGAGTAGGTTTGCTGAAACCACGCGGACGCCTCGGCCACTTGCCGCTTGGCTTGTACAAGTCCATCGACGCTTTTGCGGAAGATAGGATCGGTAGACACGCGTTCGATCTGATTCCGCGAGACCGTCTGCAAGACAACCCAGGGGTTGTGCGTGAGTTCCCAAAGCGCGGGATCAAGCTGCCGCCACACTTCGTCGGCGGCATGGTTCCACGACCAGCGCATATCCAAGGCCAGCTCGGCAAGGGAATCGAATCCCTCGACTTCCATAGGTAGAAGGCTGTAGATTGGGTGGCTGGCACGGGTTTGTTTGCTCATAGAATCTCCTTTAATTTTGTCTCGGATAGAATCCCCGACTGCTGCGGGGACGCCGCCAAAGCGTCGCTGACGATCATCTGTGCTTCCTCCAGGAGGCGGCGCAGATAATCCGCGCCTCGGAAGCTCTCCGCATAGATCTTGTAGATATTCTCGGTCCCTGATGGACGCGCCGCGAACCATCCGCTCTCCGCCACCACCTTCAATCCGCCGATGTGGGCGCCGTTGCTTGGCGCGTTGGTGAGGATGGTCTGGATTTTTTCGCCAGCTAGGTTTTTGATCCGGAGCTGCTGCGGTGAGAGTTTCTCCAGGACTGCCTTTTGTTCCGGAGTGGCCGGGGCCTCAACACGCTCGTAAACTGGCTCACCGAACTCGTGTGTCAGCTCGCGGTAAATTTCGCCAGGATCGCGGCCCATCCGCGCAGTGATCTCCGCGGCGAGCAGAGCCGGAACGATTCCATCTTTGTCCGTCGTCCAAACGGTGCCATCCAGACGAGCAAAAGAGGCCCCCGCGCTCTCCTCGCCGCCAAAGCCAAGCGAGCCGTCCAGCAAACCGTCAACGAACCACTTGAAGCCGACAGGCACCTCGAAAAGCTTTCGGCCAAGTTTGGCAGTGACGCGGTCAATCATCTGGCTGCTCACTACCGTCTTGCCCACCGCCGCTTCCTTACTCCACTTCGGTCGGTGTTGGAAGAGATAGAAAATGGCGACCGAAAGGTAGTGATTCGGTGGAAGTAACCCCGCACTCCTAGTGACAATTCCGTGCCGGTCATGGTCAGTGTCACATGCGAAGGCGATCTCGAAGCGATCCTTCAAGCCGATTAATCTGCGCATTGCATAGGGCGAGGATGGGTCCATGCGGATCTGGCCATCCCAGTCGACCGTCATAAACCGGAAGGTCGGATCGACCTCCTCGTTGACGACCGTGATGTTCAGACCATAACGATCGGCGATTGTACCCCAGTAGTGCACCCCGGCGCCACCGAGTGGATCCACCCCCAGGCTGATCTCTGCGCCGCGAATGGCGTCCATGTCGAGCACGTTGGCGAGATCAGTAATGTAAGTATTGAGATAGTCGTGCCGGTGCGTCGTTGAGGCGCGAAGAGCCTTCTCAAAAGGAATCCTTTTCACACCTAGAAGGCCATTCTCCAGAAACTCGTTCGCCTTTGCCTCAATCCAATGTGTGATGCTGGTATCGGCCGGCCCGCCGTTTGACGGGTTATACTTGAAGCCGCCGTCATGGGGGGGATTATGCGAGGGCGTGATCACGATGCCGTCGGAGAGCCCTGTCTTTCGCCCACGATTATACGTGAGGATCGCGTGGGAGATGGCGGGGGTTGGGGTGTATTCATCGCTGTCGGCGATCATGACGTCCACGCCGTTGGCCGCCAGCACTTCAAGCGCGCTGGCAAGAGCCGGCACGGAGAGCGCATGCGTGTCCATACCAAGAAACAGTGGGCCATCGATTTTCTGCTGCGTTCGGTACAGACAAATGGCTTGGCTGATGGCGAGGATATGACATTCGTTGAATGCCTTTTCAAACGCGGAACCACGATGCCCTGAGGTGCCGAACGCAACTCGTTGCTCCGGCACTGAATGGTCGGGCACCTCAGTATAATAGGCTGTGACGAGCTTCGACACGTCAACTAGCATCGATGGTTCGGCTGGCTTTCCTGCATGAAGACTTATTCTCATTGCTCTCCGCCTCAATCTTCCTGCGGATGGCCTGCTGCCAAACCCAGAACGCTGCAGACCATCTTTGCGATCATCCATTCCTCGTCCGTGTGAATAACGCGGACAGTGGCTCGGCTGGCCGCCGAGGAAATCACGCCCTCATTCGCCGCGTTGCGCTTTTCTTCGAGTTCGATTCCAAGAAATCCCAGTCCATCGCAAATCCGGGTACGGACCGTGGGCGCATTCTCTCCGATGCCACCAGCGAATACCAGCGTGTCCAGTCCGCCCAACGCCGCCGCGAATGCGCCGATCCATTTCTTGACCTGGTAGCAAAACAGCGCGACCGCTTCAGCCGCCCGCACGTCCTGCGTCTCACGGTCGAGCAAGTCACGCATGTCGGAACTGGTCTCCGACACGCCGAGCAGCCCGGACTGGAAATTGACCATCTCATTGAATCGTTTTGCATCGAGGCCCTCGGTGCGCGCCAGATACCAAACCAGTCCTGGATCGAGATCGCCTGACCGGGTGCTCATCGGCACCCCGGCTGTCGGGGTGAAACTCATGCTGGTGTCCATGGGCTTGCCGTCACGCACTGCTGCCAGACTCGCGCCATTGCCGAGATGGGCGAGGATGACCCGGCCGTGTGCCGCTTCCGCTCCGGCTAGGCGGATCAGCTCTCCCATGAGAAACGCATACGACAACCCGTGAAACCCGTACCGTCGCACGCCCTGCGCTTCGTAGCGGCGTGGGATCGACAACATCCGCGCCACGCGCGGTAGATCACGGTGAAACGTCGTATCGAAACACGCCACTTGGGGCAGGTCAGGGAATCGGCGATGAAACGCCTCGGTCAACAGAATCTCCTCCGGCAGATGCTCAGGATCGAATGGACTGAGCTGGCGCAGTTCCTCAACCATTTCCGCGGTGATTCGCTGCGGCGTGCTATACTTTGGCCCGCCATGCACCACGCGATGCCCCACCGCAGTCAATGCATCACGCCCGACGCGCTCCTCGATCCAATCCATCAGAGCGCCCACCGCCGCCGTGTGATCCGGCGCCGCTACCGGCCGCGAAACGTTGTCCGCCTGGTCCAGACCTTTCACCCGCAAGGTGGCCTCCAGCAGTCCAATCCGCTCAATCCCGCCCTCCAGAATCCGTCGGAGCGAGTCACCGGCCTCGAACAGCGCGAACTTGATGCTCGACGAGCCGCCATTGATCGTCAGGATGCGTGGGTTAGCTGGTTTCATGGATGACTCTTGCGTCATTCTGCAATCCGAATAAAGCCAGTTTCGCGCACGTGGACTTGTAATCCGTGTGAAGAACGCTTCGAATCCCTAAACCTTCCGCGATCTGGACGAACATCGGGGTATTTTCGAGATAGACTACCTGCCGGGCCGGCGCTTGGGCGATGTCCAGCGCAAGTCGAAAAATGTCTGCGTCGGGCTTGCGGAGGTGGACGAAGCAGGAGGAAATAAAAGAATCTACAAGCCTATCCAGCTTGAACTTTCGAATTCGATACGCATTCAGTTCACGCCCTTCGTTGCTGACCACGGCGATCTTCAGCCCGTGCCGGACCTTGAGCTGAGCGACCAGCTCGATCATCTCGGGGTAAGGTTTCGATTGCGCGAACATGAAGCGCCGAAACTGAGCCCGGGTGAACGGTCGCTTTTGGTAGAAGACCACCCGACCTAAATATTCTTCCAGCGTGAGCTTTCCCTCCTCGTAGGTGTCGAAGGTCAGGTGATGCCGATCCTCCATCTCGGCCAACTCCAGCTTGAAGTTCGTTGCCGCCCGTTTGCGGGCATGATGATCCCACCCGTTGGTGAGCAACACGCCGCCGACATCCAGAAACAGCGTCGTAATCTCTGCTGAGCGTTTCATCATAGTCCTCGATCTATCGTTGTTATGTCGGTTACGTTCCCAATTCCCGCAGCGTCCTCAGGAAGGTTATGACATCTTCCCGGCGTAACATGCCGATGACACGGTGATCCCGGGTGACAGGCATCTGGTTGACTCCATCGCGGTCCATCTCCTGGAGAGCGACCCACAGCTCGGCATCGGGATCGATGCATTTTGACTGCTCCAAGGGAAGCATGACCTGAGCGGCACTCGTCGTCGCCCATTCGGGACGCGGCACTTCCTTGACCCGATGCAGCGTCATCAAACCAACGGTGTTGTCGTCGCGGTTGACGAGAAAACAGCGTTGCCCGCTACCGAGGATGTGTTCGTCCACCAACTGCTGTAGCGTCAGATCTGCGGGAACGGTGGCGCAATGAGTGCTCATGGCCTGCGAGACTCTATGGCCCGCCAGCAGACCTTGAAACATCACTTGCTGCACCTGGGCGGAAGCCGCGTTGTCGAGGAACCAGCCGATGCACGCGATCCACAGCCCTCCCCCAAAGTTGCCGTGGAACATCTGCCAGACACCGGCGAGGATAAACAGAAAAGCAAAGAACCGGCCGACGTTCGCAGCGATGAACGTCGCGCGGCGCATGTTTTTCGTGATCGCCCATACGATGGCGCGGAACACGCGGCCTCCGTCGAGTGGGTACCCGGGGATCAGATTAAACAACACGACGGCTAGGTTGATATAGGCCAGATACTTGGCCAGACCTAAGAGGGGTTCCATACCTGACACCATCGGTTGCACCAAGTAGAAGCAGACTGCCAGAGCCAGGCTCACAAGGGGGCCTGCGATCGCGGTGAGAAACTCGGCGATGGCACTGGGTGGATCCGCTCCAATTTGAGCGACGCCTCCGAAGAGGAACAGCGTGATGCTGCGCACCGGAATATTGTATCGCAGGGCCACCACGGAGTGCCCCAGCTCATGGAGCAGCACGCACACAAAGAATATGATGGTCGTTACGGCGCCCATGAACCAATACAGCGGCGGTGGCCAGTCCTTGAACTCGGCGGGATAGTAACTTCCCGCCAGCATCCAAGTGAGTAGCGTAAAGATCACAAACCAGGAGTAATCCACACCAATCGAAATCCCCAGAATCCTGCCTAACGGAATGTTGTGTCGAGTCATGAGCGTTGTTCCCTACTTGGTGCGCCTGCCGACCGATTCCATGGGTAGCGCCCAACTATGTCCTTGTTGGGCAAGCAGCCCTTGCGCAGCTTCTGGTCCCCAGGTACCAGCGGCGTAATTCGGGAAATCACTAGGCGGCGCAGCCGTCCACACATCGAGCACCGGCATCAACAACCGCCACGCTGCCTCGACTTGGTCGGCACGCATGAACAACGTGGCGTCGTTCTTCATCACGTCCCAGAGCAAGGTCTCATAAGCGTCGGGCGACCGCGCGGCGAACGTATCCTGATAATTGAACTGCATCTCCACCGTCCGCAGACTCATTCTTGGCCCCGGGTGCTTTGCCTGAAAGCGCAGCACGATGCCTTCGTCAGGGTGGATCGACATGACCAGGCAGGCCGGTTGCCAGTCGAGGGTGGCCTCAGGCGGAAACGCCTGATGCGGCACTGCGCGGAACTGGATGGCAACTTCCGAAACCTGCCGTGTGAGGCGTTTTCCTGTGCGGAGATAGAATGGGACGTCCTGCCAGCGCCAGTTGTCGAGGAACAACTTCAGTGCCACAAACGTCTCCGCTTGGGAATCGGGGGACACGTCGTCTTCTTCGCGATAACCGCACACGCCCTTGCCGCCGATCCAACCTTTGCCGTACTGCCCGCGCACCACGTACTGATGGACCGCGTCATGATGAATCGGACGAACCGCGTGGAGCACATCCACTTTCTTGTTGCGAATCTCGTCGGCATCGAAGGAAACCATCGGTTCCATTGCTATCAAACACAACAGTTGCATGAGGTGATTCTGCACCATGTCGCGTAGCGCGCCCGCCTGATCGTAATAGCCTCCGCGATGTACGACACCCACCTCTTCGGCGACGGTGATGGTCACGCAGTCCACGTAACGGCGGTTCCATATGGGCTCGAAGAGTGGATTGGCAAAGCGAAACGCCAGAATGTTTTGCACGGTTTCCTTGCCCAGATAATGGTCGATCCGGAAGATCTGGGATTCCGCGAAGCTGTCTGCGAGGATGCCGTTCAACTTGCGGGCGGATTCCAGGTCATAGCCGATCGGTTTCTCGATCACAATACGCGACAGCTCCCGGTCATGCGCCAACCCGGCCTTGCCGAGGTATTTCGGGATTTCACCGAACATGCTCGGCGGTGTGGCCATGTAGAAGATGCGGTGGACCTTGGTGCCCCATTCCTTTTCCAGCTTCGCGCATTGTTCGCCCAGGGTCGTATAAGTTTGAAGATTCTTGAAATCGCCCTGCTGGTAGCGGATATGCCCGGCAAACTCACCCCATTCGCTGGTTTTCACCATTCCTTGGCGCGAGAACTTCTTGACGCCGTCGTGGAGGCGATGGCGCAGCTTTTCGTCGCTCAAGTCAATGCGATCCACCGCGATGACCGAAAAATCAGCGGGCATACTTCGGTCCTGGGAGAGGTCAAATAAGGCCGGCACAAGCTTTCGCCAGGTCAAGTCACCGGCGCCGCCAAAAATGACGAACACCGTCGGTTCGGGTTGGTCATTAGTTTTCATGATTCTCACTCCTTCTCCCATTCCGTGTGATGTATAGTGCCCCCCTGAAAGTCAACAAGGCTGATGTCACCTGGGGGACTTGATAGAACTGTTCACGCCATGCCCATGGGGTCAGATACCCCAGGGCCGAATGCTGTCGCTTGCTATTGTAGCGCGCAATCCAGGCCATGATGATGCGTTCGGCCTCCTCGAAGGACTCGAAGTGGTGCAGTCAGACACATTCCTGCTGCAGGGTGCGGAAGAAGCGCTCGATGACCTCGTTGTACTCCAGCGATTCGCGGTTAGGGTCGACTCTGCCATGTGGTGCCTCCGCGTTGAGCCGCCCCAGTGTGTCACAGTCCCTGTCTACTCTTCAAGGGGGTCAGTATAAGACGGCACGGGTACGGCAAGGTGCAAGGCGGAACGCGGAGTTCTTCAAAGTGGATGGAAGCCGGGCTGGGTTCGGCAAACGCTAAGAGGCGGAGCGTACCACGGCGGAGATTGAGCAGTGTGTCACGGGCCATGCGATCACGCGGAGAGCAAAAATGCCATGTCAGTTTAGCAAAGGTTTTGAGGGGAGGGTAGCAGTGTTTCGAAACAGAGTTGTATTCTCTCTTATTGCAAAGGAGTAGCCACGATTTGGACACCGGCGACAAGTTCCGGCGAGCATGAGACGGCTAAGTTATGGAAAACAGTGGCGTCCCCAACGGGTTCTTATCTGGATATATACCCCCTCGGAGCAACGCTCCGTAATGCAGTTCTCCCTTGAAGGCGTAGGTGCCTTTTCCGTTTCGTTCCTGTACGGGTGTGAATTCTACCCGGTCTACCAGCAGCTTCTTGAGGGCCTGCCTAGCGCGGGGGACATTGCCCCGGAGCAGGTCGGCGAAGCGGACAAGTTGGCCGTCGATCTCCCGCTCCAAACGTTTTAGCTCCAATACTCCCAGGGTCGGGGCAGCGGCCAGCCTGGCGAGTTCGGCGCCAATCTCCATGACCCGCGCATTGGCCTGCTTGATCTTTGGAATGAAGACTGTCGCGACATCCCTGTCACCAACTGCCTCTGTCCACCGTTCGATCTTTCGCTGGAGCCCCTTCCGTTCCTGTTCCAGCATGGGGCGGCAGTCGGGGTCCTTCGCCAGCCGCTCCCGGACACGCTCCACAGCGATCTCGACGGCGTAGCGGAACCGCTCCGGAGTGAGCACCTCTCGTTCGAGGGCGGCCAGGAAGGCGGCGTCTACGGCCGCCACCGGCTGGGTGACGGTGTTCGCACAGATGCCACGGCGGAAAGAGTGGGCGCAGCCGTAGACGCGGCGGACGCCGCCGAGGACGGCGAGGTTCCAGCCGCAGCAGCCACATTTGGCGAGTCCGGTCAGGAGGTAGCGGCCTTCTCGCCCTCGGTCGGGTTGCTCCCACAGCTTCCTTCTGGTGTCCCGGAGGTAACCCTCATTGACGACCTGGAGCCGCCGCTGAACCGCCTGCCACAGGGGCTCAGGGACGATGCGCAGGTCCGGAGCCGGAACAACCAAATGCTCGGATGAGTCCCGCTTGACGCGGAGACCAGCCCGCCCGTTCCGGTCAACGTTGGTGTACTGCCCCCAGACGATCTCTCCTCGGTAGAGGCGTCGGTACAGCATTTCCCGCACCTGAGTAGGCGCCCATGACCCCGTTCGTTTCCTGGGTGGTGCCGGAGACTGTCCGCCGAAGAACTCCCGGAGCTGGTCAGCGTAGCGCGGGTAGCCGTTCATCGTTTTCGCAATGACCACGTGGCCATAGCCTACCTCGTACATCCGAAACACAGAGCGGATGACAGCGGCTTCGTTTTCTTTGATCCGTCGCTTGACGTAGTCGTGGGGAGCACCTCGGAGTACCTCCACGCCGTCCTTATAATGGACGTTCTCGTATCCGTAGGGCTCCCCACCGGTCACAAAGCCCTGGCGGGCCTTCCGCTCGGCGGTGTCACGCGCCCGTTGCCGTGCCTTCTCCCGCTCCAGTTCCGCGCCGAAGAGGGTCAGGCTCGCCATGATCTTGTCCATCGCGCTGTCGAGCTTGGCCTCCCGGTCGTCCATGTAGTAGAAGACCCGGACCCCGGCATCGGTGATCTGCTTCAGGATGTACGCCGTCTCGACCTGCTCGCGGCCCAGACGGGATTCTTCCGACATGACGATCGCGTTGAAGGGCTTGCCGTTTTTCAGTGTGTCCAGGAAGCGGATGAGTCCGGCGCGATTCTTAAACTCGGCCCCGCTGATCGCATCGTCCTGGTAAACGCAATCGGGCAATACCTCGCCGCCCCTGGCCTCGACGTAACGCCGCGCCTGCTCGATCTGGCGGGCCGTGGAGCGGTGGTCCTCGTGGCGGGCGTCCTCGTTAGACTTACGCACATAGACCGCGAACCGCAAGCCGGAGAATTCTGGAGTCTCACTGTTCAGCCCATGCTTTCCTGCTCGTTGTCTCGCCATCATTCTTGCCTTACTCCTGTTTCTGTCAGTGACCTTTTTCCTTGGCCACCAGGGACGCCGCCACCGTTTGCCGGACAATCTCGCTCACGGAACAGCACTTCTGCGACGCCAAGGCTAGCAGCCGTTCGTAGGCTAACGGTTGCCTAAAGACTGTCGCAAGCTTTATCCCCACTGCTTTGCTTGCTTCCAAAATAAACCATATTATAAGTTAAAAGTCTTTCACAATCGCAAAAAAGAACCGTACCGAACAGAGCTACCCATAGCGGCGAAGCCGTGGCATCCCCTCCCTATAGGGTTCCAGATGGTCCGCTACCCCCTTTACCGCCTGCCATACAGACCTCTACGACATTGGCGAGCACCTCTTTCTCGCTTCCTGACCCTGCTCCGAATTAACATCGAATGGACGGGCGTCTCGCGACGCCTGAGCGGCCACCTTGGACTCGTCACCGGCTCCACTAATTGCTCGTGGGGATTGTCTAGACACCTCGCCAACAGCCTGTGTACTCAGGGCGTTCTGTATCCGGTCTAATACCGCGTCGGCGGCCATCCGGCCTACTTCGTCCAGGAAGGCGCGCAGGCTCGGATCGCTAGGTGGGGCCGCCCTTCGGGACGTTCGGCGCCGATCCCCAAGACGAGAGAAGTGAGCAGCGGGCGCAGAGGTGCGCGTCCCCTTCTGCGATTCCCATTTATTCGCCCTCACTCTCAATGCCATTTACCCTACCCCATCCGACTCCGCCTTGCGTTGCCCTGTCTGTTCATCCGCTGCACCGTGTCACCGACTTCTCTTGCTACTATGACTCGTTAGGCACCTTTCTCTATATGACCGAAGGCTTCGAACGCTACCAGCTAACATATTCACGGGTCGCCCCTTGAACCTTATGTACTGAGAAAATCGAATGGCTACAAGTACACGAATCTGCATCACCGGAAAAAATTGGCATTTTCCCATGAAAACTGGACTGGCGCGAGTCACCCGCTAACAGGGCTGCTCATCATAGACGGCAATCCAAAGGGCCTAATGTAGGGGAGTACTTGAGGGCGGTCAGCCGACTTTTCTGGATTGACCCCCTCCTCCTACTTTCTATGGGGGCGGACCCCATGCCGCGCGGGCGGGTTGGAGAGAGGCATATCACTGACTTTATCTACTTACTCAGCGAGTGTCTTCGGGCCCTACCAGGTGGGCGCCCCCGATGGCGGCAGATTGCCGAGTTTCTGAACGATCTCTTGGACCGCAAGGGGGATGGCGTGCTCACGCCGGTGCAGGTGAAGAGCCGTTGCGGCCGCGTCACCCCTGCACAACGGAGAGCTTGCCAAAAAGACTTTGCTGAGTTCCGCACAGTATGGGAGGCTTTCTGGGATGCCGTGAGGTAAAAGAAACCGGGTGACCTTCAACAGGTTTATTTAACCCAAAACATTCGTACGATTTTATTGCGGCTTCCGCGGATTGGCCCGTTGCCCCATACTCTCAATAAAGGCGGCGGGCTTTTTCTTTTGAGGTCCCACGGCATGGTAAATAAGCTGATCTATTGGCAGAGGGGAGAAACGCGTCACGTTAACCGATATGGCCAAGGGCTAATGAAGGGAGGAGGCAGGCATGAAGATCGATAAGCAACTTCAAAAGATCGCGCCTGACGACATCGAACTAATGGACTGGCTTCCAGTCAAATACGCCCCCAAAGATACTGCTGGTCGATCAGCCAAGTTCATCCCGACTCTTGAAATGGTTGCAGCCCTACCAGCGTTTCCTCAGCCCTGCGTGTTGCGTTATCCCGGTGGGATCCAAAAATCAGGCAAGTCCTATGGCCTCGTTTCGGGGTATCGGCCCTGGCAGGGCGCCAGACAGCGGCATCTCCCAGCGATTCGCGCGCAGGTGCTCCACGTGACGCCCGAGGAATATCACGATCCACAGTTCCGAGCGAGGCTGTATCTTGCGGCCAACCCGCCACCCTTTAAAGAATTCCTAAGACGAACGACCAGCAAAAGCGAACGAACAATTTACAGGCAGCTCTCCATTGGCGATCGACTCCACAAGCAACTTCTCGATACGCCTCTGAGCCAGGCGGCGCGACTCGCTTTGATCCAGGTACCAGCCGATGAGCAGCCAGCCGTTCTTGCGGAGCTGGAACACACACAGCGTCGATTCACCGCGCAGAATATTCGTACTGCGATCAGAATGCGAGCCGGCGGGTCCGCTCTCCCGGACCTGAAGCCGCTGCGCGATGCTACGAAACTCTGTCGTCAGCTCCAGCAGCAATCGAACTGGAGCGAAAACGACCTAGAATTGATTGGGCCAATAATTTTCGGTCACGCCAACGTCGTAAAGACTCTTCTCATCCACCTTCACACGCAATCAGCCGCCAATACAGCGAGTGATGGCAAGTCTTAGCGAGTCGCTTCTCGAGAGACTGCCTACCGGGCTTGCGAAGAATATTGGGTGCCACTGGTGACACAGTGACAATAGTGCCATCCTACCTACTGCTGCGCTCACCTCGGTCACGAGCCCGCTGGATCGATTGGCCCCCTCTCGAAGCAATGTGGCTCAAAGGTCTGTAGCCTCCACGCCTAAGCATATTCCGCAAGCGCCATCCTTGCCGATGTAGTGCATTTCAGATCATTGGAATCATCGAATCCGGCATTCGGGAGACGCTGATCTCCAATTTCGGTCCGATATGAGTTTATCCCTCTCTATAGCGCTGACCTCATTACCTCGCCAGATAACCGCAAAATAAAGTCAAAAAAATCGCCTTTAACACAAACGTGCACTAGCCTGACGCTCTCCATGTCGGTACAACGTGGCTATGACGATGGAATCACGCATCCCTCACACGCTACCTCCTCAGGAGAAATACGCGCCATGACAACGGGTCAGGGACGGCCAAGAGTTGAATCCACCGATTCTGAGCGACAGCGTTCATTGTCTACCGATGGGCTGCTGTCTCTGAAAAAGAGCGATCGCAGAGACAACCGGGAGGCGCCTGTTCGCCGTCGATTATCAGTCAGCACCACTGGCGACCCCCGGCCTGGTCCGAGCCCGGCTAAACGCGCGTCCACCCAGCAGGCACCCCGCCAAAAAAAGACTAACCGTCTTCTCGCAGGTAACCTGTCTACCCGACCGGCGTCTATCGTACAGCTTGCATCCGACGAGACTCGCCTTACCCTAGCGCAACTAGTGGAGTTTGGGAGGTGGGGGAAGAGCACGCGGGATCACAAGTTGGACGCGAGGCGCCCGACCTATGACTATGACGAGACAGCCAGATCCGAGATCGAGGGCGGACGACCTGACCGAAGAGAAGATCCCGGAGCTAGCGAGGTCAGAGGTGGCCAGGATTCTCGCCCACCTCGCGATCGGACGCTATCTCCGGCTAACCAGGGAGTCACAGGATGATCGACACTCGTCCAATCCAGATTAAATCGCACCATCTCAAGCGCAAAGCGGGGGTCTACGAGCGAGTGTCGACCCCTCGCCAGGTGGAAGAAAGCGTCGGCTCGATCGCCCACCAAGCGAACCAGAAGGAGTACCCACTACGCTGGGGCTGGCGGCCTGATCAGATCGACCTGTACCTGGGGGACCTCGGCGTATCAGCGAGCGGTGGGGTGTCCCGACCGGATTGGCAGCGACTGCTGCGCGATATCGCGAATGGCGAGGTAGGAGCGGTTTTCAGCAGTGATCACTCGCGGCTGAGCCGGTTGGCGGCAACATTTGAAACGCTGCTTGAAGTTTGCTGCGCCAACGATACCCTCCTGGTGATCGACGGGGTCATCGTCAACCCAAACGACCCCAATGACCGGTTTATGGCGCGCATACGCGCAAATTTCGCGGAGTTTGAGAATGCGCACCGGACGGACCGAATGCGGAAGGCCCGGCTTGCCAAGGCCAAAGAGGGCTACCCTGTGTCACGGCCCCCTATTGGCTACATCGCCATGCAGAAGGGCAAGGGGCGCCACTGGATCAAAGATCCGAACCCTCAAGTCCGACAACGCATCCTCGAGATTTTTTCCCAATATGAACTCCTGGGGAGCCTGCGGAAGGTGCTGATGTGGCTGAGGGAGCACGATCTCAAGCTCCCATCACATGCTCGAGGGGCCGGAGAGCTACAGTGGAAGAACCCATCTCATTTGGCGATATACGGGATACTGACGAATCCAGCCTACTGCGGTCTCTATCGTTACGGGCGTACTGAATGCTGGCCGACCGGGGCCAGAGGAAAAGCGCGTCCGGTACCAAAAGAGAGGTGGATTGTAAAGCCTGGGCTCCATTCCGGCTACATCACCGTAGCCGCCTGGAACCGCATTCAGGAGCGCCTCCGGAGCAACCGGATTATGGACAACAACCAGCCCGGCGGAAGCGGAAACGCCCTCTGCCAGGGGCGCGTCACCTGCGGAGCGTGTGAGAGGCGCCTTCAAACGCGCTATCCTGCTCGCCGGAGCGATAAAAGCGGACGGAAGAAATACGTGTGCTGGGGGGCAAATGCCCAGTATGGGGAGCCCAAGTGCATACAAATCGACGGCGATATTCTGGACGCCCTCGTCGCGAGGGAGGTCCTGCGCGCGTTCGCGCCGACCGATGTTGAGACAATCCTTCTGGCGGCAGACGACATGAACGCCGGCTACACGGCGCTCCAGCGACAGCGGGAGGATGAACTAGAGCGGGCCCGCAGCAGGGCGCAGCTCCTCAAGGCGCATGTACTGCAGGTCGATCCCAGCAAGCGGCTGGCCACTGCGGAACTCCACAAGGATCTAGACGAGGCGCTAGTCCAGGTGCAGGAGCTCGAGCGCCGGAACCGGGAACAGCCTCTCACCCCTCCACTCCGGCCGACTCGCGAAGTAATCGAGGAAATCCGGCAGCTTGCGGCGGACCTCCCAAACCTCTGGGCGGATCCCGCGACCACCAACGAGCATCGAAGGCGCCTCGTGCGACTAGCGGTTCGACAGATCCGCGTGATCTCCATCTCGCCAACCAGCTGGGAGGTGGACATCGCCTGGGCCAGCGGCGCCGTCACCCGCAATGCGCTCCTCCGGCCCTGGGCGTGGAGGGCTGCAGCGCGGGAACTCGCGGCCCAAGGCCTCACCGCCGCCTCGATTGCCGAGGCGCTTACCCGACGTGGATTCAAGACGAGGGAAGACAGCCCCGTGACCGCCAGGTTGGTGCAGTGCTTCCTATTCCGATCGCAAACCGGCCACCCAGCCCAACTAAAATCCGCCAGGCGTTCCAATGCTGGTGCAGATTTGTGGTTGTAATCTACACTCCCATCCCCACCTGCATGGTATAATTCTACCGGCCTTTCCCGGCTTTTCCATTGACACGACAAGGGAACTAACGATAATGCTTTCCTGGCTATTGTTTAGCAAAAAGGAACAACGATGCGGCGTGACCCGCGTGGTCCTGGCAATACTTGGCGACGCGTACCTGCACAATAGGGAAACACGGGGTCGGTCTTGCAATTAAGTGAGCGGTCGGGGAGATAGGTAACAGCCTAACACTACGCTCAACCGGGCGCTGCGCGATAAAGCCGCGCCAGCCGGTTAGCTCTACGCTAAGCAGACAGAGAGAGGGGAGACGTTGGTGGAATGAACTACGAGGGCCTGACGGCCTCCTACTGGAAAGAGCAGGCTCAGCGGATCGAGGATCTGCGGAAAAAGATCAACACGCAGTCGGTCGTCTCATCCGGCCGGACTGTGCCTGACGACGAGGCGTTGGTCATCGGTTCGGGTCGCCGGCTCAACGTAGCGGTCATGTTCCTTGACATCAGTGATTCATCCAGTAGACCCTCCTACGCGGAAGCAGAGCAGCTTACAAATCTCCGCGTGTTCAACCTCTTTTTCTCGGAGATGGTCAAAATCGCGGAGGACTACGGGGGGTTTGTCGAAAAAAACACCGGTGATGGTCTGCTCGCCTACTTCGAGGATCGTGGCGGCGACCCGCCCGAAGTCGGGACCAAACGCGCCGTAGCGTGCGCCTTGACCATGCTTGCCACAAACGAGCTTTACGTGACACCCATCCTGCGGAACTCAGCGATTCCGCCGCTGGTCTTTCGGATTTCCATCGACCACGGCCCCGTGACGATCGCTCGCTTAGGTGCACCTCGCCGTTTCAACTCGATCGTGGCCATCGGTACCACGGCGAACTTCGCCAGCAAAATGCTGGCTCACGCCAAGCCCGGCGAGATCGTTCTGGGTGAACAGGCGAAACTTCAGCTGCCCTTGAGATGGCAGGAGCAGTTCACGAGGCTTGCCGTTCTCTTCACTGGCTGGAATTACATCTTGAGCGGGGCTCCATATCCTCTCTACTGGTACATCGGCCGCTGGAGCAGACTTGTTTAGGGGAAGCCATGAGTGATGAACAAACCGCAGGCCCGCCGCCGACTCCTTTACCCGTCACGGCTGAGTTGGGGCAGCTTGTTGCGGAGCCCCGCGCCGGAGTGCCTCCGCCATCAGAGGCATCTTCCGCTACGGCGCTCCCCGCCCCTTCCGAGGATCCATACCTGCCCGTCTTCATCGGCGAGGCCCATTCCTATGTCACTCAATACATCCAGAGTGCCGACCAGAAGGCGGTCTTCCTGTTCAGTGCCGCAACTGCGCTCCTAGCGTTCCTACACCAAGATGGCGGTTCCGTGCGCTGGCTGAAGGCGCCGGCAGCCTGGGGCTTTCTTGGGAGCGTCACCTTCATCGCGATGCTCGCGCTAGCGGGCGCGGCGGTGCTTGCTGTGGCGGTCGTGATTCCTCGGCTTCCAGGCTCTGCCAAGGGTTTGGTCTCGTTCCTTGGCATCGCGGAGCATGAAAAGCCGCAGGAGTACGCCGACAGACTACTCCGCACCCCCGGCACTGCCTTACTGGCCGAGAAGGCTCAGCATTGCTACACCCTGGCAACGGTCTGCCGAAGGAAGTACCGTCTTCTGCGGGGTGCAGTCATCCTTGAGACCCTGGGCGTAGCCGCCACCGTGTTGTATTTCCTCTTCGCGCGAGCGGGAGGGGCTGCCTAACAATGAGATCACCTGCGATGGCCAGGCGGCGCGGCCCTCGCAGGTGATCTCTGACGTTCTCCCTTTGCTTCGCTCAGGGAAAACGCGGGGCTGAGCCGGTGCCCCTTCCCGTCGCTCCGCTACGGGAGAACCAGGGGCACGAAACCGACCGCTTCGCGGCGGCTGAGCGGCGCGTTATACGTCCATGAAAGTACCGATACGTGTTAAAATTAAGACTTGGAAATACCACAAATAGATTGATGCAAAGGAGCGTATTCGCATGAGCAAAGACATAGGGAAAGACATCGAGAAATTCGTAAAGCTTACAAAAGAAGAACTGGATGCAAACCCGCCTACTGAAGCTGATTTGATAGGCGAAGGTGAATCGCAGTTGGTTCTTTTTAAAGGCAAGAAAATTCGACAAGTGTTCCATGACGACGAGTGGTTTTTTTCTATTGTAGACGTTATTGCGGCTATATCAGAAACTGACAGACCTAGACAATATTGGAGCGATCTAAAAAGGCAACTATCTGAAAAAGAAGGTTTTTCTGAACTGTACGATTTTATCGTACAGTTGAAATTGCCATCCACTGACGGGAAAATGAGAGAAACAGATGTTGTTAATGTTGAGACGCTTTTCCGTATTGTCCAATCTATCCCATCACCGAAAGCTGAACCTTTCAAAAAGTGGTTGGCAAAAGTTGCATACGAAAGAATACAGGAGTTTCAAAATCCAGAAATAGCCATCAAACGTGCTCTTCTCACATATAAAGTGAAGGGGTATAGCGATGAGTGGATAAACGCCAGAATACAGACCATCGTAAGCAGAAAGGAACTCACTAGGGAATGGTCCCAACGGGGGATTACAGAGGGCTTAGAGTATGCACTCCTCACGGACACTATTTCAAAAGGAACTTTTGGGTTACGAGTTAAAGAACATAAAGAAATTAAAAGCTTGAAAAACCATAACCTCAGAGACCATATGTCACCTTTGGAGTTAGCGCTTACCATGCTTGGCGAAACAACAACAGCAGAACTTGCGCGTAATACTGACGCACATGGGTTCAAAGATAATGAAAAAGCTGCTGATATTGGAGGTAAAATAGCAGGAGGAACAAGAAAAAAGATTGAACAAGAATTAGGCAGAAAAGTAGTCACGAGCAAAAATTTCCTTAATATTGATAGTAAAGCACAAGGCAAGTTACCTACAAAATAAATCATAAAACATTTCCTCCTGCGAGCTTCCACATACAAACTTACATAACCAATCGTTCCAGCGGATGCGGGAATTAGCCCGTACCGCTGAACTCTGCGTGTGTGCCGGGCATGGCACAGAACTGACGGGGTGCAAGTCCCCGTGCCAGGTTTAAGCAGAGCCGAAGGCTAGGAGAAGGGCAAGGGCGTCATCGTAATGTGGGGTCTGGAGGAAGCCCAATCCAAACGCGCGGGGCAGAGCCTGCCCCGGACTTGATCCGGGGAACAGGAACCGGATAGGAGGTGTGTACGCTCGGGACGAGCGGGCACGTGACCGCGAAGTCCTCCATCTGCAACGGGGTGCGCGTTATACATCCGGAGTCTACGCATGGAAAGTTCTGTGTCTGACCCCGGGAGGTCTCTCATGTGCCCCGGACGCAACTAACGAGGGCTGAGCCTGGAGCGATCCTAGCTGATCGCACGGGATAAATCAGCAGCGGGCAGAGGAGGTGGAGGCAACGAGCCGGGACCGGTTGTCTCCGGAGCATCCCGGAGGACTCACCCACCGAAGGCCCAAACGGTTCCCGCAAGGGATGAAGAGAGAGGAGTCAGTGCCTGGCGTGGAGCGGTGAGGGTGCATCCGGCGAGGTGCCAGACTGAGTGTCCGGTATCTGGGATGAGCTCGCGGCTGGCGCACCGGGAGAAGACGCCCCGGGTGGGGTGGACACCCCACCCTGACTGCAACTGCCGAACCGCCGTATTCGTGATCCGAACGTACGGTGGTGTGGGAGGGGAGAGGCCGTGAGGCCTCCCCTGATTAGGCCGAACTGCGAAGTTGAGGTAAGCGGATGCCGACCTCGATTGACGAACTCCTCGACATTGCCAGTAAGAACCAACTGTCGGAGCACCGACACGCGGGCGTGGAGCTGAAGTCGAGTTGGACCATTGACTGTGGTCGAAAACTCAGCGCCCTGGCAAATCGTATCGACACTTCGCCCAAGTGGATGCTGGTTGGCGTAGCCGACGACGGCACACTGCTCAAGAAACCCGAAAGTTGGGCTCGGCAGACTGAGCAAGCTTTATCGCAGCAAATCAACGACAATCTCAATCCTTCGCAGGCTTGCGTCGGCATTACTTGCCATGAACTCGATCACTCGTGGGTGGTCCTGGTGCAGGTACGCAACCCTGGCGACGTTGTCTACTGGGGCGACCGCGCCTATCAAGCAGCTGGCACTACGATTTCTGAGATGACCCCGGAGGAGGTGCTGAAGCTCAGGATTCGATTGCCTGGGCTGTCGGACTTCTCACGGCAGCCAGCGTCAGGGGAAACACAGCTTGGACTGGTTCAGCACTTTCAGCAAAGAGTCGCCGCACGCGGGCAGCCCATAGAAGGAGCGGCGACCACACTTGAACAGTCACATGCTGTCCTTCGCGCCCTTGGTTTGGCTGATACCCAGGCAGAACGCATTCTTTTCGGTGACTGTACTTTTCGGTTGGTGCGGTACAGTGCGAATCAAGATCCCGTCCAGAACGAGCGAGTGCCTGGCATCTACACGCTTCTCACGGACGACTTCCTCGGAGATCTTCAGCGATGGGCAAAGGACCAGCTGCAAATCACGGACCTGCCGTTCCCCGAAAGAGCCCTACGAGAGGCGCTCGCGAACGCTGTCGCGCACACCGCCTACTTTGAGTTGGACGGAAACGTGATCGTAGAGCAGCATCCGGACAGAGTGACAATCGGAAACCTGTGCGTTCGGGAGTCCACCTACTTCGCCAATCGTTGGTTTTCCCGAAGTCACAAGACTGTGAATGGGTTGCTCATGGAGGCCCTGCGAGTGGCTGGTCATGTTGACGAGCTGGGCCGAGGAAAAAATCTGATCTTCTCGGAGTCCATCCGCAACGGGAAGACGGCGCCGCAGGTCGTGGTGGAGAGAGCCGGCCGCTATGACCGGTGGAAGCTGACTCTCTATGGAGGGACCCAGAACACGACCACCTTGCGGCTTTTCGACAGGTGCCGCGCGATCTATAAGGACGACCAGAAGGCGCTGATTGCCCAAGCCTTGGTGTTGTGGCGAGATCGACCCGTGAGTGAGATCAAGAACTATATTGACGGAGATTTCGCCAGACAGTTTGCTGAAGTCTTATCTGATCTTAGAGGGCCCATCTTCTACTATCGAGAGAAGGACCGGATTACGCTTCGGCGGTGGGCCGCCATCCTTCTCGGTGAAGGTAAGGATTCGAAGGCCCTGTCACCGGCAGAAGAACGCAATCTGCGTGACTTTGCGTTCGATATGCAGACGAAGTACCACGACGGATTCATTACTCCAAGAGATCTCAGAAACTTGGCGGCAATGGCCGACACTCCATCGGAGCGGGTGTTGTCGTCCTCGATTCTGAAAAAATGGAAAACTGAAGGCACGGTTAGACGCATCTGCCGCGGGCAGTACAGATTCGTGTCGAGGAAGGTGTCACCAGCCGAGACATTGGGCGATTTACTTGAACTGTTTCGCAACGACCAAGAAGGTAGCAGCTCGGCCTAACTGGGCGCTTCATACCGACCCCTTGCAGGAGCGGCTGAGCTTAGCGTTAGCGGCAGTAGGCCGATGGGTAGGTGATTCGGATCGTCGCTCCGTAAGGGAAGCAGGCCAGGATCCCGTTGAGCTCGGTGGGCTCTCGAAGCGACCATCTGGAGGCTCCCTGGAAGCCGAACGTAAGGCGCCAGAGTGTCGGGTGGTGGTGCTTCTCGTAGGAACCGCTTCTGCCACCGAGTGGAGTGCAGATTACACCCCCGTAATGTGGACTCCCAGGAGGGCGGATGAGTAGTGGTGATCTAGGTGCGCAAGCGCGGCATTTCCGAAGGACGTTTGCGACAATACGGCCCGAAGAGTGTGTTTGCAGTTCGCTACCCTTTGCCCAACTCGTCTTGGAGTTTCCTGAACCTTCAGGACATTATGCCCACGCTAACCTACACGAGTATCGAAACACCTGGCCGAGTTCAATCGGAATGGGTGGCAACCTTGATCGGAATACCCCGAATACACCTGGGATGAATACATACAGTCATAACGCATTGTGAAACAAAGGTGTGCGGGAGAGGTCTGTCTGAATTGTGCTCACAAATGCCCTCTTGCCGGGTGACTCGACCAAAAGATGGGCTGGTTTCTCAAAAGAGCGGCCGCCGACCCATCTTCACTTACCCAACCGCATCGCCAGCCCCTGCTTTTCGATGCACAATATCCATTGACAAGTAAAAACAGCCCTCCTACACTTCTGACCACCGAGAGCAATGCCTTATCAAAGCACCGTGTGGGGCGGTTCTGGCGATTAAAGGTGACAGAAATCGATGCGTGGGTTTCGGCCGGGAAAGCCGGGTCGTTTTGACAACGCAAAAGGAACCCACCGTGATAAAACAAAAAGGACCCACCCCTGGTCAGTGGTAGTCGGGCCTGTGGGACGTATGGGAAAGCCAGCGGCTTTTCCAAGCTGTGGTGGGAAGCCGCGCTTTGTGTGGAGGTCCACCGCAGCGGCACGTTCCGCAAAGAGGAAGTTGACGCCTGGGTGCGGCGGGGAACGGCGGGCGGCAGGCGCGGCAACAAACGATAGGCTGCCCAGTCCGGCCGTGATGAGATTGGAAGACCAGTGATGTCAGGAAGAAACCATCCAGTGAGCGGACCGGGAGGACAAGGTGTGGCTAACCAGTCCGCTCAGGCTCAACTCTGGCAGGATGCCCCACCCGCTGCGGATGGACATGCCGCCTGCGCTGCCGAATCTGCGAGCCCCGGAAAGGTTCTTGACCGTAAGACCATTCAGGACGTTCTGTTCAGTGAAGGACTGCTTGCTGTCAGAGTTTCTGTGGGTGTGAATACCATCCCCGAGCTCCTGGCTGCCCTCATAAAGCAACTTGGCCAGAACAGCATGGAGACCCGGGGTCGCTATGCTCAGTCCATCGTAAAGTGGTTCTTTCCTGACGGGTTGGACGGTTTGGCGAGACAAGTCTGGGTCGCATACGGTGACGAGAGTATCGAAACGGACATCCTGCGATACCTCTACCTCGCCGCCGAGCCTGTGATTGGAACGTGCGTCGCCGAGGCCCTGTATCCTCTCGAAAACGGGATGCAGATACCCCCCCAGTACTTCGACCAGTTCCTGAAAACGTTTTTTGGCGAGTTCCCGCCACAGAAGACCAGGGAACGGCTCAAGTCGAACCTGATGAAGCTCGGGTTCCTCGGCAGGGCACGCGGCAAGCCTGACCGCCTTAAACCCGTTATGCCGTCCAGAACGTCAGTCCTGATACTGCTGCACCACCTGTTCTCCCCGCAGGGAACCCGTACCGTCGAACTCCGCCGCCTCCTGGCCGATCCATTCTGGAAGTTCCTCGGGTACAAATCGGAGGATGCAGTGCGGGCCGTCCTGCGCGAGGCGAACACCGCCGGCATTCTGGGCAAGTACGTCGTGGCGGACCAGCTTGAGCAGGTGACCACTATCCTCTCCGGCGATGAGTTCCTGACCCGCAAGGTGCATCTGTGAAACGACCTTCTGAACTGGCGAAACTGGTCCGGCAGCAAACGTGGGACAAGGACGTTGTCCTGTGGGTGGGCACAGAAACCAGCCTGGGGGACGCCCTCAAGCACGTCAAAAGCGTGACCCTCGACCTGCTCGATCTTTTCGATGAGACGAATTCGCCGATGGACGACGAGGAGACGCGCACGCGACTGACCCGCGAATTGAGAACGAAATTGAAGGCGATCCCGACTGGGCCGGAAAGCAGGACGGTGCTGATCGTCAAGTCTGTGGGCTTACTCGCCCGCTACAACGTCGGGACAAGCGAGTTCTACAAGTGGTTCTGCGGCGACTTCGCCATGGTGGTACTGCTCCTCGATGGCGTACCAGAAAGGACCGATTGGCCGGAAGAGATGGCCTGCGACGGGAATCGGCTGTTGAACTACTTCAGGGAACCCGACGTTGTGAAGCACGTCTTCGCGGGGAAAGGATGACTATGAGCGCGTCTTTGCGTGAGCTTTCCAAGATCATCACCGTCAAACCGGAACCGGAGACGACGCCTTCCTTGGCTCAGTTGATCCAGCAGACCAAGGCGTGCCAGACCGTGTCCCAGTACTACTTCACCCCATCCATCCGCAGTCACTTCAAGAAGGTTTTCGACTGCGTGGTCAACCGCAAAGGACAGGGATTCTGGGTGCAGGCGGAATACGGCGCCGGAAAGACCCATTTCCTAGGCTCCCTCATGGACTTGCTGGTCTGGCCGGAGAGTTGGACATCCCTCGCCGATGAGGAGATCAAGAAGGATTACGCCGGGGCGCTGTCCAAGACGAAGCTCTTCCCCGTTGCGTTCTCCCTGCGCGGCATGGGCGAATCGAACGAGACGGACAGCCTGATGCGCATTTTCGAGGAGCAGATCGGCGAAAGCATCGCGGCGTTTGCCCCGACCATCAAGGACAAGGTGCTCCTCACATCCCCCGAGATCGCCGACTACTGGTACGGCAAGGAAGCCACGGAGGCCGAGAAAGCCGGCGTTCGGTTCCACTTCGACAAGGAGCACAAGTGCAGCCCTGAGGAGTTCCGATCCAAACAGGGCGTGAAGAAGTTCGGGCAGGAGCTGGTCAAGTCGAGGTTGCCGGAAGGCCGACTGCGGGGAAAATTCAAAGAACGATTCTCCCTGATCTACGAACAGATCACCAAGCTGGGCGGGTACGACGGTATCGTCTTCGTGATCGACGAGTTCAGATCATGGCAGGATCGCCACATTCCTGGCACGGCAGCGTATGCCGAGGATGAGGAGATACTGGAAACGCTGGCCTACGTCCTGCCGACCCAGCACCACAACATCCTGACGGTGGTCGCCAGTCAGGGAGACATGCCGCAAAAGTTGTCCGGCGGCGGCGAAGGAGACCGATTCATCCCGCTGTACCTGCTTTCCGGCAAGGATAAGGACGACTTCGGGCGGATCGTGTCATTCAGATGCCGTGATCTCCTCAAAGGCGCCGGCACGGACATCAAGGACTACTACGACTACTGCCGCAAGGAATACCGTTTCATCAAGCAGTTCAACATCTCGCTGGACTACTTCACGGCGATCTTCCCATTCCAGCCACGTTGTTTCGACGTATTGAGACGCCTCACACAGAATGCCGAGAAGCACAACCTGCCCACCGCACGGTCAGCCATCCGCATGGCGTGGCAGGTCCTGTCCGAGCCGCAACAACTCAAGACCAAGCGGCTGATGGTTCTATCCGATCTGATCCGCACGGACGAGCTCCAGAAGGGGCTGAACCACGAGCACTACAGGGACGGGTGCCAGAATCTTCAGGGCGCCATAGACCAGCTTCCCGATCTGTCCCTGGCAGAGGAAGAAAGCACGCACGCCCGTCATATTCTCGAAACCCTGTTTCTCTGGGCTGTCAGCCTTCCCGACAACCAGCGTGATGGACTCACGCCCCAGGAGGTGGCCGAGGCCTCCTGGCTTTCCGACGATGCCATTGGCGCCACGGCCCTCGCCGACCAACTGCTGAACAAGCTGATTCAAAGCGGCTTCCCGATCCGGCAAGAGAAGAAGACGAAGGACAGCAAGGAAGTCACCGTCTACTCCTACGAGACCACGGCGGCTCAAGCCAACCCGGTGAAGCTCTTCTCTCCCCTCAAGAAGAAGGCGAAAGAGGACGTGAAGGGCCAGGACGCCAAGTGGATCGAATCCCTGTTCTGGCAACTGCCCGACATTACCCCAGAAGCCCAGGCCGAACTGGGCGTCAACGGCGGCATCCTGTCCACGTTCCAGCCTCCAGATCCGCGTTCCTTCCAGGACAAGCAGGAAGGCAAAACGCCCGCCTATCAGTTCCCTCACCGTTCGTCGGCGTCCACAAGGCGGATCCACAAGGTTCAGTACACCGGCGAGGTGATTATCGCGAACACCTGGCGCGACGAATTCGGCGAGGAGATCAAGAACCCCGACCAGCACTTCCGCATCGCTTACTTGGCAGTTTCTCCCGACAAGACCGACGCCGCGATCACCGCCGCCCTCAAGGACGCCCGGATCGCCGTGTGCCGTCCGGCAGCCCTGTCCGAAGACACTCGCGATGCGTTGGCCGACATGATCGCTGCCGAACAGATGAAGAAGAACTGCTCGGCTCCCGGCCAGAGCACCCTCCGCGAGTACGCAGAAATCAAGCGTCGCGAGGCCGTGAAAACCATCCTGAAATGCCAGCAGGACGAGTTCCGGCGCGGCAAGATCGTCACCCAGAAGAGCTACGCCATCCCCGCGCTGGAAGTGTTCAAGTCGTCCAAGGATCGGGAGGAAGATCTTGCTGGACGGTTGCTGGAGAAGTCCTACGACACGCCTCTATTCAGTGCCAAGGAACTGAAGAAGGAATTCACCGATGCGGATGCCCGCAAGGTCTTCGGGGGCTTGTTCGGCAGGGAACCGGCCAAGGCCGAGAAGGATGCCGTCCTTAACTTCGGGGCTGGCCTGGAACTGGTGGTCAAGTCGCACCCTACCGAGTTCAAGCCCGATGCCTCACAGGCTCTGGCGAGAATCCACGAGCACATTGAGGGACGCGACGAAGTGCCGGTCTCGGAGATCAAGGCTGGCTTCTGCCGTGCCCCCTATGCTCTCACGGAAGCGATGGTGACGCTGTACCTGCTGTCTCTCGTCAGGACCGGTGGACACGAGATAGCGGTGAATCCCAGTGCGAAGGTCGAACTGGTCAACGGGAAACCGCTGCCGGGCAACAGGCTGACGGCGCACACGTTGACGCTCTGCGAGTGGAACGTCAAGTTGGACAAGGCGATGCTCGGAGCCCGTCTGGTCCTGTCGGCACAAAAGGGCTGGAACGAGGTGCTGCCCTACGCCAGGATTCTCGATGATACCCTCAAGCCCGCCAACACGCCTGACGAGGAACTTGAGCGGAACGCTCAGTTGCTTGCCGTGCTAGCCAAGCTGAAGGTGGAGATTTCGGAAGTCGAGAAGGGAACCGACGGCCTTGTCGCCAAACTGGGGGGCACCGTTCCCAAGCCGTTATCCGAGGTCTTTGCCCGGCTGACCGGACTCACCGCCAGCGGTAGTTACCAGGAGTTCGATGCCGCCGTGCGGGAAAGCTATCCCACCAAGGAGGCCTTTGCCGAAGCGTTCGCCCGGCAGGATAAGGCGAGGCGGCTCAGAGATCGAGCGTTCGAGGTGGGTCAGGCCTACGATTACCTGAGCGGCGCTTGCGCTATGGAAGTAGCCGTCGAGTTCGAAAGGGATAGTCACAGCGGGCTAATCAAGTTCGACAACCTCCTCGACAATCCCGGCGTGATCGGCGCCCGCCTTGATGGTTTCGAGCAGTGGAAGAGGCGGTATGTCCATGCCTACCGCAAGGCTCATCGTGCCTACTACGACGGCCTGAGCGAGATTGCCAAGCGCATCGAGGTGCTGAGACCACGAACCATCGCTCTGAACCGACTCAACGACATCGTGGAACTCGGCCCACCGCTGGCATCCACTGTGAATGCCGGCAGCGACCTCAAGCAGTTGGAGTCCGCCACGTGGATCTGCCCTGATGCGGCTGAGCCGGACGTGGCCGGTTCCAATGCCTTGTGCCCCAAGTGCCGGTGGACCCCGCAGCGCCCGTTGCCCCAGAAGGACTATGAACGCCTTGATCAGGCCGTGAGTCAGGGGCTGACCGACCGTATCCAACGACTCAGGGACACGTCCATCGCAGTCATCCTGAAGAAGGCGGCGGACGACAACCAGCGGGCTGACCTCAAGCTCCTTATCGAGATCATCCAGATCGCCAATGCAGACAAGTTGGTCGAGGTCATCACCGACGACCTAGTCGCGTTCCTGCGGCGGCTCTTGCAGGATGCGAACATCGTCCAGGAGTCCGTGGAACTGGGACCTATCCTTTCGCAGATTGGCCCGATAGAAGAGGACCGGGTTGATGAGGCTCTATCGAAATTGACAGCCTTGTTGACGAAGGCCGTCAAAGACGCAAAGGCCAAGCACGGCACAGGGAAGCGGGTCCGGGTGTTCCTTCGGCTCGAAAGCGGCGGGCATGGGGGAAACGGCTGATGTTCGATCCCGCGGAACAGGAAAGGGTTCTCAAGGAATTCCTTGCCGCACACGTTCGTCCGTACGACCCGGAGACGGACGACTACGACTGTCCCCCTTTTGCCGCCGACATCAAGGAGGGCAAGAACGATCCCATCTACAGCGCCCATTCCTACCATACGAAAGTTCCGCCTCGAAGCATCATCCCCTACATTCTGCACTATACGCTGCCGGGTGACTTGGTGCTTGATCCGTTCTGCGGGACGGGAATGACAGGAGTGGCGGCGCAAATGTGTAGCAAGCCGCCTGCAGATATTCTGCACCGGTTCCCCGAACTCCTGGACCGCGTTGGCCCTCGTGCCTGCATTCTCAGTGACCTTTCGACAGCCGCCTGTCACATCGCGTACAATTACAACACGCCAGCTAATGTTGAGGCGCTCAAGCGTGAGTTCGAGCGCATCAAGGAGGCGGTGAAGGATGAGTTCGACTGGCTCTACGGTACCGAGCATTACGAACCCGCCGTAGGCCTTTACGATCCGGCCAATGCCGACGTGGCCTGCCGCCTAAAGAACCCCCCGATGGAAACAGAAGCCTCCTCCAAGCTCGGCCAGATGGTTATGGAGGGCCACGCCAACTACGGCAAACAAGACTGGGAACTGCTCGCCAAGGTCGAGGTCGAGGCTCGGCTTGGCTATCCAGTAACCAAGTTGCCGCGTGAAGACAAATGGGGCGACCTCGACGTTGGCAAGGTCAAGCAGTGGGTCTGCATCCCTGCCACGATTCAATACACCATCTGGTCAGACGTTTACCGTTGCGAAGGATTCGTTACCAGCGAGGAACCCACGGGCAAAGTCAGCACACGAGGCAAGAACATAGGCAAGCCAATCCTAACTAAGAAGCGAGTCAGTCGTGGGTGCGGGAAAGACATAGTCTTATGGAATGTTGCAGTTGACCCTGTAACAAAAACCTTCGCCGAGCAATTTGAATGTCCGTCGTGCAAGCAGGTCTGGAACAAGTTGCTTCTAAGCTTGAGGACTACGGTTCCCGTCTGGACCTCTTACACGTATTCGGGTCTATCTACGACCAAGACTAGAACTGACAGGAAGGTTGCCAAAGTCGAGGAGAACCGACTGACGGCAATTGCCGCCCGAGGTTCACATGCATCCTTTCCCAAGCTGGAAATCGACCTGGGCAGGGAATTGATGACAATGGGTCCTGCAAATCGAGGGATGAGCTGTCTTGCCGACTTCTACACGCCCCGAAATCAATGGGGGTTGGGCCTTATCTGGGATAGTATTTCCGAATCGCCCGAGAGCGTTCAATCGGGTCTTCGGTTTGCGTTCACCGCCATTCTGGATGTCGCTTCACGCCGAAACAGGTTTCCTCAGCAAGCCGTCATGTCGTCCACGCTTTACGTACCATCCATCCAGATTGAGATGAACGTGTACTCGCAGATATGCCGACGCATTGACAAGATCGTGGGTGCTGTTCAAGCGTCGGCCCCGGTTAAACAAAGCAGTTTCGTCTCTATCACCTGCGGGGACGCACGGAACTTGGTTGGCATACAAGATGCCTCTGTTGACTACATCTTTGCTGACCCGCCTTTTGGCGGCAACATCTACTATGCGGATGCAAGCCTTCTTGTGGAAGCGTGGCTCGTCAATTTGACGAACGAGACTCTCGAACTCGTCTTCAACCGTCAACGAAGACAAGATGTCCACTTCAAGAAACTAGCCGACTACGCGGAAGGGATGACCGCTGCGTTCCGCGAGATGTTCAGGGTCCTGAAGCCGGGACGATGGGCAACGATCGAGTTCAACAATTCAGATGGTGCCGTGTTTGAGGCGATTAAGACAGCCGTTACCTGTGCAGGCTTTCAGATCGCAAACATGTTGCTGCTCGACAAAGGGCAGAAGTCCTTCAAGCAGGTAAAGGGGGCGAAAGGCGAGGAAGACGTGGTGGACAAGGATGTCTTGTTCAATTTGCACAAACCCGCCGTTGCTGGGTCCGGCAACTCAACCGAGGACCACGACTTGGAACACCAAGTTGCAGAAGCCGTCCGCGAACATCTCCAGACCTTGCCGGGACGAAGTAAGGCAGACCCTGTTAAGTACAGCGATGAGCACCGGACGACCGCTACGATTAACAGCATGTTGATGAACACGCTCATCCCCCGTGGCGTGGATGTGCAGCGGCTCAACCTGCCGTTCATCGAGAACGTCTGTGCTCGCTACTTCCGCAAGGTAGGCCAGCGCTGGTATCTGCGCGGTGAGGCGGTGGGCGGCAATGGTGGCGGTTTGGTGCAGGAGGAAGTCACCATCAAGGATGAGGTGTCCGCAATCGCGTGGCTACGGCAAAAACTGGAGTCGCAACCTGCCCTCATCGGTGAACTCAAGCCGCCTTGGATGAAAGCCACAGGTCTTCTGCCTACGTCAATATCTCAGGGCCTCGTGCTGGAAGACCTGCTCATCTCCAACTTCTGGCGGGACGAGGGGACGAACCGCTGGCGCGAACCGACAGCGGCGGAACGGGACAGGATGAATGACGACAGGACCATTCGCGTCCTGCATGACGCCGAACGGTATGTAGCTGGCAGCCTCCGCCGCCAGACTACTGACGCAGAACGCTGCGACTGGATTGAGGTCTTGTTTCAGATGTGCCGTGCCTTGGAAGACAACGACGCAAACGTGCTGCCGTCCATAAGGGAATTGGCCCCCGACGAAGGATATCGGCTGATCGGACGACTGTTCCAGGGCGCCTTGAAGGAGAGGGTGCCCAAGGATGTGTACTCGCGGGCTGCGAAGCAGGCGGCGGTTGCCTCGCAGCGGATCGTGAAGGACGTAGGCGACAAGACGGAAAAGGTGCAGGCGAAACTGCGCAAGGAAGAAGGGCCTACGCTCTTCGACCTTTGAGGAAACGCATGGTCCTGACCCCGACAGATCTGTTCCTGCAATGGCTGAGTGATCGGCCCCTTGACGCACGCGTCGCAGTCGCTGTGGATTCCGACCGCCTGATGGCGGATGCAGGGCTCCTCGGCAAGCCGACGCTGGTCGATACCACGGGGCGGGCTTGGGAAGTTGTCGTGTACTGCGGCGACGATTTGGCGTTCCGGCTCCGATTCCGCAAGACCGTTTCAGCCGATCACATCCTTGTTGTGCTCGCCCGCGGTACTCATCCGTCGGGCAAGATTGATGGCAGCTACATCGCCGACATCCTGGCGCGGAACGAGGCAGGTCCGCCGCTCAATCTGTCAGTTCCGGCCTTCTTCGGCCGCCTCTGCCCGAAGATCAACTTCCCCGTTGACGAGATACGACGCTACAAGGAGGCCCTGCTGGATCGCCTTGACAATGTCCCAAAGGCGACGGCCAAGATCATCGAACGGTGGGGACGACCGGACGACTGGGGGCGGGGGCAGGTTGCCGCCTTGGTCTTGCTGGCTCATCATCCCGACATGACGCTAAAGGAAGTCTGGCCGGACGAGACCGATCCCGGCGAGTTCCTGGTTCACATTCTCGGTCTTCTGATCGGACACCCGGCTCTCTTCAAGCAGCGCGGCATTCTGAACGAGATGATCGAGGAGGCGGCCCGTCCTCAAGTCAAGGAGCACCTGTACTGGCTGAAGATGCCTCTTGAGCAGATTGCAGCCTATCTGGTGCTGCGCCAGTTTGCCGGTGCCGCCAGCTTGCAGAACCCGGCGACCCAGCTTGCCGGGCTTCACATCTTCGCCCCGGAGACCCCTGTGTCAGAGATGGAAGAGCAGGCTGAGGCGCTGGTGGAACGTGTCATGGCTGATGCCAAGCTCTGGCCTGCGGTCCAGCGACAGGCCGAGGCATTCCTTCCGCCCAAACTCATCCAGAAGGTTCTCGATCTTGCCGCTCCGGAGGGGAAGACAGCCGTCGATCGAATCACCGGCCTCCTCCAGAAACCCCTCGTGCCCATTCTCCTGCACGAGGCATTGAGGGAGGCGTTCCTGACGTTCCTCGCCGACCCCTCTGTCGCGAAGACCGGAATGCTTGCCGGCCTAGCCAAGCAGCCGATGCTTAGGGCATCGCAAGACGACGACTCTAACCGATCACGGCAATGTCGCGCGGGGATGCAATGCCTGACCATTTTAGAACTGATCGAGAAGCGGCTTGCGGAGCGTATGCCGAAGTTCCAGCACGCCGAGGCCCTGCTGGACTGGTATCTAGAGACCGGCTACCACACTTTGGAATTACAGTTGGCACAGGCATTCCATTCTCTGGAGGGCTTCGAGGATTCGGAGGTGACTCAGGCAGGACAGCAGTACCTGTTCGGCGGGCAGGATGATGTCAGCCCGTCGGCCGAGTCCTTGAAGGGAAGGCTGGTCGGTCGTCTGGAGGCCCTGGATCAAACACTGGCAGGCTTCGTGCGGGCTGATCCTACCGCGTTCGCACAAAGCTCTCGGAGCGTCTTGCACCTTCTCCGGGACCGTCTCAAGGAGGACGTGGGACGGATTGGCCTCGGGCAGGAAACCGGTAGGGTTTGGATTCTGGTTTTCGACGGGATGCGGTTCGACACGTGGGACACGATCGTTCAACCGATCCTTGCCGAGCATTTCGAGATTAAGGGGCAGGCCTGCTTCTGCATACTACCGAGCTTCACCCAAGTGGCACGAACAAGCCTGCTCGCCGGCTGTTTGCCGCCGGACTGGAAAGGTTACAAGGGCACGCCCACCTCCGACGAGTCAACGCTGGCAGCCCGCAACCTGGGGCTAACGGCACAGGAAGCCAAAGCCAAGCTCCGGTTCGTCACCGAGGCGGATACCGAGAAAGCCAGAATGATGCTGGGTTTCGTGGACCAGAATGCCGCCCCCATGAACGTCCTTGTCTACCCCGTGTCCGACGAGTGCCACGACTTCCGAGGGAACCTTTTCGCATTCAACAACACGATCCGGGTGGCGATGCTTGGAGACAAGAATCAAGGCGTGCGGGGAATCTTGGACGACCTTCTCAGGAGGATTCGACCTGAAGACACTGTAATGGTCGTATCCGATCATGGGTTTACGGAACTGCTCGGCACCCATGGCGTCCCGGTGTCCCAGTCCGAGGCGGCAGCAAACGGACGGGACTTGCAGGCCGATGTCCGTTGGCGGTACACGTGCGGGTTCAGCCCAAAGGATTTCCCTGAGGTCGTGCAAATCACGGCAGGAACAGAGCAGTATGCCGTGGCCGTCGGGCGAAAGTGGTTCCGACGGGAAACTGCGAAGGTCGCGCCTCGATACAGTCACGGCGGGCTCTCGCTGGCAGAGATGGTTGTTCCAGGGTTCAAACTACGACGGGTCACCGAGAAGACCGCCCAGATAGAACTGGAGGGGTTGCCGGTGTCTGCAATCGCCGTTGGTGAAGACGATTCAGTTGAACTGGCATTTGCGGTCCGCAATTCGGGCAATGTCGCTGCTTCTTTCGAACTGAGGGTCCGAACCAACCTGGGCGAGGATGTACTGACGCAGGATGGGAAGTTGCCCCCTGGAGGGTCTTGCCCGGTTCGCTGTACCGTTTTAGGCAGATACCGCGAGATGCCATCACGTGAACTGGATATGCAGGGCACCCTGACGGCTGTTTCAGTTCGGCTCCGGCATACCGATCTTTCGGGCAACTGGCGAGATGTGATTGGCGGAATGGAAACCGTTCCGGTGGTTGTGCAGCCGAAACAGACCAAGCTGGATACGGACGCCCTCAAGGGATTTGACGACATAAGCTGACGAGGACTTTGTATGAGCGAGAATACTGAACAGACCACGCCGGTTGCGGACACCGGGCAGGAAACCCCCTCCCAGATGGCGATGGGCCTGCCGGACGACCCGCTGAACCGAAAGATCATTGGCCATCTGGCGGATCGGGTCATCCTCAAGCCCCTGACCAGGTGGAATGAGGCATACAAGGAGTTTCCCCGGTACGTGATGGAGTACCTGGTGAGCAGGTACGTGGACGCCAACGCCCCGGTAGGCGGGCAGCGCAAAATCGACAAGATTCTCTCCGAGCACTACTCCGAGAGTGCCAAGAAGGAACTGATCAAGAGCCGGATCAAGGAACAGGGACAGTACACGCTGCTGGGGCAACTCACCGTCCGGCTGGACCAAGCCAAGGATCACTACTGGGCCGACGTTCCCGCTCTGGGGGATAATACGGTCCGGGTTTCTGACAAGGTATTGGAACAGTATGCCGACGTACTCCTCACCAGCGGCGCCTGGGGCACGATGGAGATCGAGTACGACGCCACATATGAGATCAACGGCAAGAAGTACCCGTTCTACATCCGCGTGTTCTCCCCGCTCCAGTACACCAGGCTCAACTTGGACGATTTCATCTCCAAGCGGGCATTCTTTACCGATGACGAGTGGATTGACCTCCTGGTACAGTCCATCGGCTTCAATCCGGCCCGTTTCGACCGCCGGACGAAGATGCTGATGCTTCTTCGATTAGTGCCGTTCGTTGAGTCCAACTACAACCTGATCGAGCTTGGACCGCGGGAGACAGGCAAAACCTACACCTTCCGCAATACGTCGAACCGATCATTCGTCGTGTCAGGGGGCAAAGCGACGCCGGCAACGCTCTTTTACAACAAGGGAACCCGTAAGCTGGGCGTTATTGGCCTCAAGCACGTCGTGTTCTTCGACGAGATCGCCAATACCCGGTTCGACGATGCCGAGGCCAGCATCAGCGTACTCAAGGACTTCATGCAGACCGGTAAATTCAGCCGTGGCGACCAGGAGTTCTCGTCTCAATGTTCGATTGTGATGGGGGGGAACATCGACACCGATCTGCAGAGGAAACAGGCAGATTCCAAGTACAGGCATCTTTTCGAGGTGTTGCCGGCGGAACTGCAGGATGCCGCCTTCCTGGATCGCATCCATGCCTATCTGCCGGGCTGGGAAGTGCCCAAGATCCGCCCCGAGAACTACGCCACGGGCTACGGCTTCCTGACCGACTACATGGCCGAGATATTCGCCGAACTCCGTAGGCGGAACTTCCAGACCCACGTTGCCGCCTGCGTGGACATGAAGGGCATGACGGGGCGCAACCAGGATGCCATAAAGAAGACCGCTGCGGGCCTGCTCAAGCTGATCTACCCGCACCGCACCCCCGAGTCCATGACCCGTGACGAGATCGCCCCGCTCATGGACTTCTCGGTTGAAATGCGAAAACGAGTCATCGATCAACTGGCTGTGATGAAACCCGAGGAGTTCCGGGGTGTGGATTTCCATTCTTGGGAGATCGTGTGTCCATCGGTGGTGCGGTAATCTGTTGCTCGGACGAAGATGAATGAAGACCTCCAGAACCTGATCGACTTCTCGAAGGCTAACGGCCGCGTTTGTCAGTAGCCGATGAAATGGAAATAATAGGGACAGCTACTATTTAAACCTGAATCCTGTGTGACCTCATGAAGCAATCACCGGGTAGCGTGCGTTCTGTCAAGCTGATAGTAACTTTCTATGGTTGCAGTGAATGCTACCCCTGGGGTAGGGTTCACTGCAAACGCTGAAATCCATCGCGCACCAGGTATGGCGGATCCTCAAAAGCACTGCTGGCGTACAAATGCCGCAGGATTCAGGTTAAAATGAGAAAATCGTAAGAACGCCGACCTTAAAAAGCACGGCCGCTGATTTTTACGTTAGCCGGCAGTAGGCCGCTTCGTATGTGATTCGGATCATCGTCCCCGTCAGGGATGCAGGCCAGGATCCCGTTGAATTCGGCGCGCCGGCTCGAAGCGATCATCTGGAGGCTCCCTGGGAGCCGCACGTGAGGCGCCAGAGTGGAGGTTGGTGGTGCTCTCGCAGGAACCGCGCCTTGCCACCGAGTGGAGTGCAGATTACACCCCCGTAATGTGGACTCCCAGGAGGGCGGATAAAGCGGTTCGCTCTCCCGACAGGTCGGGCGCCAGGATACATCCATTCCACGATCATCGGCGCCACACCCCACCTTGTGTGACCAATATTGCCTTGACCTACAAGTCTGTTGCTACTTATACTTCCCCCGTCATAAGCTTATCAAGCCAAGCTCGAAATAATCACCCCTTGACAAGCGGAGTCCCTGACTGATAGGCATTGGCTACTAGCCTAGAATTGAGGCAACAAAGGAGGGTGGATCATGATCACAAAGATCAACAACGCTTGGCCTCATCGCTTCCCTCGGCCGTCAGGTATCCTCACGACCCTTTCCCTCCTCCTGCTAGTGGGGTGTGCCAGCGTCCAGGCCCCACACCTCAGCACAAGTCTTGGTCTGTCTGCGATCGAGAACATGGGTGAGCTCTATCAGCGCAATGCCTCAATCGCGGTCTATATCGAGCCGAAGGCGCGAGACCTGATGCTGCGAGGAGAATATAAGTATACGACATATGAATTCGGCGCCGGGCAGGCGTTCACCGTCAAGCTCCTGAAGGCCCTCTCGTATCAGTTCAATCGCGTAGTGATCCTCAAGAACCTACAGAGTAAACCAGAATCGCCTGTTGACGCGGTCATGACGGTGGCCTTGCAGGATGCCGACATGAGCTTCGAGATCAAGCCGGGCTTTGCGATCATTACCACGAGTTCTTTTGCTCGCTTGGCCATGCGAGCTGAGCTACGCGATGGGCAGGGAACTGTAGTCTGGGTGGGGACGGCCCGGTCGGAGGGCCAAGGAGAAGGGCAGGCGCGTGGGCGACTAACGGAAGAAGAGGCGGCACGTCAGATCGCCCTCGGCATCGAGTCCGCCATTGACACCACCGTGGCGGACCTCATCAAACAGATGACCCAGTCCCCCAACATGCGGCGTTACTTGCAAGAATGGGAACAGCGGAGGCGGACATGAACATGAGACAAGGGAAACTCGATGTAGCCCTGACTATCGCACTTCTCTTGCTTGGGGTTGGGTGTGCGGCTCCGTTACGGACAACCGTCGCTCCGTTTCGACTCCCGGACTCGTATCCTTCGTTTGCCCGAATCGAGGGACTGGAGCTGGCAGTAGATCCCATTGATACAGAGGAGCAATCGGCCCGGATCTTTGGAACGGATCTCTATTCTGCTCATTTCCTGCCGCTTCACCTCATCATGAAGAACAGCGGGTCCCACGAATTCGAGATCAACGCGGCGCAGATATTCGGAATCAGTGCGGCTGGGGAGTTCGCCGGGGCCTATACCCTCGACCAAGCGACCCGGCAAGTTCGAGAGTCCTCCATCGGGACCACGGCAGCCGCTGGCCTTGCTGTTGGGGCGTTGACCGGGGCGGTCGCCGGAGCCGCCATTGGAGGGGCAGCCGCTGGAGGACGGGGAGCTGCTATGGGAGCGGCTGTTGGCGGCGCTGTCGGCGGGGTTAGCGGGGTGGCGGAGGGGACTTCCGATATCATCGCACAGCGTTTCAAGCGCGAACTGGCCACGCAGGACTTCGGGGATAGGGTGATCACCCCGGGTAACATCGAGCACGGCTTTGTCTACCTCAAGTGGCAACCTTACACCTCCGTCCGGATCAAGGTGTTCGACATCACCACCAATAAGGTCCATGAGGTCCAGCTTCCGATCATGGTTCGACGGCCTTAAGGGCATAATGGGTGCAGATGAGCATTGGCAATCGGGGCTGCACCTGAATGGTCGGCGGCTATCGGGTTGGGGATCCTTGCAGATTTTCTAGACGAAACCCAAATCCCACCTACCGTTTTGAGATATAGATCCGGGGCGTTCCGACTCGATGCCCCATTACCGTGATGTCGCTATTGTTTCGTGTAGAGAGCACCTTCCGAACCTAACCATCTCTGAAGCGCACGCCTTGCATGTCCTCAAGGCTCCGATGCTCCCAGAGGCGTCCAGTCCTCGTCGTGGTCCCCTCGGCATGTGGCGAGTGTCGCGTGCTTGCAGACCTCAAAGGCGTAGACCGGATGAATCTCCCACAGCGAGATGCGGGCTGGATTTCCTCCTACGGCGTGGCCCTCTTCATTGCAGGGCAGGTGCGGCGAATCGAAGAAGAGCTGCCCCGTCACGCGGACCGGCCGCGTGATCGCCGCGATTGCCGTGTCCTGCCAGGCCCTCGGACGGAAGTGAGGGGTAACCTCGGCCACGATGCCCGCGCAGGGGGGATCGCCTAGCCGCCGGACCAGGGTGATGTGGATGTCGTTGTTCGCTTTTCCCTTCCGCTTGCAGTTGACGGATTCCCCGGAGGAGACGTTGGATGTCCTGGCCTCCGCAACGTAAGCGACTACGCGGGCCAGGGACCCTTCGCCGACCGTGACCGCCTCCCCGTTGACGGTCGTGGGATACAGGTTGCGCAGTGCCGAGCGGTCCTTCGTGTGTTTAGAGGGACCGAACTCGATGCCGGCGTCTTCAACGCGCCCCTGCAAGCGCTCGAAGTCTTTGGAGGTGAGGAGCACGGGCGGGCCTGGAGCGCAGAGTTGGTTCTTGGCCTTGTTAGATCGCCGCTGGACCTGGTTGTTTGGGGCGTACTCCTCGGACTCACCCGCCTGGTTGCACTCGTTGTCAATTGGCTGAGCCTTCTTGATCGCCTCGTAGGGGAGGGTGCAGCCTGGGTCGAAGCGGTACTGATCGGCAGAGGTTACAGGAGCGGCGAGCAGAAGGGCAACCGTCAATGCGCTCAGGACGTTGACGAACTTCACGTGTATTGCTCCCGTGGGTTGAACTCAGTGCTCCTCAGTTGTTTGATCATCTCCAGGACCTCGGCTTTCGTGAGCAGCCCTTTGCGCTCCAGGACCTCAATTAACGCGGCGGTCTCGAAGCTGTTACTGATCGCCAATTCCTCCAGGGTCACGATCTCTCGGGGGTTTCCTTTGATGGCCAATACGGTCTCCTCTCGGAAGGGAACGGTCGGTGTCAAGGTTCAGGCAAGCGTTGCGAGACTGTCCCTCTCGGCTCACTCTGTCAACTCCTGCTCCACCCGGACGGTCTCCCATACCTTCTTGATGAGCTTCCTCCGACCGGACGCCTCGGTCAGGCTGTCGGGAGCAGCGTTCCAACGCGTCCCTAGGCCGGGGGTGTGAGGTCAGCTTAGCACATCTTCCTCATCCGCTGTGTTCGCATAGTAGGCGTTTCAAACTGGATATTCCGTGCATTGCCTATTAGGCATTGCTGTTTGTAATGAAACCTTATAGTTTACGTCAAGTTATTGTTTCGTCTTGACCGTGTCTCACGATCTGTGCTGTACTTATCCGTCCATCTAATAACTGGCTGGCCTCCGCTTCGCTACGGCTAACCAGCGGATCGAGCGGACTACAGCTCCGCCGAGCAAGCTCGACTCCGCTTCCGCCGCTCATCCGCGCGGCGTTGAGCACTCATACGAACCACTATTTTGGCACATGATGTGAAAAGAAATTAAATGGCAAGAACTAGAACCAATAACAACAAAACCATCTTTCCTCTCGGTCCGCACCCTCTTCCGCCGCACCCATGCGGTATTCACTTGGCTGCCACGGACCAAAGCACAGTGCATGCTGTTCCGCATCGAGTGCTCGACGATGGACCTTTGCAGCCCGTCGAATTCACTGCAGCGATGACGCAGTGGATTGTGACTCACCACGTCAGGCCCGAAGCCATCGAGCGAGACAGAATTCGACGCGAAACGTTGGTAAGGCAGGGTTTTGTCGATCCTGCGCAGCGATTCCCAACAAACACGAGCACCCAGAAAGGCAATTGGGCGGAGATACTGCTCGCGGAGTACGTTGCTGCATCGTGCGGCGCACAGCTCCCGGTCTATCGTCTCCGCTATAACCCAAACGTTGATCAATCCATGAAGGGGGATGACGTCCTTGCATTCGATCTCGATTCGAACCCGGTTCGAGTGCTAGTTGGTGAGGCAAAATTCCGATCAACGCCCTCCAAAGCCGTAGTCGAGGAACTTGTTGGTGCGCTGGTCAAGTCCCATTCTGGAAATATTCCCGCGTCGTTGCAGTTCGTTGCTGATACTTTGTTTGAAGCTGGAAAGGATGAGCTGGGCGCAAAAGTGGCGGCGTGTAATGCACTTTTCGCACAGGGACGACTTCAACTTGACTACGTTGGCCTGCTCGTGAGCAGTCGGGATGCGCACCTTCACATGCAGAGGAACGCAAAATCTAGTGTCAGCCGATTGGCCGTAATTTCGCTCGGTCTTGCGGACCCAGAGGGAATTGTTACCGCCTCATTTGCAGGTGCAGGAGCGCAGGTATGAGTCTCCCGATCGAAAACGCCCGGCTACTGGTGCAGACGATGCGCTTACCGGGCCTCCGAAATCTCGTCGCGCAGTCCAAGGCCAAACAGGTATTGAGGGAGGTTCGTGAAATCCCGGCGAATTATCCGAACTTTGACCCGGAACTTGATGATCGCGTTACGTTCATCGCCTACGGTCTGTTGGCCGCTGGTTGCAGCCTGACTGAACGGGGCCAAACCAGCGAGGGCCACGCAGAGCTGCACGCGGCAGCAGATATTCTTGAGTCTGCACACCGAACCGAGGTTGCGAATCATCAGACGAGTGCCCTGCATTGCCTCATTGGTGCAATGGCCTTCTATGCTTGCGGCCAATATTCGCGGGCATTCGTGCTGATTGGAAGTGTTGAAGAAGTCACCCCTTCGGCTGGAATTGTTGCTTCATTCTTGCGGAAGGATCGACCCCGTCTGATTCCCAAACTGAACGCGGTTCTGCTGGCTCCGTCTCCCTCCTTCGATGAGTCGAGTCAATTTGACGATTGGGCACTGACAATCTGTGTGGCGAGGTCCGTGGCGCTCGCCGCCGAACACGCCATTTCCGGCGAACCGGAACTTCTCGCGAATGCGGACGCTGTCCTTCGCGATGCAATGACGATTAGTGAGGGAGCTTCCCATCCTGCCTTTTGGTGGCTGGCTCGTCTGTTACGGCTGATGCTCAAGGACTATGGGAATGGTTCATTGTGGTCTGTGCTGCCGCCTTTCTTCGGCCCTGACGGGACGGTGCATGTGGACAGCTACGTGAAGCTACTTGCTTTTCTGAAACCACCAGTTATCGAGCTATGGCAGTCTCAGACTGCCGCTCTACAGCTTGCCCTCAATCCGCAGAACCGAGGAGGTGTAATCAATCTTCGAACCAGCGCAGGAAAGACCAGAGTTGCGGAACTGGCTATTCTCCGCACGCTCAGGACCGACCCAAGCGCAAAGGTTCTCTATCTTGCACCTTTCCGGTCGCTTGCCTTCGAATTGGAGAGAACCTTCAGCAAAACTCTGTCGCCACTGGGATACGCCGTGTCACACCTTTACGGTGGATCACGTTTCAGCGGGGTGGACCGAGAATTGGTCGATGAAGGCCGCATCACTATTGCAACCCCCGAAAAGGCCAAGGCGATGCTTCGGGCTGCACCGGACCTTTTCGAGTCTGTGAAGCTTGTCGTAATCGACGAAGGCCATCTTCTCGGAGGCAATGAACGCAACGTCCGAAACGAACTGTTCCTTGAGCACTTACGCCTACTATCCCGCCAACGTGGCGCAAGGATACTACTGCTGTCGGCTGTCCTTCCCAATGCGGAGGACTTGGCCGCTTGGGTTGGTGGTGGTGTTGAAGCGCTAGTGAAGTCGAGTTGGAAGCCATCAGCAGAGCGATTCGGAACCCTTCGATGGAAATCCTCTGGAGTTTCGATTGAGTGGTTGGGCGGCGAGCGTTGTTACAACCCTCACTTCATCGACTTCAAGAAAGTGCCCAGTGTGACGCCGAAAGGAAAAATCAAATCGCGCACGTTTCCCAAAAGCAAGACGGAGGCTGTGGCTGCGACAGCCGCTCGGCTTGCAGAACTTGGTCCGGTCTTGATCTTCGCGGGTCAAGCGAGGTGGGTATCGTCAATGGCTAAGGCCGTTTTGCTCGCGTTCGGCCCTGACGCGGCAGCCCACCCTTGGCCTAAAACGGAATGGAGGCTCCTTGAGGCTGTATCCAAGGAAGAGCTTGGCGACAATTCGTTCGAACTCGCTGCTGCGCGTGTTGGTGTAATTTGCCACAGCAATAAGCTGCCGCCTCAGGTCAGAATCTCTGTTGAGAAACTAATGGCGAAGTGCCCGCCACGGATAATCGTGGCAACCACCACACTCGGGCAAGGTGTGAACATTGGTATTTCGTCTGTGATCGTCGCGACGACTTCGATAGGACAATCGAACATCGGCAAACGTGATTTCTGGAACATCTGTGGACGTGCAGGACGGGCCTTTGTTGACGGAGAAGGCAAAGTTTTGTTCGCGATGGATATGACCGGCAAGCCGTGGCAGGTGAAGAATGCCGAGGAGGCAGCCAAGAGCTACTTTGATATTGCTCACCTCGATCAGGTTGAGAGTGGCTTGCTTCAAGTCGTCGACACTCTGCGGCAGCTTGCTGAGACTGTTGGAATTTCGTTTGAAGTCCTTTTGGAGTTGGCTGCGAATGATAGCTTTGATCGTTGTGGCGAGAAGAAGGCAAACATTGAGGGACTCGTCGATTGGATTGATGATCAATTGCTGGCGTTGCACGTCGCCTACAAAGGCGATGACCCAACTCAAGCTGCTGACTGGGTGGATGACGCATTTCGGGATTCACTCGCGGCTATTCAAGAGAGAGCAAAACAAGAGCCAGGCCACGACGGCCAATTGATCGGTTTCTTGAAGGCACGAGTAAAAGGTGTGCTGCTCAAGGTGCCTTCATCCGAAGCACGGAAAGCCGTTGTTGCATCCGGCCTTCCGCTGTCAGTCGGTGTTCTTGCGTTCGATCAATTGGATGTTTTTCGCGAGATGGTGGATCGTTATTTGAATTCAGAGCAAGGTGATGTGGCCCTTGGTGTTCTGGTTCTGGAGTTTGAGACTTGGGGGCGACAGCACGCAGCGACCATCGTTAAGGGGATGCCAGAACAGGAGCAGTTGGACAAAATTCGCCCACAATGGCTTGGCGGTGACGCGCTGCGGAAGATCATCGAAACGTGTGGGGATGAATCCACGGATATTTGCACCGAACTCTACGGCTATCAGCTTCCGTGGCTTTTCCACTCAGTTGCCCAGAAGCTCGGCAAATCAGCCGAAGAGACCCGTATCGAGGCACTCGCCAAGGTGGGCCTTCTCGTCGAACTCGGCTTGCCAACGGAAGCTGCAGCCAAAGTTTTCTTGGCGGGTGTGCGGTCCCGCGTAGCGGCAGTCGAGTTGAGCCGTTTCGTAACCAATCCGACCGCGAGCGTCTCAAGGATTCGCAAAGCTTTGTTGGATTCTGCCACGGTCACAGCACTTTCCGCCTCGGTGTCCGGATCGACTCTCGAATGGCTGCACCTTCTTGCAGCGGAACACGGCGCACCTGAGGTTGCTCCCCCGCAATGCGCGAGGTTCCGGCTGTACGCGCCGGGTGAAGTAAACACGCTTCATGTTCGCCAACAAACGCCGCACGGCTCCATTTTTCTCTGCTCGACCGACGCTCAATTCAAATGCGCAGTGCAATCAACCGAGGAAATGCCCTTCGATAAGTTTGCAAACGATCCACGGTTTGCGTTCTCGCGAGATGGCGAAGCATGGGTTCAGCAATGCCGAGATCCCCGAATCGATCGATTAGGTACGGCATGACTATAGGGGGGCTTGGGGACATCCCTGAAATGTTGAAATGCGATGTGCCAAAAATGTTACAAAATATTGCCTAACAAGACAATCCAGCGGACGTCTTACAGCCGCCGCTGATTTAAACGTTCGGCGGCAGTAGGCCGCAGGGGTATGTAATTCGAATCGTCGCCTCGTCAGGGGTGAAAGCCAGGATACCGTTGAGTTCGGTGGGCTGATCAAAGAGATCAACTGGAGGCCCCCCGAGAGCCACATGTGAGGCGCTAGAGTGTAGGTTGGTGGTACTCTCGCAGGAACCCCCCGCGCCTGCCACCGAGTGAAGTGTAGATTACACCCCCGTAACCTTCGTTGACCAATTTCAGGTGTAATCCGGTCAACTGACCGACTTCGCCTCGCTCAATCATTTGTGATCGAAAACTTGGTGGCTATGTTCCATCTTATCGATGCGGTCGCGGCAACGCAGGAAGGTGTGGGAATAGGTGATGCTTCAGAGCGTGAGTGGAAAAACGATGGCTTGATTGGACAGCGACCTGGGTTTCTGCTCCGCGAAGCATGATCTCAGCAGTGAACGACATTTGAGGAACAAGCCAAGCCTGCGTATTTCAGTTGGATGGGTAGAGATAGATGTACGCCTACGTAGACGAGACGGGTAACACAGGTAAAAACCTCTTTGACAAGGCGCAGCCCACGTTTGTGACTGCGGCTCTAATGTCCCGTGAGGAATTTGATGTTGTGTATGGAAACCGGGTGGTAGGCCTAGCGGAGAGTGTCGGCAAACAGCGCATACACGCGAACGAGCTTGGCTTGGGGAAGATCGAGTTAATTACACCTGGACTGCTGAAAATCCTTAAGCAGGCAAAAGCACGGTTCTTCCTGTCCCGGGTGGAAAAGAAGTATCTCGCAGCGACTAAGCTCGTGGATACGATTTTCGACTCGGGTGAGAACCTAGCTGTACCCTGGCATGTCTACAATTTCCGCCCCCTCCGGCTTCAGTTGGTGTTTAAGATCGCTGCATTCCTGGTTGATGAGAGTCTGGCGCGAGCTTTCTGGCTGTGCCTGATGGAGCCAAACGAAACGGAGGCCCATAAAGGATTTATTCAAGTGTGCAAGGAGCTTCTAAGTCGGCTACAGGCACTGCCAGATCAACGGTCTAGGGAGCTTGTTTCCGAAGCTCTTGGGTGGGCAATTGAGAATCCAGAGGCAATCTATCTTCACGTCAATAGCAAGCTCGCTAGGTACGGGCATCTTCCCAACATGGTTGCCTTCATTAGCTTACTGGAAGGGATCGAGGATCAGTCAAGGCTCTGGCGCCGTCCTGTGAAAAAGATCTGCCACGATAGACAGATGCAATTCGACAGAAGTCTCAAGTTCTGGCACGAGCTCCTGTCTAATGCGAGCCCGGATCCGCTGGTCCTGCCATTCGAGGAACCCCGTGTATTGCGCCGTGTTTTCGCAAGCAAGTTCGTCACATCGACCGTCGCTGACAGTCCAGGCATTCAGGCCACTGATGTTGTGTTGTGGCTTTACAAGCGCATTGTAGAGGGGAACCATGTCGGCCCGCACTCTAGGGCGCTCATGTTGCACGTATTCCGCCAAGCAAGGCACCACGTTTTTTCCTTTGAGAGTGTTTCGCGTGAGCTTGCAGAGTTCTTCGAAATGCTGGATCGCGCACCCATAACAGAAGAGCAAATGCGAATGGCCAAAATGACTCTTGGGCAAATCGAATCGCGACGCCAGGCGCAGATGCTTGAGTATGCGGAAAAGAAGGTATTGGCAGCATCTAGCATACGCGCTGAAACCAATGCGCGGTGAAACACGCGGCCGCTCAGAAACAAGAGATAGAGGATGTGCCTAATAAAGCAAAGACTCGAAGCCCGCAAACTGCGTCCTGAAAGGTGGAGCTGCATGGCTGAGTCTCACGCTATATTTGCTTTTCCCATGGTCGGATCGGTAGCTGGCCTTGTTGGAATGGTGTTAGACGCGAGATGGTAATTGGGTGTTGGCATACCTATGGGAATACCCTGTGGTGCGATTTGAATTACGTGGATCAGTGATGGGTAATAATGACCTGGTGGTGAAAATGTTGGGAGAGATCCCAATCATTTGGCGGGAAGTCCGGGTTCGCGCAGAGTGGGTCATTTGATCCACGCATCAGCAGTATAAATGCTATGCATCGGATCAATCTTGCGCAATAGGTACCAACCATTGCGTACCGCCCAAGTTATTGGCTCCTAACGCAGACACCGTGCGATACGTTCGTGTTGACATCAGTGTGCCTAGATATAAGAATGTCATAGACGATTATTGGCGCGACAAGTAACAACGGGGGATCGCGATGCGCAATGCAATACTGATCACGGCAGCGGTTTGGCTCTCAGCTCAATCTGCGTTTGCGCAACAATTCCCACTGCTCGGCACTGTGAACGACGCACCCACGGTGCGAAACCTCCTTACTCGCTTTTCCGACATCGCACAAAAGGACGCCGCAGCGAAAGACGTGCTCGGCAAGGTCAATAACGGATTCGCTGTGGTGTTCGTTCCGGGCATACTCGGTTCCAGCCTGAAGGAAAATGGCGCAATCATTTGGCCGGCCCTTAGCCCCGACCAGGAGAAACTCCGTCTTGATCGAACGCTGATCAGTGAAACTACTTCAACCAAATCCGATCCTGGAGTCGCGCCGCAACTGTACGGTCAGGCGCTTGATCAGTTCGGAGCGAAATTGACCAAGTACGGCATTCAGTTCGTGCCGTGCGGCTACGACTGGCGCCGCGATATTCGTGCGGGGGCACAAGACCTGCAGAACTGCATGCAGCGCGACGTGCCTTTAAACAAGCGAGTCATCATAGTCGCGCACAGCATGGGGGGCGTTGTGACCTGGGTATGGAATCGCATGCGGTTGGAAAAGCATTGGGCGAACGCGCACGAAGTCGCAGGTCTCGTCATTCTCGGTTCGCCGCTCGGCGGAAGCTGTGAAATGCTACGCATGGTACAGACGGGTTACGTCCAACCCACCGACTACACGGGTTACTCGGAGGCGGATTCGATAGTGAAGCGGATCGGTAATGCCATCGGACGGAAGCTCGGGGAGCTTGAAAACGCGGTCATGGGTTACTTTTCAAAGGATCTGCGTTCGACAGCACTTAGTTGGCCGGGGGCTTTGGAACTTGCACCATCCTCACCCGATGGCTCGGCAAGCAACTGCGTCAGCAGCGGCGCGTTCGTTGGTCCGGCAGAGGCCGCGCCAGTCATACTTAGCCACTTCAATCCACGCTTCTGGCGCGAGGAGCCTGGGAAAAGCTTTCTTTCGGGCATCGACCCGACCGCGATTCCTGCGACACTCGACGCGGTCCTCGCAAAGGCAGGCGATTTCAGAAACGATTATTTCAAGACAGTGTCCGGTGCCGAAATTCCAGCGTTCCTCTATTTCTCCGGTTTCTGGGTCACACCGGACAAAGCCGCACTTGCAGCCGACGGCCGCTTTAGCACGCGCCCTTGGTACGCGACAGAAGGCGACGGACGTGTGCCCTCCCAAGCGACACACGCGACGTTTCCTGGACAGTCGGCGACGACGTTCGTTTCGACTATCGGCGTAAAGTCGGTCCACGGTGATCTACCAATCGACGAGTATTTCCAGGATGAGTTTTTTGGCCACCGGTTGCCGAAACTGCTAAACGCCTATGCCGCGCTGGATGCGATGCAAGCGATGCTGGCGAGTACTCCGATGTTGAAGGAGTATGTCAGCGCGAAGGGTGAAATCGTTCTCGGCAGCGAGATAGCGCATTCGCTTGGGAGTACCAAGGCGCCCGACGAACAGATCACCTACGTGCGCAATGCAATCACTCAAGCCGAGCGCTTCCGGGCTGCCTATTGTAAGGAAACGAAATGCGCCAACTACAAGACCGCAGTCAACAAGAGGGACAAAGCGCCAGCCTTGGCGGTGGCTAAGGCATTCGCTTCAAGCCTTGCCGAGCTGCCAGCCGATAGCCCACACGCGGTGCTCGCACAAGGGAACAAGGGTATGCAACTCGCGAAATCAGGCAATTGGGAAACTGCGGCTGTTGCGCTGGCGGAAGCGGAGCGCAGTTTCGACATACTGCCCGACAACTACGACCGGAGACCGAGCGTTATTCCAACCTTCAAGGCGACGGTCAAAGCGAACCTTGGCCGGGCGTTGGCACAAGTTGGTCGGTGCGAGGATGCGAAGAAGTATCTGAAGGTAGCGAAGCGTGATAATCGGTTCGCCTCGATTTCCTGGGAGAGCCCGTGTACTGAACTTTCTTCGGGAGAAGTGGTTCGTTTTGTTCCGGGCAGATCGCGATCAATTAGAGTCCGATGAATTATCGGTGCTTCTTTAGATCTCCAAATGAGTAGAGTCAGATTGATACAAGGCTATATGTACGCATAGAAAGTCATCATCGCGCTAAGCGTTGTCCACTGCAACGGACGACTGCAAGTGGTGATACCAAGATAGATTTCTTGCAGGTTATTTAAGAAAGTTCCAACGAGGTTTTCTCACAATTAGTGAAGAACTTCTTGATTCCCATACGTGAGTGTTTTTACGTATTTTGAGAACCTACAAGGTTTGTTGGTTGCACATGATGGCTAACCCATCCATCAACACGGACGCAAGCGATAAAGCCGCTTGCGCCGGTTATGTCAGACGTTCGGCGTGTTGAGAGAATGAGCCAGTCCCCGAAGCTTCGGACCTCCACACCTCTGAGCATCCCCCACCGCATCTCCGGTACAAAACAGAAGCGATGTGGAAGAGGCGATGCGTCGACGAGGAGCAGCATGAAACTCATTCTCTTTCTCGGGGCCGGAGTCTCTGTGCCGTCTGGCCTAGAGACTGTTGACCCACTAACAAGAAAGATTCTTCGTTCCACCTACCATCAGAATGTCGACAAGACCTTCAGTCCTGGACCTCAAACAGACCAGGCGCTGCGACAGTCAGACGTCACGCTACGCATTCGGCCATTTCTGCGATGTCTCAGCAAGTATGACAAACGCGGCAGCAAGAACGCTGTATATCGGCGTGGCGCGCCGACTTATGAGGACCTCTTCTCTCTGTGTCAAGAACTGCAGCTTTGGCACATCGGGCTGACTGATAACTCGATCTCTACGTCATTCGTGGAGTCGATTGAGCGTGTTGCACGCCCATTACTGAAGGGAAGGAGCCTTAAGACTCGGATACGCGATCTCGGCTCTCTCGCTGGGAATGCCTGCGTCTTTATAGAATCAGCAGTGGCTGCAGCGCTTCAGCCTCAGCGCGTAGCTGGGTTCGAACTGCTTCTAGAGCTGACCACGACCCCAACGATCGAACAGTTGAATATCGTCACGCTGAATCACGACACGCTTGTCGAGCAGTATCTGACTCAGAACGGTGTCGCTTTCGTCGATGGGTTCGGTCCCCGCGATGGCGACGTCCGCTGGTATGACGATGGTGTCTATGATTCCGGCCAAGCCAGAGTAAGGGTATTTAAGCTCCACGGTTCTGTGAATTGGCGCGAGTTCGTCGGAAGACTCCGGCCGGCCATTGTCCTTGGACCCGACATGGCGCAAATTGTGGACGGTGAACAGAGGCAGCTGAAACTCAGTCGTCGCACGCCATCATTTCTATCAGGTGTGAACAAAGCGATCGCCTATCAACGTGGAATCTACGCCGACGCCCATTTTCGATTTCACGAGGTGCTCCGTCAATGCACAGTTATGGTGATGTCAGGTTATGGATGGGGCGATACCGCTATCAACTGGAGGTTAGACACGTGGTTGGATCAAAACAAGCGCAACGCCATAATTCTGCTGCATCCTCATCCGAATGAGATAGTTCAGCGGTCAGTGATCGTCGGGAGTGCTTACGACTACTGGACTCAGGGCGGGCAACTGCGTGTGGTACCCAAGTGGCTATGCGAAACATCAATGCGCGACATTGAGGGGGAAGTGCATTCTGCTGCCGCGCCTAGAACCTGAGGACGAATGCATTCTGCGACGTAGCATGACGAGGGCGATGAATCCCAAGCGGCCGGATCGGATGCAATCAGGCCCCAAGGGGGACGTAGGGCCGAGTCCGTCGAGTCTCGCCAGCTCATTGTGGCGCAAGGGCTCCACGAGGCCGAAGCAACAGGGGATGAGTCGAGAGGGATGAAGGCCAGGATCCCGTCGAGTTCGGCGTCGGCTCGAAGCGACCATCTGGAGGCTCCCTGGGAGCCGCACGTGAGGCGCCAGAGTGTAGGTGAGTGGTACTCGCAGGAACCGCTTTTGTCACCGAGCGGAGTGCAGATTACACCCCCGTAATCTACACTAAGCTGGTTGAACATAAGATCGTTATAATGGCGGGGCCTGAGGAAGCCGAGCGTCTAAGAAATGTCCATTTTTTCCCGTCGTTGGCTGGAGACGACGCAGAAGACCATCGTGAAGCTACAGCTTCGACAGGTACCTAATGAATCGGTTATGCCGCCACCTTCCCCGAGAAGGGGATCGTCAGATCGAGGTGCCGGAGCGCCAAATATTTAGATCGAATCCCCGCTGCTGGTCTTAGCTCCGAACTTCCTCCAAAGGCATGTCCCCCACAATCAGGCGAAGCTTGACCTTCGTGAAATCCGTTAGGCCGCATACAATTCCAGCCAAGTATCGGAATTCGGCCTCGAATTCATTGAGCAGCCTGTCTGCCTTCTTCTTATCCGTCGCACAGATAAGGCAGAGTGGGTAGGCATCGGCGCCTTCATAGTACCTCCCTAGATCAGCCCGATTCAAGTACCACTCGCGTGTGCACTCGGGACAGGTATAGCGAACGCCTACCACCTCACCGAAGTCGAAAGCGATCTGCTTCTCCATTGCTGTTCTCCTCTTCGCAATTTGGTTTCTTATGACCGACGGTCTCGGGCATTAGTCGTGGATTTGCTCCTCTATCGTTATTATAGTTTTGCGAAGGGCTGACTTCGGGAAAGAGCGAGATTGTTTCCGAAAAAAAGAAGGGCGGTGACGAACTTCTCACCGCCCTTTTATGCTGCAACCCGCCCCGAAAAGCTGATCACGAAATCGAGGGACTGAAACCCTATATATTCGCGTGGCGTCCCCAACGGGATTCGAACCCGTGTTTCAGCCTTGAAAGGGCCGCGTCCTGGGCCGGCTAGACGATGGGGACGTTGAAGGAAAGACCGGATCTTTATAGCATAGTTCCGGTTACGTGGGAAGGGCTGGTTACGAGATCCTTCGGCGGCGGGTCATCACCTCCACCCGGCCACGGTCGTTAATGAACAGATTTAAGAGACCACTGATCAGGCTTAACAGGATTGCCCCGAACACCGCAGACCAGAAGCCGTGCACCTCGAACCCTTGGATCATCAGCGAGACGAGTTTCAGGAGTGCTGCGTTGAGCAACGGGATGAAAAGTCCCAGTGTCATGATCGTGAGTGGGAGCGTCAAGATGATGAGCACAGGTCGTACAACGGCGTTGACCACCCCGAGAAAAAAGGCGGCAGACAATGCAGGCAGGACCCCCCGGACCTCGATGCCAGGGATGACGGTTGACACGATTAAGAGGGCCAGCGCATTGAGAAAAAGTCGGACGAGAAATCCCATTACTCGCGCCCCCTGGTGTGTCTGCGGCCCATTTTACCTGTAATTAGTGACATTGCGCCGGGCCAAGAAACGAGCATAGCAAGGCGCGGTCCCTGGGGCCGCACCCACTTACGCGGGTACCCGGCGTACCCGTCAGGTACGTCGCAGGGAGCGCCCCGGGGGCTAGCAACGCCGCTAGGCGAAGTTAATTGGACCGGCAATGGTTTAACCGAACTCGCCCCGGAGAAACCGTTCCCGGGCGTCGAGCCGCATCCGTTTGCCGCTGGTGGTCTTGCTCAGAGTTCCTGGTACGACCAGCAGCACCTGGTCAAGAACCGTCCCGCCTGCTGGTCGATAGACGTCATCCACTCGAGCACGGATCTCCCTCATCAAGGTTTCCCGGCGCAGCTCAGAGCAGTGTGGCTCTGCAAACTCGACAACTGCCACTACACGCTGGGTTCCGGCTCTGACGTCGGTCACGCCGAAGACGACGCTCCGGCCCGGCTTGACTCCCTCAACGGTTTCGATGACCTCTTCCAGGAGGGCCGGGGCATAGTTGCGGCCACCCTTGATCACCGTTTCTTTCAGCCTCCCGGTAATGTACAGCTCTCCTGCTGAGTCGATCATTCCCTCATCGCCGGTGTGCAGCCATCGTCGCCCGTCTCGCTCCAGAATCACCTGCGCGGTCGCCTCCTGGTCCCCAAAATAGCCATCCATAAGGCTTGGCCCCGCGACGATCACCTCCCCGAGATGCCCTGCCGGGAGCTTGTTGCCTTCAGTATCAATGATTCGGATCTCAAAACCCGTCAGCGGCCGCCCTACAGATACCCACTCCTCGCCCCGCTGGCGGCAGACCCGATAGGGCCCTGCAAGGTCTGGGAAGGAGACGGCGAGCGTCATCTCAGCCAGTCCATAGACCGGCGACAGCGCCTCCCGACGGAGACCGAACTGGCCGAACTCGCGTTGGAATGCCTCCATCGCCTGCACCGTAACCGGCTCAGCGCCGTTCATCAGGATCCGGAGTGGGGAGAGATCAAGACGGCTCCCTTGTCCATAGGTCGGATGTTGCTCAAACCGTCTGGGGGAAATCTGGCACATTCTTGCGAGCCGGCCGATGGCTGAGTTATTTGAGACCGAGATCGTCGCTCCGAACTGATGAAGCGCCCAGATCCAGCGGATTGGGTCACGGGTGAAGTCGGTGGGCGACATCAGGTAGGCTTCTAGACCGAGCGCAAAGGATCCCAGTGTGATCCCGATGAGCCCCATATCGTGGTAGAGCGGCAACCAGGAAACGACCTTGTCGTTAGGCCTCGGCTGGACCATTTCCCCGAATGCCTGAATGTTGGCCAAGATCGCTCGATGGCTAAGCATCACACCCTTCTGGACGCCGGTTGACCCAGAGGTAAACTGTATCAGCGCCGTCGCGTTGCCGTCGGGGCTCGGCGTCCGTAGCTTTGCGGTTCCTCGCAGGAGATCGGACGCAGCCACAAAAGTAGGCGCCTCAGGGAGAAACCGGGCGGCAGTGTGACACACGGGACCAAAATCTCGTTCAGCAATCACTACGGCAGGCCGGGCGGTCTGGTAGATGTGGACCTGCTGGTCGACGTAACGGCTGAGGCGCTGAAGCCCTTCCAATATAGCCATGAGAGGCCGCCCCGCCTTCTTCCCCTGTCGCCAGCGTTGGGCTAATGGCTGTCGTAGGAGCCGGTCGATCGCCCACTTGGCTGGGGTATACGTGCGGGTAGCCCTCGCCGCAGCCAGGGTGTGCAGCAGGCCTTTCGGGAGAAGAAGGGGCGGGTAAGTGGGAACGGCCACAGCACCTGCCAACCAGGTGCCGAATAGGGCTTGAAGAATCGGTCGCCCGGTGGGGAGCATGATGAGGACCCGGTCGCCCGGCCGAACCCCCAGTTCCTGAAGAAGCGCTGCCACTCGCTCGGCTTCCTGGTACAGCATGCCGAACTGAACCGGCTCACCGGGGTCGAGGCCGCGGAGTAGATAGCACCAGACCTCATCCATGCGGTGTTCCGCTTGGTAACGGACGATCTCGCCGATCGTGTCCGAAACCCTGAGGGCAGCGAGTGAAGAGGGGTCGAAAAGGTCGGGCTTCGAGGAGGAGGTCGTCATGGCTACGTATTTACCCAGAGGCGCATTTGAACCCAGCGATGACAGGTAGCGTGATGCCCTTTCTGAGGTGTTGAAATGAGGTTGACTAAGCTTGCATAGCATACTATCCTCGGCCTGGCAAGCAATTGCCACAAGGGAACACGCCATGCGACCGCATGGGAAGGGTGGTGATGGCCGCGTTCGGGTGTCGTGATTCGCGGCAGGGTCATGCGCTGATGCAGGAACTCGCCATAGTTCGAAAGATGCTTGGCCGACTCGAAGCCAAACTGCTGGAGGACGATACTAATCATTTCCCAAAGGGGGATGATCAGGAACTTCGCCTCGCCCTGCAGCATATTGGTGATGACCGGTTGACTCAACTGATGCTGGGCTATGCCGTCTGTGTCCGGGGGCTCACTGCGCCGATGGCATCTCGCGTCTGGAAGCGGGAGTTGGCGGAAGAGGCGGAGGATACCCACCGTCTCCTCCTGAGCCGCCTGCAGAGGATAGAGCGCCTGACTCGGTCCCCCGTGGGACGTCTGTGGCTGCGGTTGCAGGCCCGTCTTTACCGGGCCTTTCATCAGTCTCCCCATCCACAGCGCCTGCCTTCACCCAAGGAGAATGGCAACCGTGGGCAGTCGCTCTGAATCGATCATTCCAGCCAGGAGGAAGCAGTCCAGTAGGATGAGACCCATCGACTGCCGTTGGATGAAGGCGGCGGAGCGGCCCGCTAATCCTGGAGCGGGAACGACGTCGGCATAATGGTGGGAAGACTGATCCGGTGGCTGATCGTTCTCCCGCTCCTGGGCCTTCTGCTCTATGTCGGCCACCCATTCCTCCTGAGAGCCATGGGTCGCTACCTGATCACGGAGGATCGTCTACAAAAGGCCGGGGCGATCGCGGTCCTGGCAGGAGATGGAGGCGTCGCTCGCACGCTCGAGGCTGTCAGGCTCTATCAGGACGGCTATGCCCCAAGGATCGTCCTGACCCATCAGCGCTTGCCGCAAGGGTACGAAGCGTTGGCACGGCTGAGCATTACCGTACCGGAAGAGCGGGATATCCAATGGATGGTCCTCAAGGCGATGCGGATCCCTGCCACCGTCGTCCTCCAGGTCAGTGAGCGGGCCGACAGTACCGAGAGAGAGATGGTCTACCTCGCACGCCTTCTCAAGGAGCACCGGATAGGAACAGTTATCCTTGTCACGAACAGATCGCATTCAACACGGGCAAGCAAGATTCTGGCCCGCGTCTCCGGTGGGAGGATTGCGATCATCAGCCGGCCCACCCGCTACGATACCTTTGATCCGGAAGGGTGGTGGCATTCTCGTGCTGATGCGAAAGAGGTCCTGGCGGAATACGAGAAGCTGCTCAACTACCTCGTGCAGTCGGCGAGTGCCAGCCTCACCGGCTGGCGGAAAGGCGGGAGTGATTCGGCCGTTCCGGCCGAGGGTACATTCTGACCATCAGGATCCAAGGTCTAGTCGCTGCGAGAGGGTTAAACCGTTTATGGATGGAGGGACACGCCATGCAAGAGAAGCGGGGGATGTTTGACACAATTTGGGGGGCGCTGGGATCGCCCAGCCCGGAGCCGACACGGCAAGCTCCAATGATGGAGATGTCGACGAGCACTTTTGTTGTCAGCGAGAAGATCCAGATTCGCGGGGATCTGAGCGGCGAAGGCGACATTCAACTCATGGGTGGGTTTTACGGGACTATTGATCTTGTGGGAACGGTTGTGATCGGAGAGTCGGCCCAAGTGGAGGCCGACATCGCTGCGACCAACATTCGTGTTGGCGGCCACGTGAAAGGCAATCTGGTCGCCAGTGGACGGGTCGATCTCCTGCCAACCGGCAGCGTAACGGGTAACGTGAAGACCGGCAGCATCGCCGCTGCAGAGGGTGCCTCCCTGCATGGTGAGATTGAGATTAATCGCCGACAGGTCCAAGGCCAGATGGAGAAGGACCGGATCGGTTCAGCCTAGTCCGAGAAGCCCGGTTGCGCTCAGCCGTTGGCAGCAAGCGTAATGAGGAGGGCGTATGGCCTTTATGCGGTTTGATAAATTCACCTTTAAGGCGCAGGAGGCGATTCAGCAGGCCCAGAAGCTTGCCGAGGAGCGGGAGCATCAGGCGATTGACGTCGAGCACCTGTTGCTGGCGCTAGTCGACCAGGCGGAAGGGGTAGTTCAACCAATCTTGAGGAAGATGGGGGCAACCCCTGGCCAGGTCGCCTCACGACTCATAGAGGAGCTGGGGCGACTCCCCAAGGTTTCCGGTTTGCCACAAGGCCAGGTCCATATCACGCCGCGCCTGGAAAAGGTGTTAAACGCCGCGCTGTCCGAGGCGGAACGCCTGAAGGACGAGTATGTCAGCACCGAGCATCTGCTCCTGGCGATCTCCGACGAGGGCAGCGGCGCTGTCGGGAAGGTCCTGCGCGAAGCCGGAATTACGAAAGATAGGATCTACGCGGCCTTGCAGGAGTTCCGCGGCAGCCAGCGCGTCACCGACCAGGCTCCAGAGGAGAAGTACCAGGCGCTGGAACGGTACGCCCGTGATCTGACCGATCTGGCCAGAAAAGGGAAGTTGGACCCGGTCATCGGTCGGGACGATGAAATCCGCCGGGTGATCCAGGTCCTGGCGCGTCGGACCAAGAACAACCCGGTCCTGATCGGCGAGCCAGGTGTGGGCAAGACTGCCATCGTGGAAGGGCTGGCGCAGCGGATCGTCAACGGGGATGTGCCGGAGTCGCTGAAGAACAAGCGCGTCATGGCGCTGGACATCGGCGCGCTTGTGGCCGGGAGCAAGTACCGTGGGGAGTTCGAGGACCGGCTGAAGGCAGTCCTGCGCGAGGTTACTGAACAGGAGGGGCAGATCGTCCTCTTCATCGACGAGTTGCACACCCTTGTGGGGGCCGGCGCTGCCGAAGGGGCCGTGGACGCCTCGAACATGCTCAAGCCTGCGCTGGCGCGAGGTGAGCTTCGGTGCGTGGGGGCCACGACACTGGACGAATACCGCAAGCGGGTAGAGAAGGACGCCGCACTTGAGCGACGCTTCCAACCTGTCCTGGTCGGCGAGCCGTCAGTAGAGGATACCATCTCGATCCTCCGTGGTCTGAAGGAGCGGTACGAGGTCCACCACGGCGTCCGGATCAAGGACTCGGCGCTGGTGTCTGCCGCGGTCCTCAGCAACCGGTACATCGCCGACCGGTTCCTGCCGGATAAGGCGATCGACCTGATCGATGAGGCGGCGTCACGTCTCCGGATGGAGATCGACAGTATGCCGACAGAGCTGGACGAGCTCAGTCGGCGAGCTCGACAGCTCGAGATTGAACGCGAGGCCCTGAAGAAGGAGACCGATCCAGAGTCGCAGGAGCGCCTTGCGCGTCTGGCAGACGAGCTCACGGAGATCCGGACCAAAGAGGAAGGGCTCAAGGCCCGCTGGGAACAGGAGAAGGGATTCATCCAGCGGATCAGGAGCCTCAAGGAGCGGATTGAGACGGCGAAACTCCAGGAGCAGATGGCCGAGCGGCAGGGAGAGCTGGGGAAGGTCGCCGAGCTCCGTTATGGCCTGGTCGCCTCCCTGCAGAAGGAGATGGACGCCGAAAAGCGCGGCCTCGAGCAAGTCCAGCAGGACGGCGCCATGCTCAAGGAGGAGGTCGATGAGGAAGACGTCGCTGAAGTCGTCTCCAAGTGGACCGGGATTCCGGTCTCCAGGATGTTGGAGGGGGAGACGCAGAAGCTTCTGACCATGGAGGACAAGCTCAGGGAGCGGGTGGTGGGGCAGTACGAGGCGATCACCGCGGTGAGTGATGCAATCCGCCGCGCCCGCTCGGGGCTCCAGGACCCGAATCGGCCGATCGGCTCGTTCATCTTCCTGGGGCCGACAGGAGTGGGGAAGACCGAGCTGGCCCGGGCGCTGGCTGAGTTCCTGTTCGACGACGAGCGCGCGATGGTCCGCCTGGACATGAGCGAGTACATGGAGAAACACACGGTCTCCCGCCTGATCGGTGCGCCGCCGGGGTATGTGGGGTTCGAGGAGGGGGGGCAGCTCACCGAGGCGGTCCGGCGTCGCCCTTACTCCGTCCTGCTCCTGGACGAGATCGAAAAGGCCCACAGCGACGTCTTCAACATCCTGTTGCAGATCCTGGACGACGGCCGCCTGACCGATGGTCAGGGACGGACCGTAGACTTCAAGAACGCGATCATTATCATGACCAGCAACCTGGGCAGTCAGGCTATCCAGGAGCTGGGCGGCCGTGATGACGAGGAGATGCGACGACGGGTTATGGAGGCCGTGAAGGACCACTTCCGGCCGGAGTTTCTCAACCGCGTCGATGAGATGCTGATCTTCCACACCCTCTCGCTGGCCCAGATCAAAGCGATTGTGGAGATCCAGCTCAAGCGAGTGGAGAAGCGACTTGCCGAGCGGAAACTCGGCCTTGAGGTCACGGAGCAGGCCAAGGAGTTCCTGGCCAGGGAAGGGTACGATCCGGTCTTTGGGGCGCGTCCGCTCAGGCGAGCCATCCAGCGAGTACTGCAGGACCCGCTGGCCCGTCGGCTGCTGGAGCATGAGTTTGCCGAAGGTGATACCGTGAGAGTTGATGCAGCTCGCGGAGAACTGATCCTCAGCAAAGAATAGGGCGAGAAGAGGCATGGCGCCGGTCCCGTATATCGAACAGATTCGGCGGCTCTATCCGAACGATCCGCCTTACCAATGGACGGTGAACCTGACGAGCCCGTGGGCGCCGATGCTCAAGCCGGTTCGGGACTGTCGGATCGCCCTGATCAGCTCCGGGGGGATGTACCACCCCCCGCAGGAGCCCTTCAATCCCATCAAGAACGACCTGACCTTCAGGGAGATCCCGAAAACGGCCAATCTGGCCGACCTCCGCATCTCCCACTACTCCAAGAACGCCCGGGACGTCAAAGACCTCAACACGATCTTCCCTCTCGATCGGTTCAGGCAGTTGGAGGCCCAGGGGCGTATCGGAGAGCTCGCACCGTACGCTTTCACCTGTATGGGACGGATCTTCACCCGGACCAGGCTCCAGAAAGAGATGGCGCCGCATCTGATCGGGCGCCTACAGGAGATGAGCGTTGATGCGGCCTTCCTGGTCCCGGTCTGACAGTTGTGCCACCAGTCCGTGGGACTGTTCGCCCGCGCCATCGAGGAGGCCGGCATCCCAACCCTCATGCTTTCCGCTGCCCTCGACATCACCTCCTCAGTCAAACCGCCCCGCGCCGTCTTCGTGAACTTTCCCCTCGGTCACCAGGCAGGCAAGCCGTTCGACCCGGAGGGGCAGACCCGGATCCTTCTCGACGCGCTCCATGTCCTGGAGACGGCGACCACTCCCGGTACCCTCGTCCAGCTTCCCTACAAGTGGGACGATCGCGATCCCCTGGATTCCTGGGAAGAGGAGGAGATGCTCCACCCTTCGGTGGTGTGACCCACCTTTACAGACGCTGTCCCATCAGGCGTCCCCTGAGATCGCCTCACAAAACGCCTCTTGAAGTCAACCCATTTTGCCTTGACAAGAGAAGGCCATGGGATTACCATTTGCGTGAACTTGACTCATCTTTTCCATAGTCCATCAAGGGGGTCAGAGGGTGAAGCGCCTTATCGATGTTGACCCGGAAATTGCTGAAGTGATTCGGCTCGAAACCGAGCGTCAGGCCACGAAGCTAGAGTTGATCGCCTCGGAGAATTTTGTTAGTGCTGCGGTGATGGAGGCGGCTGGCTCCACGCTGACCAACAAGTATGCCGAGGGGTACCCGGGACGCCGCTACTACGGTGGGTGCGAGTTTGTTGACATGGCGGAGAACCTGGCGATTGAGCGAGCCAAGCGGCTCTTTGGTGCCGACCATGTCAACGTCCAGCCGCACTCCGGCACGCAGGCCAACATGGCCGTGTACTTTGCTGTCCTGGAGCCTGGGGATGCCATCCTTGGGCTGAACCTATCCCACGGGGGCCACCTGTCCCACGGTAGCCCGGTCAACTTCTCCGGCCGCTTCTTCAAGGTGATCCCGTACGGTGTGGATAGGGCGACGGAGCAGATAGACTTTGACGCGCTCCGATCTCTGGCCAAGACGCACCGGCCCAAGCTGATCGTGGTTGGTGCCAGCGCCTATCCCAGAACCCTCGACTTCGCGAGGTTTGACGAGATTGCGAAAGAGACCGGTGCGCTCGTCATGGTCGATATCGCCCACATCGCCGGGCTGATCGTGGCCGAGCTACACCCAAGCCCCATCCCCCACGCCGAGTTCGTCACCACCACCACCCACAAGACGCTTCGGGGCCCGCGAGGTGGGATGATCATGTGCAAGGCGAAGTATGCCCCGGTCCTGAACAAGCAGGTCTTTCCTGGAATGCAGGGCGGTCCGCTGATGCACATTATTGCAGCCAAGGCGGTGGCGTTTGCTGAGGCGCTCTCGCCGGAGTTCACCTCGTATCAGCGCCAGATCGTAGCGAATGCGAAGGTGTTGGCGGAGGCGCTGCAAGGGCACGGTTTCCGTCTGGTCTCCGGTGGAACCGATACCCATCTCCTCCTGATCGATCTGCGAGGGAAAGGGTTGACGGGGAAGGCGGCTGAGATCGCGCTGGATCAGGCCGGGATCACGGCCAATAAGAACGCCATCCCCTTCGATGAGGAAAAGCCGACCGTGACCTCCGGCATTCGGATCGGGACGCCGGCCGTGACGACTCGGGGGATGCGGGAAGGCGAGATGAGAGAGATCGCGAACCTCATTGCTGACGTCCTTAAAGATAGCTCGAACGCTGCGGCTCTGTCTGGAGTCGCGGCCCGTGTGAAAGAGCTTTGTGACTCCTTCCCGTTGTACCGAGAGCAGCTTGCCCTCTCCTCTCCCCACCTGGCGTAGGATCCTCCAAGGGGCTCGCCTGTGAAGTGTCCCTACTGTGGCAGTTTCGAAGAAAAGGTCGTCGATTCTCGTGAGGGCAAGGATGGCGCGGTGGTTCGCCGCCGTCGCCAATGCCAGCAGTGCCTCAAGCGTTTTACCACCTATGAGCGGATCGGTGAGATCCACTTCATGGTCATTAAGGCGGATGGACGCCGGGAGCCATTCGATCGGCACAAGGTTCTGGGGGGATTGCTCAAGGCGACCCAGAAGCGGCCTGTCAGCGTCGTCCAGCTCGAGAAGATTGTAGATGAGATTGAGGGCCGCCTCGCGGAGAAGGCGGAGCGCGAAATGCCTTCTACTGAGATTGGTGAGCTGATTATGGAGCGGCTCCACGAGATTGATGAGGTGGCGTACGTCCGTTTCGCATCGGTGTATCGCCAGTTCAAGGACGCCCGTCAGTTCGTCGAGGAGGTCAAGGGCCTCCGGGAAGGGGGGAGGCGTCGGAGAGCCCCGTAAAGGATAGCGATGGGTCCTTCGGGGATCGGCTCTCGAAGCGACGATGGAACTCACCTTCACGTACCTTGCATTGCTGTTCTACCTGAGCGCGAGCCTGGCGTATATGGGCTCCCTTGTAGCACGTCCCGGCAAGCTCCTCAGGGCCGCGGGCAACTTGGCCAGGGTCGGGTTTATTCTGCATACGGGGGCCTTGGCGGTGCATCTCTACCAGCAGGGCCGTCCACCAGCCAATCTTGCCGATTGGCTTTCCTTCTATGCGTGGGCCACGGTTGCCGTGTATATCATCACCGAGGTACACTACGAAAGCAAGGTGATCGGCTCGTTCGCGATCCCGCTGGTGGTCCTCCTTCTCGGGGCATCGGCCGCTCTGCCCAAGACGATCGAAACCCTATCCCCGCCGCTGAAGCACTTCGGGGTCTGGACGCATGTGATCCTGACCCTCCTCGGGAACGCCGCCTTTGCCCTCGCCTGCTGCGGGGCATTGATGTTCCTGGTCCAGGAATGGCTGCTCAAATCCAAACATCCAGGCGTTCTCTTCGAGCGCCTCCCCTCATTGAAACTCCTCGACGATTTGTGCTACTTCAGTCTCGTGCTGGGATTCCCGCTGCTGACCCTCGGTCTGTTGAGCGGTGTACTGCTGAGCTATTCCACGTGGGGTTCTTTCCTGTCCTGGGACGGCAGACAGATCTGGTCGACCATCACCTGGGTCTTCTACGCGGCGCTGCTGCATGGACGGCTGGCAGGGGGCTGGCGAGGCCGGAAGGCCGCCATTCTGTCGATCATCGGGTTCTGCGGGGTTGCCTTCGCTTCCCTCGCGGCGAATCTTATCATCAGGGGGACGCACGCGTTCTAATGGAAATCATTGTCCTCGGTCTGAGCCACAAGACAGCGCCGATTGAACTCCGGGAGAAGTTCCACGTCCCGGAGTCGGAGTTGCCAGAAGTCCTGGAGCAGCTCGGTGGATGCGGGCAGATCGAAGAGCGGATGATCCTCTCCACCTGCAACCGGGTGGAGACGTACGCTGTCGTGGACGACGTGGATGGTGCGCGTCAGTTCCTTGTGGAGTTCCTAGCCGAGCGGCACAAGCTTCCGTCGCAGGCCTTCGAGTCCTCTCTGTATCTGTTGACCGCTGATCAGGCCATCCGGCATATCTTCCGTGTCGCGTCGAGCCTTGACGCGATGGTAGTTGGTGAATCGCAGATCCTGGGCCAGGTGAAGGCGGCGTACGCGGTTGCCCTCGAACGGGATGCCACTGGCATGATTCTCAATGCCCTTATGGAGAGGGCGTTGCGCGTCGCGAAGCGGGTGCGGACCGAGACCGGGATTGCAACCTTAGCCGTCTCGGTCTCCACCGCCGCCATCGAGCTGGCCAAGAAGATCTTCGGCGACCTGACGGGCCGCACTGTCATGCTGATCGGGGCCGGGAAGATGTCGGAGTTGTCGGCCAAACACTTGCTGGCTGATGGTGTGAGTACGGTGATCGTGACCAATCGGCATTTCGATCGCGCGGTGGAATTGGCCGAGCGATGGGGCGGCCGGGCCGTTCCGTTCGATCACGCCAAGGCGGAGATGGTCCAGGCCGACATCGTTATCAGTTCGACCGGCGCCCCGCACCAGATCCTGTCCAAGACTGACCTCCAGGAGATCGTCCTGCAGCGCCGTAACCGTCCGATCTTCGTGATCGACATCGCCGTTCCCAGGGATGTCGATCCCGAGGCTAACGAGATCGATAATGTGTACCTCTATGATCTCGATGACCTTCAGGGGGTGGTACAGGCCAATCTTCGCGAGCGGCAGCGCGAGGCGGATCTGGCGGAGGCATTGATCGACCGGGAGGTCAGGCAGTTTGCCGAGTGGCTTGCAAGCCTCCATGTCGTCCCGACGATCGTTGCCATGCGCAAGAAGGTGGAATCAATCCGCGAGGAGGAACTTCAAAAGATTTTTGCGAAACTGCAAGACTTGACGCTAGAGGAGCGTCATGCTATCTCCCTCATGACCGGCTCGATCGTGAACAAGATCCTGCACGAGCCGACGACGGAGCTGAAACGCCAGTCGGCCCAGAAAGAGGGTCATCTCTACGTAAGTGTGCTGCGCAGACTCTTCGGCATCAGGGAGGAGTAGGGGCGCTGCTTGCTGCGCCCATGTACGGGTGCGAGGTATAATATGCTGAAGCTGGGTACACGGGGGAGTCCTCTGGCGCTGTGTCAGGCGAGACTCGTTTCTGAAGACCTGAGCCGGCGATGGCCCGGCCTGAAAGTCGTCATCATTCCGATCAAGACCTCCGGCGATAAGTTCCTCGATGTGGCCCTTTCGCAGATCGGCGGGAAGGGCCTCTTTGTGAAGGAGATCGAGGAGGCCCTGCTCGATAACCGGATCGACCTTGCGGTCCACAGTATGAAGGATCTGCCTGCGGAGTTGGCGCCAGGCCTTCTGGTGGGGGCCGTCACGCACCGCGAAGACCCGCTCGATGCGCTTGTGGCCAGGAACGGCCTACAGTTCACGGAACTACCTTGCGAGGCCAGGATCGGCACCAGCAGTCTTCGCCGACAGGTCCAACTCCTCCATCGTCGCCCGGACCTCCAGATCGTTCCCCTCCGCGGCAATGTACAAACGCGGCTGAATAAGTTGGAGACGCTCGATCTTGAGGCCGTGGTTCTGGCGGCCGCTGGCCTCATCCGCCTCGGTCTGCAGGATCGGATCACTGAGTGTCTGCCGTCGGATCTGTGCCTGCCGGCGATCGGCCAGGGGGCGCTGGCGATCGAAATCCGGCAGGACGATCAGCGAACGGCCGAGCTGGTCGAGACGCTTAATCATCGTGAGACTCGACAGACCACGATGGCGGAACGGGCTTTCCTGCGGCACCTGGGCGGGAGCTGTGTGACCCCTATCGCCGCCTTCGGCGAGATTAAAGGAGAGGTGCTCCTGCTCACTGGGATGGTCGCCGGTCTGGACGGCAAGCGGATGCTCAGGCAAGCTATTCGTGGGGAGACCAGTGCGCCCGAGCAGGCGGGACAGGCGTTGGCGGAGGCGCTGCTCACCGCCGGAGCCGGAGAGATCCTTCGGGAGATTGAAGTCCAACTGTTAGAGAAGCGCACATGAAGGGAAAGGTCTATCTCATCGGCGCCGGGCCTGGTGATCCAGGCCTTTTCACCCTGCGCGGTGTGGCATGTCTCCGCGAGGCCGATGTGATCGTGTACGACTACCTCGCCAACCCGCGTCTCCTGTCCTATGCGAAGCCTCACGCCGAACTGATCTACGTCGGCAAGAAGGGCGGCAACGCCGATGCAGCCACACAGGAGGAGATCGGCCGCCTGCTGATCGAGAAGGCTCTGACTGGAAAAGTGGTGGCGCGGCTGAAAGGGGGCGACCCGTTCATTTTTGGACGGGGTGGCGAAGAGGGGGAGGAGCTGTTTCAGGCAGGCATTCTCTTCGAGGTCGTTCCAGGGATCACCTCTGCTATTGCTGTGCCCGCGTATGCAGGGATTCCCCTCACTCACCGCGATTATGCCTCGACAGTTGCCATTCTGACCGGACATGAGGATCCCTCGAAACAGACGTCGGTGATCGCCTGGGACAAGGTAGCGACCGGCATCGGAACATTAGTGTTTCTGATGGGTGCCGGCAATCTTCCAACTATCGTCGACAAGCTCATCGGGCATGGTCGGTCCAAAGATACGCCTGTCGCCGTCATGCACTGGGGTACCAAGCCCGAGCAGGAGACGGTCACCGGTACGCTCGAGAATATCGTGGCGCTCGCCCAGATGCGCGGACTGGGGCCGCCGGCAGTCCTGGTGGTCGGCGATGTCGTTCGGCTTCGGGAGCGGCTGAACTGGTTCGAGCGGCGGCCACTCTTCGGGAAGCGGATCCTTGTGACCAGGACCCGTGAGCAGGCGGGTCGCTTTGCCGAGTTGCTGGAGGGGCAAGGGGCAGAGGTTCTGGAGATTCCCCTCATTGAGATCGTACCGCCCAAGAGCTGGGAGCCGTTGGATCAGGCTATCGGGCGGCTCGAACGCTACCAGTGGGTGATCTTTACCAGCGCCAACGGCGTCGATGCCTTTTTCCGGCGACTACGGGAGCGTCGACAGGATGCCAGACGCCTGGGGGCCGCCAGGATCTGCGCCATCGGATCTGCAACCGCCGACGCACTGGAGAGATATGCCGTGATCCCCGATTTGGTTCCGGAGGAGTTCCGCGCCGAAGGGATCATCGAGGCGCTGAAGCCGTATGATCTGCAAGGCACGAAGATCCTGCTGCCGCGGGCCGAAGTTGCGCGGGATCTGTTGCCGAAGGATCTCGAACGGCGGGGCGCAACCGTTGAAGTGGTGCCTGTCTACAGGACGGTACAGTCGAGTACTGCCCGGGAAGTCTTGAAGCCGCTTCTCCAGGATCGGAAGATCGACCTCGTCACCTTCACCAGCTCCTCCACCGTCACCAACTTCGTGGAGGCGCTGGCGCAGGAAGACCTTAAGGCGCTTTGCGAAGGGGTGCGCGTCGCGTGCATCGGCCCAATCACACAAGAGACTGCCGAACGCTTCGGTCTGCCGATCGACATCGTCCCAGAGCACTACACCATCCCATCCCTTGTTGACGCCATCGTCCAGTATTATCGACCACCAGGCGCAGAGTAGCGCCAGCAAGGCATCCTGATATTCCTTAAGAGACAGCATTCAACCGTAGGTCGGGTTAGCGCAGCGTAACCCGACAATATTCTGAAAGCTGATGGCTGAAAGCTGACAGCCTCTAAGGGAGCCACATGGGAGGATCGATTGGCTAAACGAAGTGACAGCGTGATTATGTTGCTGGTGATCCTCATATTGGGGGCATTGATCGGCACCGTAATAGGAGAGGTCATTGCTGTCATGGCGCCGAGCGGCATAGTGGAAAAGATATTCAGCAAGGGGATCCATCCTGGTCTCTCCCCACCCGCGACCCTCGACCTGAAGGTCTTGAGCATCTCCTTCGGCTTCACCGTAAAGATCAATCTCTCGAGCCTGCTGGGCATCGGCCTGGCTCTCTTGCTCTATCGGAAGTTGTGATTATCCTGGCCTCTGCTTCTCCCCGGCGAGAGGCGCTTCTGCAGGCGCTGTGGATCGAGCACCGGATCATCCCCAGCCTGGTTGACGAAGCGGATCCGCCTCCCGGGACGACGACGGCATCCCACGCCGAAACTCTGGCTCTTCGAAAGGCTACCGACGTAGCGTCCAGGGTAGGGGAGGGGTTGGTCCTTGGTGCCGACACCATCGTCGAATGTGGCGGTCGCCCCCTGGGTAAGCCGAAAGATCCGGACGAGGCCCGCGAGTTTCTGCGCCTGTTAAGCGGCCGGAGCCATTTCGTGGTAACCGGGCTCGCCCTCGTGCAGGCCAGCGATGCCAGAACCGAGGTCGGACACGAGGTGACCGAGGTGCGGATGCGAGCCTTGACGAGCGAGGAGATTGACGCCTACGTGCAGACGGGCGAACCGTTCGATAAGGCCGGTGGCTACGCGATCCAGGGCGCTGCCGGGGCCTTCATTGAGGGGATCAAAGGAAGCTTTACCAACGTGGTCGGACTCCCGCTCGGCAGGCTACGCACGCTCCTCCTGCGGTTTGGTATTGATCCACTCTGTCGAGAGATCTGAGGAGATCCCTTCCCCCCTTGAGGGGGAAGGTGAGGATGGGGGGTGGGTAGGAAAGCCCGAACACTGAGAAAGCGTCCAACCGATGCGGAACGCGCCCTGTGGCGGCAGGTGCGGTTGCGCCAGATCGACGGGTGCAAGTTGCGCCGCCAGCATCCGATCGGACCGTATGTTGTGGACTTCGTGTGCCTGGAGAGAAACGTGATCGTCGAAGTGGACGGCGGACAGCATGCGGTACAGGTGCAGCAAGACTCCGAACGGACCGCGTGGCTCGAGAGCGTCGGGTACCAAGTAGTTCGGTTCTGGGATCACCCCCCACCTCAATCCTCCCCCTCAAGGGGGGAGGAGGGCCGAAGCGTAGCCCATACTTTCGTGCCATGAGCCCGTGACGGCACGCTGCACCCGAATCTCGTAGAGGTGATGGCGCCGCCGGCCGCCGCCGCTCTTCGACACCCAAGTCTTCGTATACCCGCAAGCACCCAGTCAACCACCAGAGATCCGGGTTGAAGGGGGCTACATGCCCACGCCTGAAGTGTCGGATATCATCGTCCGCATTGCCCAGAAAGTCTCCCGCCCTCAGCGTAGGGGCGACCCTTGTGGTCGCCCAATCCGGGCAGGCACAAGGCCTGCCCCTACAAAGAGGAGGAGGTTGGAGAGTGCATGCTACCAACTTTCATGCCCATGGGCGCACCGCAGACGCATGCGGTATTGCCCAGCAAGTCTCCATCACTGTTACCTTCCCCCCTTGAGGGGGAAGGTGAGGATGGGGGGACTTTAGGATCAATGACATACCACTATCTCTCTGCTGTTGTGTCCTGAGTATCGTATTGCATAGTACGCAGCAATATCGTAGAGTCCGTCTAAGAAGTGTCAGCTAATATTTGTTAGCCTTCTCTGGAGGAACTGTGCGAAATTCTTTTGTTTATGTGCTGATGGTGCTTCTGTGTACGGGATGCGCCACAGAGAGATACGTGCACCCCACAATTAGCACGGCCCCACGCACCGGGCTATCTCTAAAGATTCCAGTGATAGCTTCTGTATACGACGGCCGAACAACCGGTACGGATCTGAGCGCAGTTGATTCTCTCCAGTCCGAACTCACAAAAATCTATGGGCCGAGCTTGCAATGGGCTCCCTACTTTATTCCCGTCCCTAAAGGCAGGGTGGCAGTCCGGCTGCGAATTGTCATGCTGGGTTCATCATTCGGTAGTCGGCTAATTTCATCGGTTACATACGCAACGGCGCTTCAATCTGCCCAAGTGTTAGCAAGCGGTCCCTGGGGGCCAGTTGTCGGTTCCGCCACAGGGTCATCTTCCGTTTTCGCGGGCTCGTTTTCCGGTGAGGGCTGGTGGAATGGCGCAGCATGGATTGACGTAGAGATTCAAGACAACCGTGGTTCAGTTGGGAACCGTTTCACCATCCCACTTGCGGCCGAACACAGGGAATTCAACATGTGGGGCTATTCGTCTGGAGATAAAGCCGCGCGTAGGGCGTGGGAAAACGTGTCTGCGCAGCTTACTCGTGCCATGGATGAGGTATTAAGAGTTTTGCGTGACGCAGAAGGCTAACAAAACGCTGTACCAAACCGTTCTGCCTCGGCTTCGCTGCGACAAAACGGTGGCTGAGCTTGGTCGGTTAGGTGTCGAATTAGGAAGGTCACTATGCAAGTTCGTCTACGGTTTGAACGGGTCTATGGGACCATTTCTCGATACGGGGAGAACCCGCGCGAGTCACCATCTGAATCCCCGATCCTCTTGGACGGTTACCCCCTACCTAGCGAAAGGGTGACCATCTATCTGGGGCAACCGGTAGAAGAGTTATACCGAACGTACAACGTCGCCCGCGCAGGAGGTTTCATGCTAGTGAGGCCAAACATCGCGCGTGAAGCCGTCACAGATGCGGAGAAAAAAGCAGCAATCGAGCAGGCCCAGGCGCGAAGTCTACGCGACGACCTCACGCGGTGGAACTGGTACATAACTATAGTGATCGAGCGAATCATCGAAGTTCCTGATGCACAGTGTAACCCGGCACGTTGGTTCTCAATCGATCCAGGTGTTGCAATTCAGGTCGAGAGGGAATTCTTGCAATACGGCTCTGATCAGGCACAATTCCTTGTCGATCATCTTGCTTCGTTCATTCCGAGACATTTCTTTGCAACGCAAGATGTTGACGATCGTGTTGTTTTTTTCGCAGGGGAAGGCCCTCCATTCAGCGTTCCCCGAATAACTATGGGGAACGCGACATACTCAGCATCTAGTCCCCTCGAACGGTGCAACGTCGAAGAGATTCGCGGTGCCTTGTCCAAGCTTCAAGGCGAAGGACAAATAGCACTCACTCCGCTGACTCCTGTCACGCTACTAACTCTCGTCGAGAGAGCAACCACCTCCGACCTTAAGGGACGAGTACTTGAAGAACTCGTTTCCAAACTGTTCTTAACCATTCCGGGACTCAGGGTAATGAGTCGGATCAAGACTGCCACAGAAGAAATCGACATTGGCATCTTCAACGACACCGTCGATGGGTTCTTAGCATCGGAAGGGGCAGTCATCCTCGCGGAGTGCAAGAACTGGTCGGAGAAGTGTGGCCGGGACGAGTTCTCCCTGTTGGAGAAGAAGGCGGAGAACCGAAGAGAGCGTTGCAGTCTCAGCTTCTTGATCTCCTGGAACGGGTTTGCTGGCACGATCGACAAGGAATTGCTTCGCTCAAGCCGACAACGGTTGGTGATCGTCCCCCTCACAGGGGACGATCTTAGAAGAGCTGTCGGAGACAACATCTTTTTCGAGGTTATCCAGTCGGCTTGGCGAGATGCTATCTTCACCTAATCAAGGCATGGAGCCGACGCCCTACAGCGTCCGCTCCGCTCCCGCTTCCGGGTGCGGCTCATGCCTGGCGTTCGCGCGTCGCGCAAGCGCAGCGCAAACAAGCCACTCGACCTGATAGCCGCCTAACTCCGGCGGGTTGGAAATACTTCGCATTTCTCTCCCGCCTGCGCTAACCTGACCGCCGGTCGGCGGCGCTTTGGCCCTGCAAAGCACCATGAAAATCGAACGCTTATCTATTGATAAAAAAGATCTTCTTTTGGATCGCCTTCTGGGTAGAGTATTTCACCTGACCACGCGGACGGCGTATAGGGAAATACAACTGGCTGGATACATCTCCGATAATCAATCAGGTTGCTTTCCGATCAATACCGGTTCAACAAATAGCTACGGTAGACTGCACGGTTACGTGTGTCTTTTCGACCTTCGTAATGATAATCCCGAAATAATCCAGAGTACTCTGGATTGTTACGATTTCCTTAGCCCTTGGTGGTTTTCTAAGTGGGGAAGAAAGTATATTACCTGGGATCTGGCCTACCTCCTTCTGGATCCACAATACTATAATCGACTCATTCCGAATTCACGAGCGTACGATCATTACCGGGAAACGGGACAACACGTACAAGCCATACCTAAGTCAGAAGTGTGGATAGAGAATAGGATTCCACTTTCTTGCATCGAGAGTACACTGCTCGTAAAGATAAAAGGGCTAGCGCCTGCGAGCAAGCTCACTCGGGTTCTTCTTGAAGTCGATAGGCGTATCCGGTCAGCGGCGCATTAGCCCAAAGGCGGAGAATGCGGTATATTCGTAACCAAGCAAGGAGAACTTCATGACAATTGTAGAGACGATCGAGTGCGCCGTTAGGTGCGAAAGACGCAGATAGGGAGCCTACTTGCCTACGGTTCTAAGGTCTGGTCCATACCGGTTCTTTTTCTACGCGGGTGACCGCGACGAACTACAACACGTTCACGTGGAGCGAGACGATAGAATCGCGAAGTTCTGGCTCGATCCCATTCGGTTACAAGGCAGCGGTGGTTTTTCGCGCGTTGAGATTGCACGTATTGAAAAGCTGGTGAGCAATCATCGAATCGAACTTACGGAGGCGTGGAATGAGTACTTCGGCCATTGAGTTGGAAATCCCATTTGCGGAGGACGTTACTGTGTCCGACGACACACTGTCCGTCGACTTGAGTGACGGGCGGAGTATCTCTGTTCCACTCGCGTGGTATCCACGATTGTTGCATGCATCATCGGCTGAGCGAAAGCGCTGGCGCCTGATCGGCCGAGGCGTGGGAATCCATTGGGATGATCTCGACGAGGACATCAGCATTGAGGGCTTGCTAGCAGGAAAGCCATCGGGAGAGAGTCAAGCGTCTTTCGGCAGATGGCTTGCCAAACGCTTATCGCGTCCAACAACGCGCTCAACGCGGACGCGCGAAAAGGCGCCGCGTGCCGGGTAGCGCGATCAAGCCACTCGACTTGGCAGCCGCCTAGCTCCGGCGTGTTGAAAATGCTTCGCATTTCTCCCCCGCCTGCGCGAATCTGACCACCGGTCAGCCCGTATTGGGCACTCAGGAAGCCGGCCCTCGCATTGACGCAAGTTCGTATGAGTGCTAACCTTCATTGCTGGTATTTTCCGCTGAGTACTTTCATGAGCGAGTTCAGGCCGAGATCGAGGCCGGCGGAAAGCATACGCCCTCGGTGGCCTCGCTGAAGCGATACGCCGCCGCTGTTGGTGTACGCTCACGATCGAGCTTGTCCCTACTGTGCCCAAGCGGCGAAGAGGTGCCCAACCAGGCGTCCGAGCGGCCCTACCGCATAACGCCGCGGCAGACCGCTCAACTTGAACATTATGCATCAGAAATCACCGGACTAAATAAATAGGGATTATCGAATGGGGAAGTATTCAAAGCTCAGGGAGAAAATATTGGCTGGCGGTGCCGACTCGAACATTGAGTTCGCCGACCTGTGCAAGTTACTTGACCGCCTTGGCTTTGAAGGACGGGTGAAGGGTGATCATCATATTTTCACCCAGGCTGGCGTTGCTGAGATCATCAATTTACAACCCAAGGGCAAAAAGGCTAAACCGTATCAAGTCAAGCAGGTCAGGAATACTCTCGTAACATATCGATTAGGAGAAGGCGATGTCGATTAAGTATGAACTCGTGATCTACTGGAGCGACGAGGATCAAAGCTTTGTGGCCGAGGTCCCAGAACTGCCTGGGTGTATGGCAGACGGAGAGACCTACGAGCAAGCCGTTGCGAATGTGCAAGAGGTGATCGAGGAGTGGATCGAGACCGCTCGGGAGCTCAATCGTCCGATTCCACAACCCAGGGGTCGGCTGATGTATGCATAACAATCGGCTCCACGCGACGCAATAGCTGCGTGCGTGAGCCGGAGTGTGTGTGCCAGGCATGGCACAGAGCGAGCGGGGTGAGAGTCCCGCCATGTATTCGCGGAGCCGAAGGCCAGGAGAAGGGTTTGAGGACTTGATCAATGAACATTGCCGAAATTGTTCCGAAAGAGAATCACCTGCTGTACGTCAAGGCTGATGATGGACAAACCGGTCTATTTGACGTAACGCCCTACCTCGAATCGGAAGCCTTCGCGCCCCTGAAAGACCGAAGTGCGTTCGAACGTATTCACAGTAGAGGGCACTTTATCGAATGGGAGTGTGGGGCAGACCTTTCTGCAGATACCATTCAGGCGCGGTGGATGCCTACGGCAAATGAAAACGCCCAACAAGGCGCTTAACTCGGACTGCCTCAGTCGCTACTCGCCTTCGGTCGCCGGTTAGCGGCGCGTTATGTTTCATGAAAATTGGAGGTGCAACACGATGAGTACAAAAGAGCTGTTAGATGAGGCGATGAAATTAAAACCAGAGGAACGGTTTACCTTAGTTGAGAGCCTGATAAAGAGCCTAGATGAGCCAGACAAGAAGCTGGATGAAATCTGGGCTGAGGAAGCAGAAAGGAGACTCAAAGCATATCGGGAAGGAAAGCTGGAAGGCATCCCGATGGAGGAAATATTTAGGAAAGAATGATGCGCGTCGTATTCACCAGGCTTGCGAGGCAGGAGTTGGAAGCTGCTGTCCGTTACTACGAGCTCGAATATTCAGGGCTTGGATGCATGTTTAAGGAGGAAGTAAGAAAGGCGGCACTACGAATTGCCGCGTATCCTTAAGCCTGGTCTATAGAGTCTGGTGATGTAAGAAAGTGCCTTCTCCACAAATTTCCATACAAATTGATGTACTCCCTGGAAGACAATCATATTCTTGTTATCGCGGTAGCTCACCAACACCGAAAACCAGACTACTGGGTTGGCAGAGATGAAAAATAACGCGCCACTCGGCCTGATAGCCGCCTAGCTCAGGCAGATTGGAAATACTTTGCATTCCTCTTTGGTTACAAGGTAGCGGTGGTTTTTCGCGCGTTGAGATTGCACGTATTGAAAAGCTGGTGAGCAATCATCGAATCGAACTTACGGAGGCGTGGAATGAGTACTTCGGCCATTGAGTTGGAAATCCCATTTGCGGAGGACGTTACTGTGTCCGACGACACACTGTCCGTCGACTTGAGTGACGGGCGGAGCATCGCTGTTCCACTCGCGTGGTATCCACGATTGTTGCATGCATCATCGGCTGAGCGAAAGCACTGGCGCCTGATCGGCCGAGGCTTGGGAATCCATTGGGATGATCTCGACGAGGACATCAGCATTGAGGGCTTGCTAGCAGGGAAGCCATCGGGAGAGAGCCAAGCGTCTTTCAGCAGATGGCTTGCCAAACGGTCATCGCGTCCAACAACGCGCTCAACGCGGACGCGCGAAAAGGCGTCGCGTGCCGGTTAGCGCGGCCGTGTGCCCGGTATTTGGGATGAGCTCGCGGCTGAAACACGGAGAGAAGACGCCCTGGGTGGGATGTCTACCCCACCCGACGATTGAAGTCCACCCATTGGCGCAGCAGGTGAGTTTCACGGATAGCGACATGGTCGTTGCGCTGGTTGATGGTCGTACTGTCTCAGTGCCGATCATATGGTTTCCCAGACTAGCGAGTGCATCGAGACAGCAATTGGAGAACTACGAGATCCTGGCAGACGGTGAGGGTATTCATTGGCCGGATGTCGATGAGGACTTAAGCGTCTCGGGTCTGCTCCGCGGCACACACTGAACTCACACGGCCATGGTGAATCGGATCGACACGAAGCAGGAATATATCCTCGGCATCACCGGGGCGAGCGGCGCTGTTCTAGGCATTCGCACGCTCGAAGTGCTCTGCGAGCTTGGTCTGCCGGTCCATCTGATCGTGTCCGAAGGGGCGAAGACGACACTTCGGGAAGAAAGCGGACGCACGGTGGAGGATCTCAAGCGCCTTGCTACCTTTTTCCACGACGATCGGGACCTTGGCGCTTCCATATCGAGCGGCTCCTATGTCTCGCCCAACGTGGCCGCGATGATTGTCTCGCCTTGCTCGATGAAGAGCCTGGCGGCCATCGCCACCGGCTACACCGAGACCTTAATCGCCCGAGCGGCCGACGTTGTCCTGAAGGAGGGGAAGCGTCTTGCCCTTGTGGTACGGGAGAGCCCCTTTACCGCCATCCACCTGGAACAGATGTTGACATTGGCAAGATCTGGCGTCAGGATCGTTCCGCCAGTTCCGCCGTTCTATCAGAAGGCACGAACGGTCGAGGATTTGGTGGACCAGATCGTCGGACGGGTACTGGATCAGATCGGTCTCCACACCGACCTGCCGAATCGGTGGCGGGGCACGGGATAGCGACCGGGATGCCGCTGGCGGTTTTTCCAACCTGATTCCCGTGATTCACCGTCAGAAAAATGAAAAACCTCGTTGGCCCCTGATATATCAGGGTATAGAATGCGTGGTGACGACACGAACATTCACCAACGAGGTGCTCAAATGATGACACAAGGCGTT